>Ga0070730_10003358_pt1 | contig 14391 bp, 15 predicted proteins | sample Coa_R1_3_FD_66447 | JGI IMG/M metagenome (GOLD analysis project Ga0070730, IMG submission 66447) | Surface soil microbial communities from Centralia Pennsylvania, which are recovering from an underground coalmine fire - Coalmine... | ecosystem: Environmental > Terrestrial > Soil > Unclassified ...
GTGGCAAGTCCTCAAGCCCTTGCTCACTCCCAAGCGACGTCCCGACGGTCGTGGTCGGCCCTGGCGCGATGCGCGAGCCGTGCTGAATGGAATTCTTTGGGTTTTGCGCACCGGTGCTCCCTGGCACGATTTGCCCGACCGTTACCCGCCCTATCAAACCTGCCATCGCCGTTTTCAGCAGTGGCAGCGCGACGGCACGCTGACTCGATCGTTGCACGCGCTGGCCGAAGACCTGCGAGCGCGCGGCAAACTCGATCTGTCAGAGACCTTCATCGACGCCAGCTTCAGTTCGGCGAAAAAAGGGGCGCTGCTGTCGGCCCGACTCGCCGCGGAAAAGGCAGTAAAATCATGGCGATCGCAGACCGCCATGGTCTTCCTGTCGCCTGCAGCATCGCCAGCGCTTCGCCGCATGAAACGAAGCTTGTCGAAGCCACTGTCGAGCAACTTTTCACGCGAGCCAAACCAAAGCGCATGATCGGGGATCGCGCCTACGACAGCGATCCGCTCGATCAGCGCCTCCGACAAAAATACCGCATCCGGCTCATCGCGCCTCACAAGTACAATCGCCGCCGGAAAAGCACTCAGGACGGTCGTGAACTTCGCCGTTACGGCCGCCGCTGGAAAATCGAGCGGCTCTTCGCTTGGCTGCACAACTACCGCCGACTGGTCAGCCGCTGGGAACATCATGAAGCCAACTTCCTCGGCATGCTACAACTCGGCTGCCTCGCCATCCTCATGAGGCATTTATGAGATGGCTTCTAGTAATGCTGCGTCACCTTAATTAGCCTGGGTTTCGTCGTCAAGAACGAAAAGCGCTTACGAGGTTCTCCGCTTAAAACTTGGCTCTTATGGTTCTGCGATACCAAGGCGCCCATGGAAGGGTGCGGGCGTGGCAGAATAGACTTTGGGCAGCGTGAAGGAGCCGGTTCTGGATGGAGGACGCGATGAACGTGGGATTGATTGGATTGGGCCGGATGGGCGCGGGGATTGCGAAGAGCTTGTTGCGTGCCGGTCATGGCGTGACGGTCTACAACCGGACGCGGGAACGCGCCGAAGCGCTGCGCAAGGATGGGGCAGTTGTCGCGGGCACCATCGCGGAGGCTTGCCGCGGCGACGCCGTCCTGACCATGCTGGCCGACGACGCGGCGCTCGAATCCGTCGTGTTCAGCGATGACGGCATTGTGAAGTCTTTGACGCGAGGATGCGTGCACATCTCGTTCAGCACGATCAGCGTTGCTCTAAGTGATCGTTTGGCCGCGGAGCATCTTCGCGCGGAGCAGGAGTTCGTTGCTGCACCGGTTTTCGGCCGTCCGGAAGCGGCCGAAGCAGGGAAACTGGCCATCGTCGCCGCAGGACCAAAGGCCGCAGTCGAGCGGTGCAAGCCGCTGTGGGACGCCATGGGGCAGAAGTTGCTGGTGATTGGCGAACAAGCATCTAAGGCCAACGTCGTCAAGCTAACCGGTAATTTCTTGATTGCAACGGTGTTGGAATCACTTGGAGAGGCATTGGCGTTCGCGCGCAAATCCAGAGTGGACGCGGCGGCGGTATTGGATTTTCTGACCAGCACACTGTTCAACGCACCAGTCTACAAAACCTATGGCGCCTTGATCGCGGAAGGCAAGCACGACAACGTTGGCTTTGCGCTGCCGCTGGGGCTGAAGGATGTGCGGCTGGTACTGGAAGCAGCCGACGCGCAGAGGGTTCCCATGCCGATTGCGAGCGTGCTACACGACCGCTTCCTGACCGCTTTGGCGCGCGGGTACGAACGAAGCGACTGGTCGGTTATTGGCCAGGTGGCGGCGGAAGATGCCGGTTTGGCCCGCGCGCAAAGCGCGTAGCTGGTGCTCTTGTTAGGAACGACTAGAGCAATTTAACCGAGGTTACCTTCAGCGTGTCGCCTTCCACGTTACCGGTAACATTGGCGCGGAGGTGATCTTTCTTGTCCGAGGATTTCAAAGCGGCAATGACTTCTTTGTTTCCATTGGCATCGAGCTTTAGGAATTTCTTGTCGCCGGTAATGATGCCGAAGCCGCTCTCCTGGCATTTCAGGGCGCAAGCCCGAGTGTGAGCGTCGGGATCGGCAGCAACTTTCTTCGAGCAATTGACGTCGACCACCGCGACGTCCGAGAGCGTCTCGCCGGCTGCGAATACCGGTATGGCGAACAGGCCGAGAACTACGAACGAAGCAAGTTTCTTCATATTTCCTCCATCCAGTTGGATTTGTGATTGTTTCTACCGCGTAAGAGCTACCTGGGAACTCGTGCGAGCGCTGGTGCCGTCCCCGAGCGCGTATTGCTCGCGTACGGCCGTTAGTTGTGCCAGCGCGAAGGCGCCGAGCGCGATTTCCACGTCGCGCACGGCCAGATCGTAGAACATGCCGGTGGTTAACAGATTAACGGCAATGCTCAGCAGCCAGACCATTACCACGTAACTGCCAATCCTGGTCCACTTGCTGAGCACTATCAGACCGGCAATCACCTCCACCGCGCCGGCAATATGCATGAACGTGGCGGCGCTTACCGGCACAATCTTGGTTCCGAGCGGGCTCAGATACATGCTCCAGTCCGCCAGAATGTTGAAATACTTGTCGATGCCCGCGATGATGGGTCCCAAGCCGAGGCCAATTCGCAGCACCCACCACGCGGTGTTAAGTCGATGATCAAATTCTTTCATTTCATGCCCCTGCTGGTAAGGAGCGCGGAAGGTCTGTGTGGTTACAGAATCTTCGGAAGGAGGGAGAAAAAGAGGGTGTAACCGTTTTACTGTCGCCCACTCTATAGTTATGGGGACTATGGAAGCTGCCGAGATTCTTGAGAAGGCGCGGTCCGAAGGCTGGACGGACGAAGAAATCGTCGATCGCGTCAAGTGCGGCGAGACGGCGCTGTATGAAATCATCATGCGGCGCTACAACCAGCGCCTGTACCGGATTGCGCGAGCCATTCTTCGGGACGACGCTGAAGCCGAGGACGTGATGCAGGACGCCTATGTGCGGGCCTATGAGCATCTCGCTCAGTTTGCCCACCGGGCACCCTTCTCCACCTGGTTGACCAGGATTGCGGTGCACGAGGCGCTGGCCCGCGTAAGGCAGCGCAACCGCTCCCGGCAAATGGATGACGACCAGCACGAGGGCGAATTTGTTATGAGCCTAGCCGAGCCTTCTCCCGATCCCGAACAAACAGCATCCAAAGCAGAGCTTGGCCACCTCCTGGAAGAGGCCCTGCTGGCCCTTCCCGGCCAGTTTCGTTCAGTCATCATGCTGCGCGATGTGGAAGAGCTGAGCACCACGGAGACCGCCGAGGCCCTGGAGATCTCCGAGCAAAACGTCAAGATTCGACTGCACCGTGGCCGGGCGCTGGTGCGCGTCTGGCTGTTTCAACGCGTGGGAGCACGAGCGAAAGAAGCGTTCCCGTTCATGGGCGTTCGTTGCGACCGTGTAGTGCACGGGGTATTCGCACAGCTCGCGCGTTCCTAAGCTTCGATTTGCCCAATCATCGCTACAGTCCTTAGCGGCAAGACCTGGCTCAGCCTTGGCCTGACCTCGTGGTAGGCTCGAAGTCTGTTAGGAAGAGCCAATGAGCGGACCGTGGGCGGGGAAATGGGCATTGGTGACGGGTGCGAGCGCGGGAATCGGCGTGGCGCTAGCGCGCGAACTGGCTGTGGGCGGCGCTAACCTGGTGCTGACTGCGCGGCGTAAAGAGCGGCTGGAGCAATTGGCGCGGGAGTTGACGGCCGCACACCAGATTCGCGTGGAGGTGATAGCCGCGGACCTTGCCCTGCCGGACGCCCCGCAACAGATTCTTGATTTCACCGTCGCGAAGAATATCGACGTGGAACTCCTGGTCAACAACGCCGGATTTGGCGCGTACGGAGAGTTTGCCACTTCCGGCACCCAGCGGCTGCTCGACATGGTGCAGGTGAATTGCAGTGCGGTGGTTCATTTGACGCGCCTCTACCTGCCTCAGATGATGAAGCGCCGGCACGGCGACGTGCTGATCCTGGCTTCAACCGCATCATTTCAGGCGGTGCCATTTATTTCCACCTACGCAGCCACCAAAGCGTTCGATCTACTGTTTGCGGAAGGGCTTGCGGAAGAAGCCAAACCGTACGGTATTCGCGTCTGCGCCCTTTGTCCAGGCTCGACGGAATCGGAATTTCAAGAGGTGGCCGGCCAGTCGGGCTTGGCAGCCTCGATGAAGAACCGGGAGACGGCAGAGAAGGTGGCGCGGGTTGGATTGCAGGCGCTGGCCGCCGGCAAGAGCTACGTGATTTCGGGCTACAGAAATTATCTGGGTGCGCACTCCCAACGCCTGGTGCCTCGGCGCTTCGTCACCCGCATCGCCGCCAATGTGTTTCGGCCAAAAACCGGTAAAAACCCTTAAAGCTACGCGCGACCGTTACTGACACGCCCTACCCGCATGCAACGTCCAATCATTGAGCAACCATGTTTCCCAGGCCAGACAGCCATCGCACGGGAACCTTTTTCCTTGCCGCCGGGAATTATAAGAGAACGCAGAGAAAGGCCCGGTCTGCCGCGAACACCGTACCAGGGGAGATGAGTATTCCGGAGCAAGACAGGGACGACGTTCTGCTGCGGCGAGCCGCCAAGGGCGACGAGGACTCGTTCGCGCTGCTGTACCGCCGGCATCAGGCTGCTCTTTATCGCTTTGCCTTGCGCATGACCGGCAATGCCTGGGCTGCCGAAGAAGTTGTGCAGGACGTTTTCATGACGCTCATGCGTGAACCAAGAAAATACAATGCCGAGCGTGGTCCGGTAGGTGCGTATCTGTTTGGCATCGCGCGCAATCGCGTAATGAAACATCTCGAACACCTTTCGCGCGAATTGCCGCTGGACGAGCCAAATGGCGACGGGGCGCGCGGCAAGGAGGCTGCGGTCAACGGATTTACTCCGCTGCACTGGGCCGAGCAACAGGAGCGCACGGAGCGCGTACGGGCTGCGGTGCTGCAGTTGCCCGCGGAGTTTCGCGAAGCGGTTGTACTGTGCGAACTGGAAGAGCTCAGTTACGAGCAGGCCGCCGAACGGAGCGGCTGCCCCATCGGCACCATCCGCTCGCGCCTGCATCGCGGCCGCGCATTGCTGATGGCCAAGCTGGAGATGTTAAGGGGCGCGCCGCGGCGCGTAGGAACGGCAACTTAGCAGCAAGAATGCGAAAGAAAGAAGGAAAGCGTCATGAAGTGTGAAGAATTTGAGGCGATCGGTCTCGAGCGTGACGGCCAGGTGATGGGCGAGCTCGAAAGTGCCCTCCGTGAAGCCGCCATGCAGCACGCCGCCCGATGCCCGGGTTGCGCCGCGCTGCAGGAATCCTGGCAGGAAGCGCGACTGGCATTGGCGGCGCTGCGCGATAACACGCGGGACGCGGAGGCACCGCAGCGGTTGGAAGTGCGACTGCGGCACGAATTTGGCATGCGCCACCGCACCGAACGGTTGCGTTCCACCGCGATCTTTGGCGCCTGGGCGCTGGCTACCGCGGCCATGGTGTTCGCAGGCTTGAGCTGGTGGAATTGGAAGCTTGGGCAAACATCGCGCACGGATCCGTCTTCTCGAAACACAGTCAATTCAAGCGCGGCGGTTCCGGTTACGGACCCGTCGGAGGACACGACGCTGGTCGCTGACAATGGCGACTTCACGCTGCTGCCCGGCAGCTTGCCGCAAGAGGTGGACGATTCTTCGATTGTGCGCGTGGGCATGCAACGCGGCGCGTTGACCGCTCTCGGATTGCCGGTGAATGAAGAGAGCGTGAACGACTATATTCAGGTCGATTTGCTGGTTGGGCCGGACGGGCTGCCCAAGGCAGTGCGCTTGCCGCAATCCCAATAGAGTTTATTCATTCATTTTGTAGGCCGAGCGTTTAGGAATGCGGGAGAGAAGAGGAGAAGAGACAATGAATCGTAACCTTTGGGCCTGCTCACTGGTGGGCAGTGCTGTATTGCTAGCTGCGGGAACCTTCCGGGCGCAAGAGCCACCCCCTCCGCCAGGCATGGATCACCATGCCGAAGGGCCAGACGCAGGCGGCCCCGGTCCCTTTGGCAACCGCATCGAGTTGTTGGGCTTTGAGGGAATGCACCCAGGAAAAGTTGTAAAGGGCGTGCCGTTCTCTGCCACCGCGAACTCCGAAACCACGCAAACACTGCAGGATGGAACAACCATCCATCGCAACACCTCAAGCAATCTATTTCGCGACAGCGAGGGCCGCTTCCGCAGGGAAGTCACGCTGTCCGGTTTCGGCCCGCTGCAAACTTCCGGCAATCCGCGCACCATGATCACCATCGGTGATCCGGTTGCCGGCGCGCATTACATGCTGGACCCGCAGCAAAAAGTGGCGCACAAGATGGCGGCGCGCAGAGGCGGCAAGCTGAGCGATAAAACCCAGTCATTTGAGGACCGTATGCAAAAACGCATGGCCAAGGAAGAGGCTTCCGGCGAGCTCAAGAAGGAGTCGCTGGGAACGCAAGCGATCAACGGGGTGAATGCCGAGGGCACGCGCATCACTCGCACCATCCCCGCGGGACAAGTGGGAAATGACAAGCCGATCCAGATCGTGTTCGAGCGCTGGTATTCCCCAGATCTGCAAATGGTGGTGAAGAGCACGCACAGCGATCCGCGCCTGGGCACCACCACTTATACGTTGACCAACATCCAGCGCAGCGAGCCGGCCGCCGCTCTGTTCACCGTGCCCGCGGACTACACCGTTAAAGAAGGCGGACCAGGCGCCCGCAATCGACGGCGAGCGATGATGCCCGGCGCTCCGGCCGGCGCACCTGCAGACGCGCCGCCTCCGCCGCCCGGTTCCTGATTCGGTAGCGAACGAACTTCTCTCCTGAAGCCGGATGCGCCCTTGCTGCGGTGTCCCCAATGCCGCGGGAAGGGCGTAACCGTTTTCGGGCTTCGAGATTCCCGGTCTTCGCTAGAGTGAGAGAATGCCCCAGGAGCAATTCGCATGTACACTTCCACAGGAAGGCTTCAGCAATACCTACGTTTGGCAAGATCGCCCCATCCCCTTCTATCCCGATCACAAACACGCTACGGACACTGCGCACATCGCGCTGCAAGGCGAAATGACGCTAACCTTGGCTGGGGCCAGCCGCACCTATCGAGCGGGCGCTGCCATGTATCTGCCGGAGCGGTACATTGCGCGCATGGGGCCCGGCGCTTGCCGCTATCGAATTGGAAGCTTCGCTCCGCTATTTTCTACCGCAATGAGCTGGACTTCATTACCCCGAGGCCTTCGTGTTAGTGTAACTTTCCGCGCATTTGTGAAGAGGCCAGGATGGCAAGACCCAAAGTGTTGGCGACTCGCCCGCTGTTTCCGGTGGCACAAAACATCTTGAACGCAAGCTGCGAGGTCGACTATTGGACCCAACCGGACCGCATCTCCAAAGAAGAATTATTTCGGCGCATACACGATAAAGAAGCACTGGTGTGCTTGCTCACCGAAAAGGTAAATGAAGAGCTGCTGGCCGCCGCCCCCAAGCTGCGCATCGCAGCCAATGTCGCCGTCGGCTATGACAACATCACGGTCGCCGATTGCACCAGGCGCGGCGTCGCCGCGACGAATACGCCCGGCGTGCTCGATGAAACGACCGCCGATTTTGCCTGGACGCTGCTGATGGCGGTCGCTCGCCGCCTGGGCGAAGGCGAAGCGCTGGCGCGTTCCGGCGAATGGAAAGGCTGGGATCTCGATCAACTTGTGGGCGCCGATGTGTGGGGCAAGACCTTGGGACTTGTGGGCTTTGGCCGCATCGGCCGGGCCGTGGCACGCAGGGCCATGGGCTTCGAGATGAAGGTGATTTACAACGACGCAATACGTGCGGCCACGGATGTGGAGCGAAGCCTGCGCGCGGAGTATCGCGATTTGAAAACCGTGCTTAGGGACTCCGACTTCATCAGCGTGCACGTACCGCTGCTGCCCGAGACCCGCGGCCTGTTCAACGCTAACACGCTCTCGCAAATGAAGCCCACTTCGTTTTTGATTAACACTTCGCGCGGTCCGGTAGTCGAAGAGGCTGCATTGATGCAGGCCCTGGAGGCCCGGCAAATCGCCGGCGCGGCCCTCGACGTTTACGAAAAGGAGCCGCTCATTCATCCGGGCCTGAAGCGCCGGAACGTCGTTCTCGCCCCCCACATAGCCTCCGCGTCTCTGGAAACCCGCACAAAAATGGCCTGTATGGCCGCCGAAAACGTGGTCGCGCTCTTCACCGGCCGGCGGCCGCCGAATATCCTTAACCCCGAAGTCTTAAAGGCGAGCTGATCGCCGCATGCGGTAATCTTCGCATGGCGGATCTGAAACAGCTCGCGCGCCTGATCTTCCACCAAACATTGGCGGCCATCGACATCCCTGCGGTCATGCAGCGCAAGTTGTCGTTCGATGGGTCGCTGCTTCGCTGCGGGGAGACGGCAGTGGATCTGCGTGCATTCTCGAAGTTCCGCGTCGTGGCCATCGGCAAGGCCGCCCACGCCATGGCGTACGGATTGCGCGAATTACTGCCCAGCGATATCGAGCTATGGGGAATCGTCTCCGCGCCCACGCCCCCGCCACACGGTCCACTCCCGGGCATGCAATATTTTGCCGGCGGGCATCCCATCCCCAATGAAGAAAGCTGGCATGCGGCGCTGGCCGCGTTGGCCCTGCTGCGACGATGCGATGACAAGACACTAGTGTTCTTCTTGCTCTCCGGTGGCGGATCGGCGCTCGCCGAATTGCCTCTGGATTCCAGTTTGACATTGCAGGACGTGCAGCAGTTCTATCGCACGCTGGTGACCTGCGGCGCGCCTATCGCGGCAATGAACGCGGTAAGGAAACATCTATCAGCGATAAAGGGGGGGCGGCTCGCGGCAGCGGCGGGCAGCGCGACGAAGATTACACTGGCGGTGAGCGATGTGCCCGCAGAACAGGAGTCGGCGTTAGCCTCCGGTCCTTCGCTGCCGGACCAGACCACCATTGCGGACGTCGCTTGCATAGTCAAAGAATTTCAAATGCTGGAGCAGTTTCCTGCTTCGCTGCGCCGCTGTCTGCAAGAGCAGCGCCTTCGCGAGACACCCAAGCCCAATGATCCGGCGTTCAGCAAGGCCCACTTCGCGTTGCTGCTGGGTATGGACGACCTGTTTCATCCTGCGCACCACGCCTCGGAGGCAAAAGGGTTTCTGACCTGTTGCGACAATTCGACCGATGACTGGCCGGTTGAAAAAGCGGCAGCATACATGCTCACGCAACTCACCGCCTTACAGGCCGCGAATCCCGCCCGCCCGGTGGCGCTGATCGCCGACGGCGAAGTCAGTTCTCCCGTCACCGGGAATGGAATCGGTGGAAGAAATGCCGCGTTCGTTCTGGCGTGCGTTGAAAATTTGGTTGGCCGGCGGGTCGCCGTGCTCAGCGCGGGCACTGACGGAATTGATGGAAACAGTTCAGCCGCGGGAGCGGTCGCCGATGGCGAAACACTGAATCGCGCGATGACTGTGGGCCTGGATCCGGGAGATGCATTTCGCCGCAGCGATGCTTTTACGTTCTTCGCGCAACTGGGCGATACCATCGTCACCGGGCCAACCGGCAATAATTTGCGCGACCTGCGGATTCTGCTTTCCGAACCGTAAACCGTCGAGCGGCACCCGCGGCAATCGTGCTAACTATTTCTTGGAAAGATGGCTTTCAATCGACTTCAGCCGATCGTTCATTTCTTGAATGAGATGTTCCAGGCGATCCAGGCGCTGCGCGACGCCGTCGCCTTCTTCGCCTTTTTCGGTATCGCCTTCCTCCCTGCCCGCACCCTTGCCGCTCTCCGTCTTTTGCAACCGCGCGATCTGCTGCTTGACGGTCGGCGCCATTTCGATGCTCAAGTCGTCACTTTTCAGCAGCGCCTGCAGCGCCGGAATCGCGCTCGCGTCCCCTCGGCTGCCCAGCGCGAAGATCGCCGCATAACGAATGGGATAGTGCGATTCTTTGAGGTAGCCTGCGACTTGCGTGGTGATCTCTTTATTGCTCTTCTGCAGGCGCCCAAGACTGGCAATTGCCGCCTCCCGCGTTCCGATGGCTTTACCCGGCGCCGCCCACTCGCGGAGCAGCGGCACAGCTTTATCCTCGCCTAGAAAGCCCAGTGCGCGCAGCGCGGAATTACGCAGAAAATCATCGGGTGAATCCGCGTCCACAGCCGCGCTCAGAATCGGGAAGGCGTCCGCAGCCTTCAACTTGCCCAGTGCCTGCAGTGCGCTGGCTCGCGCTCGAAAGGACGCATCGCCACGTGCGATGGCCGCGACCTTCTCGGCGATTTTCGGTTCCTCTTTTATGTTGCCGAGCGCCGCCACAATGTGGCTTCGCACGTACGGCAGCTCGTTGGTATCCAGCGCGTTGAGCAACTGCTTGCCTGCCGTGGCATTGCCGATTCGACCAAGCGCATCAGCGGCGATCTCGCGAACACCCCAGGCCTTGTCCGTGTCGAGCGCAGCGCCGAGAGCAGTCACTGCCTCATCATCATTCTTCATTTTTGCCAACGCCTGCGCCGCTTCGCCGCGGTCTGCAAACTCGCTGGAGTTTTTCAATTGATATAGCCACTCCTTCTTTTCCTTGTGAAATTCCGTCGCCTTCAAGACTTGGCCACCCTTGTCGAAAAGCACCATCAGCGGCGCGCCATTCGCCGGCAGCAGAAAGGTTTCCGTCTCCTTGGACACCATTATCCGGCGCGCTTTTGCGCCCGATGCGGTGGTGATCTCCACATCCACCGGCACGTGAAAAATTCCTACCCGTCCTTCCACTCTCTGCGTTTGTTTTACGATCAGCGCAACCTGGTGCTTCCCCTCATCGTACCCATAGCTCACATCGAACTTCGGCGCCCCAGCCCCGTAAATCCATTGGTCGAAGAACTGTTGCACGTCAATGTGATTCGCTTCTTCGATGGCCTGGATCAGATCCGCGGTGACCACGTTCTTTCCGCGATGAACTTCCAGGTAATGCCGCAAGCCGTTGTAAAACTCGGTCTCGCCAATCTGCCGCCGCAACATGTACAACACCAGCCCGCCTTTCCCGTACGCGTTGCCGTCAAATTCGCTGGAGTCGTCAAAATCATGCCGCACGATCGGTTTCGCGTACAGGCTCGGCTGCCCAAGCCATTCCTGGACCATATTCCAGCGCTCGTAGTCCGCCTGCTCCTTCGGATAATGCGATTCCGTCCACACCATCTCGAAAAATGTGGCGAAGCCCTCGTTCAGCCAGATATCTCCCCAATCGTTGCACGTCACCAGGTCGCCGAACCATTGGTGCGCCAGCTCGTGGGAAATCAGCGGATCCTCGTCGCCGGGAAATTCCGGCAGCAGTTTCGGGCTGCGCAGCGAGCTGCTCGTATTCGTCGTGGCGCTGGAATTTTCCATTCCGCCCGCCACAAAGTCGTCCACCATCACTTGCGCGTACTTCTCCCACGGATATTCGACGCCCAGCTTCTTGCTGAACACCTCCATCATCTCGGGTGTTCGCTCATAATTCGGCAACAGCCGGTCGCCCCGGCCTTTCGGCGCGTAATAGGTCACCGGCAGGCCGTGCCAGCTTTGCTTCACTTCATCAAATTCGCCTGCCACCACGGTGATCAAATACGTTGAACTCGGCACAGACTCGCGCCAGGTCCAGGTCTTCATGCCCTCCGCGGCTTTGGAGACGTTGATCAGCTTGCCGTTTGCTACCGTAACCCACGAAGCCGGCACGGTCAGAATCGTTTCGGTGGTCAGCCGATCGTTCGGATAATCGTAAGTCGGCAGGTAATAGCGCGTATCTTCGGACTCGCCTTGCGACCAGATTTGCTTGGGCCGGTTCGGATACTCCTTGTCTGGCAGGATGAAATACAGGCCCTTGGCTGGTTTTCCCTCGTAGCGGATATCCACATCGAATTTATCGCCGGCGTGCGCCGCAGCGGGCAGCGCAACAAGCAACTTTTCGGCCGTGGTTTCAAATTTCGCTGGCGCCCTGTTCACCGTGACGCTTTGTATGGTCAATCCGACGGAATCGAATGCGACCTGAGGCGTGCCTTCGCGCAGAATCGCCAAACTATGGGTGACCTCACCCATCACCTTTTTCTGTTCCAGGTCGAACTTCAGCGCCATCTTCGAGTGCTGCAAGTCGTAATCGCGGCTCCTGGCGTATGGCTCATCCGCGAACAGCCGCGCGCAAACGCCTGCTGCTCCGGCAGCCACCGCTAGTGTGAGCATGACCCAACAAATTCTCCTTGCGATTCGGTGCGATGCAATCATCACTCCTCTTTTCTCCAAGCCGTCCGGTCAGGAAGCTGCGGCATTTTCCTGCACGCGGTGCCCAGCGCTTCGCAACGCCGCTATCGCCGCCGCCAACTGCTTTTCGCTGACCAGCAAATAATCCGTATCGAACGTTGAAATGGCCACCAGGCTAACCTTAGCTTCGGCCAATGTTCCGGATAAAGCCGACAAAACACCGATTTCCGTCGAGGCAAAAGGTCCCTCGACCTTCAGAACGCGCCATCCCGTCTGCGCATCTACTCCGGAAGGAACTTGCCTGGCATCGCAGGCAATCGAAAGCTCATCGCTGGTTCGCGTAACCGAGAAAAAACTGCCAACCGTGGCCCATCGTGGCAATTCCGCATCCGCGGACAGACGCACCAGCGCGATACCATTGGGCAATATGGTGAGCTCGAATCGGCGGTCAGATGCACTCATGCGCTAGAGCAGGCTCCGCACTAGACCGCCATCCACGGCGATGGATGTCCCGTTCACATAGCTGGCGCGTTGCGAGGCTAAGAACGCCACCACCGCGGCAAACTCCTCGGGCGTGCCGATCCGGCCGGCGGGTATTTCGGCAGCCCAACTCGCGAATACTTCTTCTGGTTTGACGTTCGAGCGCGCGCAAATACTTTTCGCCAGACCATCCAGGCGCGCGGTACGCGTATAGCCCGGGCAGACGTTGTTCACCGTAATCCCGTACGCTGCATATTCGTTGGCCAGCGTGCGCGCCAGTCCAGTTACCGCGGCGCGCACCGAATTGGACAGCAACAATCCATCCACCGGCTGCTTTACCGCTGAAGATGTGATGGTGATGAATCTTCCCCAACGGTTTTTTTTCATGCGGGGCAGCGTCTCGCGCGCAAAGTAAACCGCGCTCATCAGCAACTGTTCCACCGCCGCCCGCCATTCCTCCGGCTGCGTCTCGGCAAACGAGTGGGAAGGCGGCCCGCCGGAGTTGGTTACGCAAATGTCGATGCGCCCGAACTTGCTCTCCACATCCGAGACAAATGCGGCAATCTCCGCTTCTTGCCGGACGTCCGCCGCTTTCCAAAAAATTCCTTGCTGCGTCGAAGTCTGTATCTGCTGTGCAGTCTGCTCAATGTTCTTCGCGTCGCGCGAGCAAATCGCGATGTGCGCGCCCTCTCGTGCCAATTCTTCCGCCACCGCACGCCCCAGCCCTTTGCTGGCAGCAGCGACGATCGCCACACGCCCTTGCAGCCCCAAGTCCATTCTCGCGACCTGCTCCAAAACTTCCATGCTCTCCCGAAACCCCACGCCCCGTCAAATACCCTCCGCTGCATCGCTTCACGTTCCGGCGGCATCGAATAGCGTGACCGAATCCGGGTAGAATGTATCCTTACCAAGGAGAAGCCCATGACCGAAATCGCCACCTTTGGAGCTGGCTGCTTTTGGGGGATCGAAGCTGCCTTTCGCCGCATTCCCGGTGTCGTCGATGCCGCGGTAGGCTACAGCGGCGGCCACACCGAAAATCCCACCTACAAGGAGGTTTGCACCGACGAAACCGGCCACGCCGAAGTCGTGCAAGTCACCTTCGACCCGTCGAAGCTCAGCTATGAGCAACTCCTCGACGCTTTCTGGCAAATGCACGATCCCACGCAAGTGAACCGCCAGGGCCCGGACTTCGGCTCGCAGTACCGCACCGCGATCTTTTTCCATTCGCCCGAGCAAAAATCCATTGCCGGGAAGTCGAAAGCCGCGCTGCAAGCCAGCGGCAAGTTCCGCAAGCCTATTGCCACCGAAATAACGCCAGCCGGGCCCTTCTACCGAGCCGAAGATTACCACCAGCGCTACCTCGAGAAGCGCGGCGCCGCCTCCTGCCATTTCTAGACCACCTCTCGGCGGCCGATGGGCGGCTGGTGTGCGCCCGGCTGCCGTTTCTGCTAAATTGTTCAAGCCGGTATACGGAGAGGTGTCCGAGCGGTTTAAGGAGCACGCTTGGAAAGCGTGTGTAGGAGAAATCCTACCGTGGGTTCAAATCCCACCCTCTCCGCCAATTTTTGCCATGTACAGTCCGGAGAGATCCTTTACAGAACGTTCCGAAGACATAGTTTACACCCTTGGGCCGAAGGGGTTTGCTAAAGGCTGCAGAGTCCTTTCCTCGAGATCGATGTAGCCGAGATCGT
>Ga0070730_10003359_pt1 | contig 14390 bp, 12 predicted proteins | sample Coa_R1_3_FD_66447 | JGI IMG/M metagenome (GOLD analysis project Ga0070730, IMG submission 66447) | Surface soil microbial communities from Centralia Pennsylvania, which are recovering from an underground coalmine fire - Coalmine... | ecosystem: Environmental > Terrestrial > Soil > Unclassified ...
CCGTTACAACCTCAGAGTGACCTGGCAGCGCGCAACGTCCGTCCTCTACTTAGCGATCGCTGCCTACTGCGGATACGTGCTCATCGTGACCCTGGTGACGGTGGCTCGCGCGTAACGCGTCAGGTCCTGCTCATCTGCATGGCCATGGCGTGCTCCACCAGGGTGATGAGTGTCGACTTGGTGGACTTCCGGTCCCGGGCGTCGCAGCGGACCACGGGAACGTTCGGGCTGACCGCCAGAGCGTCGTGCACGTCCGCCGAGCTGTACGGGAACTGGCCGTGGAAGCCGTTGACCGCGACGATGAACGGCAGGCCCGCCGCCTCGAAGTAGTCCACGGCCGGGAAGGAGTCGGCCAGGCGCCGGGTGTCTACGATGACGATCGCGCCGATCGCGCCGTTGATCAGGTCGTCCCACATGAACCAGAACCTGTGCTGGCCCGGGGTGCCGAACAGGTAGAGGATCAGGCCTGCGTCGAGGGTTACTCTGCCGAAGTCCATGGCCACCGTGGTGGTGGTCTTGTCCGGCGTCTGGGAGAGGTCATCGACATGGTCGCTGGCCGACGTCATCACCGCTTCGGTGGTGAGCGGGGTGATCTCCGAGACCGAGCCGACGAAGGTGGTCTTGCCCACGCCAAAACCGCCGGCGACCACGATCTTGACCGAGGCCATCGCCGTCTCAGGCCCATCGTTCAGGCCGGCCCTAGAGCTTGCGAAGTCCACTTAGTACCCTTTCGAGCAGGTTAAGGTCGGGCCGGCCATGGGCGTGATCGATCTGATGAACCCGGACCAGCCCGTCGACCGCCATGTCCGCGACGAGGACACGTGCCACCCCCAGAGGCATTCTGAGCACTGCGGAGATCTCCGCCACCGAACGCCAGTCCCGGCAGAAACCGAGGATCGCCTGGCATTCCGGGCTCAAGACTGACAGGTCACGAGCCTCATAGTGCGAGGCTGCCACCATCGCCTCGATTTGCAGCTGATAGCGAGGCTGTGTCCTGCCCCCAGTCACAGCGTAGGGCCTGACGAGCGAACTCTTCTGGCCATCGGTGCCGGGCATCGCCCCGGCAGTCATGGGGATGCCACCGGTCAGCTTGCGCACGCCGCCAGGAAGCATCTGGTCCCGTCCGTCCCGCATCCGGCCACCACCCGCGGGCGAGTATTTCTCCTCGCCCGTGTCCGGTGGAGGGTCAGCCCCTCGTGGCCCGGGCAACGTATTTTCCTGTCACGATCAGCCATCCTCCGGCCGTTACGGCTGGAACGCCCTGCGGACTTCTGGCGTGAGGGCACGACCCACCCGCTCGACGAGCAACGTCATCTCGTAGGCCACCAGGCCCATGTCACAATCGGCCGCCGCCAGCACGGCCAGGCTGGAGCCATTGCTGATCGACATCACGATGAGCAGGCCCCGTTGCATTTCGACAACTGTCTGGGTGACGTACCCGCCCTCGAACACGCGGGCCGCACCCTGCGTCAGGCTGGTAAGCCCCGAGGTGACCGCGGCGAGCTGGTCGACGCGGTCGGGGGGAAACCCCTGGGAGCAGGCCAGCGGAAGACCATCAGAGGACACGACGACTCCGTGGGCCACGGCGGGAACCCGTTCCACGAAGTTGGTAAGCAGCCAGCTCAGATCCTGCAGGGGCTGGACCACTGGATTCACGAGCCCTCCTTCACTGCGGGGGGTCCGAGGGGCCGTCCCCTCGGGTGATCACTCCCAGCGGCGCCTCCCGGCGGCGCTTTGGCGGCAATCGTCATGGTGCCCGGCTGTCCGGGTACCGCGCCGGTTGCCATGCCACCCGGACCGCGGGCTCCCGGCGCCCACTGTGTATCAGGTGGCATCGTCTTCCCCCCCACTGGATACTTCCTCGCTCTGGAGCGCGGCCCGGCCCTGGCGGGTGCCGCGCTGGAAGCTTGTCATGCGCTGCCTGGTCGCGGCCGCCGAGCGGACAAGATCCGGACCCTGATCCCGCTCGCTCTCGGCCGCCGAGCCAGGAACCAGGTTGGCCTGCGGGACGCGCCTGGGCAGGCCGGCCGCGGTGACTCCGGCCGAAGTCGGCGACTCGGCCGCCTCGGCGGCCCGCCAGCCTTCGTCCACCGGGGAGCTCCAGCCGGTGGCGATCTCTTCCCCGGCGCCGTCGTCCGTCCGTGATGCGCCGATGTGCTGCCTGCCCCGGCGGAACCAGTCGGACTCGACCGACTCGAAGATGGGCAGCCGGTTCTCGTCCATGGACGCGGCGGGCGGCACGATCACGTCGTCCGGCGTGGTGCCGCCGGGAACCCGGGCCGGCCTTGAGGTCAGCCCGAACGGCGCGTCCGGGCCACTGCGGGACGAGCCGGAGCCGGGCTCGGCGTGCTTGCCGGGCCACCAGTCCTGGTCGGCCGTGATGGCCCCGAGCTCGTCGGCCAGGCTCCTGGTGGGAGCCCCGAAGACCGGCTCAGCCTCGTCGCTGGGAGCGGTGGACGGCTCGTCCGGCCGGGCAGGTGCCAGCCCGCTGTCCGGGGCCGGCATCCCGTTGCCGCGGGCCGGCGGTGTGCCGTTGTCCTTGCTGCGCACCGGGAGCGGGTCGATGCCACCGCCCGCCGTCCCCAGGTTGCCATCGGCGGCGGGCCTCCCGTCCTCGGCCGGGCCCGCCTGCTCGGGAACCTTCGGCGCGCTGTCGAGATCCGGGTTGATGGCCATGAACCTGGGCGCCCGGGCCCGGGCCACCGCCTCCTGTGCGGCGGTCCGCGAGTCGGTGACGTCCGGGGAGTCCGGGCTGAACCCGCGGAGCCCGCCGAGCGACCCGGTTGCCCCGGCGGTGCTGTCCAGCTCGAACCGCCGAAGCCCGTGCGGCGCGTCGGTGGCCTCGTGCGTCACCGTCTCGTCGGGCAGCCAGATCAGGGCGGTCAGCCCGCCCGAGGGAGCCGGGCGCAGCCGGACCCTGATGCCGTGCCTGGACGCCAGCCGCGCGACCACGAACAGGCCCATGCGCCGGGAGACCGACACGTCCACCACGGGCGGGTTGTCCAGCCGCCAGTTCGCGTGGGACATCTCGTCGGCGGCCATGCCGACGCCCTGGTCGGTGATGTCCAGCAGGACCCCGCCGCTGTTCAGCAGGTGCCCGGACACGTTCACCTGGGTCTGCGCGGAGGAAAACGCGGTGGCGTTCTCGACCAGCTCGGCCAGCAGGTGAACGACGTCGTTGACGACCTGGCCGCGCACCGCGATGCCGGGCTGCACGTTCAGCACGACCCGCTCGTAGTGCTCGATCTCGGACACCGCCGCACGCAGCACGTCCACCAGCGCGACCGGCTGCGTCCACCGGCGGGACGCCTCGTAGCCGGCCAGCACCAGCAGGTTCTCCGAGTTGCGGCGCATACGGGTGGCCAGGTGGTCCAGCCGGAACAGGCTGCCCAGCCGCTCGGAGTCCTGCTCGCCCTGCTCCAGGTCGTCGATCAGGTGGATCTGCCGCTCCACCAGCGACTGGCTGCGCCGGGAGAGGTTGACGAACATGGCGTTGACGTTGCCGCGCAGCCTGGCCTCGTTGGAGGCTAGCCGGACCGCCTCGGCGTGTACCGCGTCGAAGGCGCGCGCCACCTCACCGATCTCGTCGGTCGAGTCCACGTCGATGGGCTTGATCTCGAGGTCGCCCTCTTCGCCCTCGCTCTCACTGAGGCGGCGGACGATTCCGGGCAGCTGCACGCCGGCGATGCTGAGCGCGTCAGCGCGCAGCCGGCGCAGCGGCCGGACCATGGACCGGCCGATGATGATCGTGAACATCAGGCCGAGGGCCAGCACGAGCAGGACGACGGCACCGACGATCGCGGCGTCGGTGATCGCGTTCTTGCGCAGGGTCTCCGCCCGGTCAATGACGTCGCCCATCAGCGTCCGCTCCACCGAGCCCATCTGGAAGCTGATGACGTTGGACTGGTCGGCGTACCAGTCGTCCGGCGTGGTGGCGTCCTTGGCCAGCGACAGCGACGCTCCCGGCGTGGTGGCCAGGGCGGAAACCAGGGAGAGCGCCTGAAGCTCGGCCGACGCGGCGGGCCCGGCGTCAGACCGGGCCTGGGCGCCGTTCAGGAGCTGGCTCTGGCTCGGGGTGGCGATGGCGTTGAACGCCTGCTGCGTGGTCTGCTGCGAGGACACCGAGTTCTGCAGCGCCGCGAGCTGGCCGGGCTGGAAGCTGCCCTGCAGCAGCGCGGCGGCCAGGATGCCGCGCTGGTCCGACGCGTCCTGCTTCATCAGCGACACGAGGCCCAGCACGTTCACCATCTGGGCGAGCGTGGGGTCGCCACCGCCCTGGGCGATGTCGGCGTTGAAGTCGAGCAGCGTGGTGATCGTGGTGCCGTACTTCTGCACCACGACCAGCAGCGGAAGCTGGGTCGTGGTGGCCGCGTTGCGCAGGCTGGACAGCGCGGTGGGGTCGAGCGCGTCCAGCATGGCGGCAGCGGCCTGCTGGGCCGCCACCGGGTAGGAGCCGTTGATCTGCCGGGCCAGGCCGCGCACCACCGCCGCGTACCGGTCGGTGATGTTCCAGTGCTCCCTGATCGAGGTGAGCTGGGGTAGCGCTTCCTGCTGGACGCCCGGATCGGCTGACAGCTCGTTGACCCGGCCGCCGTTGGCGCCGAGCCCGATGTAGTAGACGGTCAGATCCCGCTCGTCCTCCAGCGACTGAACCAGTTGCGTGACGTCCTGGCCCAGCAGGGCGAGCTGATGGACCCGGCTGTAGGTCTGGGCGCTGCGCACCGAGGAGTAGATGAAGAACCCACCGAAGACAAGGGCCGTCACGGTCGGGATGGCGACGAGCAGCAACAGCCGGGATCTGACTCGCCAGTTCTTCAGCTGGCGGCGGGTGGCCTTGCGCCCCGGCGCCTGCGTCAGCCCACCGCGGTCCTGGCCGGCCGGGGGCGGGGCATCGACGGGCTGGCCGCTGGCCTCGCCTGGCGGCCCGGAGTCAGGCTCCGGCCCAGGCATGCCACGGCTGCCCATGGCCGGTCCCGCACCCGGCCCCTCCGGGTTCGTAAACGCGGAGGAACGCGCGGCAGGAAAGACAGACGTGCCGTCGTCGGCCGCCGCTCCGTTCGCGGCGGCTGTAGCGGCGACACGGCTGTTCTTCTTGCCTTTTGCCCGCACAGCGTCATCACTCCTCACCTGGCCGCAGTGGCGCGCTCCCGTGCCTTCGAACTCCTCAGCGGGAGCGGCGATGCGCATCCGCCCATGGGTGACGATCCGTCAGCGGTGCCGCCAATGGCAACTCTAACGGGTAACCCGTCAACCATCATCAATATGCGTACGACCAGGTAAAATGGACGTTACCTAACGTTTTCAGTACAACCTGTCAGCCGTAGGGTACTCTCATCTCGTTCCGGACTTGTTCTGTTACGCCCATAAAGTGCCCGAGGGAGTGCAATCCCGGGGGGCGACCCCCCGGAGCCCCCTTGAGTGAGGGATCCCCTCGAATGAACTGGCGAGGTATCGGCTCCGTATGAGATGGCGAGGTAGCGGTTTCCCAACCGCCGCGGCGGTCGCGGTAGTGCTGCTCGCAGCGGGCTGCCATGGGACCGGCGGGGCCGGCACCGGTGCGTCCGGCTCGATGCAGCTCACGGTGGCCGCGGTGCCCGGTGTCTCGGACGCACCGCTCTACCTTGCCCAGCGGCAGGGATTGTTCACGAAGGCCGGCCTGAAGGTGACCATCCAGCCGTTCACCACGGCGGGCGCCGAGCTGCGTGCCCTGTCGAACGGTTCCGTCCAGGTGGCCACCACGGACTATGCCGACTTCTTCTATGCCGCGAGCATCGACCCCAACCTGGAGCTGCTCGCCGACGGTTACGACGGTGCGCCCAACGTGATGGAGGTTCTGACCCTCCCCGGCTCCAACCTCACCTCGCCCGAGCAACTGGCCGGCAAGACCATCGGCACGCCCGAGCCACAGGAGTTCAAGTACGACCCCAGCATCCCCTACAGCATGGAGACCCTGGCCACGCAGTCGGTTCTGCTGGACGACGGGGTGGAACCCACCCAGGTGAACTGGACCGCGATGCCGGCCCAGAACCTCGTCGGCGCGCTGAAAGACCACCGGGTGGACGCCATCGTGGTGACCGAGCCGTACATCTACGAGGCGCAGAGCGAACTCGGCGCCATCGAGGTGGTCGACGCGCTCAGCGGCGGCACGGCCAGCCTCCCGCTCAACGGCTACTTCACCACCAAGTCGGCCGGCCGTGCGGACACGGACGCCCTGCGGACCTTCCGGACGGTGCTGGAGCAGGCGCAGGGTGATGCTGGCACCGGGCAGACCCTGCGCTCGGTGATCTCCCAGTACGCCCATGTCCCCGTCGAGACCGCCGACATGATCACGCTCGGCACCTACCCCGCCCTGCCGAACGTCAACGGCATTCAGCAGGTCGCGGACCTCATGTTCTCGTTCAACATGATCAGCCAGGAGCTGAGCGTCGACCAGATGATGTTCAGGTAGCTACCTGTCGGTCATGCCCAGCTCGCGGGCGATGATGAGGCGCTGGACTTCTGAGGTGCCTTCGCCTATCTCGAGGACCTTGGCGTCGCGGTAGAAGCGGCCGACGGGGAACTCGTTCATGAAGCCGTAACCGCCGAAGATCTGGGTCGCGTCCCTGGCGTTGTCCATGGCCGCGTTGGCGGCGGTCAGCTTGGCGATGGCCGCCTGCTTCTTGGCGGGCTGGCCCGCCGCCAGCCGGGCCGCCCCGTCGTACCAGGCCAGCCGCGCCGCGTGTACCCGTGCCTCCATGTCCGCGATCCGGAACTGGATGGCCTGGTAGTGACGCAGGTGGTGGCCGAACGCCTCCCGCTCCCCGGTGTAGCGCAGGCACTCGTCCACACATCCCTGGGCCAGCCCCACCGACAGCGCGGCAATGGCGATCCTGCCGCCGTCCAGGATCTGCATGAACTGCGCGTAGCCACGCCCGCGCTCGCCACCGAGCAGGTTGCCCTCGGGGACCCGGCAGGAGCTGAACGCCAGTTCCCGGGTGTCAGAGGCGCACCAGCCGACCTTGGAGTACTCCTGGCCCACGGTGAAGCCCGGGGTGCCGGACGGCACGATGATCGCGGAGATCTCCTTGGACCCGTTCTCCCTGGTGCCGGTGATGGCCAGTGGCGTCACCACCGAGGTGATCGAGGTGCCCGCGTTGGTGATGAACGCCTTGCTGCCGTCGATGACCCACTCGCCGCCGTCCAGCCGGGCCGTCGTCCGCATGCCGCCGCGGATGTCCGACCCGCCGCCGGGCTCGGTCAGCCCGAACGCGGCCAGCCGCTCCCCCGAGCACAGGTCCGGCAGCCAGGTGGCGCGCTGCTCCTCGGTGCCGAACAGGTAGATGGGCATCGCGCCCAGGCAGACCGCCGCCTCCAGGGTGATGGCCACCGAGGAATCCACCCGGCCCAGTTCCTCCAGCGCCAGGCAGAGCGCGAAGAAGTCACCGCCCATCCCGCCGTATTCCTCCGGGAACGGCAGCCCGAACAAGCCCAGCTTGCCCATCCGGGCCACGATCTCGTACGGGAACTCGCCGCGTTCGTAGTAGCCGCCGATCACCGGCGCCACTACCTCATGAGCGAATTCCCCGACCGTCCGGCGAAGTTCCGCGTGCTCATCGTCGAGCTGAAAGCTGATCATCGTCCCGCCCCTTTGCGGCTAAAAGACCCCTTCCAAAGCTCACTGTCGCTGGCTGACCGCCGCGGCTCAGAACCTGGCTTCATGATCGTGATGACTCTGAATAGGTCTTCCGTCGGCCTATCGTACGCGGCTGGCCCGACTGCCCCTCCCGGTGGCGTAGGGTGCGGTCAGGACGTGATGTGGCCGCCATCCCACCGCGGTCCGGGGGACATGACCTTTCACCCACACAGACCAGCCGTCGTGGAGGACGACATGCCGACCCAGACCTGCCCGGTCTGTGCCGCGGAGGTCCAGCAGGACGACCTCATCTGCTTCACCTGCGGTGCCAACCTGCCGAGGGCGGCGATGCCCGACGACGATCCGGCCACCCCGCCCACGGTCATGCAGGCGCACCTCAAGCGGGACAACGGCGCGCTGCGGTCGTGCCCCAACTGCGGCATCAGCGTCGCCGACCCGGCCGACCTGATCTGCTCGAACTGCCGGCAGCCGCTGCCCCAGGGACAGGGGCAGATCTCCCCGGTGGTGCTGCGCCTGGTGTTTCCCACCGGCAACGTCGACGTCCCGGCGGGCACCTCGCTGCTGCTCGGCCGGGACCCGCAGGAGTCGCTGGTGGCCGCGGCCTTCGCCCGGTTCGAGAACGTGTCACGGCGGCACGCGACCGTATCGGTGGACGACGCCGGCCACGCCAGCGTCCGCGACGAGCACTCCACCAACGGCACCTGGGTCAACGGCGACCGAGTGCTCCCCGGCGTGGACGTGCGGCTCGCCGACGGCGACAACCTCCGCCTGGCCGCCGACATCACCGCCGAGGTCCTGCTCCCCACCCAGCAGCCCGACCCGGCCACATTCAGCCGCGATTAACCTCCCGGCGTCCGCCTGATGCCCGCTTAGACTGCCGTCCGCGTCCATCTTCGGATCTTCTTCACTTCCTTACGGCGGCGGCCGGCCTCGCCGGTCAGCCGAGGGCAATCGTGTGCATCCTGGGGCTATACGGGCCCGGATCGATCATGAGATCATCGCCGCGAGGGCTGCCAACGACGGCGGGAGCGGACCATGGCGGTGAAACCCGAGACGGCAACCACGCAGGGGACACCTGGGCTGCGGCGCGATGCGATCGGGCTGCGCGAGGTGCTGTTCCAGAGCATCACGGACATGGCGCCCGGTGCCGCGATCGCCGCGTCCATCCCGGCCGGGGCGGCGTTCGCCGGCGGCGCGCTGCCGCTGTCCGTGATCCTGGCCATGATTGCCTGCCTGTTCTGCGCGAGCTGCGTCGGGCTGCTGGCCGCCCAGATGCCCGCCGCGGGCTCGCTGGCCACCTACGCGGCCCGTGGCCTGCACCCGGCGGCCGGGTTCCTGGTCGCCTGGGGGTACGTCCTCGTCGGCGTGCTGATCCCGCCGCTGGTGCTGCTGCAGCTGGGCTTCACGACGGCCTCCACGATCAACTCGGAGTTCCACTCCTACCCGGCGAACCTGTGGTGGCCGTGGGCGCTGGCCGGCGCGGTGATCGTGCTGGCGGCCGGTTACTACGGCATCCGGACGTCCGCCCGGCTGGGCACCGTGCTCGGCGTGTCCGAGATCGCCGTCTTCCTCGTGCTCGCGGTGTTCTTCATCGTGCACGCCGGCGGGCACAACACCTTGTCGGTGTTCGGCACCTCGCACACGCCGAGCGGCTTTCGCGGCATGGCCGGGGTGATCGGCGGGTCGGTCTACACGATCCTCGCCTTCGGCGGGTTCGAGGGCGCGGCCCCGCTGGCCGAGGAAACCCGGGATCCGAAGCGGACGATCCAGCGGGCCGTGCTGCTGGCCACGCTGTGCATCGGCGTCCTGTACATCTTCACCACCTACGCCGCCGACGTCGCCTTCGGCCCGGCCAGGTTCAGCACGTTCAGCGTGGCCGGCTCCTCCTCCTGGGAGGGGATGGCCCGGAGCCTGTACGGGCTGTTCTGGTTCTTCGTGTTCCTGGCCATCGTGAACTCAACGATCGCGAACGCCAACGCCGGGGTGAACGTGTCCAGCCGCACCGCCTACGCCATGGGCCGGATCGGTGCCTTCCCGCGCTTCCTCGCGCTGGTCCACCCGAAGCACCACTCCCCCGTTGCCGGGATCATCGGCGCGTTCGCCGTCACGGTCGCCGTGACCCTGGGCCTGGGTCTTCCCTACACCCCGGAGACAGCCTTCTCCATGGTGGGCACCGGCATCGTGATCGTCCTCGCGGCGATCTACATCGTGGTGGACGCGGCCTGCATCGGCTTCTTCGCCCGCCGCCGGGCCGCGCTTGTTTCGCCGCAGCCACGCCCTACGGCAGGTGAATCGCCGCAACCACGCCCTGCGGCGTGGAACCCGCTGCTGCACCTGGTCATCCCGCTGCTCGGCATCGCGGCGTTCGTGCCGGCATGGCTGACCGCGGCCGGGATCAAGGCGTTCTCCTTCGTGGCGCCGCTGTCGGCCCCGGTGTCTTACATGGGCCCCGGCGTGGCCGCCTGGATGGTGGCCGGAGTGATCTACCTGATCTACTTGTACCGGCGCGACCCACGCCGGGTGACCGAGGTCGGCCTGGTCCACTTGGAGGAACCTGAATGATCGGCGGGCTCGGGCCCAGCGGCCCCGAGGTGCTCACCTTCCGGCCCGAGCCGGGGCAGTACGCCTGGACCTTCGGCGGGGTGGCCCCGGTCGCCCGGGTCCGTCCCCCGGTCATCCTCGATCTGTACACCGAGGACTGCTTCGCCGGGCGGGTCCGCTCGGAGAACGACCTGGTGTCCGAGGTCTGCGAGTTCCCCTACCTGAACCCGCAGACCGGGCCGTTCTACGTCGAGGGCGCCGAACCCGGCGACACGCTGGCCGTGCACTTCGTCTCGGTCGAGCCGGCCAGGGACTGGGGCGCCTCCACCACCGTGCCGCTGTTCGGCGCGCTGACCGGCACGCACGTCACCGCGCTGTTGCAGGACCCGCTGCCTGAGATCGTCTGGCTGTGGCAGCTCGACCGGACGGCGGGCACCTGCCGGTTCACCGCCCGCCGCGGCGACTACACCGTGGACCTGCCGCTCAGCCCGATGCACGGCACGGTCGGCGTCGCCCCGGCGAACCTGGAGGTGCGCAGTGCCCTGGTGCCCGACGCGTTCGGCGGGAACATGGACACCCCGGAGATGCGCGCCGGGGTGACCTGCTACCTGGGCGTGAACGTCGAGGGCGCGCTGTTCTCGCTGGGCGACGGGCACGCCCGCCAGGGCGAGGGTGAGACCTGCGGGGTCGCGGTGGAGACCGCGATGAACACGGTGATCGCCCTCGACCTGGTCAAGGGCGTGCCGTGTCCCTGGCCGCGGCTGGAGTCGGACACGCACATCATGTCCGCCGGGTCGGCCCGGCCGCTGGAGGACGCGTTCCGCATCGCCCAGCTCGACATCGTGCAATGGCTGGCCGGTGACTACGGCCTCGACCCGCTGGACGCCTACCAGCTCGTCACCCAGGCCGTCGAGTCGCCGCTGGCCAACGTCTGCGACCCGAACTACACCAGCGTGGCCAAGCTGCCCAAGCAGTACCTGCCGCCGGCCGCGGCCATGGGTGGAGCCCACGCCAGGCTCCGCGAACTCACCAAGCAAGTTCCATGATCACAAAGAGGTTTTAGTGCTCCCGCGCTAAAGACTCTTCGCAACCATGGAAGATCGCCCTCAGGCCAAGGCCAGCCCTGTACACCCCGGGGCTGCCCTGGCCCAGCGCCGTCATGTCCATGGCACTGGATGCCATAGCCTCAGGCGGCGCACTCCCGGCAGACGAGTTTGCCGTTCCTGTCCTCCGCGAGCTGGCTCCTGTGGTGCACGAGGAAGCAGCGCGAGCAGGTGAACTCGTCCGCTTGCCGCGGGATCACCCGGAACGAGAGCTCCTCGTTTGACAGGTCAGCCCCCGGCAGTTCGAGTGACTCCGCCACGTCGTCCGGATCGACATCGATCGTGCTCGACGATCTGTCCATCCGGCGCGCCTGCAGCTCTTGCAGGCTGTCCTCGGTGACGTCCTCGTCCGTCTTTCGAGGGCTGTCGTAGTCGGTGGCCATCCGGTCCATCCCCCTCCATCTTCTGTACGCGTCGTCGTCGCGCGGGTGTAACGCTCGGGAAGCCGCAGTTGTGCCCGATTCAGGCGGCGAATTCTGTCATGTTGGGCAGCCGGGTACACGTAACCCGGGCCGCAACCGGTTCATTCCTACGTCCTCCCAGGTCAAACGCCAAACTTTGGCCTGAGCGTGTCCACCCCCGGCCGCTGTCCGCGCCGCCGGCCCAGCCATCACGTGCCACGCTGCGCCGCACAGCGTACGGCATGATGGACGATTCAGGCGTCACGTTCCGGGTCGAGCGCGGCTAGATGGTCATGCAGTTCGCCGAACAGGCCAGTCCCGGCGGCGATCGTCAGGTCAGGTCCGGGCGGCTTGCCGGACAGGCCGCCGACCGTGGCGCCCGCCTCGGTGGCGACCAGACCGCCCGCGGCGATGTCCCAGTAGTTCACGCCCCGCTCGTAGTAGGCGTCCACCCGGCCGGCCGCGAGCGAGCAGAGATCGACCGCGGCGCTGCCGCCCCGCCGGATGTCCCGCACCACCGGCAGCAGCGCGGCGACCACCTCACCCTGCACCCGCCGCCGCCCGGCCGCGTAGCCGAACCCGGTGGCCACCAGGGCCCTGCCCAGCGCAACCCCCTCATTACAGCGCAACCGTACGGCGGGCCGCCCGGCCGCGTGCAGCCACGCCCCGCCGCCGGTCACGGCGGTGAACACCTCGCCCCGCTCGGGCACATGCACCACACCGGCCACGATCGCGCCGTCGAGTTCGGCGGCGATGCTGACCGCGAAGTCGGGCAGCCCGTACAGGAAGTTGACGGTCCCGTCCAGCGGGTCCACGATCCAGCGCACCCGGGTGGCACCCCCGCCGCTGTGCAGGCCGCCTTCCTCGCCCAGGATCGAGTCTGCGGGGCGCTCACCGAGCAGCCGCTCGCTGATCATGGACTCGGCGGTGCGGTCGGCCTCGGTGACGACGTCGGTCGGGCTCGACTTGGTGGCCACGACCCCCGGCCGGCCGGCCGACCGCCGGTCCGTCAGCATCCCGGCCGCCTCGGCCGCCGCCGCCACGGCCAGCTCGAGCAGCGCGCCCGGGTCAGGGTTCGGCTCGGCAAACTCCCCTGCGTTCACGTCGGCCTCACTCGGTGGAAGGTGGCGGAACCGGAATCCTAGCGAGGCGGCCAGGGGCAGCAGCCCAGGGGGCACATGTGCGCGGCCGGGCCCATGCCGCCAAGCGCTGCCGGGGGCGTGCCGTCCAGCCGCTCGCGGACCAGTTCGGTGACCATGGAGACGAACCTGGGGTCGGTGCCCGGGGTCGCCGCGCGCTCAACCGGCAGGCCCAGGCGTTCGGCCGTCTGTCTGGCCTCCAGGTCCAGGTCGTGCCTGACCTCCATGTGGTCCGAGACGAACCCGACGGGGACGATGACTGCCGCCGGGGCGCCACCAGAGGCGAGCTCGGCCAGGTGGTCGCGGACGTCGGGGCCGAGCCAGGGCTGGGACGGCGGGCCGCTGCGGCTCTGGTAGACCAGGCGCCACGGGTGGCCGCCCACTTGCCCGGCGACCAGCCGGGACGCCTCGGTGAGCTGGGTGACGTAGCGGCCGTCCTGGGCCGAGCGCGGCCTGGCCGTGCTTTCCTGGCCGGAAAGATGCCCTACGGCTGGGCCGCTGGCCGCCGCCATGGCTTCGGGAATGCTGTGCGCGGTGAACACCAGGTGGGCGCCGCCGGAGACGGCTGCGGGCAGCCGGGCCAGCGCCGCGCGGGTGCTGGCCGCGAGCGGCTCGATGAAACCCGGATGGTTGAAGTAGTGCCGGATCTTGTCGATTACCGGCGCGGCCGGGCCGGCCTGCGCCCGGGCCCGGGCGATGTCCTCCAGATACTGGCCGCAACTGGAATACGACCCGTAGGCGGAGGTCACGAACGCCAGGGCGCGGGTGATCCCGTCGGCGGCCATGGTCGTGACCGTGTCGCCGAGCATCGGGTGCCAGTTGCGGTTGCCCCAGTAGATGGGCAGGTTCACACCCGAGGCCGCGAAGTCCTTCTCGATCGCGCCGAGCAGGTCACGGCACTGCTGGTTGATCGGGCTGACCCCGCCGACGGCGTAGTAGTGCTCAGCCACCTGGGCCAGCCGCCCGGGCGGCACCCGGCGGCCGCGGGTGACGTTCTCCAGGAACGGGATCACGTCACCGGGACCCTCGGGACCGCCGAAGGAGACGAGCAGGAACGCGTCATAGCCAGGCATCATGGCTAGAACGTTAGCCGTAGACCTGCCCGTACTGCTGGGCCAGGGCGAGTACCTCGTTCACGTACCACCGTGCGTGGTTGTAGGCGAAGATGGCGGACGGCAGCGTCGCGGGATTGCCCGCCCCCGCCGCGCACAGGTAGACCGCCGCCGACGGTACCGCGTCGTAAGGGTTCATGATGTTCGGCGCGCCGGTCTCGCCGAACGCGTCCATTCCCCAGATCGCCCAGGTGGACGGCATGAACTGCATCGGGCCGAGGGCGCCCGCCGAGGACGGGCCGTTGTTCTGGCCGTCGCCGCTCTCGATCTGGCCGATGGCGGCCAGCACGGTCCAGGACATCCCCGGGCAGTACAGCCTGGCCGAGTCGCGGAACAGCTCCAGGTAGTTGGCGGGGCGCCCGGCGGTGGCCTGGCCGTTGGCCGGGAGCCGCTCCTGCTGCGCGTTCTGGGCCTGGGTCAGGCTGAGCACCTTGGCCTGCCTGCCGAGCACGCCGCGCACT
>Ga0070730_10003360_pt1 | contig 14386 bp, 19 predicted proteins | sample Coa_R1_3_FD_66447 | JGI IMG/M metagenome (GOLD analysis project Ga0070730, IMG submission 66447) | Surface soil microbial communities from Centralia Pennsylvania, which are recovering from an underground coalmine fire - Coalmine... | ecosystem: Environmental > Terrestrial > Soil > Unclassified ...
CTGGAGGAAGAAGCCATGAGCGCCGGTCAGTTTCACTGGTCGCGCAACCCGATCAGGCTCTATCGCGATACCGAGCGCGGCAAGGTGGCCGGCGTCTGCGCGGGCCTGGCGAACTACTTCGACATTAAGGTCAAGTTCGTCCGGCTGGCCGTCATCCTCGGCATGGTGTTCGGCTTCTTCCTGCCGATCCTGGTAACCTACATCCTGCTGGCGCTGGTGCTGAAACCGATGCCGCCCCAAATGTTCGCCTCCGAGAAGGAGGAGCACTTCTGGCGAACGGTGAGCGTCTCGCCGAACCTGACCGTCAGCGAGTTGCGCAAGCGCTTTCGCAGCCTCGATCGCCGCCTGTCGGATATCGAGAGCCGCGTCACATCCGACGAATTCGATCTTCGCCGCAAGTTCCGCGATCTGAACGCTTGAAATAGCGCTCTGCCACGACGTCTCGGCACGTTCGAGACCGGTCCTGATACGACCGAACCTGGGTACGCCGGCCGCCGCCTGACGCGGATGGCCGCCGGCCCCAACCAGAACAACAGCTTTTCATCATCGATGGAGTACCCCCGCGCGGTTTTCGAGGCCGCGGCCGGCAACGGCCGAACTTTGCCTCCAGCCATCCCGCGCCTGCAAAGGTGGGAGTTCCGACATGGTCCAATCTTCGAGCAAACGCAGCGACATGCCGCGTACCCTGTTCAAGATCATTCTGATGCTCGGCCTGGCGCTTGCCGGCGTCGCGGCCATCGCGGCCGAGCCCGAGCCGGCGGAGACGGCGAACCCGGCGGCCACTTGTGCCGCGAGCGCGTTCGACTTCGGCGGGCGCATCATCGAGAACGGCGAAGTGACCGACACCTGGACGCTGACCTGCTGGCGGCAACCGGGCCAGCAGGGCACGCCGACCGCCAGCGCCACGGCCAAGCCGGTTGACGCAGTCCCGGTCGCGAGCCAGTCGGTCCGGCCGGCCGGCGACGTTCAGGGGCCGCAACGGTTCTAGGCCAAGTAACGTGGAGCGGCCCCTTGGCGCGGCTGCCGGGACGACGGTCGATGACCGGGCCCGGCAGCGGCTGGTCAGGGGATGGCAAGCGCGAGGCCGGTCGCCTTGTTGATGGCGCCCCAGATGACGCCCACGATCGCGTTCCACACCTGCTCCACCGTCACGGCGACGAGCCCCGCAAGCGTATTCGCGAAGCTCCGGACCATCTCCTTGAGCGAGTCGAGAAAGAAATCCCGCGTGTCGTCGGTGATCGAGCCGTCGGCGATGCCGCCGGCGACGAAGATGCTTTGCTGGGCGATGGCGGTCAGTTGCTGCTGCGAAAACCCGCCCAGCGCGGAAACGTCGGTTCCGATGACGTTCGTGGCCGCCGTCTGGATGTCGCTGATCAGCGCCTTAGGGTCGATTGCCGGCATGGCTCACTTCTCCCCGCGTTTGAGAAAGTTTTCGTAGGTGATGGCCTGCATCAGGAAGATCGAAGTCTGGTTCTGGAAGGCCTTGATCTCGTCGCCGTGCAGGCCGGCCTTCTGGTCGGCGGCGCGCATGGTGGCGATGGTGAGCGAGGCGTCGTCGATCGACCGCGCGCTCGGATAGTTGGTGAATTTCGGATCGTTGGTCAGCTGGCTTATTCCATTGGCGCTCAGGATCTTGTTCGCCTCGGTCAGGCCGATCGAGTCCGGGATCGGCCGCGCCTTCGCTTGAATCTCGAGCGCGTTGAGCTCGCCGATCACGTTGTTGTAGGCGTCTGCTCTGGCCGGATAGGTTTCCTTGCCGACGCCGGGGCCGATGGTCGCGAACAAGGTCTGCACATCCTTGTTCGCGGCGATCAGCCCGTCCGAAATCGCCTGGTCATAGGCTGGGGCGAGTTGCGTCGTGCAGGCGGTGGCCAGCATCAGCAACGCCGCCGAAAGAACCGCTCCAAGGCTTCTTGCCAGGGTCCCCATCGCTCTCCCCCTCTTGGTCAGAAATCACCAAGTTCCAGTTGTTGCCGGGCAACGACGGTAAAGGGCCGCGCGTGCGGCTTCAAGCCGCACCGGCGGCTCGAACGGTTTGCTTCCTGGCGATCCGCGCGCTTCAGCGGATCGCTTGCGACCGGCCTTTCCATTGACCGCCCTTGCCACGCCAGTAGTTCACGGCACTGCCGATGGTTGCGGCCGAGTAGAAGGCGGCGATGGCGGGCAGGGCCAGCGCCCAGGCCGGATGGCGGCCGTAGAGCCGGACCGTCGGCAGGAAGCAGGCGGCCATGGCGAGCCAGGCGCCGAGCCCCAGCCACCAGGCCGGGCCGCTCGCGAACAAGGTCAGCAGCGGCGGTGCCAGGTAGGTCACGGCCAATCCCAGCACCGTGCCGACCAGCAGCAGAGTCGAGTAATGCAGCTGGGTGAAGGCGGTGCGCGCGATCATCGACCAGATCTCGCCGGCCGAGCCGTAGACTCGGCTCGAGCGGGTGGTTGTGCTCGGATCGAGGCGGATGCGGCCGCCGGCCCGCTTGATCGCCGCCGCCAGCGAACAATCATCGATGAGGGCACCGCGGATCGCAGCGATGCCGCCGATCCGCTCCAGCGCCGACGGGCGCACCAGCATGCAGCCGCCGGCGGCGGCCGCCATCTTCGAGCGCGGATTGGCGGCCCAGGCCGGCGGATAGAGCATGAAGAAGAAAAAGACGAAGGCGGGAATAAGCGCCTTCTCCGGCAGAGTCTCGGTCGACAACCGCACCATCAGTGAGGTGAGGTCGAGATCGCCGGCCTGCGCCCGGCGGACCAGGGTAGAGACATTGTCGGGGGCATGGGTAATGTCGGCATCGGTCAGCAGGAAAAAGTCGGCCGAGGTCGCCCGAGCACGGTCGAGCCCCTCGCTCATGGCCCAGAGCTTGCCGGTCCAGCCGGCCGGCAAGTCACGGGCGGCAACCACCTCGAGCCGGTCGGCCGCACCGAGCGCATCGGCCGCGGCGCAGGCGATATCGGCCGTGCCGTCGGTCGAATGATCGTCGACCAGCACGATGCGAAGCGGTCCCGGATGGTCCTGCGTCAGCAGCGATATCACGGTGGTGGCAATGCCATCCGCCTCGTTGCGCGCCGGGATCACCACGGTGACGCGGGCCGCGATCATGGGGCCGGCGGCGGGCGGCGCTTCGGCGACACGCCAGAACAGGCCGCGGGCAAGCAGCAGATAAAGCCAGGCAAGGATGCTGGCGGCACCGATGAGCGTTGCGATCATGTGCCGCACTCGTCGGATGGGCTAATGCTTTGGCAGGGTGTTTTCAATCCAGGGATTCTCGTCATATCGCGCGGAATTTTCACGTAGATCGGGCTGCGGCCACGGAAGGGGAATGAGTGACGATGACCACAATGACCATGAGACACGAATTGCACGCTTCCTATAGCGCCTTCAGCCGATGGGTGCACTGGCTGACCTTGGCGCTGTTCGTCGGGCTGTTCGCGATCGCCTGGGGCGTTGATGACCTGCCGCAGGCGCTACACTCGCCGGCGATCCAGTTGCATAAGTCGTTCGGCATCACCGTCTTGGCGCTGACGGTGCTGCGCCTGGGCTGGCGCGTCGCGGCCGGGGTGCCGGCGATGCCCGATGATCTGCCCGCCTGGCAGCGGCTGGCGGCACGCGCCTCGCACGCGGCACTCTACGTGCTGCTGTTGGCCCAGCCTCTCGTCGGCTGGCTCTGGTCGAGCGCCGGAACCAAGCCGATCAATTATTTTTTCCTGGTGCAACTGCCTTGGCTGATCGGGCCCGACAAGCAGGTCGCCCGCACCCTGGGCGATCTCCATGGCCTGATCGCCAATCTGCTGCTGATCGTCATCGGCCTGCATGCGGCCGCGGCACTCTACCATCATTTCGTGCGCCGCGACCGGATCCTGGTCGGCATGCTGCGCGGCTAGATCCGCCCGAAAGCGGACCGGCGCCCGAGGGTGATCCCCGGGCGCCGGTTTCGATCAGTGGATGCTCATGCGCATTTCAGGCGGAGCGGTCCGCTAGACAGACATCGTCCGGCCCCGGGCCAATGGCCGGCGCCGTCGCGTCCGCCCGAGATGGCGGGCATTCGGCCCCCCCGAAAGGCAGGCTCCTCTCCCAACGGCACCAGTTCGCAGGGCGCTACAAGTCCCAGGCGCACCTGGCCGGCGCGGACGACCGCACGCAATGTCTCGGCGCTGACCCCATCCCGGTTCATGACGGCGAGGAGTACGGGATCGCTCAGAAGTTCGTGGAAATCGGGCTCGATCCCGGCGCGTTCATAAGGACGCATGGGCTTGTTCCCCCTTTGGCTCTGAAATGGCCGCGTCTAACGACACCGCGATCTGCGGCGGAGCCGTGAGCGTTTGATAGATAACGCAATAGCGCTCGGTCAGTTTCAGCAGGGTCTTCAATTCTTCGACGCCTGCATCCGTGTCGAGGTCGAAAGCGAGACGGATCGCCTTGAATCCGACGGGCGCCGTCTTGTCGACGCCGAGCGTGCCGCGAAAGTCGAGATCGCCCTCGGCCCGCACCGTGCCGCCCCGCAGCTTGATGTCGAGGGCGGTCGCGACCGCGCGCACCGTCACGCCCGCACAGGCGACCAGCGCCTCCAGCAGCATGTCGCCGGAACAGGCGGATAGGCCGTCGCCGCCGCTCGCCGGATGCAGCCCGGCCTCGACCAGCGTGCGGCCGGTGTCGACCTTGCAGGTCAGCCCCGGTCCGTCGAGGTCGCCCGAGGCCTTGAGCGTCACCAGGGCTGCCGCCGCATCTTCGCGGTACTGCGCCTTCAAGGGGGCCTGGAGCGCGCGAAGGGTGTCAGACTGCATGGCGATGGTCCTCAAGGTTGGTAAGGGTTCCGGCCGGCCCAGACGCCGGGCCGAGCACGTCGATCAGCCGGTCCTTCCAGCGCTGGAAGGCCGGTGCAGTGCGTTTGATGCCGGGGGCGAGGCGCGGGGCGAATTCCGCGACAATCCGGCCGGGCGGGCCATCGAGCACGATGATCCGGTCGGCCAGTGCCAGCGCCTCGTCCATGTCGTGGGTAATCATCAGGATCGTCGGTCCGTAGTGGTCGCGGACCTCCCCCAGATGGTTCTGCAGCCCCGCGCGGGTCAAGGGGTCGAGCGCACTGAACGGCTCGTCGAGCAGCAGCAGCTTGGGCCGGACGGCGAGCGCGCGGGCCAGCGCGGCGCGCTGCGCCATGCCTCCGGACAGGTGCTTGGGCAATTTCGTCGCGGCCTCGCCGAGACCGACCACTTCGAGCGCCTCGGCTATCGCTTCGCTGCGCTGGTCCTTGGCAAGATGTCTGAGGCCGAACCCGACATTGTCCGCGACCGACAGCCATGGCATCAGCCGCGGCTCCTGGAACACGATGGCGACGTCGTCCGGCCGGATCGGCTGCCCGGCCAAGGTCACGGTGCCGGCGCTGGGCACGTCGAGACCGGCGACCAGGCGCAGGAGCGTGCTCTTGCCGCAGCCGCTGCGGCCGATCACGGCCACCGTCTCGCCCGTCTCGAAGGCGAGATGCAGGGGCCCCAGCACCAGCCGGTCGTCGTAGCGCTTGGCCAGGCCGCGCATTTCCAGGAGCGTGCTCATCGGGAAACCTCCGTATCCTGCCAGGCGGTCAGCGCCTGGCCGATGCGGGCGAGGAAAAGATCGCTGAGCTTGCCCAGCAATGCGAACAGCAGGATGGCGGCGATCACGATCGCGGGCCGCCCCGTCTGCTGGCCGTCGACCAGCAGGAAGCCCAGCCCCTCGCTGGCGCCCATCAACTCGGCCGCGGCGACGAACATCCAGCCGAGCCCGAGCCCGCCGCGCAGTCCGACGATGTAGGCGGGCAGGCTGGCCGGCAGCAACACGCGTGCGACCAGGCTCAGCGGCGACAAGCGATGGGCGCGGCCGACCTCGATCAGCTTGCGGTCGACTCCGGCGATGCCGCTCATCAGATTGAGATAGACCGGGAAGAACACGCCGACCGCGATCAGCGCCACCTTCGACGCCTCGAAGATGCCGAGCCACAGGATGAACAGCGGCACCCACGCGATCGAGGGCACGCTGCGCAGCCCCTGGACCAGCGGATCGACCAGCAGCCGGACCGGGCGTGAGGCGCCGGTCACTGCGCCGGCGAGGGTGCCGGCGGCGGCGCCCAGCAGGAAGCCGAGCCCCAGCCGAGCGAGCGTCGCGGTCAGATGGACGGCAAGGTCGCCGCTGCGGGCCAGCTGCAGGATCGTCGCGGCGATGGTGCTGGGTGCCGGCAGGTGGTTGGGGGCGAGCAATCCAGCGCGGGCGGCCGCTTCCCAGATGCCAACCAGGGCCGAGGGCAGCAGCCAACCGATGGCGGCGGGCGGCAGCGATCGGCGCTTCAGTGCGCTCCGGCCGAGACCGGGCAGATAGGCGAGATCGGTCATTTCGTGCTCGCGAATTTCTGGGTGAAGCGCGGTTCGAGTAATTGCGCCAGCACTTGGTCGAGATCGACCGAGGGGTCGACCACGCCGCTCGCCTTCAGCACCGATGCCGCCGCCGCGATCGACTGACGCGGGCCGTCGCCCAGCACGGGCGAAGACAGATCGGTGCGCTCCAACTGGCGGGCCGCGACCTCCGGCGAGAGCTTGGCGGCGGCAGCCAGCGTCTGAGCCAGCTCGGGCTTATGCTCGATCGACCAGTGACGGCCGCGCTCATAGGCGTCGAGCAGCTTCTCGACGATATCCGGATGGGCGGCGAGGAAGGCCTCGCGCACGTTCAGGATGCCGTAGGTGTTGAGGTCGGCCTTGCGGAAGAACAGCCGGTCGTGGCTCTCGAGCTCGGCCTGGGCCATGAACGGATCGAGGCCGGACCAGGCGTCGACATCGCCGCGGTCGAGCGCCAGCCGCCCGTCGGCATGCTGCAGCGGCACGATCTTGACGTCATGCTCGGTGAGGCCGGCGCCGGCGAGCGCGCGCAGCAGGAAGATATGCGGATCGGTGCCGCGCGTGACCGCGATGCGCCTGCCCTTGAGGTCGGCCACGGCCTGGATCGGCGAGGCGGCGGTCGTGACCAGCGCCGTCCATTCGGGCTTGGAATAGACGTAGATCGCTTTGATCGGGTTGCCGTTCGCCCGGCCGAGCAGGGCCGCCGAGCCGGCGGTCGAGCCGAAATCCAGGCTCTGGGCATTGAGGAATTCCAGCGCCTTGTTGCTGCCGGCGCTCAGCACCCAGGTGACCTTGACGTCGGGCCCGAGCGCGTCCTCGACCCAGTGCTTGTCCTTCAGGACCAGGCTGACCGGATTGTAGTAGGCATAATCGAGCCGCACTTCGAGCGGTTCGGCTTGGGCCGACGTCCCGGCGAAGGCTGCCATCACGGCTGTGGCCGCCAGGGTTCGGCGAAGCAGTTGGGAAAGTCCGATCATGACGCGCACCCCGTCGACGGGGCGCGGCAGCAAGACCGGCGCCCCTTGGTTCAAAGGACGGACGGTCTTCTCGTCGGGGGAACGGATCCTCCGCGGCGACAAAAAAACCGCCGCAGCTTTTGCCGGGGCGGTTGGGACGCCTCGCTTTAGCTGCATTTGTAAAGCGCCCGCAAGCTGTTGCTCAAATCGGCGCTGTGGTTATGAAGCTATGCCGCGCCGGATGGTGCGTCAATCCCATAAATTAACAAAATGCGTCAGTTATTTTGTGGAATTGGCCGGGAGGGGGACCCGGCCAATCCAAACCGTCGATCAGACCGCGAGCTTGGCCGCGATCTTGGCGACATGAGCACCTTGGAAGCGGGCGATCGCCAACTCGTTCTCGCTCGGCTGGCGCGAGCCGTCGGGATTGGCGATGGTCGAGGCGCCGTAGGGCGTGCCGCCGCTGACCTGGCTGTTATCAACCAGACGGGGCTCGGAATAGGGCACGCCGACGATGACCATGCCGTGATGCAGCAGGGTGGAGTGGAACGAGGTCGCGGTCGTTTCCTGGCCGCCGTGCTGGCTGCCGGTCGACACGAACACGCTGCCGACCTTGCCGATCAGCGCGCCCTTCATCCACAGGCCGCCGGTCTGGTCGAGGAAGTTGCGCATCTGCGCCGCCATGTTGCCGAACCGGGTCGGCGTGCCGAAGATGATCGCGTCATAGTTGGCCAGATCGTCGACCGCGGCGATCGGCGCCTTCTGGTCGAGCTTGAAATGCGCCTGCTCGGCGATCTCGCGCGGCGTCAGCTCCGGCACGCGCTTGATGTCGACCGTCGCGCCGGCGACCGAGCGGGCGCCCTCGGCGATGGCATCGGCCATGGTCTCGATATGGCCCCAGCTGCTGTAATAGAGAACCAGAACTTTGCTCATGGGATCGCTCCTGATACGGCGATGGGAAAAACGTCGTCCCGAAGGTAGGCTGTTTCGGATTTCTGGATAATCCGGCGGATCTTGAACACACTGTTCGGTAGGCAGGCGCAATCATGGGGCGGTTCGAGGAAATGCAGGCGTTTGTCCGCACGGCGGAAGCGCAAAGCTTCACGGCCGCGGCGCAACGGCTGGGCCTGTCGAAATCCATCGTCAGCCAACGGGTCGCCGACCTCGAAGCCCGTCTCGGCGTGCGGCTGATCAATCGTACCACCCGACGCCTGTCGCTGACAGAGGCGGGGGTGGGCTTTCTCTCCGGCGCGGAGCGCGCCTTGAGCGAGGCGGACGAGGCCGAGGAACGGGCGACCCGTCACGGTACCGAACTGCGCGGCGCGCTGCGCATCGCGGCGCCGTTGAGCTTCGCGCTCATGCATCTGCAGCCGGCGATCTTCGATTTCATGGCGGCGCATCCGTCGCTCGAGGTCCATATCGATCTGGACGATCGTCATCTCGACCTGATTGGCGGCGGCTGGGACATGGCGCTCCGGATCGGGCGGCTGCCGGATTCCTCGCTGATCGCGCGGCGCCTGGCGCCGTCGCACACGGTCTGCTGCGCCACCCAGGACTATCTCGACCGGCACGGCACGCCGCAGCGGCCGGAGGATCTGGAGCGGCACGAATGCGTGCTCTATTCCGGCGTCAGCCGTCCGGATTCCTGGCCGTTCCTGATCGATGGCGAATGGGTTCCGGTCCCCGCGCGCGGCCGTCTCCTCACCAACAACGGCGATCTGATCCTGGGCGCCGTGCTGGCGGGGCAGGGCATCGCGATCCTGCCGAGCTTCCTCGTCGGCTGCCCGATCGCCCAGGGCAAGCTGGTCCGGGTGCTGGCCGACTGGCCGACGAAGGAGGGAGCCATCCACGCGGTCTACCCGCCGACGCGCCATCTGGCGGCCAGGGTCCGGCTGTTCACCGACTTCCTCGCCGACCGTATCGGCAAGGAACCCTATTGGGACCAGGGGCTGGGCCCCGCCCAGGCCGCAACCCCATCCAAGATGTCGATGCCGGATTGAGCGAAGATCAAGCCGCATTTGCCTCCGGCAATGCCATGATCTAAAGAACGGCGACCTTAAAGATGCCGGCGCTCGAGATTCAGGGACCAGGAGACCGCACGCCCATGACCAATATCGCCATCACCCGCACCACCAAGCCGCGGCCGCGTCCGTCGGACGACAGCCTGACGTTCGGCACGGTGTTCACCGACCATATGTTCGTCCTGGACTATGAAGAGGGGAAGGGCTGGCACGATCCGCGCATCGTGCCCTACGCGCCGTTCTCGCTGGATCCGGCCGCCTCGGTGCTGCATTACGCGCAGGCGGTGTTCGACGGCCTGAAGGCGTTCCGCGGCAAGGACGGCACCATCCGCCTGTTCCGTCCACGCAAGCATGCCGAGCGGTTGAACCTGTCGTGCGAGCGGCTGTGCATTCCCCAGCTCGACGTCGAGCTGGTGCTGGAATCCTTCGACCGGCTCATCGAGGTCGACCAGGCCTGGGTGCCCTCGAAGCCGGGTACGGCGCTCTATCTGCGCCCGACCGTGATCGCGTCCGAGGCGTTCCTCGGCGTGCGCCCGTCCAAGCGCTATAGCTATTTCCTGATCCTGTCGCCGGTCGGCCCCTATTACGCCGAGGGCATGAATCCGGTGAAGATCCTGGCGACGGACGAATATGTCCGCGCGGTTCCGGGTGGCACCGGTGCCGCCAAGACCGCGGCCAACTATGCCGCCAGCCTCTATGGCGCCGAAGTCGCGAAGAAGGCCGGCTACACCCAGGTGCTGTGGCTCGACGGCGTGCACCACAAGTATCTCGACGAGGTCGGCACCATGAACATCATGGTCAAGATCGGCGACGAGATCGTCACGCCGCCCTTGAACGGCTCGATCCTAGCCGGCGTCACAAGGGACTCGATCCTGCATCTGATGCGCGACTGGGGCCTGAAGGTCTCCGAGCGACAGATCTCGATCGACGAGGTGCTGGAAGCTGCCAAGAGCGGCACGCTTTCCGAGATGTGGGGCACCGGCACCGCCGCGGTCGTCTCTCCGGTCGGCGAACTGGGCTATCACGGCCAGAAGATCACCATCAACGGCGGCAAGACCGGCGCGCTCACCCAGAAGCTCTATGACGCGATCGTCGGCATCCAGTATGGCGAGACCAACGACGCCCATGGCTGGACCCAAGAGGTCGTGGCCAAGTAAGTGATCGGCGAGCCCAGCCTCGGCTGGGCTCGCCCCTGCGGTCAGGCAGCCAGTGCTGCGACCTTGCCGAGCGCCGCGGTGACAGCCTTGTCGGCGGCCTCGGGCCCGAAGGCGACGCCCTCGACGGCGATCACCTCGATATCGGTGATACCGATGAAACCCAGTACCGCCTTGATATACGGCTCCTGGAAGTCGTAGCCGCGCATGGGGCCGTCGGAATAGACGCCGCCGCGCGCCGCGATCACATAGGCCTTCTTGCCCTTGACCAGGCCCTCGGGACCGGCAGCACCATAGCTGAAGGTGGCGCCGGCGCGCGCCAGATGGTCGAATCAGGACTTGAGCGTCGAGGTCGGGCCAAAATTATGCATTGCCGAGGCGATGACGATCGTATCGGCGTCGAACAGCTCGGCGATGGCGGCGTCCGACCGGGCGATGGCCTGGGCCTGCGCTGGGCTGCGCTGCTCCGGCGCCAGGGCGAGGGCGGCCACGAAATCCTCACCGATATGGGGCAGCGGCGCCTGGGCGAAATCGCGCGAGACAACGGTCGAGCCGGGAGCCTCGGCCTTGAGCTTGGCCACCAGAGCCTGGCCGATCTGGGTCGAGTAGGAGGCAGCGCCGCGCGGGCTGGTCGTAACGAAAAGAATTCGGCTCATGGACATCGATCCTTGCATTGACAGGTCTGTTCGGCAGTCACAATTTGTAACTGGGGCTAAATTGATGACTGCCCGGAATGGCCGCAAGGAGGCACATTTTTGAGCCCAGGGAACATCCATGAAACCGGGGATTGCCGCGTTGTCGGCGATGTCCTGGCCCGCATCGGCGACAAATGGACGGTCTTCGTCGTCCGCTTTCTGTCGCAGGGGCCGATGCGCTTCAACGAGCTGCGGCGCGCGGTCGATGGCATCTCGCAACGGATGCTGACCTTGACCTTGCGCGGCCTGGAGCGGGACGGACTGGTGACGCGGACGGTGTTTCCGACCGTGCCGCCGCGCGTCGACTATGCGCTGACCGAACTCGGCCGAACCCTGATCGAGCCGCTGACGGTGATCGGCAACTGGGCGCTCCAGAACCGCTCGGCGGTGGCGACGGCCCGGGCCGAATTCGACGCGCGTGAGGTAGAGCGCGCGCTTTAGCGGGGCGCCGCGTCGTCCTGGGCATGGTCGCTGATCGCCGACACGCAGGCTGAGCCGGTGCGCAGGACGAAGGCGACCAGATGCAGGCTGCTGCTGCCGGCGTGCAGGGCGGCCAGATCCAGGGCGTTAATCCCGACCTGGATCTGGCCGCGGACCAGAGCGCCTTGGACGTGTCCTGCTCCTGCAGGGCCTGGGCGACGCCGAGGCCCGAGCCGAAGATCGCGACGACGTCGACCGCTTCCGACGTGGCGGTTCCAAGCGCCGGGTTGAATTCCTTGACCACGTCGCCGGCGCCGCCCGCGAGCGCGGTGGCGAGCGACGTGCCGTGGCGGTCTACCTTGAGGAACTTCGCGTAGGGCGCGATGTGGTTCTTGAGCGCCTCCGGATCGCCGAGCGCGCCGCGATCGATCGGCACGGCGACCGCCACCGAGCTGCCGTCCGCGACGAGTGCCACCGGCGTTCTGGTCGATGCATCGAGCGCCGGGCGCAGGAGTGCTGGAATGTAGGACGGCGTGGCGGCGATTTTCATTCCGGCCCCCGATAGGTTCGCGCTTCGAGCAAGATCGGCACTCAAGTCAAGAATAGCGCAGGGCCGCCGGCGGGGCCATGCCGCCTCGAGGCGGCGCCAGCAGGCGCGGAGCGCCCCCTGAACCAGCGACAGGGCGTCGCGGCTAGCCGAGCGGCGCGCCGTCGGCCTATGATGCCGCGCCCCTGGACCGCCGTTCAGGGACGATCATGGCCAAAATGAAGCCGTGCCCGCGCGTTCGCGGCGCCGGATGTCATCGGCCGTCAGCAAGGGGGATCGATGTGCATACGAAGACCGTCAGTGCGATCTTAGCCGGGCTCGTTATCCTTCAGTGCGGATGTGCCGACCAGGCGACCGGCGATCGGCCAGCATCGGCTTCCTCGGTCGGGCCTTCGAGCACGCAGCCGGCGGCCTCCGGTCCCGATGCCTCGGCGCCGGCGCAGGCGCCGCAACATCCGGCAGCGGCGAGCCAGCCGGTTCGGCAAGACACCTTCTCGGTCGGAACATGGGCGGCGATCGGCGCCGCGGCCCTGGCGATCGCCGCGATCGCTCTGGCGATTTAGCCGGCGTCGCCCGGCCAGCGCCTGGCGGCGACGCTAGCGCGCTGCCGTCAGTCCCGGCGGCAACGCGCCCTTGTCGACCAGCAGCCTCTCGACCAGCCGGGCGGCGAGGCGATGGCCGACGGTCGACCAATGGGTGTCGTTCGGCAGATAGAGGTCGACATGCTCGGCCGGATCGAACCCGCGATCGAAGCGCACCAGGTTGAGTGCCGGATATTGCGCGAGCAGATCCAGCCGTGAGATCCGTCGGAATTGTTCCGCGGCGAGGAAGCGGCCGTAGGTCGTGAGCTTGTCCGGCGCCACCATGGCGAGGAACAGCGTCCTGCCGTTGGCCTCGACCCGCGCCTGCATGCGGAGCAGGCTGCAAGCGGCGCCGTGCCACTGCGCCTCGGTCCAGCCGAGCTTGTTGAAATCCTCGCCATAGACCAGCAGCTGGCGGTCCGCCCGGCTCGAGAACAGGCCACCCTGGGTCAGCTCCAGCTCGACCGAATTGGTCGTCTCGCGGCCCATGATCCAGCGGCGCAGGTTCTGCGTGAGATAGGCTGCCGCGTAGGACGCGGGCCAGTCGTTCCAGGCGCGTGCCGTCGGACGGACGACCCGCTCCGGCGCCGCCGTGGGACCGCTCGGCGACAGCGCGACCGCAGGCTCCGCGATCGCTTCCGGACAGTCGTCGCCGGGCTCGCTGCGGTGGCCCGGCACCAGATTGCGCTCGACGATCTCATAGATGACGACGGCCGGCGGGTCGGATTTGAAGCGCTCGCTTGCCAGCAGCTGGCCGACCATGTCGTCGTCGCTGTCGAAGATGGCGACCTTGAGGCCGGTGTCGTGGGCCAGATAATGGGGCCAGGTCGTGCCGGGGTGCCAGGGCGATTCCCCGGTGAAGCTGTCGCCGATCGCAACCACGTCGTAATGCGTGTCAAGCGTGCCGAGACTGGCGGCGAGCGGCTCGAAATGCTCCTTGGGCTTGGTCCAGCCGAAATCATTCTCGGTCCGCCAGCCGATGCGGGTGAGATCACCCGACAACGGCTCGAGGCTGCGCCCATAGAGGCCGAGGCCGGCGGCCAGGCTCAGCGAGAACAGAATCAGCAGGGCGGTATAGCGGCGATGCAAGCGGGCGACCCCGGGTACGGTGGCAAACCTCGGCCGGGATAGCAGGTTTCCCCGGCCCTCGCCATGACGGCTTATACCTGGATGTTCACGCTGACGTGGATGCCGATCGAGGTGCCGGCCGTCGATCCGGGCACGATGGCCGCGGCGCCGTCGTCGCCGATCCCGGCGTTGCCCAGCGCCGTGTCGGCGCCGCTGACGCCGGCGTTGTCGCCGACCGTGCCGCCCTGGTCGTTACCGGCGTTCGGGCCGTTGATCACGGCGTCGGCGGCATCGATCTGGGCCTTGGTGACGGGGCTGGGCGTGCCGTCGCTGCCGCCATTCGCCTCGATCTCGGACTTGGCCGTGTAATAGTCGCCGATCGATTTCACCGTGTCGGCGACTGCCTGGGCGAACTGGTCCTGAGCCTTCTTCGCCTCGCGCGCGACCTTCTTGTTGGGCGAGTTAAGCAGTGGCGGCAGGGCCTTCTTCAGGCCTTTGCCGATGGTGGCCAGCGCCGCGACCGCATCCTTGATCAGTTCGTCGTAGGGATCCTCGATCGCCGCCGCGGCGGCGGAAGCGGAAACGCCGCCGGC
>Ga0070730_10003362_pt1 | contig 14384 bp, 6 predicted proteins | sample Coa_R1_3_FD_66447 | JGI IMG/M metagenome (GOLD analysis project Ga0070730, IMG submission 66447) | Surface soil microbial communities from Centralia Pennsylvania, which are recovering from an underground coalmine fire - Coalmine... | ecosystem: Environmental > Terrestrial > Soil > Unclassified ...
GCCGCTCCACGTCGCTCAAATTCCGGTTTCTCGTGGCCATGCAGGGAGCGCTCGGAATCGGAGCGAACCTGAACAAGTGGTCAGATGAAGATTTCGGGCTGGCCTCAAAAATGGTCACATATTACAAGAGCATCCGTGAGACCGTGCAACACGGAGATCTCTACCGATTGTTCTCACCACGAGAAGGCGAGCTGACTGCTAACGAGTATGTTTCCGCCGACGGGCATCAGGCGGTGCTCTTCGCGTTCCTGCACTCGGAACAATTCGAGCGGCCTTTGCCCACCATCCTGCTTCGGGGGCTCGACGAAGGCGCGTCCTACCGCGTGGATACCATCGACAACAAGCTGATAGGGAAATCAGAAACCGCGACCGGCTCGCTTCTAATGCACCACGGCTTGAACCTAAGGCTGGAGGGCGATTTCGACGCTACGTCCGTAATCTTAGAGAAGCTGCGGTAACCCGCATCGCGCATTGTGGCAGGCGGCATGGGGCAAGTGATTTTCGATTTCCCGGCGAAGGGCTACTGTACTGTAAAATTGTCGAATGCAGCTCCGTTCCAACCCGAACCGACTCCGGCCATCCCATGGTTGTGACTGGTATCGATCAGGCGCGTGACCACAACTCGGTCAATGGACGCTTCGATGTTCGATCCATTGAATCGCAGCATCACGTGGTGCCACTTTCTCATGGCGAAGGGAACGTTGCCGGAGGCGAGCTTGAGCGTAGGCGTCTTGTACCTGGCACTCGAAAGTTCCCAGAGACCGTCCTGATTCACCATCAGAATATAACCGCTAGGCCATTGTGCCTTCTGCTCCTTGAAGACGTCTGCGTCGTCAATCCGGCCGAGCAATGTGACTTGCCCGCCTTGCTCCAGCAACACATCAGCGCTCACGGAGTAGTCTCGCCATTCCTCGCTGCCCAGCAATGTATAAGGGTCGGGAAGCGGCCCCCAGGGGATTGGCTTCTGTGTGATCACCTGCTCCAGGCAGCGTCCTCGCCGCTCTGCGCACGGTTGCACCTCGAAAGCGCCATCCTGGTCGGCAAAATAGCGCGGTGACTGTCCTAGAGTGGTACCCTCGAAGTTCTGAACGTAGGGGAAGGTGAATGGAGCGGCGGGCGGGGGCGTTGCAGCTCCTTTGCGCTGCCCGGTGGTTGTGCTGAACGTATAGAGCGAGTTGGGATCCAGGCTGATGCTCCAGGTTCCATTCTCCGGAGTCACGTCACGCACATGCTCGAAATTCTTTGTGGCGTTGGTCTCCCACACGTGTACCGCGGACTTAGAAAGGCCGCCGGAAATGTGAAATGAAACCTTTTGTCGCGCTCGGGCCTCCACGGTCTCAAGAACCACGCTGTAATTGCTGCTGGAAGGAGATCGGAGTGTGACATAACTGCCTTTACCGCGAAGATACCCGCAGGCGTTATCGATATAGCGCCAGCCGGGCTGGGCAAATTGTGTCGTGTGCGCCGTCACCCAGAGCGCCGACTGAACGTCGTAATGTCCCGACCACGGCGTGTTGGCGTACATCAGTCCGGAGTGAGGCGCGGCCAGAATATCGTAATAGGACGTGATCGGACTCCATGTTTCCGTCTTGGTGAATTTGCCTTCGATATAGTTCGTGTTGTAAAGCTCCGCCAGCACTCGGCCCCCAGTCGCCCAATCGCGAGTATTCGGCATGTTGGCGGGGGTGAGAGGCTGGTCTTCGCTCGACCAGAGAGGTTTTCCAAAATCTTTCGCCGCCTGGGGCGTGGTGATTTTCCCTTTGACACGCGGATAATGCACGCTGACCACATCCACCGCTTGCTTGAGTTCAGGATCCTTCTCCATCTGGCCGATGATGGACCACTGCGCCTCGCTGGGATAGAGGTCGCAGCACACGAGTTCGGTAGGAAGTCCTTCACCGAGAAGCGTTCGTTTGAGGAGCTTGACATAAGAAGTGTCATGCTTGGATTCGTTCCAGATCCCTGTGTAGCGGATGTCGAGGTTGCGGTGTTTCCTCCCGCCCTGGATGAATTTGGCGACATAATCCGCCATATCCTGCGAATAAAAGTGCCCATTGCCGACCCACCCCGGTGCGCCCCAGGCCAGAGAGTCGAGAATGATTTTAGGATTCCGTTTCCTGGCTTCTTCCATCAACCACCACTCGTAGCCTCGATTGAAATTGGGATTAGCCATCTCCTGGCGCGTGCGAGCGATGCTCGGTTCCGAACCGTCAGTTGAATTCACGTCGGCGCCGATTTCCACTTTCAGGTGTTGAAGCGACGCGCCGTAATCGGGCTTGAAGAGATAATCAAGAATTTGGCTGCGGTAGGGCTCGCGATAGTCAATCAGCAAGCGAGAGGACGCGCCGGCGCTGACTGCCCCGATTCCATCGAAGACGCGTCCGGGCTCCTTGCCGTCGATGGTTATCGCGGTTGTGGGCGTGACGGCCGGCTGAGAAACCGCAATGCACGCGACACCGCAAACTCCGACCAGCCATAGTACGATCCAATGCGGGCGCGTCGTCCGCCGAACGAGAAGTGAACGTCGAGGCATTTACGAACCTCCGAAGATCATCAGTTCATGATTCCTTGCAATTGGCTTAGTAGTGAGTTGAGCGATGCGGAGTTCCAGGCCGGGTTGAGAAGACCGTAGGTTTCGACGTGCCCGTATACTCGCCCCGCGTTGGGATAATCGGAAAAAGTCCCATTCGCCGGCCAGTAACACCAATCGACGCTGTTGGTTTGAATGTATTGGGTGATGATTTGAAACCAAAAGCCGAGGTTTGAATTGGCGGTACTATTGACGCACGTATCGGCGGTATTGCACGTCCCGAATTCGCCGACCCATAAGGGCAGCGGATTCGAACCTGTGACGAGATAGCCCCACTGTGGCGTGGTGCGGGCGACCCAGTCATTGTAACTGGCCAGCGGATTGGACGAATACCAGAAGCCGTAATTGTGCGCTTCATAGACCACCTGGTTCGGAACATTCAGAATGACGGGCAGGCTGGCTACGCCGGAAAGATCTCCGGCATAGTTGATGCCTTCCGTAAAGACGAGCAAATTGGGATTGACGCCCAGCACGGCGTTGCCGCCGCGCTGGGCTGCGGCATGCCAATCGGTGGACGCGGTGCCGCCCCAGGTGGCGCAGAGAGTGGAGCCGTTCAGGGTGACGCAACGAAGCTCGTTCCGCAAATCCACGCCGATCACGTCCGGCTGGCCCACGTATCGCTGCGCCATTCCTTTCCAGTCGCTGATCCAGCTCGATTCGGGATAGGTGTTGTTGTACCACAGCCCGTCTCCATCCGAATTGCTGCAACACCAAATGGCGTCGCTGACGTGATTGTCGAGTATCACCGTCAGGTGGTTCGAGGCGAGCGTACTCACGACCTGATCGAAAATATCCAGGGCGTGCATCCCCACGAGATTCGGATTTGCAGACAGGTATTGGCTGGCGACGACAGGATTTGTTTCGTAAGTCTGATTCGACCACAACAGCCGGACGGCGTTAAAGCCCCAGTCGTGAATCTCGGCGGCGATGGCGTTGATGGATTGGTAGGCCAGGCCCCCGACCACAGCGTCGGGCCCTTCGGCGCCATACCAGTTCACCGCCTTCAGCCTGACGCGGTTTCCGTTGGCATCTAGAATATACCTGCCGCTGGTGTGCAGAGGGAAAACTATATTTCCGGTTTGAGGCGGTGGCGGCTGAGTATTGCCGGGCGGAGAAGAAGGCGGCGCCTGGCTCCCTCCGCCGCAAGAGGCGAGCGCGAGGCTGAGGAAACATGCGACAAAAACTTGAACGCGGCGACGAAATAAGGTGAAGCAGATGGCGCGTGGCATCCTTTGACGAAAATCGACGCTCCTTAAAGTACCATGAGAATTGGATTCCGCGAAGTTAATCCCGCTGAAATGCTGTGGCGGGCGCTCGCGAGGCTGCCCCCGTGGCGGACGCGCTTTTCTAACTCCTCTTAGAAATAGAGCTTCAGAGCCAGCTCGATTTCGCGCGCGTTGCCGGCGCCCGGAGCGCCGCGCGTTCCACAGATTTGGCCGAAGCTCAGCGTGTTGCGGAGATCCAAAGAGCACGGGTTGCCGAAATTGGGGTGGTTCAGCAAATTAAAGAATTCCCCGCGAAACTCCAGGTGAGTCCGCTCCGTCGTTCGGAAATTTTTCAAGGCAGCGAGGTCGATGTCGCTGTAAGTTGGCCCGTGGGCCTGGTACGGTCTTCCGCCGAGGGGGGAGTAATCGGTTTGGCCGATCGTCGTGGCAATGGGCGGCTCGGCGAATGCGCCGATGTTAACAAAATGAGTGATCCCGACGTCGGGTCCCTGATGAGCGTAGAGATTCTGGCCGGGCACAATGAAGGCGGAGCAGCCGTAGTTCGCGGTGGTGCCGGGGCTGCAGCCCACGCTGAAGGGGAAGCCGCTCTGCACTGTAACAATGGGGTTCACGTTCCACCCGCCCAAGGCTTCATTGAGGACGCCGCCCCAACTACGGCCCAAACGCCGACCGTTTCCGAGAGGAAGCTCCCAGAGGCCGCTCGCGTGGAAGATGTTCGGAGTGTCTGAACCGCAGAAACGGTAGTCGGGCTTCAGCCCATAACCCGGCAGCAGAGGAGCGCGATTAAAGGTCCCATCGCCAAAGCTCCCGAGGATGTTGCGGGCATCGTTCATACACCGCGAATAGGTATAATCCACCAGCGCCTGCAGCCCGTGGCTGAACCTCCTTTCATACGTGCCTTCGAACCCGTAGTAGAAAGCGTCGCCGTTCGGGGCAATGTAGTCGCTGTTGTATCCGAAATCAGGGAAGGGGATATAGGCTTTGCAGCAGGAGGTGCCAGGCGGCAGAATCTCCGTCGTCACGTTTCGCTTGTCGCCGTTCAGAATGTGGCGCGAGGTATTGCCGATGTAAGCGAGGGTGAGCGTCTGGTTGGGCGTCATCTGATACTCGAAGGAGGCGTTCCACTCCTGCGTGTATCCAGTTTTCCAATGCGTGTCGAAGCCGGTCATACCCAAGCCTGAAGCGTTGAAATTGGGGCTGGCGGGATTGGGGTTGGCGTTCAAGAGCGAGGCCTCGAGCGTCGCGTTTTGGCCGCTCGGAAAGATCAACGGCTGATGGTCGCTCTGGTGAAAGAACGATAAATTAACACCGAAAGGATATTGGAAGCCCGGGTCAGGCGCCCCGCCGATATTCTGAAAGCCGCCGTAAAAGATCCCGTATCCCATGCGCACGACGGTCTTGGGGGTGACCTGGTAAGCGAAGCCTACGCGCGGGGCAAAATTATTCAAAGGCGTATTGATCAGGCCGGGCACGCTCGAATAGGCGAGGCCGATGCCGTCCTTGGCCAGCAGCGAGGTAAACGAGGGTGAGAGGGGGATGTTCTTGCTCGCGGCGTTAATAATGTACGTCGCGCCAGCCCCATTGGGCGCGCCGGGGCTGAAGATGGCGTCGGCGCCGTATTTCTCCCGGACCTGGCCGAAGAACTCCCATCGCAAGCCGAGATTCAAAGTCAGTTTGCGAGTTACTTTCCAGTCGTCATTGAAGTAAGAGGCATAGTAGTGGCGAAGGTCGTCAATTCCGGCAATGTTGGAAGCGAACACGGAGGCGGGGCCGCCGACGTCGTTCACCCCGCCAGGAACCGTGGCTGCGGTGGGGGTGAGAAGGATGTCGGCTATGCCCAGTCCGCCCGTTCCGTTGTTGAGCTTGCCGTTGCTCGGAATCCCCGTAAAGCCTCCGAAATCCATTTCCCCTCGCGACCAGGCGGGATCAATCCAGGGGAAGCGGAGATACTGCAGCTCGAACCCGCCCTTAAAGGTGTGCTTGCCGTAAATCTTGGTCAGATTCTCCGAGAGCTGTGTGGTATCGCTGACGCGCGTGTTGGGGCTGGCGAACGCGCCCGCCCCCAGACCGGAAGTTCCCCCGATGCTGATTCGCGGAAGACCGTAATTTCCATCCGCCTGGGAAACGCCCTGGATGCCGAATTGCGCCGGGATCCCTGCCTGGTTGACGAGAATGGGATTTGAGATCGTGTGCAGGCGGCTGTAGCCCAAGCGCAATTCGTTGATCAGTGTGGGCGAGAAAATGTGGGTCTCGCTCAACGCCCCGTTGAATGACAAATCGTCAAAGTTGCCCCCGCCAAAGCCGGCGTCCGAAGCGAGGCCGACAAAATTGCCAGGGAAGAACGCGTGTCGCTTGGAATAACTAACGCGGCCAAACATCTGGTCCTTGGCGCTCCAAACCTGGTCAATCCTGGTGTCGAAGTGGTTGTTATCATCGGGCTGCGGGCGGTTGACCGCATAGTTGTTGGACGTCCCGAAGTTTAACCCCGCCGCGTTGGGAGCCGGAAAGAGTTCGAGAAGCTTGATGGCGTTTGGGTCGAGGCGGTTGGCGGGCAGGACGTTCAGGCACGCTTCCTGAGCCGACGTCGTGAAATTGGTGACGCCCGTGAGGCTGCCGCAGGTGTAGAACGGATCGCGGACGTACCCGGCGCCGGGGGCGGGCAGGCCGGTGACCGGATCAACCTGGCCGGCCGCGAGGAGCCGCGTGGTGGCGGGATCAAAGATGGTATTGTTCGAAAATGTCCGTCCCAACAGGTCCTTGGTGGTGCCGTTCGTGGCGGGAAAGCGGTCCTGATAATTCGTGTAGCCGCTGGCGATTTCCGCCCCGGTAGGAACGGTGGGATTGCGGAAAGCGCCCTGACGAATGCGGATGCCTTCATAGTCGCCAAAAAAGAAAGTCTTGTTGTGGCGGATCGGGCCGCCGAGCGTAAAACCAAACTGGTTTCGCCGCAAGGCGCTCTTCTGAATGCCTCGGGCGTTCTGGAAAAAATTGGCCGAGTCCAGCTTATCGTTGCGGACGTACTCCCAGAGGTCGCCGTGAAAATCGTTCGTCCCTGACTTGGTCGTGGCGTTGAGCACGGCGCCGCCGGCGCGGCCGAATTGGGCGCTGAAGTTACTGGTTTGAACCTTGACTTCCTGGATGGCGTCGGGAGGCGTAAGACTGACGAAAGTCGCCCCGTTCAGAAAATCCACCGTGTCGTTATTATTGTCAATGCCGTCCAGAATGTAGTTGTTGAGAGGCGTAGGCAGTCCATTCGCCACGAAGCTACCAGTTCCTTCCATGCCGCGCGAAGGATTGATCGTCGTCACGCCGGCGGTAAGCTGGGCCACAAACGTGTAGTTATTCTGGGGCAAAGGCAGGTCGGTGATCTGGCGCGAGCCAATAACCTGGCCCACGGTGGCGGTTTGGGTTTGGAGCAGCGGCGGCGCGGCCGTGACCTCGATGGTTTGCGTGACCGCGCCGGGTCGGAGCGTGACGTCCACCTTGACCTGCGCCTGGACGTTCACGGTGATGTGCGCCTGAGTCACCCTCTGAAAGCCCGCCTTTTCGACCGTGACCGTGTACGGGCCAATCTTGATAGGCGTGAAAACGTAACTGCCGACGTCCGAAGTGGTGGTCGAAAACGACAGGCCTGTTCCTTCGTTGGTCGCCGTTACTTTGGCCCCGGGAACCACGGCGCCCGTTTGGTCCGCGACCGTGCCCAGAATTCCGCCGGTGTCTACCTGGGCGAAAGCACTCGATATCCCGAACAACGTTGCCGCCAAGAGGCCGAACATCACTACCGCCACACGCAGAGAAGATTTCAACATGTTTTTCCTCCCAGACCCCAAGACTCCCGACGCATTGGAAGCTTTCAGCGCAAGCCTAGAAATAAATTCCAGCGGCCGATTCGGATTTTCAATTCGCTAAACACCGGATTTGAAAGTAGGCCTTTCGTTAACGTTAACGGAAAAACGATACGCCCGGCCCTGACTCATGTCAAGCATTATTATTCGCTTTTTTTTTATCTATTCTTGCACATCGGATATATTATCTCTCTTCTCCCGGATCAGTGGAGGGTGATAAGCGGAACGGGCCGGGAGAGTTGTATGGGCCGAGATTTTTGACAGAGTTCGCCAAGAGCCTCTATGCACGCTGGTCGATGCCAGGAAGGCATGATGGGTGCAGCGGATCGCATTTTGGTCGCAGCGATGATCCCTGGAGAGCTAAACTTCCGATGGGCCCTCGCGCCGGATTTCGCGAAAAAGGTGAATGTTGGAACGCATCACGATGTGGGGAGTTAGGTAATAGGTGGAAGGCAGGGCTCGCCCGTTGGAGAGATAATCCACTGCAAGGCGAACCCCGATTTGGCCCTGGACATAAGCGCGCTGATGAATCGAAGCCAGGATGGTGCCCTTCTCAAAATAGGGCACCATTTCCTTGAAAAGATCCGTGGTTATCAACTTCAATTTCCCGTGCAGGCCGTGAGCGCCAATGGCGTGGCACACGGGAAGACAATTGGCCGTGCTCACATACAAACCTTCAAGCGATCGGTGCCTCCCGAGGAGGGCGTAAGCCTTCTGAAATGTCTCGTCTTCCTCATCATGTCCTTCCACAACCTCCAATACACGGCCTCCAGAAGAGTAACAGGGGAACATTTCCGAAAATGCCTGAACCTTTTTCCGATGGTCTTCAGTGGCGGCCATTCCCGTGATAATCGCGACATCCGATTTGGGAGGGAGGAACTTGCTCATCAGTTCTGCCGCCAGGTGACCGCTGACCACGGGGTTCACGCAAATCACGGTGGATCGAGCCGTCCCCGGTGCGTCGGAGGCGACGCAAATCACGCGAATATTTTGCTCCTCTGCTTGATTGATAAGCGGCGCAAGATTCTGGGGTTGGCCGGGGCAGACGGCCACTACCTGTGGTTTGGTGCAAAGGATCTCTTTCATCTTTTCGACTTCTCCGACTCCCAGCCGTTCAAACGGATGGTAGGCAATCTCCACGCCTAGGTCCCCGTAACGACGCGCTTCATTCAGGAATCCGTCGCGCAGCTCATCGTAAAAATAATGGACCTCGCGCGGGATGCATACTCCGATCTTTATTGCCGGCTTACCGACCGACAAGGCTCGCGCGGCGAGATTGGGTCGATAACCGTGTTCCATGGCGATCTTCAGAATGCGCTTGCGGGTTGCCTCGCTAATCTCCGTGCGGCCGTGCAGGGCCCGGTCCACGGTACCTATGGACACGTTGGCCAGACGGGCGATATCCTGAATACCGATTCTCTTCATAGGCGTAGCATTTCAATCTATAATATGCATTCCAGAGTCGGGCAAACAAGGAAAAAGTGCGCTCACTACCAGCTAAGTGCGTCTCGCCCGGTCTGAAAGGGAAGATGAAAAAAAGTTGCGTGACAGGCGATTAAGGTTTAGACTTACCCAGCACGTGAACGTACACGGAAGAATCCCAAATTGATTGGCATTCACCGGAGTAGAATTTGGTGATCCCACACAACACTGGCGTGCGAGCTTGGGAAGAAGCGGTGATTATTCCGACTTATTCTGTGCAGCCGCCTGACCCCAATCCAATGTTTTTGGAGAAGCGCATCTATCAAGGCAGCAGCGGCAAGGTCTATCCCAATCCTTTTACGGATCGCGTCTCGGATGAGAAAAAGGATAAATCATATCAGGCCGTTTTTCTCGAGAATGAATATATCAAGGTGATGATACTTCCGGAGATCGGTGGCCGCGTTCACGTCGGGTTCGATAAGACAAACGGTTATGACTTCGTCTATCACCAGCAGGTGATTAAGCCGGCGCTGGTCGGCCTGTTGGGTCCGTGGATATCGGGTGGCATTGAATTCAATTGGCCCCAACACCACCGCCCCTCGACCTTCATGCCCGTGGACCATGTTATCGAGGAGCGTGCAGATGGGAGCCGCACCGTTTGGCTCAGCGAGCACGAGCCGATGAATCGAATGAAGGGTATGGTTGGAATCACGCTCTATCCCGGCAAAGCATACATCGAAGGCCGCGTGAAGCTATATAATCGCACCCCGTTTCTTCAGACATTTCTTTGGTGGGCCAACCTTGGAGTCCATGTCCACGGTCAGTACCAGGCCTTTTTCCCCCCGGATGTCACCTACGTTGCTGACCACGCCAAACGAGCAGTGACGGAATTCCCCGTCGCACGCGGGTTTTATTACGGCGTGGATTACACCCAAGGCGTGGATATACGCTGGTACAAAAACATTCCTGTCCCGACTTCTTACATGGTCACCAAGTCTCGCTACGACTTTCTTGGGGGTTATGACCACACCAGGCAGGCGGGCGTGGTCCACGTTGCTGATCATCATATTGCTCCCGGTAAAAAATTGTGGACGTGGGGCAACTCCGAATTCGGGTACGCCTGGGACCGCGAGCTCACCGATTCCGACGGACCTTACATTGAATTGATGTCCGGCGTCTACACTGACAATCAGCCTGATTTCTCCTGGCTTCAACCTTACGAAACGAAGACGTTCGCTCAATATTGGTATCCAATCCAACAAATCGGTCCAGTGAAAAATGCGAATCAGCGGGCAGCAGTTAACCTGGAATATAGTCAAGCGCGAATCAAAATAGGAGTCGGTTCCACTGAAATCTACGCGAATGCTGCCGTCAGGCTCACGGGGCGGGAGAAGAATCTCTTGGAGCGAAGAATAGATATTGGTCCAGGCAAGCCCTGGGTAGAGTTCGTGGATATTCCGGCCGGGATCCGGGAAGAAGAATTGTTACTGACTGTTTCAACTGACGGTGGTGGTGAGTTAATTAGCTATCGTCCGGAGATCCTTGAGGGAAATTCCTTGCCTGCTCCGGCAAGCGAGCCTCCAGCGCCTGAGGACGTGAAGACCAACGAAGAACTGTTCTTGATTGGCCTGCATCTCGAGCAGTACCGGCACCCGACACGAAGGCCTGAACCCTACTGGCAAGAAGCGTTGCGGCGCGATCCTTTGGACGCTCGCAGTCACAACGCGCTGGGTCTTCTGTGCCTCAATCGAGGGGAGTTCAAGCTAGCCCAAGATCATTTCTGCCAAGCTATCGAGCGCCTGACGCAAAGGAATCCCAATCCGTATCATGGAGAGCCGTATTACAACCTCGGTCTGTCCTTCAAGTATCAAGGCCGACTCGACGAAGCTTATACCGCGTTCTACAAGGCATCGTGGAACCAGGCATGGCAGTCGGCCAGTCATTACGCGCTGGCTGAAATCGCTTGCTTGCGTCGTGATTACTCCACCGCGCTCAAGCATCTCGGGGAATCAATTGCCGTCAACGGCGAAAACCTCAAAGCCCGCAATTTGAAAGCGGCGGTCCTTCGCCGGCTCGGTCGAAACGCCGAAGCAGAAGTTCTGGCCAAGGATACAGCCGTGATGGATCCCATGGATTTCTGGTCCCGCAATGAACTCCTCGCCACTTGCCGCGACGGGGGGGATTTGACGACGTCCGCAAATATTGCTGACGAGCTCGCCGGCTTGATCCGCGGCCAGGCGCAGACTTATCTCGATATTGCATTCGATTACTCAAACGCAGGACTTTGGGAGGATGCCATCGATCTCCTAAAAAGGCTGCTGAAGCCCAGAAAAAGTCCGCCCGCGGTCTACCCGATGGTCCCATACGCCCTCGGCTATTTTTCGCATCAAACGGGCGACCATCGCCGCTCTGCAGAGTATTACCAGCAGGCAGGTAAAACGCCTCCCAACTATTGCTTTCCATCACGCCTGGAAGAGATGTTGGTTCTCCAGGACGCGGTCTCCACCGATCCCAAGAATGCCAAAGCCTTCTACTATCTCGGAAATCTTCTCTATGACAGGAAGCGATACGAAGAGGCTATTCGTAGCTGGGAACGATCATGTGAATTAGATGCCGATTTTTCCATTCCCTGGCGAAACCTTGGGATTGCGTATTACAATGTGCGTCATAACCCTGAAAAAGCCCTGGCTGCATACGGGCGGGCGTTTGAGGTCAACCCGAAGGACGCACGGCTTCTCTATGAGCTCGACCAGTTACGGAAGAAAACTGGTGCCCGCCCCGAGGATCGCCTGGCCTTTCTTGAGGGTCACCTGGATTTAATCCATCTACGAGACGATTTGATGCTCGAGCGGATCACGTTACACAACCAGGCGGGGCAGTCCCGGAAAGCGCTGGAATTTCTTCTCTCCCGCAGATTCCATCCCTGGGAAGGTGGCGAAGGAATGGTTTCACGGCAATACGTCTGGGCCTGCCTCCTTCTGGGCGCCGAGTTGCTGGATTTGGGCAAGCCTAAAGAAGCTCTCAGTCAATTCCAATCTGCCCGGAAGTATCCGGAGAACCTTGGCGAAGGAAAGCATCTGTTGACGCCCGAGAACCACATTGATTATTTCGAGGGCGTCGCGCACGCGGCGTTGGGCGATGTTGACGCTGCGCAGGTCGCTTTCCATAAGGCGGCTGAGTATCGCGGCGACTATTCCGCCATGACCTACTATCAAGGAATGGCTTTGGTAGAGCTTGGCGAGAAATCGTCCGCCATCATAAAGTTCCGCGAGTTGGCCGAATTCGCTATCAAACAATTGCAGGCAGAGTGCAAGGTGGAATATTTTGCAACCTCTTTGCCCAACTTCTTGCTTTTCGAAGATGATTTGCAGAAACGCAATCGCGTCGAATGCCTTTTTCTGGTGGGCTTGGCCCGCTTGGGGCTTGGAGATCCAAACGACGCCCAAAAGGCGTTTCAGGAAGTACTGTCACTCGATTCGAACCATCTGGGAGCCCAGCATCAATTGCAGAGGCTTTCGTCGGGCGCCCACGCTTGCGGGTAATCACGATGCCGTTGTCTACACTTTATGAACTTGCCTATCGATCAGAAGGGCGCGCAACCGGCAGCCGATTACAATATCGCCTTCACATGGGGGGTGTCCCTGGTGGCCGCGCTGGGCGGGCTGCTCTTTGGCTATGACTGGGTGGTCATCGGCGGTGCGAAGCCCTTTTACGAGAAGTTCTTCAACCTGACCAACCCATCACAGCAGGGATGGGCCATGAGTTGCGCCCTCGTCGGCTGCCTGATTGGCGCGTTCATTTCCGGCGGCCTCAGTGACAGGTTCGGGCGCAAGAGGTTGTTGATCCTTGCTTCCATAATATTTGCCATCGCCTCCGTGGGTACAGGAATGGCAGAGACGTTCTCGGAGTTTGTTCTATGGCGAATCAGCGGCGGGTTGGCGATCGGGTTGGCCTCCAATTTGTCGCCGATGTATATCGCTGAAGTCTCTCCCGCGCATGTGCGCGGCAAGATGGTTTCCGTGAATCAACTGACGATCGTCGTCGGAATTCTTATGGCCCAATACATAAACTGGCTGATCGCGAAGCCCGTTCCCCCAAGTGCCACCGCACAGGAGATTCTGAATTCCTGGAATGGGCAGGTCGGCTGGCGGTGGATGTTCGGCGCGACCGCGGTCCCGGCATTAGTGTTCTTTGTTGGAATGCTGGCGGTCCCAGAAAGCCCGCGTTGGCTCGCCAAAATCGGGCGGAGGGGAAAGGCGCTTTCGATTCTGGAAAGAATCGGCGGCAAAGTCAATGGGGCCAAAGCTCTTGCGGAGATCGAGACCAGCTTGGGCAATAAGGCTGAGAAGCCAAACTTTAAAGCTTTCCTCGAGCCTGCAATGCTTCGCGTGCTTCTTCTGGGCATAGGATTGGCAGTCCTTCAACAATGGTGCGGCATCAACGTGATTTTTAACTACGCGCAGGAAGTGTTTTCTGCGGCGGGCTACAAAGTTTCGGACATCCTGTTCAACATTGTCGTCACTGGAACGGTCAACCTCCTCTTTACCCTGGTCGCCATGACGCTCGTTGACCGGGTGGGGCGCCGCGTCCTGATGCTGACCGGCTCGGCGGGGTTGGCAATTATTTACACCGTGCTCGGGGCTGGCTACCACTCGGGCAGCCAGGGAGTTTTCATGCTGGTCCTCGTGGTTGCGGCCATCGCGTGTTACGCGATGTCTCTGGCGCCTGTCACCTGGGTGATCATTTCAGAAATCTTTCCGAACCGGATTCGCGGCAGAGCCATGTCAATCGCGGTCATGTCCCTATGGATTGCTTGCTTCATCCTGACCTATACGTTCCCTTTCCTCAACCATTCGCTCGGCCCTGCAATGACGTTCTGGATTTACGCCGCCGTGTGCGTTGCTGGCTTCCTTTTCGTCAACTTCCAACTGCCGGAGACAAGAGGAAAGACGCTTGAGGAAATTGAAAGGTCCTGGGGCCGACCCGGTGAGGGTGAAGCGCGACCTTCGGTTTGAAGGTCATTTTCTGGCCTGCCAGTAGACCCGCGAATTCATCGTTCGCTGGAGGCACCCTTCATCGAATACACAAACTGCTTAATCTCCGATCGCTGTTTGTCCTCATCTGCAAGTTGCTGCTGATATAAACGCTGGTGAACTTGGAACTCTTTGTCAGCCAGCTCCTTTTGCCCCAGGTGAGTGTATGCCTGGCCCAATCTGAAGTGAGCATCCGGCAGGCTTGGGGACAAGCTGAGGGCCGTCTGATACTCCGGCACGGCCTCGGCGTATTTCTTGCGTTGGGAGT
>Ga0070730_10003363_pt1 | contig 14382 bp, 13 predicted proteins | sample Coa_R1_3_FD_66447 | JGI IMG/M metagenome (GOLD analysis project Ga0070730, IMG submission 66447) | Surface soil microbial communities from Centralia Pennsylvania, which are recovering from an underground coalmine fire - Coalmine... | ecosystem: Environmental > Terrestrial > Soil > Unclassified ...
CGAGCACGACACCGCGGCCGAGATCTTGCTCTAGCCGCTCGCGGCGAGTGCGTCGCGCAGCAGGCGTTCGTCCGGAACGCCGGCTCCCGCCGCGTAGACACGGCAGCTGAAGGCGAAATCGCCGCGTTCGTCGGCGCCCGGCTCGACGTCGTGTCCGTTCACACGGACGGTCGGCGAGCCGAGGAAGCGCAGCCGCTCCGCCGCCGCGATATCCGCAACTCGCACGAGCCGGATCTCGGGCGACAACCCCAGCTCGCCGCTCACGCGCTCGACGGAGTCTCGCGCCTCCGCGTAGTGCGGACAGCCCTCGAAGTAGAGGATCTCGACGACCACTTGCAATCGACCGTAGCCGTTCCTAGGATCGCGCCCGTGGCAGTTGAAGTCGAGATCGACGTCGACGTCCTGAAAAGCGAGATCAAGAAGACGTATGCCTCGGTGTCGCAAGAGCCGGAGAAGGCCTTCGTCTTCCCCACCGGCCGGCCGTGGGCGGAAGACCTCGGGTATCCGGACGAGCTCGCAAACGTGCCGGAGAGCGCGGTCGAGTCGTTCGCCGGTGTCGCGAATCCGTTCACGCTCGGCCGGCTGAACCCCGGCGAGCGCGTGCTCGACCTCGGCTCGGGCGCCGGCACCGACTCGCTCGTGGCCGCGCAGATGGTCGGTGAGGCCGGGCGCGTCACCGGCATCGACATGACGCCGGAGATGCTCGCGAAGGCGCGCGCCGCGGCCGCCGAGCTCGGTGCCGCGAACGTCGAGTTCGTCGAGGGCGAGGCGGAGTCGCTGCCGTTCCCGGACGGGCACTTCGACGTCGTGATCTCGAACGGCGTCATCGACCTCATCCCGGACAAGGACGCCGTCTTCGCCGAGCTCAACCGCGTGCTCGCTGCGGGCGGCCGGCTGCAGATCGCCGACGTGACGATCCAGAACCCGGTGAGCGAGGAAGGCCGCCGGAACATCGATCTCTGGACCGGCTGAATAGCAGGGGCGCTGCTGGAGGCAGCGTACGCGAGGTTGCTGGAGCGGCACGGGTTCGAGCGAATCGAGACCGGTCAGCTGGTGGATACGTACGCGCGCTCGGCGTTCGAGGACACGCGCGCCAAGGCGCAGAAGTTCGGCGCGCGCGGCACAACCGTCAAGGCGTACAAGCGCTGACCCAGGTTCTCGATCCCGAAGGCGCGCATCTCGCTGCGCTGCACCGGCTGGCGGACTTCCGCGGCCGGCGCGTGATCGAGCTCGGCTGCGGCGACGGCCGCCTCACGCTGCCGGTCGCGGCCGACGCAGCGTACGTGCTCGCATTCGACACCGACGCAGACGCGGTCGAGCGCGCCCGCCGAGCTCTGCCAACCGAGCTCGCGGCGCGTGTGGACTACCGCGTCGCCTCGGGTCGCGACATCGAGTTCGAGCGGCGCTCGTTCGATCTCGCGCTCTTCTCCTGGTCACTCTGATGAGTGGAAGCCGAGGACGTCGTGTACGTCCTGCGCAACATGATCGACGCGGTGGAGCCCGGCGGGCTCGTCCTCGACCTGCAGGTGATCCGGGTGAACCCGCTCGTCGAGGCCGCGGGCGAGACGGTGTGTGAGATCGACGGCGAGCCGCTCTTCGCGACGATGGACGCCGCTACGGCCGCGGTCGACGCGGCCGTCGCTGCGGGCCGTCTGGCCGAGGAGGCGGTGGACGACCACGACGTCCGCAAGCACTACGTGAACGGAGCCGATCTCGTCGACCACTTCAGCGACAAGAAGCGGCGTGTGCCCGACGAGGCCGTGCCCCGGCTGCTGGCGCTGGACGAGCCGGTGACGCTGCGGGAACGCTGCCGCTTGCGCCGCCTCCGTGTCCTCCGCTAGCCGCCGGCCGCCTGCACGCAGTTCGGTAGCGCAAGCGCCTGCGCGACTCGTTGCGCCTTCTTCACGAGCGCGGCAAGCGGCGGCGTGAGTGCGTTGAGCGCCGCGATGAGCTTGTCCCGCTGCTTAGGACCGAGTGCCAGTAGGCGGCGCAGGCACGGTTCGCGGCGCTGCGAGCACTAGGAGGAGTGCGGCTCCGCACAGAGTCCGCATCGCGGGAATCTACCCGCCGATACGCTGAACGCCGTGGCGAAGGTCGAGCCGCTCGCGTACGAGGACAAGACGGTCTACTCGGTCGGCGCGTTCAACCGCGGCGTCGCGCAGTGGCTCGAGCGGCTGCCGAGCGTGTGGGTCGAAGGCGAGGTGACGGAGCTTCGCCGCCACGAGCGCTGGGCGAGCGTCTTCTTCACGCTCAAGGATCCGGAGGAAGGCGCGAGCGTCGGCGTCTCGATGGCGCGCGGGCAGTTCGACGGCCTCCGCCTCGACCTCGCGAACGGCGAGCGCGTGCACGTCTTCGGCCGGCCTCAGCTGTACGACCAGCGCGGCGACTTCCGCCTGCGCGCACTCTCGATCGAGCGCTTCGGCGTCGGCGCGCATCTCGCCGCGCTCGAGCGTCTGAAGACGAAGCTCGCCGCCGAGGGACTGTTCGCGCAGGAGCGCAAGCGCAGGCTGCCGCTGCTGCCGCGCCGGATCGGTCTCGTCACCGGCAACGACGCCGCGGCGAAGCGCGACGTGCTGACGACGATCCAGACGCGCTTCCCGCCCGCGAATATTCTCGTCGCGGAGACGTACGTGCAGGGGCCGCGCGCCGCCGACGAGATCGTCGCAGCCCTGCGCGCGCTGTGCGAACAACCGAACGTCGACGTGATCGTGCTCGCACGCGGCGGCGGCAGCTTCGAGGACCTGCTCCCGTTCAGCGACGAGCGGGTCGTGCGCGCGGTCGCGACCTCCCCCGTGCCGATCGTCTCCGCGGTCGGCCACGAGCAGGACACGCCGCTCTGCGACCTCGCCGCCGACGTGCGCGCGTCGACGCCGACGATGGCGGGCAGGCTCGTCGTCCCCGACCTCGGCGAGCTCGTGCAGCGACTCGACCGTGCCCGTGACTCGCTCGGCCGCAACGTCCGCCGCACGCTCGACCGCGACGTGCAACGCGCCGAGCGCGCGCACGAACGGCTGCGCCGCGCGCCCGCGCTGCTCGTCGAGCGCAAGCGCGCCCGCATCGAGGCGCTCGCCGGCAAGCTCGGCACCCTCTCGCCCAAGGCGACGCTGCGCCGCGGTTACGCGATCGTCCGCAACGAGCACGGCGTCGTCTCGCGCGTCTCGGTCGGCGAGCGCGTCGACGTCGAGCTCGCCGAGAGCAGCTTCGGCGCCCGCGTCGAGGACGTCCGGTGACCGAGCCGACGTTCGAGCAGGCGCAACAGGAGCTCGAGCAAATCGTCGAACGGCTCGAGCACGGGCAGGCGCCGCTCGACGAGGCGCTCGCGCTGTGGGAGCGCGGCGAGGCGCTCTACGCCGCGTGCCGCGCGAAGCTCGACGCCGCACAGGGGAAGATCGAAGAGCTAGCGCGCCGCGTCGAGGAGACGCGCCCCTAGCTCCTCGAGATCGGCGGCCGCGCGCGCGGGATCGCCCGACAGCGCCACGGTCTCGACACCGGGCAGCGGCTCGGCGACGAGGCCGCCGAAGACGACGCAGCGCACGCCCGCCTCCGCGCAGCGGCGCGCGACCTCGAACGGCACCTTGCCCTCCGCCGTGGTCGCGTCGACGCGGCCCTCGCCGGTGACGACGAGGCCGTAGCGCGACGGATCGAAGCCGACGAGGTCGAGCACCGTGGCCGCGCCGGGCACGAGCTCGGCGCCGAGGTACGCGAGCGCGGCGCCGAGGCCGCCGGCCGCGCCCGAGCCGGGCAGCGCCGCGAACGGCGCGAGCCGCGCGTCGGCGCGGAAGCGCGCCTCGAGCTCGTGCACCTGCTCGGGCGTCGCGCCCTTCTGCGGCCCGAACAGGCGCGGCGCGTCGTACAGCGTCGTCTGCACGTCGCAGAGCACCGTCGCGGGCGGCAACGCGTCGAGCACCTCGAGCAGGCCCGCACCCGCGTCCATGTTCGCCGTGCCGCCGAGCCCGATGAGCAAGCGCTCGGCGTCGACCGACGCGAGCAGCTCGCCGAACGGGCGGCTCGACGCGAACGGATCGAGGTGCGCGGGGTCGAGGGGGATGACGGATGCCGCCTCGACGACGCCGGGCACGACGTCGGCGGTCCCTTCGCCGCCGTCTGCGAGCGGCAGCTCGTCGCAGTCGCCGAGGCCGCGCGCCAGCGCTGCCGCCGCGGCGCGTGCCGTGAGGACGCCTTTGAGGCTACCCGGACACGCGAGCGCGCGCGGGCTCGACGACATTCTCCTCCGACTCCTCGGGAATCTCCGCTTGGGCGGCGCTCGGCATCACCTGCAGCATCGCGAACGAGAGGCCCTCGCGCGCGAGGAACAGGAGGCCGACGCCGATGCCGACCGACGCCTCGATCGCCTGCAGCCCGAAGCCGTACGCGACGCCGCGCGCATACTCGACGCCGTAGCCGACGAGCGCGGTCGCGATCGCGACCTGCACGAGGCCGACGTTGCCGGGCCAGAACGGGAAGATCGTGACGACGTTCATGAGCAGCAGCACGACGCCCGCAGACGGCAGCGGCGCGTGGATGTCGAACGCGCGCATCGCCGTGTAGACGGCGAAGAGCTGGCAGACCCAGCCGCAGATCTGGAAGAAGATCGCGAGCGCGGCGCCGACGGGCGAGCGCATGACGCCGAGCCCCTGCCGCCCCATCGTCAGCAGGCGCTTCACGGGCCCGAGCCCTTCGAGGGCGACGAGCTGGCGCGGCGTGTGAGCGGTGACGTACGCAAAGACGAACAGGCCGATGCCGATGAGGATCGCGACGACGAGCGACGCGCGCACCGAGCCGGGGATGTTCGCGGTCACGACGACGTAGAGCACGAGCAGCACGACGGGCACGACGTCGAACACGCGGTGGGCGAAGACGGTTCCGACGAGCGTCGCCCACGCGCCCTTGCGACCGGGCATCTTCTTCGCGAGCACGCCGACGCGTGCGAGCTCGCCGACGCGGCCCGGGAGCAGCGCGTTCGCGAAGAGCCCGACCGAGAACGCCGAGAAGACGAGCAGCGGCTTTGGGTGCGGCTCGTCCATCGCCATGCGGATCACGGTCGTCCAGGCGAGCGCGCGCACGACGACCGAGAGGAGGTTGAGCCCGATCGCCGCGACGACCCATTCCCAGCGCACCGCGGTGAACGCGTCGCCGATCGCGGCGAGGCTCGACCCGCGCCACCAGAAGAAGAGGCCGGCGAGCCCGGCGAGGATGATCGCGATCGCGAAGCGCGTCGCTTTCGTCCGCGGATATCTCATGCGACGAGCGACTCGTACACGTCGAGCAGCCGGCGGCCGATCGCCTCCCACGAGTAGCGCTCCTGCGCGAGCCGGCGGCCCGCGGTGCCGAGCGCCTGCCGGCGCGGCTCGTCGGCAAGCAGCGCGACGACGGACTCCGTGAGCGCCTGCTCGTCGCCCGCCGGGAACAGCACCGCCGTCTCGGGGGTCATGACCGCACGGTATCCGGGAATGTCGGATGCGACCACCGGCGTCGCGCACGCGAGCGCGCGGGTGAGCACGATGCCGAAGCTCTCGCCGCCGAGCGACGGCGCGACGAGCAGCTTCGCCGCGAGCAGCTCGTCGGTGAGCTCCTCCTGCGGCAGGAAGCCGAGCACGTCGACCCCGTCGTGCACGCCCAGCCGCCCCATCAGCAGCCGCACGCGCAGCGGGTCGGCGCCGCAGACGCGCAGTGTCGCGCCGGTGCGCCGGTGGATCTCCGGCCACGCGCGCAGCAGGATGTGCAGGCCTTTGCGCGTCTCGTGGCGGCCGGCGAAGACGATGCGGTTCTGCCGGTTCGCCGCGTCGGCCGCGGGCGGGATGAGCACGCCGTTCGGGACGATGTCGTACTCGCCCGGCAGGTAGCGCTCCGCCGCCGTCTTCGCGAGCTCGCTCACCGCGATCCGGCGGTCGATCCGGTCGGCGAGGAATCCCCACACCGGCTTGGCGATCTTCATCCAGCCGAGCTCGCCGCTCGCGTGGAAGGTGGCGACCATCGGCCCGGTGTAGAGCGCGAGCGTCGCGATGCACGGCGTCGGCGTCATCGGCTCGTGCAGGTGCACGACGTCGAATTGCTCGCGCGCGAGCGCGGCCCTGATGCGGAAGAACGAGCTCGGGCTGAGGATGATGTTGGGGAGCGTGCCGTTCGCGGGGACGATCACCGAGCGGCCGATCGGGATGACGTCGGGCGGCGGCTCGCCGTGGCGGCCGTGGCGTGGGTGCAGCACGCGCGTGAACTGCCCGGGCGGGTCGTTGCCCATGATCGTCTTCACGTCGCAGCCGAGCGCACGCAGCGCCTCCGATTGCAGCTCCGCGTGCTCGACGACGCCGCCCCAGAAGGACCACGAGTACGGGACGACGATTCCGACTTTCACCGCTCCATTATCGTCGGCGGCCGGTGCGCCTCCGTTCCCCGCACGACCGCGAGATCCTCCGGCTCGCGCTGCCCGCCTTGGGCGCGCTCGCCGCCGAGCCGTTGTACGTGCTCGCCGACACGGCGATCGTCGGCCATCTCGGCCGCCCGCAGATCGCGGCGCTCGGCCTCGCCGGCACGGTGCTCTCGGCCGCGTTCACGGTCTTCAACTTCCTCACGTACGGGACGACGGCGGTGGTCGCGCGCGCGTCGGGTGCGGGTCAGCACGAGCGGGCGGCGCGGCTCGCAGCGCAGGCGCTGTGGGCTGCGGTCGCGATCGGGGTCGCGCTGCTCGTCGTCTGCGAGGCGGTGGGCGGGCCGCTGCTGCGCGGGCTCGGCGGCCACGGGCGCTCGGGTCATTACGCGCTCGTGTACTTCCGCATCGCGGCGGTGGGACTGCCCGCCGCGCTCATCGCGCTCGCGGGGCAGGGCTATCTGCGCGGCGTCTCGAATCTGCGCCGTCCGCTCGTCATCGTCGTCGCGTCGAACGTCGCGAACATCGTCCTCGAGGTGCTGTTCGTCTACGGCTTCCACTGGGGGATCGCCGGCTCGGCGGCGGGGACGGCGATCGCACAGGCGGGGATGGGTGCCGCGTTCGTCGTCGAACTGCTGCGCCCGCACGCCGACTCGAAGCGGCCGAGCCTGCGCGAGATCCGCCCGCTCCTGCGCATCGGGCGGCACATCCTCGTGCGCACGACGGCGCTCATCGGGTCGTTCGTCTTCGCGGCAGCGATCCTCACGCGCATGGGCGACGCGCAGATCGGCGCGCACCAGATCGCGTTCCAGCTGTACATCTTCCTCGCGCTCATCCTCGACGCGATCGCGATCGCGGGGCAGGTGATCGTCGGGCGCATGCTCGGCGCGGGCGACGCGCACGGCGCGTACGAGTCGGCGGCGCGGATGATCGGCTGGTCGGCCCTCGTCGGGCTCGCGTTCGCGGTCGTCCTGCTTCCGCTCGCACACGTGCTGCCGCGCGCGTTCACGAGCGACCACGCGGTGCTCGCGCAGGCGGTGAAGCTGTGGCCGCTGTTCGCGCTCATGCAGCCGCTCGCGGGCGCGGTGTTCGCGCTCGACGGGATCCTCATCGGCGCGAGCGACACGTCGTTTCTGATGTGGTCGATGCTCGCGGCGAGCGCGGTGTACGTCGCGATCGCGTCGCTCTCGCTCGCGTACGGATGGGGAATCGTCGGCGTGTGGGTCGGCCTCGACGTGCTCATCGCGCTGCGGCTCGCGCTCCTGGGCGCCCGCTTTGCGGGGCGGCGGTGGGCCGTCGTCGGGTTCGGCTAGCGGATCTCGACGGTTGCGCTGCGCGTGCGCGGCCCGACGCGCAGCATGCTCTTCGCGAGGATCGTCACGTCGTCGCCGGCGACATGCAGGCTGGTCGCCACGAAACCCGTGAGTGTCGGGACGCGATAGCGGCGAAAGTGCACGCCGCCGTCGAGCGTCACCCATAGCGACACCGTGCCGTACCCACACGCGGGGCACGAGCCGGTGAAGTACGCGTCGCTGGGACCGGCGATCGTCCACGGCCCGGAATACGAGTCGAACTCGTGCGGCGCGTTGACGCCGAAGTAGCTCTCGGAGGAGACGAGCCGCCAAGTCCTCCCCGCGTCGCCGGAACGAACGACGACGTAGGCCTCCTGGCTCGATGCAACCCCTCCGTGGAACATCACCCAGACCGTCCTGCCGCTGCAGCAGATCTCGTGAGCGACGGCGCGATAGCCGGGGTCGCGGTAGACGACCCGGCCCGCCCGTTCGATGCGCTTGCCGACGACGTGTACGGGACAGGCGGGCGGCGAAGTTGCTAGCACACCGATGAGTTTGGCAGGCGGTCGTCGTCTTAGTTGCGAACCCACGGAGGAGGACGGAAATGCCGCAGACGAAGACCCGCATCAGCAAGCTCGGCGTCGTGATCATCCCGGTCAAGGACCAGGAGAGCGCGTACGCGTTCTACACCGACGTGCTCGGCTTCGAGAAGCGCACGGAGGCCGACATGGGCAACGGCTACAAGTGGCTCGAGGTCGCGCCCGAGGGCGCGGAGACGACGATCGCGATCGTCCTGCCCGGCCCCGACGGTGAGGCCGGCGGCCGCCAGACGGGCATCTCGCTCTTCACCGACGACATCGAGGCGACGCACGCCGACCTGAAGGACAAGGGCGTCGACGTCGACGCCGAGATCTCGCGGATGGGCGACCCGGTGCCGCCGATGTTCTGGTTCCGCGACCCGGAAGGCAACTCCCTCCTGATCGTCGAGCCGCAGCGCTAGCTCCGTACAATCGGGCGATGGACGGCCTCGCCGAGCTGCACACTCATCTCGGCGGGTCTGTCTCGTCCGACATCCTCTGGACGCTCGCGCACGAGCAGGGCATCGCGCTCCCGGTGAAGGACTACTGGGACTTCGACCGGCTCGTCACCGTCAGCGACCCGCGCGGCGTGCCCAACCTCGACGCGCTCGACGCGATCTACCACTGGACGGAGCTCATCCAGTCGAGTCCGCTTGCGGTGGAGATGTCGGTGCACGCGGCGATCGGCGGCGCGTACCGCTCGCAGGGGATCACGACGCTCGAGCTGCGCTTCAATCCGATGAAGCGCAACCGCGGCGGCGAGCGCGACCTCGACCACATCATCCTCGCCGCGATCCGCGGCCTCGACCGCGCGAGCCTCGAGTACCCGCAGGTGAACGCGGGCCTCATCCTCATGATGGACCGGACGTTCACGGCGCGGCAGAACGAGGTGATCGTCGAGAAGGCGGCCGTCTGGGCGTCGCGCGGGATCGTCGGGGTCGACATCGCGGGCCCGCGGCCGAACGGCGCGCGCTACGACTACCGCACGGTGCAGCCGATGGTGGAGGACGCGCGCGCGGCCGGGCTCGGCGTGACGATCCACGTCGGCGAGGAGGGCGGCGACAACGGGCGCGAGGAGATCGGCGAGGTGCTGGAGGTGCTGCGCCCCGACCGCATCGGCCACGGCATCCTCGCCGCCGGCGACGACGAGCTCATGGCGATGCTGCGCCGCAGCGAGGTCGTGCTCGAGATCTGCCCCACGTCGAACCTGCTCACGAAGGCGCTGCCGAACGAGAGCGCGGTGCGCGACGTCTTCCGCACGTTCGTCGAGCACGGCGTGCGCTTCACGATCGCAACCGACGGCCCCGAGATGATGCGGACACACCTGCGTGACGAACTCGACCTGCTTCTGCGCATCGGCGCGCTCACGCAGGACGAGCTCGACGAGGCGAACGCCCGCGGCCACGAGGCGAGCTTCGTGCGCGGCGCGGGCACGAATACTCCCATCGGCCGATAGCGGCGCGGCTCGCTCGGGCGTAGCGTCGCGCGACATGACGACCCAAAGGAACCCGAACTTCGAGCTCACCGAGCGCCAGGTTCAGGTTGTGGCCTTGATCGCCAGCGGCTGCTCGAACGAGGAGGTCGGGCTCCGGCTCGGCATCTCGCCGCGGACGGCGAAGGCCCACGCTGATGTCCTGCGCAAGAAGCTCGGCGTTCCGCGGCGGCGACAGATTCCCGCCGCGTTCCGGATGCTCACTGGCGAGGACCCCCTCTCACGTGAGCTTGCGCCCGCTGCGGCTGGCGCTGGGGGCTGACGGCAACCGCGCCCGGTGCTCTGCCCGGGCGCGGGCCCCCTTCCCAAAGGAGCAGTCGAGCGCTAAGAATCAGCTAGGAGGGAGCCAGACAAAAGACAGGGCTGGCGTCGGCCCGATGGCGAGGCAGGCATGGAAGAGGGCACCGTCACGACCCGGCCACGGACGCGGAGCTTCATCATCAAGCGCCCGCGGCTGACCAAAATCCTCGATGAGTCAGAGGCGCGCATCCTCTTGCTCGTCGCGCCGGCCGGCTATGGCAAGACGACGCTCGCGCGCGAGTGGCTCGAGGGGAAGGAAGGCGTCGCCTGGTATAGCGGCGGGCCTTCGATGGCTGATGTTGCTGCATTGGCAGCCGGGATTGCGGAAGCCCTGGATCCGGAGTTGGCTGATCGGGTTCGCCTACTGGCCGCGAACGGCCAACCTGCCGAGGCACTAGCTCGTGCAGTGGCGAGTTCTGAAGCCGCACAGGCTTGCTTGATCCTGGCCATTGACGATTGCCATCACGCGGCAGGATCCAAAGAAGCCATAGCGTTTCTCAGTGAGCTGCTCCCTCGGACGGAGTTCAGAGTTGTCGCGGCGAGCCGTGTACGTCCGGCGTGGGTGACACCGCGAATGCTGGTTTACGGCGATGCGACAGCGCTCGACATGAACGCGCTTGCCTTTACTGACGATGAAACCGATGAGATTGTCGGCGCCTCGTCCTCCGCGCAGCCGGCACTGCAGGCGGCGGATGGATGGCCTGCCGTGATCGGTTTGGTGGCGAGGCGTGAGGAGACCGGGGCGCCTGCTCGCAGCCTAGAACCGTCTGATCTCTACGAGTTCTTAGCGGAGGATCTTTTCAATACCGCATCACCCGAGCTGCAGTCGAGTCTCTTCCTGCTCGCTCTGGGCGCGGACGCGACACGGGAAGTCATGCGCGACGTCCTGGGTCGAAACCATGACCAGCTGCTCGCGGAAGCAATCGAACTCGGCTTTCTTACTGGCGCTGACGTCGCCCTGCTGCACCCTCTCGTCCGCAGCTTCCTCTTGAACAAGTTGAAAGAAGTCGTCGACAGCTCTCGTGCCGTCGGGAGCGTGACTGAATCACTCGTTCAGCGATCGTGCTGGGATGAGTGCCTAGCGGCGCTCGAAGCTTTCCCGCAACCAGGGCTGATCGCTGCAACCCTTGATCAAGCGCTCACGCCTCTGCTATCTGCGGGGCGGACGACAACGGTGCAGCGATGGATTGCGCTCGCCAAGACCGTCGGCCTGGCGAACCCGACTGTGCTGCTCGCCGAGGCGGAGGTGGCGTTACGGTCCGGAGACACTCGAAGAGCCCAAGTACTCGGTGAACGCGCCGGCGGGCTAATCGGCTCCGGCGACAAATCTGCTCGCGCGTACGTCGTGGCTGGGCGCGCAGCGCACCTGCGCGATGACGCTTCTTCCGCGAGAGCGAATTGCTCCAAGGCTGAAACGCTCGCCAACTCCATGGAGATCAAGCTCGACTCTCTTTGGATTCAATTTCTCAGTGCCGCCGAAGAAGACCCTGCGAGCGCCGCAGCTGCGTTGGGTCGAATGCAAAGAGCGAACGATGAACGTCCCGATCACGCCCTTCGAATTCACAACGCCAACGCCCTTCTGCTACTCGGCGTCGAGGGGAGTCCAAACGCAGCTGCAGACGAACTCTCGCTCGCGGCAGAACTACTGGCGCACGTGAGTGATCCCATCCTCCGGACCAGCTTCCTGAGCATGCGCGCACACTTGCTGGTCGTGATCGCGGAATACGAGTCAGCCCTCGAGCTCGCCCAGCAAGAGATCTCTGAAGCTGAGAAGAATGGCCTCGAGTTCGCCGTGGATCACGGCTTGCTATCCCTTGCAGGCGCGCTGATCGGACTTCGTCGGTTCCGAGGGGCGCAGCGACGCGTGATGCAACTAGAGCGCAGACGGTCCGGCCAATCGGACTTCATCCTGCGCAATACGCATCTGCTGGCGGCTCGCCTCAGAATCGCCATGGGCGATCTCTACCGCGCCGAAATCTTGTTACGGCACCGAGCGGGGACAACAAGAAGCCCGTGGTTCGAGCAAATGGCCTATCGCGGCCTCGTGCTTGGAGCTCTCGGACAACCCCAGGAGGCTGAAGCTTGCCTATCAAACGCGCAGAACGGCACTCACGCTCTCGATGCTTTGGCCATCGCCAACCTCGGTTTCGCCATCTTGGACGTGCGCCGGGGTCAACTGAGCAGTGCACGAGGCGCGGTCTTGCGAGCCATTCAGACGGGCTGCACCGATGCGGTAATTACGGCCTGCCGGGCTTTCCCTGAACTTCCGCGCGTGGCTGCAAAGGAACCTGACCTGAAGGAAGCACTCACGGAAGTCTTTACTCGCTCTCGAGACGTGGATCTCGGTCGCCGCGTCGGCTTGACGCTGCCTCGCGAGCTCCGCAAGAGAGAAACTCTGACAAGTCGCGAACTAGAGGTTTATGAGCTCCTAGCGCAGGGCCGAACGAATCAAGAAATCGCGCAGACGCTGTTCATTAGCAACTCAACCACAAAGGTTCACGTGCGCCACATTTTCGAAAAGCTCGGAGTCCACTCACGGGCCGAAGCGGCCCGCGCCGCGCTGGATGGGCACTAGCCCATAGCAGGAATCGCACTCACGCCCGGCGCAGCTGCCGGGTTCGGGGTTTCTCTGTGTGTGATGTGCGCATATGCAAGAAAGGCTGGCTCGCGGGCATGCCTGTAGTCCTCTGACGCGCCAGCTAGCACTGCCTCGAATGCGGCAACTATCGCCGTATCGAACTGAGTCTCCACCGCCTGTGCGAGGCGGAGTCTGGCAACTCGGCTGGGCATTGCGTCGCGGTAAGGACGGTTCGACGTCATTGCGTTATAGGCATCGGCCACAGCGATGACACGAGAGAGAAGCGGGATCTCGCTCCCGCTCAAGCCGTCCGGATAGCCCTGACCATCGACGCGCTCGTGATGATGCCGAACGATTTCTGCGATCTCTCGGTAGTCGTCGAGATTGCGCAGAATCTGCTCGCCGATGACGGAGTGCCGCTCCATTTGACGTCGTTCTTCGAGCGATAGCGCTCCAGGCTTCTCGAGGAGACCGGCGGGCAATCCAATCTTCCCAATATCGTGAACGAGACCGCAGAGATGTACGAGTTCAATCTCACCGTCCGACAGATCCATCCGTGTGGCGATATCGCGCGCGTAGATCGCCACGGCTGACGAATGGCCCGCCGTGTACTCATCCCTAGCATCGAGTGTCGCGACCAACGCCGTCGCGAAGGAGAGATTGGCATTGCTGAGTCGCGCGTTGGCCTTGATAAGGGCGTCGGACGCCTGGCGCTGTTCGCGGTAAAGCAGCAACAACCTCTGTGCCGTAACGGCAGGCATCGCGAACAGTGCGACGCTCCACGGAGAGATCGTCGTATATGCATATGCGAGCACGGTCACGGTCGGAACGTGAACCGGCAAGCTCACAAGAAACGTGGGGCCGACGGCACGAACCGATGCCCGCACACTGCTAGTCCCCCGGATCGCTGGCGCTACGCTGACCAAAGCGAGATCCACCACGGCTTCGACGGCGAACGCCGCTGCAACCGCCGCGAAGAGACCGATGAAGCCTCGCGACCCTCCGTTCATTACTGCTGCCGCGGTCAAACCAGCCGCGCCGGTAGCAATCACGCGCTTCGACGTCCACGTCGCCCAGCGCAGAACCGGTCGCTCAGTGTCGCGCCTTGGAAGGTCGCGGAGCAGCCCGACGGCCGCAACGACGATTCCCGAAAGTGGCCCAAGAACCACCGCTGCGAACACGCATACGAGCGACGCGATCGTGACCTCCACGCTTGGGCTCAGCCGGATGCTCTCGTGATCCGCGAAGAGCGCGAGTAGCGCGAGGACAGCGAGCGCAGCCGGCTGATGAAGCCGATGGCCGCTGGCTAACAGCCCAGCGGCGAGCCCAATAGCGCCAATAGAGAGCGTGGCAACCCACGCCTCAAGGGCTCGCTCGCGAGTCGGACGAACAAGATGTTTCAGCAAGTTCATAAACGTTCTTGCAATCTCCCCCAGATGGGGTACTCTCTTCTTGCCGTCAGTCCCCTAACCGGAGGAGAAACCGGTGTATAAGCGCATTGCCGCTGCTCTTGCCCGCGCAGCAGTTTCGGGCGACGCAAAGATCTGGTAGAGCCGTCGAATCCTCTGTTCTCCACAGCTAGTGGGCATCCCTCTCTCGGGGGAATCTCCACAGGCTGTGGATAGCTTGAGACAGGTCTGACGACCAGGTGCCGGGCGGGGAGAGAGCCCGGCACCGCAGGCCTTCGCCGGACGTTCCTCACAGGGCTTTCCACCGGCGCCGCCCGCGCCCTCGTTCCCTACCCCCGGACTAACCGATGATGCCGCGGCGCAAGCCGA
>Ga0070730_10003364_pt1 | contig 14378 bp, 11 predicted proteins | sample Coa_R1_3_FD_66447 | JGI IMG/M metagenome (GOLD analysis project Ga0070730, IMG submission 66447) | Surface soil microbial communities from Centralia Pennsylvania, which are recovering from an underground coalmine fire - Coalmine... | ecosystem: Environmental > Terrestrial > Soil > Unclassified ...
CTCATCGAGTCCGGCGACAAAGGAATAGCCCTGCTCAAACAGGGCCATTTCTTCCGTTATCGTGGGTATATCTTTTTTATTCGCTGGCACTGGCTTTGGCTGCGTTGACGGCAGCTTTCTCAGCTTTGGCAGCCTCTTTAGCTGCGATCTGCTTATTGGTTAGCGGGCGCAGCTCTTTCAGGCGAGCAGCTTTGCCGGTCAGACCACGCAGATAGTAGAGATTGTTGCGGCGTACGCGTGCGTGGCGCAGAACTTCAATCTTCTCAATGCGCGGTGAGTTGAGCAAAAAGGTACGCTCGACCCCAACGCCATTGGTGATACGGCGAACGGTAAAATTGGCGTTGACGCTGCCGCTGCGAATGCGAATAACGATGCCCTCAAAGGGCTGCAGGCGCTCGCGGGTGCCTTCAACGACTTTCACTTGCAGGCGAACAGTATCGCCCGATTTAATTTCTGGAATATCTTTCCGTAACTGAGCACTTTCGACAGCGTCAAGCAACGCCCGCCCTGCTGGCTTCGTTACGGCCTGGTTGTCAGCCATTCCTTATGACCTCCTATGCGCTTTGTGCTCAGCAATAGTGAATAGATATGTGGCGAGCATGCGCGCGAGTTTTTACTTTGCGTTTAGCTGTTTCATCAGGCGCGACTTGCGTCGAGCAGCGTTGTTCTTGTGAATGACGCCTTTTTTGGCGGCGCGGTCCAGTTCGCTGACGGCGGCGCGTACAGCGCTGGTAGCATCCTCATCTGCGATGATCGTGCTGGTAATAGCCTGACGGGCCTTCGTGACCTGTGTTTTTACAATTGATTTAATGCTGCGATTGTGTGCGCGGCGCTTTCGCTCCTGGCGCATACGCTTTTCGGCAGCGGCATTATTGGGCATGTGAGTATCAATCCTCCCCGAAACATCTGCCCCTTCGCACGGGCGTGTCTACAAAAATGCCGACAAATATCGCCCCCCAAATTAGGAACGATGTCGGACTGAGTGCCCGTAGATTATAGCAGAAGTGTGTTTACTCTGTCAAACGAAAATCTGCGGTACTGTGGACTATGACAAAGTCGCTCTGGTCTGCAGGATCGTTTTCTGTCGGATCGTCCCCTCAAGAGGGCGACCCGGCAGAAAACGCATTAGTAGATGATGACGGCTGTGTTATAGCCTGTATTGTTATAGAGCCAGCCCGCCTGGTCCTCAGGCATGTTGATACAGCCATGACTCCCATTGCCAGAAAACGACTCATCGCCACCGACATCATAGTGTGGGAAATTGGTACCAGGGCCGTAGTTGACCCGCCACCAGCTATCGTGGAAGAAGTACCCTCCGTCGTGATAGGCCATAGCGAAGTTGATTTTGGTATCAGGATACCAGAAGGCGGATCCTTTGGGCTCGCTTGATTTGAATGTGGTGGGCGATTCACGATCAAAGATGTGCCAGAAGCCCGGTACAGATGGCTTATCGAATTGTCCAGAGGTAATCTGAAATGTATGAATAAGCTTGCCATCCTGATAGAGCCGCAGGCTTTCCTCGACAAACGAAACCACAATGACCTGGCCGGTGGTTGCCTTGTAGTATTGCATCAATTGCATATCGGTGGCGTGCGGCTGATCCCAGGAGGTTTTATCGTTGTAGTCGGCCTCCATAGCCTTCAAGTTGGTTGTCTCGTTCTGGATAAAGGTGATGGCTGCCTGGTAGTCGTCCGCGCTCTGTGCTCCCTGCACAGAACTGTCTGCATCCGATCCGACTCCCTGCAGATCATATTCATAGGTCAGAGGATAATTCTGGCCATTAAAGTCATCATGGTACTGATGGCTATTGCCCCAATCTGTGACCTCCTGATGAAATTGCTTGAGCAGGTAGTTGGCCTGGCCCTTGAGAAGCGGCATCTGGGTGGCGTTCAAGTCGGCATCGATCTGGGCTGAGAACTTCAGGAAATCGTTATATGTTCTTGCCATTTGGAGCTTTGTCTGGTCGCTAAGAAAGTTTTTCTGGAAGGTAGTGGTGTCTACCCCGTATTGATTCATCAGATTGATATTATCGTTGAACTGTTTCAGTTTGACGGCTCCAACGTAAGGTATGGCCTGGGCTGAGAGGGTTGATGCTCCCTGCAATTGCGCGTTGATCTGCGTGCTGATCAGGGTAAAATCCTCGGGTTTATTCGCCTGGCGGAAGAGGTCCAGGTCATACTGTTGCTGCTGCTCAAGAGCTGTAGTATCCAGGTGGGATGCTTGTAATTGCTTGATAGTCTGCTGCAGCGTTTTGATCTGGTCATAGGTGGTGCCCATCATGCGTAAAGATTGGGTCGAGGCCTCGACCCCGTTGATAATTTGCAGGTAGTGTTTGGGATATTGGGCCTGAGCCATCTGTTTCTGATAGCCAGTTAGCTGGTCTGCAAAGGTTTTCGCCTCGACAAAGCCTTCAGACTGGCGCTGGGAGAGCAGAGCCGCCATCGTGTGCAGGTCGAGGGTTGCCTGGTAATCGAGGTGCTGGGTTGTTTGTGTCTCTAGCCCAAGCACTTGAACCTTGAGCGCCTGATAGCGTTGCGCCAGATTGGTATAGTATTGATCGGTCGATATAGCAAAAGGGGCATAGGTCTGGCTCAGTTGAGCCTCTTGTTTGAGAATAGGTTGTAGCGTTGCGTTGGGAACTCCAATATTTTTGGCGTCAGTTAGCGCTTTATCAAGGGCTATTTTATTCTGGGTTGTCTGCTGTTGCGTTTGTGAGGGGGAGCCACAGGCACTCAAGAGCAATATCATGAGCAGGGCAGTGCTGGCCAGCAGTAGACGTTTTTTTGTCCGTTTTTTGTTGATGATAGGGACCGAGGGCCACAGATCATCCCTTGTGGATCGATTGTGTTCGCCAGGACTATGGAGCATAATGTTGAAAGCCTCCTGGAATCAGAGATACATATACATATTGTAAAGTATAAATGTTTAGAATCCCTCAAGATAGATATTAGTATAGTGCTTGCAGCGGTATCCCCAGGGGACACCGCTGCGCAATTATGCCAGTGCCTGCTGGAGGTCTACCAGCAGATCCTCGACATCTTCGATACCGACCGAGAGGCGCAGCAGCGTATCGGTCAGGCCACGAGCCTCGCGGATCTCCTTTGGAATAGAGCCATGCGTCATGCTGACAGGATGGCAGACCAGCGATTCCACTCCGCCAAGACTTTCAGCAAAGGTAAAGACTTTGAGACGACGTACTACTTTATCTACATCGGCAAGCGTGCCTTTAAATTGGAAGGAGACCATGCCACCAAAACCACTCATCTGGCGTTTGGCGAGTTCATGATCCGGGTGGGAGGGCAGGCCGGGATAGTAGATCTTCTCAACACGCGCATGCTCGGCCAGGAAGTTCGCGACGACCCTGGCGTTCTCTTCGTGCTGGCGCATGCGTACGGCGAGCGTCTTGATGCCGCGCAGAGTGAGCCAGGCATCAAAGGGGCCGGGGACGCCACCCGCGGCATTCTGGAAGAATTTGAGTGACTCGTAGACCTTTTCATCGTTCAGGACCAGGGCTCCACCAACTACATCGCTATGTCCATTAATATATTTGGTTGTGCTATGCAGGACGATGTCCGCTCCCAGGTTCAGCGGCTGCTGAAAATAGGGGCTGGAGAAGGTGTTGTCTACCACGAGCAGGATATTATGACGGTGCGCGATCTCAGCTACGGCCTGGATATCCGCCAGACGCAATAAAGGATTGGTTGGCGTCTCTAGCCAGATCAATTTTGTGTTGGGGCGAATAGCCTTTTCATATGCTGCCAGGTCACCCGCTGGTACGTAGCTGGTCTTAATCTGATAGCGACTCAGCACTTTTTCAAAGATGCGATACGTGCCTCCATAGAGGTCATCGCAGGAAACCATATGGTCGCCCGAACTGAGTAGACTGAGCACGGCGTTTTCCGCCGCCATGCCAGATGCGAAGGCCAGACCGTAGCGCCCGTTTTCCAGGGAGGCGATGCAGTCCTCCAGCGCGCTACGGGTGGGGTTGCCGCTGCGAGCATATTCGTAGCCTTTATGTTCACCCAGCCCCGCCTGGGCAAAAGTTGATGTCTGGAAGATGGGGGTCATGATCGCGCCCGTCGATGGGTCCGGCTCCTGCCCCGCGTGAATAGCTTTGGTTGCAAACTTCATAATACAGATGACACTCCCTCCCACCAATGAGATGCTCTGGAGCGCCCGCCTCCTTACTTTTATCGCGACAATATGCAAGCGTCTACTATTTAGAACGTTTCTTGTTACCATTTGCAACAGGAATCAGTACGAAAATATTTCCTGTTGGCACTCTCTTGTCTCTCCTCTGCAACTCTTCAGCTTGCGTGATCGTTTAAAGAAGTAATATTGATGCCAGCCAATATGATATGCTAGTATCAATGGTACGTTCCCAATCTCTGCAAAGGAAGAGCGCAATGGATATCCCAGAGAATTTGCCTGCTATGGAGTATACGACGAAAAAACCGGTAATCGGTGTGCTCCTGGTGCATGGCTTGAATGGCAGCAGGCGCGATATGGCGGAATTGGCCGCTTTTCTACGGACATATGGTATGGTGACTGAAAACATCTTGCTGCCCGGTCATGGAACGCAGGTGAGTGATATGTTTCCGCTGGGATGGGTGGATTGGTCGCGGGCGGTGCGTGCTGCATTGCATGCATTGAAAGCGCGTTGTGATATGGTGTTTCTCGTCGGGCATTCGTTGGGAGGGGCGCTCAGCCTGCATACTGCCGCACAGGAGGAGGTGGCCGGGATAGTCACGATGTGCGCTCCTTTGCATATGTTCCCCTGGACGCAGCCGATCGTGCAATTAGTGAAGCGGGTGACCCCGGTGCTACCCACGATTCGCGAGGATATTCGTGATCCAGAGGCTCGGAGGCGCTATACCAGGGATGTGTATCGCTGGACACCTATGGCTCCAGTAGAGAGTATGTTGCTCTTTTTACCGCTGCTGCGTGCTGAGTTGCCTCGCGTCACGGCTCCTGCCCTTATTATGGCTTCCAGCCATGACCATGTTGTCCCGGTACGCGATGGTCGCGAGATTTATCGTCTCCTTGGTTCACAGGAGAAGCATCTGGTGGTCTTTCATCGTTCATATCATGTTATTATGAAGGATCACGATCGCGCAGAGGTCTTCGCCAAGACATTGTCATTCATTCAGCGTCAGGCGGGCGTACAGACACCAATAAGGGAGGATGTCTCACAGGTAAATATCTTGTCATGAGGGGCAAGATCAGCTATAGTTGCAAAGCATCAATCAGCAGGAAATTTGGAGTAAGAGAAAACATTGGCCCAGCATGTAGATAGCCCACCTGAACATCCACAAAAGCAGGTATCACAACCAGCCGCATTTCGCTCGATCCTCCAGGATCCGCAAAGGACCCTCCTACGTGGGGCCGGGCGTGGCATCATTGTGTGGCTGGTTGTGATTGGTCTGTTGCTTGTGCTCTTCTCCACTTTATTAGCCATCAATTTACCGCAGGTCATTTCCCGCTCTGTCCAAAACACCTCGGCTCCTCAAGGCGCTCCACATGTGCTGGATCTCCCGTCTTCCTCTAGTGGTGTCCAGGGTTCTACAGCCTCCTTGTTAATTCCTGATGAACATACGATTGTCTATGAGCAGCAGAATAGGCTCTATCGTATTGCGACCGATGGGCAGGGATCTCCTCAGACCCTGAATACACCAGGCTATGCCTATAACCGAGCAGTACCCCCTATTCTTACGCCCGCTGGACAACTCCTGTATGCTGGCAACGGGGTATGGCTGACCGATATTGTGGATGGCAATCCCAAGCAGATTGCTTCCTTGCCCGCTAACCAGGTGATTACTTCTATGGTGTTGAGTAAAGATGGGACAACTCTGGCCTGGAGTACTGAACCAATTGATGGCAGAGGTGATATCAATCTCTATGCTGGCCCACTGGATGCTTCTACCATTGTGTATCAGGCGTCGGCAGCCACTTGCCCCTGTTTCCGCGTTTTCTCTTTCTTGTATGGCCCCGGCGATCAAGGCAATACTACCCTCTTGCTTACCGACGATCGTGGCGATCACCATACCGTCCAGAATGGTTTATGGGCACTCAGCTTGACAGATTTGCCTATGAAGGCGCCGCATCAACTATTGAGTGAAGATCCCCAGCAAGGCCTGGGAGGCTTGCAAGGCCCCCTGACTCTCTGGCCCTCCGCTAATACGTTGCTCTATTCAACCTCCAAAGGGATTGTCCCCGCTCCGACCGATGGGAGTGCGCCAACTGATATCGATTCGCTGGACTATGCCAATAGCCTCTCTATCGCGTCCATCATGGAGAATCCACCGAAATTGGTGAAATCTCAGGTGATTGTTGCGCAGCAGAATGAGTTGACCAATACTGCCGAGTATCACTGGGTAGCGACTCCGCAGGTTTCACCGGATGGGCAGACGCTGGCTTATATTGTGTTCTCTAGCGATAATGAAGATCCTTTTGATCGGCATAGTTCACTCTATACTGTACATGTGGGTGGTTCGGGTGCGCAACTGCGTGCAGGCAAGCCGCAGCTCTTCTCCCCTTCCTCTTCCCTCTTCGTCGAGCTGGGTCCCTGGCTGGACAACCACATTCTGACCTTCTATGCTGATAATGCTCTCTATGCCGTAGACGTGCAGAGCAAAGCTATCATGACAATCACGCAGACGAAGGGCTATGCGCGAATTGTTGCGGCATTCTGATGATTGCCCGTGCTCCTCGTGAACATATAGATGAGGTAATGGCCTACGAGGCCATTACCTCATCTATATGTTCACTCTTCCCTTACGTGTTAGCCAGAAAAAGGACTACTGTGCGTTATAGAGGATAGTGAAGAAGTCCGCGAGGTTGGGCGTGCCTAAACCAGAGGCGTAATCCCAGCCTGGCCCTGCCTTGTAGTACAGATTATCTCCAACTGTGACATCATAGTAAGGGCGCAGATTCGCAGCATGATTGGCAGCATAGTAGAAGATCACCGGCCCGTAGTAGTAGACCTGCTTTTTGGTCATGAGCCCTTGATTGACCAACGCGAGGCCTGCTGCCCAGATTGGCGTGGCGGCACTGGTGCCGCCAGATGCGGTCCATTGTCCCTGGAAGTAGACCGGGATGTTGATGGCTACTGCTGAGATGTCGGGCACCTGGCGTTTTCCAGTGGAATACTGGTTGGTTACGCCTGCTCCGTCCTGTAATGTTGCCTTATCAAAAAAGTTGCTGAGACCGCCTCCACTGCCCCATGTGTTGTGGCAGACTGAGAGATTGGAGCGATCAGACCAGACGACCTCGCTCGTGCGGACGCCATTGGGGGCGGTTATCCTTGTTCCACCAACTGCTGTTACTGTGGGATCGCTGGCTGGAAAGTCCGCGCCAATTGGGCCACCATAGGTCTCTTCGTCGAAGGCCCCGCAATCGCCGCTGGCGACAAAGATGGTCATATGTTCCGCCTGGGTGAGAATCTTCAGGCTTTGGTCGATTGCCAGCAAAACATCCTGCGACTGTGCATCCTCTGGTCCACCCAGACTGATGCTCAGGATGCTGCCAGGATGGGGGATGCCCTGGTTATCGGCTACGATTTGTTGCAGGGCATCATTGAAGGCTGTCCACCAGTCGGCGCCGGCTCCATTGATTTTGGCAGGATCCATCTGATAATCCATCATTTGGGCAGCGGGAGCCAGGCCCGCCACCATCTCGATGTCAAGCGTTGCTTCCCCGCCAGGAGCGGGAGCTGTCGCGCCCATGTTAACATATTTGAGGCTGGCCCTGGAACCTGTGCAGGCAAAGTAGTTGTTAAGATCGTTCGCGTCAAACCCATCCATCTCGACGAAGTTGATCGTCATATTTTCGCCATGCCATCCTGCGTTCCAGAGGCGATCATAGCCATAGGCGTGCGCAACTCTTGCTGTACTGGCAGCGGTGGGATAGAGGTTCCAGTTGATGCAACTGGCATTGCTCCCGGTATGGACAGATCGGTTGCTAAGCGCTTGATCTGCCAGGGGGTTCTTCAATTTGGGCGGTAGACTATAGTTATCCAGCCCGGTGATCGCCAGGATATAGCCCGCTATCGATGTAGGGATCCTGGGCATCTGTTTGGGGTCGGGCGTGAAAAATTGGCGGTTATCGAGTTTATGGATAACGAATTTTGTGCCCAGTAAGCGTGCCACGCTCCCCGCTTTAGCATCAAAGCTGAGGTTTGTGCGGGTCTTATTGGGTTTGATATCGATATGCTCGACGCCAAAGTAGGACTGAATCTGTTTCAATTTGTCGTCACTGATGCCCAACTTTTTGCTGAGATCAGTGGTGGTGGTGCCATTGCCAGATTGGGGCACCGTGCTGCTGCTGCTGCCAAGTTGATCAAGTGTTGCCTGATCCACTTTTAAGGTGATATTTACATGCAACATCTGATCGTCCGGGACCGCACCAACGATAGGGGCGTTGAGCGCTTTCTGTGGCAGCCCCAGGTTCAGCGTGGTCATTTGTTGAAGAGGGGGAGGCGTCGGCGTTGGGGGAGGCGTCGAGCTGCCCATCAGATCGCAGCCTGCCAGCATAATAACGGCAAATGCGAGATTTGTAAGCATAATCCATGCGTTTTTATGCACGAATATATGCTGCTGCTTAACATACAAAGTTCCAACCTCCTGTTGTTTGCATCCAAAGAACTTGAAGAGTTTACAGGAAATTTTCCAGTGTGTCAAAGCCATTTGCGACCATCAAGTCCCTACCCTTATCTGGAAGTGCTGCTATATGCGGCCTTGCACTCTAGAAATTCTGTCTGCTCGTATGGATATAGCATACCAGATAAGGGGCATTGTGTGATGTGAGCGAGGTCACGATTGAGATGATATTCCTAACTCTTCTTATACATTGCCAGCGCCTTGCACATGAATGCACTCTCCTCCTGATTGTAGGGCATGGTAAAGGGCCTTTGCTCAGCAGGCATGGTATGGAGGTCTTTGTACATGTTTGCCAGGCTGTTCAGGATGCCCTCATCTCCGTGAGTGAACTGCTGCACCAGGTTGTACCACTGTTCCGCGAGTGCCTGTGCTTCAGGGCTGGCCGGATCCTGGCCGTCAGCGATGATGCGCCGCAATTCGGCGATAAGGGTAGCCCACTGCTGAGTGGCTACCTGCTGATCCTCTTCTGTATAGTCCTTGCCCCATTCCGCTATCTGTTGTCGCTGTTCTTCCGAATAATGTTTTTTGCTTAGATCCTCCATTTGCTGTAACTGCTCTTCTGTGAAGTATTTTTTACGCCAGTCGTTATTCTGCTCCGTTTGCATCACCTGGATCACTCTCACTATGGCTTCCCAGTCATCTGTATTTGTTTGCAGGAGCTTTTCTGTTTCATCGATGGCCTGGATGATCGTATCCAACTGCTCTTTTTTCTCTTGCATCATCGCTTTTTGCATGGCCAGCGATTCCAGCAGGACGGTTGGTCCGATGCTCAGGCATTGCTTGATCTCTCCCAATGAGAAACCCAGAAATTTGAGAGCCAGAATGCGCTGCAGCCGGAAAAAATCTGCCTCCGTATAGAGTCGGTAGCCCGCTTCTGTATGGCTGGATGGCGATAAAAGGCCCACCTTATCATAAAAGCGCAATGTGCGTACGGATACCGCCGCCTTCTGCGCAAACTGGCTGGTCTGATAAACATGCTGATTCAAACTTTTCCCTCCCTTCTCCCCTCCAGTATAAAGTATGACGTAACGTCATGCGCAAGTTCTTTTTGTTTTCGCTTTCTTGTACCGCTAACCGAAATGCGTAGGGTCGCCGCCATTGGGGCTGATCTTCTCGCTTCTGATGCCGGGTCCCTCAAGGGAGCGACCCTCATAGTTGTCAATGTGAATCAAAATGACTCCCGGAGTCATTTTGATTCACATTGATGCTGATATAACCAAAATGACTCCCGGAGTCATTTCTGAAAGGAATCCCAGGATAGAGGGACCCTACAATATGAGTTGCGCCCGGCAGAGGCAGCCCTTATAATGAAGGAGCATACAATAACGGATTCATCGCTCACCAACATTTTGTAATTAGTGACCTTCTGATGAATAAATTTACCAGAGCATTGACAAATTCCGCTTTGCAAAGTAATATATATATTGTTTATTGGTAATATTTATCAAGAAGTTGCGAAAATTTTATTTGAAGTGCTCATTGTATAAATCAATTGGGGCAGAGCAAGCAAAATGAATAAAGTTCAGCGTACACAAAATAGCGGCACCTATGAACTGCTCAGCACGAAATTTACTTCTCCACGTGTGAGTTCATCACTCGTGTCACGTGAGGCACTGCTGGACAGGTTGGATGAAGGGTTGGATTATAAACTGACCCTGCTCTCCGCTCCGGCTGGCTTTGGCAAATCTACTCTGGTGAGTGCGTGGATTGCTCAACGTCGGGACCGGCTGGATGTGGCCTGGGTTGCGCTTGACACTGGTGACAATGACCCTGTTCGTTTCTGGCGCTATGTACTCACGGCCTGCCAGGCGTTGCAACCAGACCTGGGGAAATCGGCCCTCACACTCTTGCTCACATCGCGGCCCCCCCACTTTGAGACGGTGCTGACGACGTTCATCAATGACTGCTCCCAGTTGACGAAGCGTGGCGTACTGATTCTAGAAGACTACCATGCTATCACTTCGCCGCAGATTCATGAGACGATGGCTTTTCTACTCGATCATCTCCCCGCGACCCTGCACCTGGTGATCCTTTCGCGCAGCGATCCCCCTTTGCCACTGGCACGCCTGCGCGCACATAATGACCTCTATGAATTGCATGCCGCTGACCTCCGCTTTTCCCAGGAGGAGGCGCGGGCCTTTCTCCAGCAGACCATCCCATTCCCGCTCTCCAGTGAGGCGATCACGCGCCTTGAAGCACGCACAGAAGGCTGGGTGACCGGGCTAAGACTGGTCGCGCTCGCCTTGCGAGGCAGGCAGGAGCCGCAGAACATGGAACACCTGCTGGCCACCTTCAGCGGTAGCCATCGTCATATCCTGGAATACCTTAGCGCAGAAGTGCTGGCCTCACAGCCGGAGCCGATGCAGGAGTTTCTCTTGCAGACGTCATTTCTGAGTCGCCTGACAGGTTCGCTCTGTGATGCGGTCACGGGGAGAAACGACGGCGACATTGTCCTGGAGGAGCTCGAAGGGGCCAATCTGTTTCTAATGCCCCTGGATGATGCTCAACAATGGTATCGCTATCATGCCCTGTTTGCCGAAGCTATGCGCCATTATGCTCGCCGCCGTCTCGGAGATGCCGCGATCCGCGAGTTATCTCATAAGGCCAGTCTCTGGTATGAAGAGCATGGCTTCCTGGCCGATGCCATCGAGGCAGCTCTCGCGGCCCAGCAATTTGCGCGTGCCGCCGATCTGCTGGAACGCGTTATCGAGCCTGAGAAAACCAATAATGAGCTGTACACGCTGCGTCGTTGGATAGAACCATTGCCAGAAGAGGTGCTGCGCCTGCATCCTATGCTCTGCGTTATCTATGCGATCACGCTCCTCTTCACCCTGGATCGCAGCGCACCAGCAACCAGGAAACTGGTCGAGGCTCCTCTGGCGATGGCCGAGCAGTATTGGCAGGCCGAGCAGAATGGGCCTGGTTTTGGCTATATCCTGGCTGTTCGCGCGCAGCTCGCCTGGTGGCAGGGAGAGTTGCCTCAGTCCTTTGCTGCCGCCAGAGAGGCGCTCACATTGTTGCCGGAGCAGGAGCTGAACTGGCGGGGTGCGTGTATGATTTCCCTTGGGACAGAAGCGATATTTGCGGGCCAATTCGACACAGCTCGACAGATGTTGCTAGAGGGGCGCGCGCTCAGTGAAGCTGCTGGCAACGACTATGCCACACGGGCGGCCATTTTTATGCTGGCCAATATTTATCTGGTGCAGGGCGAACTCCACCAGGCCGCCCTGCTCTATCGACAAATATTGGCCGGGGCTGGTGAGGATATCACTGACCAGGCGGGGGCGCTGATTGGACTTGCCGAACTTATGCTGGAGTGGAATGATCTGGATGCCGCTGAGCAGCATGTGTCTCAGGCCCTGGATCTTATCAGGCCATATGCCTCTGATCTTGGTGAGCAGCGCGTCGATGAGGATCTTCTGACGCCAGGGTCTATTCTCCAGGCGCGCCTGCTGTATGTGCGCGGGCAGAGGGAACAGGCCCAGCAGAGGCTCTCTGAACTTATTGCGCAGCCGCATTATCGAGAATTACCTCCACTGCCAGGGGCGGCGCGTCTCTGGCTGGCGCGCTTTGCTCTGGCCGCCGGCGATCAGGTCACTGCGCAGCGCTGGTTTGCCAGTGCCTCTCAACACGATGAAGTTCTTGCTTTCTTTCAACGAGAGCGGCTCACTTTACTGCAAGCGCGTCTGCTCATTGCTCAAGGCGAGATCGAGCAGGCCCTGCCCCTACTCGATACTTTGCAGGCAGAAGCCCATACTCATAAGAGCCTCAGAAATGAGCTGGAGATTATCGTGCTCAAAGCCTTAGCGTCTGCCACTCTTAATCAGCAGAAAGAGGCCAGACAGGCCCTCAGAGAGGTGCTGGTGCTGGCTCATCCTGGCGGATATCAGCGCCTTTTCCTGGATGAGGGAGAGACGATGGAGGTTTTGCTGCGCTCCATTCTGCCCGAAATAAAAGAGGATACGCTGCTAACATATGCGCGAACCTTATTAGCGGCCTTTACTGGGCAGAAAACGGGGCAGGAGGCTCCCCCTCCCACACCCTCTGAACTCTTTATTGAACCATTGAGTTCCCAGGAGCGCCGCGTGCTGCGCCTGCTGGTGGCTGGTCGCTCTAACCCGGAGATGGCTCAAGAATTGATTGTCTCCGTCAACACCATTAAAACGCAGGTCAAAAGCATCTTCCGCAAGTTAAATGTGAATAGCCGTCAGGAGGCCCGCGACGTGGCACGGCGCTTGAAACTGCTCTGAAAAATGTTATGTACTTTCTTCCGTTTTCAGGCGCCCGGTGCGCCTGGCCAGAGCCTCACCCGCTGGTCGTCCCTCAACAAAACGCCACAGCAGGGCGATGCTTTCAGAGAGAGCCGTACCCTCAAGCGTCCTGGTGATGTACTCGTACAGCTCTGCCTCCACGGCGCGCACACGCTGTGCCTGCTCTTCCCCTTTTTCCGTCAGTGTCAGCGTCACCATGCGTCCATTCGTTGCGGACTGCACACGCCGGACGAGCCCCTCCTCGACCAGCCCGTTGACCAGTCGGCTGGGGCTGCCGCTTTCACAGACGAGCAGACTCCCCAGCGCGACCAGTGACAACGGTTGATGATCCTGAAGAACTCTCAACACCTCTGCCTGCGCCGGGGTGAGATTAAGTGGACGCAGCGCCTCCGTCAATGTGCGGCTCCCCTCGCGTTGTACGGCCAGCATGAGATAGCGTAATTCTTCAGCCGGTTGCACTACTTACAATCCTCTTTCTCTTGGTTTACTTTATTATAACTCAATCTTTCATCAGCCGCCCATCGCAGCGCTTCCCCTGCAAAGTCTTCTCACGCGACTTTCGCAGGGACCGCAGTCATACGCCCCTCCAATCGCTGTGCGGCCTCGGGGTCATGACTGGGAAGATAGACGGTTGGCGTTGCCTGTACATATGCCAGAATGCGCTGCTCCGTCTGTCTGTACACTGCTTCATCTTGCGTAACTCCATCAACCGCCTGCTCCAGCATCAATTGTTGGGTGTACGAGGTATCGCCCGCGAAAAAGAGCGCTCGCTCACCTTCTTGCACAAGCACCGAGAGATGTCCCGCCGAATGGCCTGGCGTAGGGATCAGGTGGACATCGCCGGCGCTGGTCAGCGTATAGCTATTCGGAAACGACCCGATCGGCTGAGGCGTGAAATCGATCAACTGCGGCGCAAACCATTCCGGCCAGTGCTGGGGAAGATAGCCGCTCATCTGTCCTTGAAAACCTGAGGTTGCCTGATATTCCGCGCGCGAGACCAGAATCTGAGCCTTGGGAAAGTGGGACAATCCACCCGCGTGATCTGTGTGCAGGTGCGTTATCACTACCCAACGCACATCGTCGGGCGCAATGCCAAGGGCGCGCAATTGTGGCCCGATCTCGTCTTCTGGACGCACCCATTCGCGTACTCCCAATCTGTAGAAGGGATGCCACCAGGGGAAATAGCCCGCTTCCGCAGTACGAGCTGTCTCGCCTGTATCCACAACGAGAATACCCTCAGGGTGCTCAATTACCCAGGCATAGATGGGTAGCGGCTCGGTCCATTGAGAGTCCAATAAGGTGTTGACGAGTCGGAGAGAACCATGCCCTCGACCACTTGTCTGACGTTTTTTGATCGCAACAGTCCCTGTCTGGATGGCGTGAATTTGCATCTTGCTTATCCCCTTCTGTCTGGTAAAATACCAGTGACATATCATTAATGACATAACAT
>Ga0070730_10003365_pt1 | contig 14378 bp, 11 predicted proteins | sample Coa_R1_3_FD_66447 | JGI IMG/M metagenome (GOLD analysis project Ga0070730, IMG submission 66447) | Surface soil microbial communities from Centralia Pennsylvania, which are recovering from an underground coalmine fire - Coalmine... | ecosystem: Environmental > Terrestrial > Soil > Unclassified ...
TGGGGCCGGGTGGGCTGGGGTCTGGTGGGCTGGGGTCTGGTGGGCTGGGGTCGGGTTTGCTGGGGTCGGGTGCGCGAGCCGCGATCGGTGCCGGGAGGGGTCCTGCGGCGGCCATTGTTCCGTTCAACGCGGGGTGGCTTTTCGGGGCGGCGTCGGCTGGGAGCAGCTTGCCCGGGTTTGACGACAGCGGGTTCGCGACGGTGACTCTGCCGCACACGGTGGCCCCGCTGTCCTGGCAGAACTGGGATCCGGCCAGCTGGGAGCAGGTCTGGACGTACCGCAAGCACTTCGACGCGCCGGCCGGCACGAGGGGCATGCGGGTGTTCCTGGACTTCGGCGCGGCCATGGCTCACGCCACGGTGACGCTGAACGGCAGCGGCGTGGCCGACTACCTGGGCGGTTACCTGCCGTTCAGCGCCGAGATCACCACGGCGCTGCAGCCGGCCGGGAACGTGCTGGCGGTGCAGCTGGACTCCACGTTCAACCTCGACGTGCCCCCGGGTCGGCCGGCCCCCGCGGTCAGCGCTTCGGTCGACTTCTGGCAGCCGGGCGGGATCTACCGCGACGTGCGGCTGCGGGTGGTGCCCCAGGCCTTCCTGGCCGACGTGTTCGCCAAACCGGTGAACGTCCTGGACGACGCAGCCCGGCAGGTCGTGGTCGAGGTCACGGTGGACGCCGCGGTGGCGCCCGCGGGGAGGGTGCAGGTGACGGCGGCGCTGCTCGACGGCACGCGGACGGTCGCCTCGGGCCGGGCTCCGGTGGCGATCACCGGGCCGGGCCCGGTCGCGGCGACCGTCACGCTGTCCGGGCTTGGCGACATCACCTTGTGGGACCTCGATAACCCGAAGCTGTACGACGTGGTGGCCACGCTGGCGGTCAACGGCGGCGCGGTGCACGACTACCGGGTACGGATCGGGTTCCGTGAAGCCACGTTCACCCCCGGCGGGTTCTACCTCAATGGCCGCCAGGTCAAGCTGTTCGGCGTCAACCGGCACCAGTTCTTCCCGTTCGCGGGCGGCGCGATGCCGGACCGGGTGCAGGCCGCGGACGCCAGGATCATCCGGTACGGGCTGAACTGCAACATGGTGCGTTGCTCCCACTACCCGCAGTCGGAGGCGTTCTTCGACGCGTGCGACGAGATCGGGCTGCTGGCGTGGGAAGAGGCCCCGGGCTGGGGCTACCTGGGCGACGAGTCGTGGCTGGCGCTGGCTTACCGCGACATCGCGGACATGATCGTCCGGGACCGCAACCATCCCTCGATCATTGTCTGGGGCGCGCGGCTCAACGAAACACCCGATGACACCGCGTTCTACACCAGCACGAACGAGCTGGCCCACGCCCTAGACGACGCACGGCCGACGGCGGGCGCGATGGCCGGGCAGTGCCTGACCACGGACTATCAGCAGGACGTCTTCGCGGAGAATGACTACTCCTCCATCATCCACCCGACCGGCAACCGGGAGCCGGTACTGCAACCGCCGGTGGACGGGGTCAGCCAGCCGTATCTGGTCACCGAGGCGGTCGGCACGCTGTCCGGGCCGGCCATCTACTACCGCCGCACCGACATTCAGGCCGTGCAGCAGGGCCAAGCGGTGGCGCACGGGCAGGTCCACAACCGGGCCGGCGCCGACGACCGGTACTGCGGCCTCCTCGCGTGGTCGGGGTTCGACTATCCGTCTGGCCACGGGAACCAGTACCAAGGCGTGAAGTACACCGGCGTGGTCGATGAGTTCCGGGTCCTCAAACCGGGCGCCGCGATCTACCAGGCCCAGGCCGACCCGCTGGTCACGCCCGTCATCGCACCCGCGTTCTACTGGGATTTCGGCCCGGTATCCGCCGTCACCAGCCTGTCCGCCGCGATGATCTGCAGCAACCTGGACCGGCTCGAGGTGTACGTCGGCGGCGAGCACTTCGCGACCGTGACGCCCGACATCGCCGATTACCCGCACCTGGAGTATCCGCCCTCGTTCGTGGACTTCAGCACGGTGGACGGCTCGGCGCGGCCGGACCTGCGGATCGACGGGTACCTGGGGCCGGACCTCGTGGCGTCGCGGATGCTGGCTGCCGACCCGTCGTCCGACGCGCTGTCCCTGACGCTGGACGATCACGAGATCGACGGCGACGGGGTGGACGCGACCCGGTGCGTGTTCCGGGCGGTCGACCGGTACGGCGCGCCGCGACCGTACGTCACCGGGCAGGTCACGCTGTCGGTTACTGGTCCGGCGGTGCTTATTGGCGACAATCCGTTCGACTTCGCCGCCGCTGGCGGCGTCGGCGCCAGCTGGATCCGCTCGCTGCCCGGCTCGCCGGGCACGGTCACGGTCACCGCCAGCCACCCGGCTCTGGGCAGCACCGCGGTGCGCCTGCGGGTCCGCGAGGTGCCGCAGGCCGGGCGTCCCGTCCCGTACGGCACCCTGCAAGTGCAGGCCGCGCCGGCGCTCGTCACCCCAGGCGGTACGACCACGGTGACCGCGACGTTCGCCAACAACGGCATCCTGGCCCTCGACCAGGTGGGGTTCGCCGTCACCGCACCGAGCGACTGGACGGCCACCCCGGCGCCGGCCGTCATTCCCGGCCAGGTACGCAGCGGCGAGGTCGTCAAGGCAGGCTGGGACGTCGCGGTGCCGCCGGACGCCCATCCCGGCCAGGCGCCGATCACCGTGCAGGCGCTGTACACCGCAGGGGATCAGCGCGGGGTCAGCTACGGCAGCGTCAGCGTCCTGCGCGCGTACGCCACGTTGGCCGGCGCGTTCAACAACACCGGGATCAGCGCGGACACCGACGTCACCGCCGCAGACTTCGACGGCACCGGCACCGGCTACTCCGAGCAGGCGCTGACCAGTGCCGGGTTCGGGCCGGGCGCCGTGATTACCCACGACGGGCTGACGTTCACCTGGCCCGATGTCCCGGCAGGCCAGCCCGACAACGTGGTCGCGGCGGGCCAGACCATCCTGCTGTCCGGCTCGGGGACCTCGCTCGGGTTCCTGGGCGCCGCCAGTTCGGGTGGCCAGCACGGTTCGGGGACCGTCTACTACACCGACGGCAGCACGAGTAAATTCCAGCTCAACCTGGCCAGCTACCTCGGTCCGCCGGGCCCGGGCGACGATCAGGTGGCCGTCGTGCCGTACATGAACGGCAGTGCCGCTGGGCAGCCCGGGTACGTCTTCTACGTCGGCGTCCCGATCTCGCCGGCCAAGACGGTCCAGGCGGTGACGCTGCCGAAGCACGATTCCGGCCCGCCTAACGGCATGCACATCTTCGCGGTCGGCATCGGCCCGCTGCAGGTTCCGGAATAGCGTCCGGGGTCAGCCGAAGAAGACCTCGGCCTCGGCGTAGCGCTGGGGCGGAACCAGCTTGAGCTGGCTGGTGGCCTCGGCCAGCGGCACGCGGATGATGTCGGTGCCGCGCAGCGCCACCATCATGCCGAACGCCTCCTCGTGCACGGCCTGGACCGCGTGCACGCCGAACCGGGTGGCGAGCACCCGGTCGAACGCGGTCGGGGTGCCGCCGCGCTGGATGTGGCCGAGCACCGTGCAGCGGGCTTCCTTGCCGGTCCGCTTCTCGATCTCGTCGGCCAGCATCTGGCCGACTCCGCCCAAGCGCAGGTGCCCGAACGAGTCGAGCTGCGCGGAGCTGGTGGCGAGTTCCTCGCTCACCGGGTGCGCTCCCTCGGCCACGACCACGATCGGCGCGAACCTGGTCTGGAACCGGTGCTGCACATAGGCGCAGACCCGCTCGATGTCGAACGGCCGCTCCGGGATGAGGATCACGTTCGCGCCGCCGGCGAGCCCCGCGTGCAGGGCGATCCAGCCGGCGTGGCGCCCCATCACCTCCACGATCAAAGCCCGGTGGTGGCTTTCCGCGGTGGTGTGCAGCCGGTCGATCGCCTCCATGGCGATGTTCACGGCGGTGTCGAAGCCGAAGGTGTAATCGGTGGCGCCAAGGTCGTTGTCGATCGTCTTGGGCACCCCGACCACGGGCACGCCCTGCTCGCCGAGCTTGGTCGCCACGCCGAGGGTGTCCTCGCCGCCGATGGCGATCAGCGCGTCGACGCCCAGGCCGGCCAGGTTGTCCTTGATCCGCTCGATGCCGTTGCGACCGCCGCTACCCGTGCTCTTCAGCGGGTTCGTCCGGGACGAGCCGAGGATCGTGCCGCCGCGCGGCAGGATGCCGCGCACCGCCTGGACGTCAAGCGGCACCGTGTCGCCCTCGAGCGGCCCACGCCACCCGTCGCGGAACCCGACGAATTCGAGGCCGTATTCCTGGACACCCTTGCGGACCACGGCACGGATAACTGCGTTCAAGCCGGGGCAGTCGCCGCCACCGGTAAGGACTCCCACTCGCATGCCCCAACCTTAGTGGGCGAGAAGCCCTGCGCGGATGGATGCGGCGTGAGCACAGATAAAACTCAGCTGCGAGACAGGTCAGACGGTGCCGCTATCGTCCTGCTGGTCGGCCTCGCCCTGGTTTGCGTCGCCGGCCTGCTCGCCGCGGGCGGCGGCCAGCTCGGCCTTGGCCCGGCGGGCGTCGACGTCGACGTATTCCTGGCCGGAGAGCTTGGCGATCGCCTGCATGATCTCGTCTGTCACCGTGCGCAGGAGCATGGCGTCGGCCTGGCCGCGGTAGCGGGAGAAGTCGAGCGGCTCGCCGAACTTGACCCCGGGACGGACCCGGAAGTCCGGCCATATGGTGGCGGGCCGCTGGAACTCGAAAGTGTCGATCATGGCGCACGGGACGACCGGGGCGCCGGACTCGATGGCGAGCCGGGCCACGCCGGTCTTGCCCCGGTACAGGCGGCCGTCGGGGCTGCGGGTCCCTTCAGGGTAGATGCCGAGCACGTGCCCGGCCGCCAGGACCTGCAGGCCGGTCCGCAGCGCCTGCTCGCCCGCCGCTCCCCCGGCCCGGTCGATCGGGATCTGCCCGACCCCGGCGAAGAACACCTTGCTGATCAGGCCCTTCAGCCCGCGACCGGTGAAGTACTCCGACTTGGCGAGGAAGATAACCTTCCGCGGCACCGGCAGCGGCCCGAAGAAGTGGTCGGAGAACGACAGGTGGTTGCTGGCCAGGATGACCGGACCTCGCCGCGGCACGTTCTTGACCCCCCACGCCCGGGGCCGGAAGACGATCTTCAGCATCAGGCCCAGCGTGTACTTCGTCACGAAGTAGAACACCTCTACATCGTCCCACGTCCCAGGGCTGAGCCAAAGCTACGTGGGAACAGGTTGGCCGCGGCATTAACATCGGTGCATGTCATCATCGCTTCCCGGCACCGAGCCGTTCGAGCACACCGGCGGTCCGGTGGGCGTGCTGCTGTGCCACGGTTTCACGGGCAGCCCGCAGACGCTGCGCCCGTGGGCGGAGTACCTGGCCCGCCACGGCTTCACGGTCAGCCTGCCCCGGCTGCCGGGGCACGGCACGACCTGGCAGGACCTGAGCCGGACCGGCTGGCGGGACTGGTACGGCGAGGTAGACCAGGCGTTCGGCGCGCTCGCGGGCCGGTGCGAGCAGACCTTCGTCTTCGGGCTCTCGATGGGCGGCTGCCTCGCGCTGCGCCTGGCCGAGGTCCATGGCAGCGCGGTGCGCGGCCTGGTGGTGGTCAACCCGTCGCTGGCGCCGGACACCAAGCTGTTCGTGCTCGCTCCGGTACTCAAGCACGTGCCGTGGTCGGTGCCCGGCATCGCGAGCGACATCAAGAAGCCGGGCGGGCACGAGATCGGCTACGACCGGGTCCCGCTCCGCGCGGCGGCCACGCTGCCGCAGCTATGGGGAACTACCACCCGCCAGCTGGATAAGGTCACGCAGCCGGTCCTCATCTACCGCAGCCCGGTCGACCACGTGGTCGGGCCGGCCAGCATGCAGGCCCTGCTCGCTGGGTTGCCCAAGGACCAGGTCACGACGCGCGAATGCCCGGACAGCTACCACGTCGCGACCCTCGACAACGACGCGGAGGCAATCTTCGAGGGCAGCGTGAAGTTCGTCCAGGATCATGCGGGAGAGGCGTCCGGATAGGTAGTCCCATGCCGCGATTTATCCTCCCGGCACGGGACCGGGGGCGGCTATCGTGGAGGGCAGGCTTCGATACGCAGCGGTGGAGACGTGCCGGACTGGGATAACACCGAGAGCAGAGAACGCGACGAGGATGCGGCGTGGCGTGACCTTGTGGCCAGGTTCGATGTGCCGCTGACCGAGCAGCAGCCGGTGCCCTGGCCTGCCCGCGAGGATGTGGCCGCCGAGCCGGCGCCGGAGGCGGATGGCGCCGGCGGGCCTGACGAAGCGCGCGGGAGCGACGGGAAGCATCGCGGGCCGCAGGCCGGCGGCCTGGACGCAGAACCCGGGCGGCACGCGGCTGACGGCGAGCACGGGCGGCACGCCGCAGACAGCGAGCACGGACGTCACGCGGCCGGACCGGAGCGCGGGCTACCCGGGCCGAACGGGAAACACGCGCCCGACGGGCAACTCGGCGCGCTCGACGGGCCAGGCGTCGAGCCGGGCGGGCTGAGCGGGGCGGCCGGACGGCACGGGCGGCTGGGCGCCGACGGGGCTCATGACCCTGAGGTGATCCAGGTGCCGCGGCGAATCCGGGGGCCGGTGGCGCGCGGCGTCCCGGCGGACGGGACGCCCGCGGAGGACGAGGAGCACTTCATCCCGCCCGCCCCGCCGCCGCTGCCCAAGCTGGACCCGATGGCCAAGGGCGCGTGGGTGGCGCTGTTCGGCGGACCGGGCTACCTGATGGTCGCCACGGCGGCGGGCTGGTCGGTGTCGGGACTGGCGGCGTTCTGCGCGGTCGCCGCGTTCGTGGCCGGTTTCGCCATCCTCGTCCTGCGCATGCACGACCCCGGCCCCGGCGGCCCAGACGACGGCGACAACGGCGCAGTCGTCTAAGGGCTTTTAAGGGACCCGCGAGCCAGAGGGCGCCGGCGCTGCCTGGACTGACGAGCGACGAAGGAGCGAGGAGGGAAGGAAGCGCCTCAAAAGGCGGCCGGAGGCGAGCGGGGGAGACAGAGCGAGCGGGGAGAATCGAGTTTCTCGGGCGAGGTCGGCGGCGCCGACGATGCCCGCGTTCTCGCCTAGCTGCGCCACGGTGATCTCAGCGAACGGCCGGTGGCCACGGCCGGTCAGGGCCTGCTCGAAGGCGGTCCTGGCCGGCTCGAGCAGCAGCTCACCTGCCTCCGACACGCCGCCGCCGATCACGAAGCAGGCCGGATCCAGGATCGCGGCCAGGTCGGCCAGGCCCTGGCCGAGCCAGCCGCCCACGGTCTGGAAGCAGCGCAGCGCGGCCGGGTCGCCCTCGGTCGCGGCCTGGGTGATCTCCGGCCCCGAGATGCCCTCGGGCAGTCCCCCGCCCAGCTGAAGGAGCCGCATGGCCCCCTTCGGGGTGCGCCTGGCAAACTCGCGCGCCTCGGCGACCAGGGCGTTGCCGCTGGCGTACTGCTCCCAGCAGCCCCGGTTGCCGCAGCCGCACAGCCGGCCCTCGGGGACGACCCGGACGTGCCCGGGCTCGCCGGCGATGCCCCAGCGGCCCCGGTACAGCTCGCCGCCGATGATGATGGCGGCCCCGATCCCGGTCCCCACCGCCACCAGCATCACGTCGCGGTAGCCCCGCGCGGCGCCAAACCGCGCCTCCGCCCAGGCCGAGGCGTTCGCGTCATTTTCCACCACGACCGCGCGGCCGAGGCGCTCCTCCACCCGCTGCTTGAGCGGCTCGTCCCGCCAGGCCAGGTTCGGCGCGAACAGCATGGTGGCGCGTGCGCTGTCCACGAAACCGGCTGCGCCCAGGCCGATGGCGCTGACCTCGTGGCCGTCCAGCAGTTCGGTCACCACGTCGGCGATCGCCCGCTCGGTCAGCGGCGGGCTGGCGGCCGGGGTGGACCGCTTCAGCTTGGCGAGAATCCGGCCCTGCTCATCGACCACTCCGCCTGCGACCTTGGTGCCACCGACGTCAACGCCGATGGCCAGGCTCACTGGCCGGGATCCCCGCTATCTGGCTTGATCGCGGGAGGTGTCACCACGGGCCGTTCGGCAGAAGAACGATTTTGATTTTGGGTCTTCATGATCTGGTCGAATGCGGAGAAGGCGTCCTGGGCCATGGACGCCAGGGCTCCGCCGGCGTCGGCGAGACTGGACATCAGGCTGCCGGAGCCGGACACGCGGGCCGCGCGGGCCGCCTGGCAGATCGGGCACCACTGGCACTCCGGCGACTCCCCGGGCGGCGGCTCGTTGGTGGCCGTGTCCCACACGTCACCGCGGTCGCGCCGCTCCTGGCCGATCGTCCTGCGGACCTGGTCGGCGACCTGGTTAGCCATGCTGCGCGCGCCCGCGCGCATCAGCCAGCGCTGAGCGTCGGCGAGGGGGTCGCTGCCGCGGCGTGACTGGCCGCCGCCCGGCTGGCCGTTGCTCCTGGACTGATTGTTGCTGGGCTGATTACTGTTCCTGGGCTGGCCGCCGCTGCTGGGCTGGCCATCATCCACCGATTCCGACACCTAATGCCTCCTACGTACGATCGTACCGCTACCACTGCAGGACAAAGGGGGCTCCAGTGGCGCGGAAGTGTCCTACGTTCAGGCATTCGGTCATGCCGATCCTCGTCCTGCGCGCCAGCGGCTGATGCACGTGCCCGAATACCGAGTACCTCGGACGGGTGGCCTTAATCGTCTCCAGCAGGGCTATGCTGCCCTTCTCCAGGCGCCGGGCGACGGTGTCATACAGGAGTTCGGGGACGGCGGGCGGGATGTGCGTGCAGAGCACGTCGACCTCGCCGACCGCCTCGAGCTTGGCCCGGAACTCCTCCTCGGTCATCTCGTTCGGCGTCCGGTAGGCCGATTTCAGCCCGCCGCCGACGAAGCCGAACCTCCATCCGTCCAGGTCGACCGTGGCGCCGTCCAGGACGTGATGCCCGGGTTTGGCGTAGGTCGGCCACATCCCGGGCACGTCCACGTTGCCGTAGGTCAGGTACGCGGGCTCCTGCAGGGCGCCGAATAGCTCGGCGTACTGGCGGGCTATTGCTTTCTCGAACAGGACGGCCCGGCTCTCGCTCTGGCGGGCCAGCAAGCGGGCTGACAGCTCCCTGGCCTCGTCGAACCTCCCGGCGGTCCGCAGTTCGACGTAGACCCGGGTCGCGTCCGGCCCGAACAGGTCGGCGAAGATGCCCTGCCCGTAGTCGGCGTAGTCCAGGAACAGCAGCAGGTCGCCCAGGCAGATCAGCGCGTCGGCCCCGCGCCCCGCGCCGGCCAGCGCGTCCGCCCGGCCGTGCACGTCGCTCACCACGTGAACTCGCATCTCACCACGGTAAGGTGAGTACCGACCTAGATGGAGGTGCCGTGCGCGAGTACAGCATTCCGGCCCTGGCGGAGATCCCCGCCAGCGCGAATCTCGCCAAGGTCGTCTTCCGCCGGGCGGCCGAGCAGCCGCAGGCGGTGATGCTGCGCAAGCCGGGACCGGCCGGCCTGGCCGGTGAGTGGACCGACGTGACCGCCGCCCAGTTCCGGGACGAGGTCACCGCGCTGGCCAAGGGCCTGGTCGCGGCAGGCATCGGGGCCGGCGACCGGGTCGCGCTGATGTCGCACACCCGGTACGAGTGGACGTTGATCGACTACGCGATCTGGACCGCGGGGGCGACCGTCGTGCCGGTCTACGAGACGTCCTCGGCCGAGCAGGCCGAGTGGATCCTCTCCGACTCCGGCGCGCGGGCCTGTTTCGTCGAATCCGCCGCCTTCGAGCAGGCCATCGAGGGATTCCGGGACCGGGTCCCGGCCCTGGAGCACATCTGGCGGATCGAGCCGGGCGATCAGGGTTCCGAGGCGTCGCTGAGCTCGCTGACCCAGGGCGGCGCCCAGGTCGAGGACCAGGTCATCGCCGAGCGGGCCGCCGCGGCCAAGGCGGCCGACCTGGCCACCGTGATCTATACCTCGGGCACGACCGGGCGGCCCAAGGGCTGCGAGCTCACCCACCAGAACCTGCTAGCCGCGGTGCGCAACGCGTTCCTCGGCCCGCTCACGGACTTCACCACCATGGAGGACTCCGGCACGCTGCTGTTCCTGCCGCTCGCGCACGTCTTCGCCCGGGTCATCGAGGTGGGCTGCATCGAGGCCGGGATCGTGCTGGGGCACTGCGGCGACATCAACGCGCTGCTGCCCGCCCTGGCCGCCTTCCGGCCCACGTTCATCCTCGCGGTGCCCCGGGTGTTCGAGAAGGTGTACAACGGCGCCGAGCAGAAGGCGGTCAGCGAGAAGAAGGGCGCGATCTTCGGCCGGGCCGCCGGTACCGCGATCGCGTACAGCCAGGCCCTGGACGCGCCGGGCGGCCCGGGGTTCGGCCTGCGGGCCCAGCACGCGCTGTTCGACCGGCTGGTCTACGGCAAGCTGCGCGCCGCCCTGGGCGGCCGGGCCGGCTACGCAATTTCCGGCGGTGCCGCGCTCACCGAGCGGCTGTGCCATTTCTTCCGCGGCGTGGGCGTCACCGTCCTGCAGGGCTACGGGCTGACCGAGACGACGGCCGCCGCCACCGTCAACCGGCCGGACCGGAACAAGATCGGCACGGTCGGCCAGCCGCTGCCCGGAGTCGGGATCAAGATCGACCAGGACGGCGAGATCTTGATCCAGGGCGGGCTGATCTTCCCTGGCTACTGGCACAACGAGACGGCGACCAAGGAGACCTTCGCCGAGGAGGGCTGGTTCCGCACCGGCGACCTGGGCGAGCTTGACGACGAGGGATTCCTGACCATCACCGGGCGTAAGAAGGAGATCATCGTCACGGCCGGCGGCAAGAACGTGGCGCCCGCGGTGCTCGAGGACCGGCTGCGCAGCCACGCCCTGATCAGCCAGACCATGGTGGTCGGCGACGGCAGGCCGTACATCGGCGCGCTGATCACGCTGGACCCCGACGCGTTCGGGCCGTGGAAGGCCCGGCACGGCAAGCCCGCCGACGCGACGATCGCGTCGCTGCGCGACGACCCGGACCTGCTCGCCGACGTGCAGGTCGCGGTGGACGACGCCAACCAGACGGTGTCCCGGGCCGAGTCCATCAGGCGTTTCCGCATCCTCGACGACGACTTCACGGTCGAAAGCGGCCAGCTCAGCGCCAAGCTGGGCATCCGCAGGAGCGTGCTGGCCAAGGACTTCGCGGCCGACATCGAGATGCTGTACTCCTGAGGGCCTGCCGGTCTTAGCCGACCGGCTGGCCGTGGGCCCGGCCGGCCGCAGCCGGCTCGTGGAGCAGCGTGCTGGAGGTCCGGAACAGGAACTCGGCATATTCGTCGGGTGCCTTGTCCCGGTCGTCCAGGAACGCGTCGGGTGTGGTGCGCAGCGTGAACGCGCGGCGTTGAGCGTAGTTGCACTCGGCGATGAGGTCGGCGACGCGCCGGCCGAACCGGGTCAGGGCACTGGCCCGCGCGGCCATGGTCAGGCGCCCCGGACCGGCCGGTGGCCGAGCCGCCGGGCGTGGAGCCCGGACCGGCGCCGGACGCCGCGTGCCACCTTGGCCTGGCGAGCCGCCGCGGCCTGCTGCCGTGATTCCCTGATGTGATCCCAGACGAGGCTCTGGGGCATGTATCTATCCATACCTTGAGTGTCGCGGTAAGACCCCGGGTCCCGCGTCGGAGGAAAGCCCTATATTGCCTGCTGAGAGGGGTCTTAGACTGGCTTAGCGGTGGCTTAGACCGGGGCGCGGGCTTAGCCCGGGCGGCTAGCCGGCCAAGATCGAGCTGAGGCGGGCGGCAGCCAGCTCCCAGCGCCATTCCCGGTCCACCCAGGCCAGGCCCTTCTCCCCCATGGCCCGGGCCTTGGCCGGATCGGTGAGCAACTCGACCAGGCGGGCGGCCGTGGTCGCTACGTCACCGACGACGTAGCCGGATTCACCCTCGAGGATGGCATCGGGGGCGCCCCCCGAGTCACCGCCGATCACCGGCAGGCCGGTGGCCGACGCCTCCAGGTAGACGATGCCCAGGCCCTCTACGTCGAGCCCGGCCCGCCGGGTCCGGCACGGCATGGCGAACACGTTGGCCGCGTCGTAGTAGGCAGGGAGTTCGGGCCAGGGGACCGCCCCGGTGAACCGGACGGCGTCGCTGACGCCGAGCCGGGCGGCCAGCGCGCGCAGCGGGGGGGCGTAGGGACCGTGACCGACGAGCAGGAGGACCGCGTCGCTCACCTCGGCCCGCACCTGCGGCCAGGCCCGGATCAAGGTGTCCTGCCCCTTGCGCCGGACCAGCCGGGACACGCAGACCACCACCGGCCGCTCCCCCAGGCCCAGCCGGTCCCTGATGGCCGGGCCGCCCGCCCCGGGCCGGAAGAACGTCACGTCGACGCCGGGCGCCAGCCGTACCATGCGCGCGGCCGCGGCCGGGGACAGCGCGCGCGCCAGCCGGACTCTGAAGTATTCGCCCAGGTAGGTCACGGCGTCGACCTCGTCGCCGATGCGGCGGAGCAGGCCGCGGGCGACCGGCAGGGCCGCCCAGCCCGCCTCGTGGCCGTGGGTCAGCGCTACCGCCCGCCGCACTCCGGCCCGGCGCAGGGCCGGGGTGATCAGCCCGAGCGGCGCGGCCGCGCCGAACAGGACCGTGTCACAGCCGTGCTCGCGGGCGATGGCCGCCGCCCGGCGGGAGACGGACGGCACCGGCAGCATGAGCGACGTCGGGTGGCGGATCACCGGGAACGGCTGCTCGGCGTCGAAGTCGGCCGCGCCGTTCCAGGCCGGCGCATAGACGACCACGGTGTCCGGCGGCAGCCTGGTGGCCAGCCCGTGCACGAACGACTGGATGCCACCCTGGCGGGGCGGGAAGTCGTTGGTGACGATCAGCGTCCGGCGCACCGGAAGAGTGTATAGGCCCGTGGTACGGACCCTGCTTCACCGATCGGCATCGGCTCCGACGGCGGCCGGGGCGCCGGGGTCCGCGGCGGCCGCGGCCAGTTGTTCGGCCTTGTTCTTCTCGTGCTCGCCGTAGCTCAGCGTCCACCCGGACAGGGCGAAGGCGAAGATGTAGGGAATCAGTTTGGAAAACAGCAGCGCGATGCCGGTCGAGGTGGTCTCCACGACCACCAGGCGCGCCGCGACCTCGATCAGGTAGGCGACGCCCCAAACCGCGGTGATGACCCGGAACGCACGCCGGAACCCGGGGTACTGCCAGGCGGCGACCACCTCCCGGCCCTTGGCCGTGCCCGGGCCGAGCAGTTCGACCGCGAACCGGTAGATCAGCGGTTCGGCGGACCGCAGCGACCCCAGGCAGGCCAGCGCGAATACCAGCGACGGCACCGCCCCCTCGACAAGGTAGAGCCGCGCATTGTGGCTGACCAGGCCGGCCACCGTGCCGACGACCAGGCCGGCCAGGACGACGACGCCGATGATGTCGAGCCGCCGGTCGACCACGGCGCCGATGGCGATGCCCAGGGCCGGGAGGATCCCGCTGATGACGAGCGCGGCCACGGTGCTCAGCCCGGCCGACCGCAGCAGGGTGTAGACCAGGAGCGGCCCGCCGAGGTCAAAGACGATTATCATGGCGACCTGGCGGATCCGGGTTATCGGTTCGCGCGAGCGGCCCGGGCGCGGCGGCGGTGAGCCTGCCGTCATGGCTGGCGCCGGTTCTGGTGTGACGGCAGGCGAACTTCGGGACTCCAGGCCATCGTCCACCCGATAAGGCTAGGCCAACTGCGCCACGGCGGGCCAGTGAGATTCGGCACGGCCAGACCCCGCCGCGCGGGCGCGCTCTCGCGCGCCAGGACCAGGGCGGCGCCGGCCAGCAGGGCCAGGCCGCACAGCACGTACAGGTCGCCGGCCGCCAGCAGGACCGGGCTGGGCGGCCGGCCAGGCCCGGGCAGCGGGACCAGACCGGAGAACGCGACGGCGACCACGACCGCGATCAGGCCCCAGGCTCGCGAGCGGCGCCGCCACGCCGTTGTGACCAGGCCGATCAGCAGCGGGACGGCCCAGACCCAGTGGTGGGTCCAGGAGAACGGCGAGACGAGCAGGCCGGTGACGGCGCAGCACACCACGCCGGCCAGCCGATGGCCGCGCCGGTGCGCCCACGCGGCGACCGCGATCCCGGCCAGCCCGGTCAGCAGCGCCGCCGCGAGCCACCACGCCCGGACGCCGTCCAGACCTCCGGCGAGCCGGGCGATCGCCCCGGACAGCGACTGGTCGGACGGATTGGCCGGGTTGCCGACCCGGCTCGGGTTGCCGAACGCCCCGCCCAGCCAGAAGGCGCGGGACTGGGCGGGCAGCAGCACCAGGCCCACCACGATCGTGGCGGCGAAGGTCGCGCCGGCGGTGACGGCGGCCCGGATGCGGCGGGTCAGCAGCCAGCACGGCCAGCCCGCCAGGGCCGCGACCGCGGGGCCCCGGTCCCCTCGCCGCCTCATATCGTCAACAGTGCCGCATGACGGCACGTTGCG
>Ga0070730_10003366_pt1 | contig 14376 bp, 9 predicted proteins | sample Coa_R1_3_FD_66447 | JGI IMG/M metagenome (GOLD analysis project Ga0070730, IMG submission 66447) | Surface soil microbial communities from Centralia Pennsylvania, which are recovering from an underground coalmine fire - Coalmine... | ecosystem: Environmental > Terrestrial > Soil > Unclassified ...
TGGGCCGGCGACCTGCGCCAGGCCGTGCCGGCCGCGACGGGGTCCTGGCGCTTCTGGGTCGCCCTGGTTGCCATCGTCGAAGTGGCCGACCAGATGACGCCCTCGGCGGTCGACCGCAAGAACTGGCCGGTCGCGCTGGCGATCGGGGCGGTCCTGGGGCTGCTCGCCTGGGGGGGTGGGACGGTGCTGGCCGTGCCGCTTCCCGCCGGCTGGGGCGCCGCCGTCCTGCAGGCGGGTACCGTGTTGAGCGCCGTCCTTTTCCTGCCGATTGCCCTGAACCTGCTCCTGGGCGCCGGGCTCTGGCTGCTGGCGCGGCTGTTGTAGCGTTGACGAGCCGTCAGCGGTCAGCTACGAGCGGTCAGCGGTCAGCAGTCAGCGGTCAGCTACATACCGCTTCGCGAGCAGCGATGTGCCTACGGCCCGCCGGGCCGTAGGCACTTTGAACTCAGGACTTTGAACTCAGGACTTCCGCCGGCGGTTAGCTGACGACGGCGTCTAGGATTTTGGCGAGCAAGAGCAGCACCGCGAAGGCCCACATCGTCAGGCTGATTTCGCGCAGCCGCCCGGTGAGCAGCTTGAGCAAGACGTAGCTGACGATCCCGGCGAACATGCCGTCGGCGATGCTGTAGGTCAGCGGCATGACGGCCAGGGTCAGGAAGGCCGGCAGGCCCTCCGTGATGTCGGCGAAGCTGATCTTGAGCACCGGCTCGATCATCAGGAAGCCGACGACCAGCAGGGCCGGCGCCGTGGCCACCGCCGGCACCAGGCCGACGAGGGGCACGAAGAAGAGGGCGAGGGCGAAGAAGACGGCCGTCCAGACCGCCGTCAGGCCCGTCTTGCCCCCCTCGCCGACGCCCGCGCTGCTTTCGATGAAGGTCGCCACCGTCGCCGTGCCCACCAGGGGTCCGAACATGCCCGCGCCGGCGTCCACGAGCATGGCCTGGCGCGAGCGGGGAAAATTGCTGTTGCGGTCGAGGATGCCGAGTTTGGCGGCCAGCCCGCTGAAGGTGCCGAAGCTGTCCATCATGTCGGTGACCAGGAAAGTCAGGAAAAAGAGGATCAAGGCGCCGGTCGTGAATTGGCCCAGGGCGCCGAAATCGGTCTTGCCCACGCCCTGGCTCAGCCAGCGCCCCAGGTCCGGCACCTGCACGAGGTCGCCGAGGCCCGTCGGGTAGTGGACGCCCAAGGCCGTGCGCCAGACCGCCGACACCGCGCCCAGGCCCCAGGCCAGCAGCGTCGTGCCGACGATGCCGAGCAGGATCGCCGCCCGGACTTTGCGGGCCATGAGCCAGCCGGTCAGGATCAGGCCGGCCAGGGCCACCACCACGGTGGGGCTGCTGAGCGGCCCCAGCACGGGTAGCGCGCTCCCGCCGCCAAAGGGCTGCACCCCCGGCTTCAACGGCGCGCTGACGCTCATCTGCACCACGCCCGCGTTGACCATGCCGATAAAGGCGATAAACAGGCCGATCCCGGCCCCGGCGGCGAGCTTTAGATTCAGCGGGATGCCCTCGATGATCCGGTGCGCCCAGGGACCGGCCACGATCAGGGTGAAGGCGAGCCCGTCGAGGAAGACGAGGGCCAGGGCGGCCTGCCACGACACTTTATGCCCCAGGACGACGGTAAAGGCAAAGAGGGCGTTATAGCCCATGCCGGGGGCCAGCGCCCAGGGTAGGTCGGCCCAGAGGCCCATGATCAACGTCGGCACGGCCGCGGCCAGGATCGTGCCGATCGTCAGGGCGACCGGGTCCATGCCGGTTACCTTCATAATATCTGTGTTGACGAAGATAATATAAGCCATCGTGAAGAACGTCGTCAGCCCGGCCAGGAACTCGATGCGCGGGGTGGTGCCCCGCTCCCGTAAGCGGAAGCGGGATTCCAGCGCGGCGGCGCCGGCGGGCGCCGAGCGCCCGGCCGGGGTCAGCGTGCGTGCCATAGAACAAATCTCCTCCCGTGAGCAGGTGACTGTGTATCCGGGCCACCGGGCCGGCTAGGGTCGCCCGGAGCCGGCTCGGGGCTTACAGAACTGCGAGCGCGAAAGCCACGGGGCTTTCGCCCCAGGGGATGAAGCGCCGCCCGGGAGAGCAAGGTTATGCCGCTGGTCAATATAGTACATCTGTGCTATAATAGAGCTATGCAGCAATCCCGCGAGGCCGGCACCTAAATGGGCTATCGTCGCGCGCAAACCAATGTCCGCGTGCAGCTGATCCATTTGCGGCTCAACCCCGCGCAAATGGCCCACTGTGCTGCTTTGCGCCAGGAAGCGGCCCGCTGCTGGAACGCCCTGTTGCAGGCGCACCTGGCCAGTCGCGACGGCCGCTGGCTGAGCGAGCATGCCCTGCAACAGCAGTTCAAGGGCCAGTTTGCCCTGCATAGCCAAACCGTGCAGGCCCTCGCGCAAAAGCTGATCGCGAACGTGGATACCGCCCGCGCGCTGCGTAAAACCGACCCCGCCGCCCGCTACCCCTACCGCGCGAAGCTCTACCAGACGGTGGTGTGGAAGCAGTCCGCTATCCGCTGCACTGGCGCCGGCATTGTGCTCTCCAATGGGCAGGGCAACGCGCCCCTGGTGCTCGCCCTGCCCGCCCAGTTCGCCACCACCGCGATCCTCAAGTGCGAACTGACCTGGCGGGCGGACCATTACGAGCTGTGCCTCACGCTGGACACCGGCGCGCTCAACCCGCCACTGGCCACCCACGCGGTGTCGGCGGGCGTAGATTTGGGCGAGGTCAACATCGCGGCGGTCGTCACCGAGGATGGCACCGCGATCAGCATCAGCGGGCGCTATCTGCGCTCGGTCAATCGCCTGCGCCTCAAGCGCCACAGCGCACTCAACAGCCGTATGACGCGCTGCACGCCCGGCTCGCGGCGGCATAAGAAGCTGCTCCAATCCCAGGCGCGGGCGTCGGCGGCGTTCTACCGGCAGAGCCGGGACGTGCTGCACAAGGCGGCGTGCCAGCTGGTGAATTTTGCTCGCGGCGCGGGAGTGGCGCACCTGGCCGTGGGCGACGTGCGCGACGTGGCCGACGGCACGGATAAGGGCCGCCACCACAATCAGCGCATGAGCCTGTGGGCGCATGGCCAGTTTGTCGGCTATGTCCAGGACAAGGCGCGCCAATACGGCATTGCTACGGAATATATCGGGGAAGAATATAGCACGCGCACCTGTAGCGTGTGCCGGCATTGCCACACCAGAGCACCACGGGGGCGGGTGTTCACCTGCGCCGGCTGCGGTGCGATCATTTCCCGCGACGGAAATGGGGCCGCGAACATCTGTAGTCGCTATCGCTATGGCGAGTATGGGCAGGTGCAGGTCCAATCCCTCACGTATCTGCGGGCGACCGCAGTAGTGCTGCGGACTACAGCCAGGTTGCCGACTGGCGTCGGAAGCCACGGGCCTTTAGGCCCAGTGGTTTAGTCACCGGCTACGATGCGCACGAATCCTGTGACCTCGCGGCTGCTGATTATAGCAGCCGCGATTATTCTGCCGCTCCTGCTGCTGGGCCTGCTGGTCTTATTTTTGCAGCCCAGTAACCGGGCCGGCTATCCGATCGCGGACGGCGGCACCCCGGCGCTTCCCCCGTCGGCCACGCTGACCCCCCGCGCCATGACGGCGACCACCCGGCCCTTGCCCAGCGCAACCCTCCCTGTCCCCTCGCTGGCCACCTCCTTGCCGGCGACCGCTACCAGTCCCCCGCCGCCGGCATCCGCAACGCTGATCCCTACGGCGCCGCCGGCCGGGCCGCCATCTCCCACCGCGCCGGTGACCGACCAGGCGCCCACGGCCGCCGTGAGCTCGCCGGCCGCTCCGACCGCGCTGCCGATCGAGACGCCGCAGCCGGCGGCCTGGCAGCACCGGAGCACGGCGCATTATGACCTCTACTACCTGCCGAGCAGCCCCGCCGCGCACGATATCGACCTGCTGGCTACGACGGCCGAGGGCGCCATGACCTGGGCCGCGGCCCATCTCCTGGCCTCACCCAATACGCGCATCCGCATCTACTTCGTCAACCGGATCTTCTGGCAAGGAGGCGCGTCGTATAGCCACAACGAACTCCTGCTCTCGTATGCCGCGCCCGATCGCGAGTACACCGCCACTTCCCTGGTGCTGGTCTTACGCCACGAGACGACCCACGCCCTGGTCGAGCAGATGCTCGGCAGCGATGTGCATAAAGGCGGCTTGCTCGGCGAGGGCGTCGCGGTCTGGGATGCGGGGGGCCATTACCAGGTCGAGGATCTGCCCGTGTTGGCGAGCACCTTGATCGCCGATAATGCCCCGCTTTATTTGCCGCTGGCCGATCTGCAGCGTGATTTTTACGGCGCCCAGCATGAGATCGCCTATCTGGAGGGCGGGGCGTATGTCACCTTCCTGATCGACCGCTGGGGCTTGCCCAAGTTCAAGCGCTATCTCGATCAGCCGGACAACCCCCAGCCGATTTATGGACTGGCCTTGCCGGGCCTGGAGCAGGCCTGGCGGGCCGGGCTCGCCGCGACGCCCCATACGGCGGCCGATAGCGAGGCCGTCCGCCTCCGGGTGCGTTATTATGACCTGATGCGCCGCTATGAGACCACGCGCGACCCCGATGCCCGGCTCCTGCCGAACCAGCCGCCGTCCCAGTGGGGACCCATCTTGATCGGCCTGTTCAGCCACCCGGCGCCGGCGCCGGCCAATGTGGCCCTGGAGCACGATTTTGTCCGGGCCGGGGCCGCGCTCTGGAGCCGGGACCTGGCCACCTGCACGCAACTGCTCGACAGCATCGCCGCCCGGCTGCCATAACCACGAGCCGGGACCTGGCCCGCCGTCCGGCCTATTCCGGTTTCTGCCCCGGTTTTTGTACAGTCCGTCCCTTGTATTAGGCCGGCTTTCGCCTTATGATACATTTGTGCCCGGCCGATCTGGCACGTATCTTGCCCTTAGAGGCTGTATAGCGCGCTCATCTATAATTCAGCAAGCGCCAACAGATGTCGGCAGCTAGCCGCAGTGCTAGAAAGAGGTATCTCGCAATGCTTTATCGCCATGTTCTCAACCGCCAGGCCGCCAGCGGGACGGAGGCGCGCCCCCGCCGGGAGCGGCGGGGGCGCGTATGGGCCCTGGCGGCGACGGGGGCGATCCTGGTCGCCGTTGTCCTGGGTGTCCATCAACTGGCCCTCGTGCGGGGGCCCGGCCCGGGGGCCCCCGCGTCCTCCCCGGCGCCGGCTGCGGCGCCGGGGATGGGCACCCATCCGGCGGCGATCGTCCCCCCGGCCCCGGCGCCGGCTGCCGCCCCGGCGGATACGGCGGCCCGGGCCGCCGCCCAACGCCAGGCGGCGGCGCTAGCCGGGGCACCCATTACCCTCAACGTGCAGGATAGCCCCGCGACGCTGACGCTCGCGCCCCGCGACTTGCAGACGGCGGTGGCCTTCACCGCCGACGGCCAGGGCGCCCCTACGGCGGCCTTCGACCCGCGGCGGCTGGCGGCGCTCCTGGCGCCCCTGGCGGCCCAGGTCCGGGTCGTGCCGCGCGATGCCACGATCCAGCTGGTCAACGGCCGGCCGGTGGTCGTGCCCGAGGTGTCCGGCTGGGCGCTGGATCTGCCGGCGGCCGCCCAGGCCGTCAGTGCCGCCGCGGGCACCGCCGCGCGCACGGCCACGGTGGCGCTCCAGCCGGACCCCGCGGCGGTGACGACGGCCACCCTGGCCCCCTTGACTGCCCAATGGACCGGCTTGCTGGTCCACGGCTTCACTTTCCGCCACGGCCCACATGCCTGGGTGGTCCGCGGGGCGACCCTGGCCGGCCAGATCTCCGTGGCGCCCGGGACGGGCGGCCCTGCGGCCCCGGCGGTGTTGGCGATCGCCCCGGCGGTGCTGGCCACCCGGCTGACGGCGATCGCCCCGGCGGTCGCCGTCAGCCCCCGCAACGCGCGCTTCCGGCTGGTTAACGGCGTCGTGACCACGGTCGCGGCCGCGCGTCCCGGCCAGCAGCTGGATCAGGCGGCGACCCTGGCGGCCGCCGCCGCGGCGCTGGCGGCCGGCCAGCGGCAGGCGGACCTGGTCGTCGCCGTGCAGCCCGCGCCCGACGCCGGCGCCCTACCACTGGTGGTGAGCACGCCGGATCTGCTGGCCCAATCGTCGACGACGTATTACGGCTCGTCGCCGGAGCGCGCGCACAATGTGGAGCTCGGCACGTCCCTGGTGAATGGCGCCCTGGTGCCGCCGGGGGCGGAGTTCAGCCTGGATAACACCCTCGGGCCGCTGACGCTGGCCGCCGGCTTCCAGATGGGCTTCGGCATCGTCAGCGACGGCACCAATGTGACCACCGTGCCGGCCGAGGGCGGGGGCATCTGCCAGGTGGCGACGACGCTCTTCCATAGCGTCTTCTGGTCGGGGTTGCCGATCACCGAGCGCCACCATCACAGCTACTGGATCGCCCTCTACGGCCAGCGCCCGAGTGGCCTGCAGGGGCTGGACGCTACGATCTCGCCGCCGGAAGAAGACCTGCGCTGGCGCAACACGACGGGCAACTGGATCTTGATCCGCGCGCATGCGGGCGGCGGCGTCGTCCGCTTGGAGCTCTGGGGCACCAACCCCGGCTGGACGGTCGACGTCGACGGCCCGGTGATTACCCAGGGCGTGCCGACAGACCGGACGCCGATTTACGAGCCGAGCATGGCGGTGGCCTGGGGTGTGACCCGCCAGGTGGAGCACGCGCAGTCCGGCTTCACGGCCGATATCCACCGCCGCGTGTACGCGGCCACCGGCACGCTGCTGGACGACTGGCATGCGCAAGGCACCTACCTGCCGTCGCATAACCGCTATCTGGTCGGCCAGCGCGGCCGGCCGGCGCCCCCGCCCGCCCCGACGGCCACACCCCCGCCGCTGGTTCCGGCGCCCGGGAGCCCGTCCGGGTGGGCGCCGGCGCCCGTGCCTCCGCCGCTGGTCCCGACGCCTGGGAGCCCGCCGCCCGCCCATCCGTAATATGACCACGCACGATCGCGTCTGCGGCGGGACGCCTAGCGGCTGAAGCCGCGGCTACGGGTACGAAGCCCGCCTCCGCGGGCTCACGGACCCACGCGTGGGCATCCTAGCGCCGGCCCACTTATCGAAAGTCGCAACGGCCCCGGATGGGCATCCGGAGCCGTTGTGCTGGCGGCAAAGGCCACTCCCCTAACCTACTGCCGACTGCTTATTCGTCTCTCCCCTCGACTGCCTACTGCCTACTGCCTACTCGTATCGGCCCCGGGAGGCGGCAGGGGCTGGCTCGGGCCGTTGCCGCCCTTGGCGACCAACGAGTGGAACCGCGCCTGGTCGTGCTGCATCACTTCGAGCCGATCCTGGATCTCACGTAAGTCCTTGAGCAGGATACCGATCTCCAGCTCGGCCTTCAGGTTGACGCGATAGTCCAGCTCCGACTTGATGCGGTCTTTCGCCGCCTGCCGGTTCTGGCTGATCAGGACGAAGATCGAGAGGAAGATCGCTTCGAGGGAGACGCTCATCGTCAGAAAGGCAAAGGGGTAGGGATCAAAGGCGAACCCGCTCCACGGCAGGTTGACCAGGATCCAGCCGATGAAAATCGCCGCATTGATCACCAGGAAGGGCAGGCTGCCGCTGAAGTCGGCGATCGCGTCGGCGATCCGCTGGCCGATCCCGACCTTGTCGTCGACGACTCGGTTCGGGTTCTCGCTGACCTGGAACTGCAGCAGATGCTCGGTGTCCCGCAGGCGGCGCGCCAGCACCACCATCATCCGCACTGCGCTGTCCGGGTGGTCCTTCAAGAAGCGGAAGAAAGAATCCCGGTCCAGTTCCAGCACCTTGACCGGGGTCACCGCGGTCGCACTCGCCGAGCGCGCCTCGCCGGTCAGCATGGCCAGCTCGCCGAAAAATTCCCCAGCGTCGATCCGATCGAGCGGGACGTAGCGGCCCTCGGCATCTTTGAGCGACAGCTCGACTTCGCCCTCCTCGATCACATAAAAGGTGTCGCCGGGCGTATCAATCGTGACAATGTCCGTGCCCTTGGCAAATTCCCGCTCGACGAGCATCTGCCCCAGCTGTTCGAGCTCGCTCTCGGGCAGCTCGCGGAAGAGGGGAATGGTCTGCAGCAGCGTCAGATCGGCCATAGTGGGCATTATAGTCGACCGCTCCCGGGCTGTCAACGCGCCGGTGGCGGCCTTGACAAGGGACCGGGCCATGGGTTAGACTGCGGAGGAAGGGGCGTGAGCCCGGGTTGGTGGCGCAAAAATTTATGAGCATGACGCCGTTAACTGAAGAGGGAGCCCCGCCGCAGACGCCCACCCTGGTAGCCGTCGTGCTGGCCGCGGGGATGGGCACCCGGATGCGCTCGACCCTGCCCAAGGTGCTGCACCAGATCGCCGGGGTGCCCCTGGTCGGGCATGTGCTACGGGCGCTGGCGCCGCTGGCCCCGGCGCGCACCGTGCTGGTGATCGGCCACGGCGGCGCGCAGGTGCAGGCCACCGTCGGCCCGGACTACACATATGTGACTCAGGCCCCGCAGTTGGGCACCGGACATGCCGTGCTCCAGGCCCGTCCGGCCGTCGAGGGCCAGGCCCAGACCGTCCTCGTCCTCTACGGCGATACGCCGCTGTTACGCGCCCCCACGCTCCAGGACCTCGTCACGCACCACGCGACCCAGCCGGGTACCCGCGTCACCATCCTGACCTGCCACACACCCGACCCCAGCGGCTATGGCCGCGTTTTGCGCGACTCCCAGGGCCGGGTGACCGGGATCGTCGAGGAGCGGGTGGCGACCCCCGACCAGCGCGCTATTACCGAGACGAACAGCGGCATCTACTGCTTCGACTCCGCGTGGCTCTGGCCCCGGCTGGCCGCGTTGCCGCTGCACCCGGGCACCGGCGAATACTTCCTCACCGATATGATCGGCCTCGCCATCGCCGAAGACCCGGCCTGCGTCCAGACGCGCACGGTGAGCGGCCTGGAAGAGGCCGCGGGCATCAATAATCGGGTGCAGCTGGCCGAAGCGGAGGCCATGATCCGCGATCGTCTGCGCCGGCACTGGATGCTCGAAGGCGTCACGATGATCGACCCGCGCACGACGTACGTCGACGCCGATGTCGTGATCGGCCCGGATACGATTCTCGATCCGGGCTGCTACTTGCGCGGCACCACCCGGATCGGGGCGGGCTGCCGGATCGGGCCGCAGGCGCAGCTGGTGGATGCCACCGTCGGGGATGGCTGCGTCGTGGGTAGCTCCTTGCTCGAAGGCTGCACTTTAGAGGCCGGCGTGGATGTCGGATCTTTCAATCACCTGCGCGCGGGGGCGTACCTGGCCCGCGGCGTGCATCTGGGCAATTTCGCCGAGGTCAAAAATGCGCGGCTGGGGCCCCAGGTGGCCATGGGCCATTTCAGCTATATCGGCGATGCCGATATCGGCGCCGGCACGAACATCGGGGCCGGGACGATCACCGTGAATTATAGCCGAGGAGGAACCAAGCAGCGCACCCAGGTGGGCGCCGGCGTATTTCTCGGATCGGACAGCCTGCTGATTGCGCCGGTCGAGGTCGGGGCGGGCGCCGCGACCGGCGCGGGTGCGGTCGTGACCAAAAACGTGCCGCCGGGCGCCCTCGTCGTCGGCGTGCCGGCCCGCATCATCCGCTGGCTGACGGACCCCGGAGTCGCGCCAGCGGCGGACGCGCCCGCGCCGGGGGGCGGGCCGGATGGTGCAGGCGGGCCCCCATGACCTGGCCTTTGCAGATTTTCACCGGCAATGCCAACCGGCCGCTCGCCGAGGCGATCTGTCGCGCGCTGGGGGTGCCCCTGGGCGATGCGGTCGTGGGCCGCTACCGCAACGGCGAAACACGGGTCGAGCTCAACGGCAGCGTGCGGGGCGGCGATGTCTATGTCATCCAGCCGACCTGCTCTCCGGTCAACGAGCACCTGATGGAGCTGTTGATCATGCTCGACGCGCTGCGGCGCTCCTCGGCACGGCGCATTACAGCCGTGATGCCCTATTACGGCTATGCCAAACAGGAGAAAAAGACCGCTCCGCGCGAGCCCATCTCGGCCAAACTGGTCGCCAACCTCCTGGTCGAGGCCGGGGCGAACCGGGTGCTGACTTGCGATCTGCATGCCCCGGCGATCGAGGGCTTCTTCGACATCCCCGTGGACCACCTGCAAGCGCGGATGCTCCTGGCCACGCACCTGCGGGACCTGGCCCTGGCGCACCCGGTGATTGTCGCCCCGGATGCCGGCCGGGTGGGCTGGGCGATGGAGTTCCGGGATATTATTGGCGGCGATCTGGCGATCATCGCCAAGCAGCACCCTGGGGTCGACCACACGCGGATGATCGACATGGTCGGCGACGTCGCCGGCCGCACCGCGGTCTTGATCGACGACATGATCCTCACCGGGGGCACCTTGATCGCGGCGGGGCGCGTGCTGTTGGAGCGCGGCGCCCGGGAGGTCTATGCCTGCGCCACCCATGCTGCCTTCGCCGAGGGTGTGCGCGCCCAGCTAGAGGCGTCGCCGTTTACGCGCTTGCTGCTGACCGATACCGTGCCGCTCCTGGAGGGGCCTTATTATCCTGGCGGGTCCAAGATCGAGGTGTTAAGCGTGGCTCCGATGCTCGCCGAGGCCATCGACCGCATCCACAGCGATCGATCGGTCAGCTCGCTGTTCCGCCACGAGAGCCGCACCCGCTAGCGGCGCGGGCGGATTCGGCTGAAGGATCGCTATCCCCCATGCACAGAACCAGCTATACGCACCTGGCGGCCGCCGACCAGGCGTTATTGCGGGCAGCGCGCGGCGCGCAGGAGACGGCCTATGCGCGGTACTCCGGCTTCCCAGTGGGCGCGGCCCTGTTGAGCGCCGATGGCCGCATCTTTACCGGCTGCAACATCGAGAACGCCTCGTATGGACTCACCATCTGCGCCGAGCGCGTGGCCCTCTTCACGGCGATCGCCACCGGCGTGCGGGTGTTCGCGGCGATCGCCGTGGTGGCCGGGGGGGCCGATACGGAGCCCTCGATGCCCTGCGGCGCGTGCCGGCAGGTACTGGCCGAGTTCGGCCCCCCTTTCCGGGTCCTGCTGGCCGGCCCGGGCGCGGCGGGGCCCGTCCTGGTCACCAGTGTCGCCGAGTTGCTCCCGCACCCTTTCACCCTGGACGCGATCGAATGAGGGCGGCGGACGGCACTCCGCCCGCGCCCGCCGGGTGGCGCCCCGACAGGATTGCGGCCGGGCTGACGACGCGCACCTTTGGCCGGGCGCTGGAGTGTTATGGGCATGTCGGCTCGACCAACGACCTGGCGCGGGATCGGGCGCGGGCCGGCGCGCCCGAGGGCCTGCTGGTGATCGCCGACGAGCAGGTGGCCGGCCGCGGCCGGCGGGGGCAGCGTTGGGCCGCCCCGCCGGGGGGGGCCATCCTGGCCTCGTTGCTGCTGCGCCCGCGCACCCCGCTGCCCGAAGCGTTTGCGCCCACGATGATCCTCGGCGTCGCCATCCGGGCGGCCGCGCAGGCCTGGGGCGCGCCGGCCGGGCTGAAGTGGCCCAACGATGTGCTCTGTCGGGGGCGTAAGCTGGCCGGTGTGCTGTGCGAGATGGCGTTGGAGGATGGCGGTGCGCCGTTCGTGATCGCCGGCTTCGGCGTCAATATCGATTTTGACCCGGCCGGCCAGGGTCTGGGGGCCGTGGCGACGAGCCTGGCGCGGGAAATCACCGGCCCGCCACCCGACCGCGCCGCCGTGCTGGCGCGTATCCTGGCGGAGGCCGAAGCCCGCTACCTCTGCTGGCAGGGCGGGGGCTACGATGCCATCTGGGAGGAGTGGCGGACGGCCCTCCTCACGTTGGGCACGCGGGTGCGCATCGATCTCGGGGCGGGCACCCTGGTCGAAGGCGAGGCCTTGCGGGTCGCGCGGGACGGCACCCTGATCGTCGGCACGCCGGCGGGGGAGCAACCGGTCATCGCCGGCACCATCCTCTGCTGAGGCCGGGTGCCCGGGTACAACCGGATGCCCGGGAATCGCGTTTATTATAGTGGTACCAGGGGATTCCCGCCCCGCCGCTGATGCCGTTCCGTGGTTTGTGGTATAATGACAGGGCTATTGGATAGCAGTACTCTGCCCGAGCGACATCCCCCGGCGCGGAACGCCGAAACGGGTACCCAGCGCACACCAGGAGCCGGCAGAGATGATAACGGTAGCTTGAAGGACAGGCTGATGAGCAGCGAAATACCGCGCGGTAAGATGGAGTTTCCGCTACTGCCACTGAAAAATGTCGTCGTTTTCCCGCGCACGTTGGTCACCCTGACCGTGGGCCGCACCCGGTCGATCCGGGCGCTGGAAGAAGCCCTCAGCCGCGACCGGCGCTTGGTGGTCGCCACCCAGCGCGCCGGGCAGGCCGACGACCCGGCGGCCGAGGAAATCTATGATACCGGCACGCTGGTCGAAGTGAACCAGGTGCAGCGCCAGAATGATGGCAACCTGCAAGTCAATGTCGAGGGGCTACGCCGCGTGCGGGTCGACCGCTACCTCCAGACCGACCCGTTCTTTACGGTGCAGGTCAGCGAAGTGGCGGAGAAGTTGGGCACGGGCCCGGTCGTCGACGCCCTGATGCGCCACCTGGTGGAGTTCTTCAGTCGCTACGCCCAACTCAATAACAAAGTGCCGGCCGACGCGGTGGAGACGGTCCGGGCGGTGCGCCATCCGGGGTACCTGGCGGACCTGATCGCGGCGCACGTGGTGCCCGACGCCCATGAACGGCAGGCCGTGCTGGAACAGTTGGATCAGGCAGAGCGGCTGGAGCGCGTCGGCGGCGTCCTGGGTAATGAGCTGGAAGTCCTGGAGCTCGATCAGCGGATCCGGAACAAGGTGCGCTCGCAGATCGATAAAAATCAGCGCGAGTTCTATCTCCGGGAGCAGCTCAAAGCGATCCATGACGAGCTGGGCGGCGAAGGCGGCAATGAGCTGGCGGAGCTGCGCGAGAAGTTGGAAGCCAAGGGCTTGCCGGAAGATGTGCTCGCCAAGCTCCGCAAAGAACTGAACCGCCTGGAGCGGATGCCGTCCATGTCGCCGGAAGGCACGGTCATCCGCAACTACCTCGACTGGATCCTGGCGCTGCCCTGGAACGAACGGACCCCCGATATCCTCGACATCGGGGTCGCCGAGCGGGTGCTCAACGAGGATCACTACGGGCTGGATAAAATCAAGGAGCGGATTCTCGAGTTCCTGGCGGTGCGCCAGCTGACGCAGGCCGCCTTGAAAACGGAAGCCCTGGCCAAGCCGGCGGCCGAGGCGGCGGCCGATGGGCCCGGAGCCGATCCCCCCACCCCGGAGCGCAAACGCCGGATGCTCAAGGGGCCGATCCTCTGTTTTGTCGGTCCCCCGGGGGTGGGGAAGACCAGCCTCGGCCAATCGATCGCGGATGCGATGGGGCGCCATTTCGTGCGCATCGCCCTGGGGGGCGTGCATGACGAAGCCGAGATCCGCGGGCACCGGCGGACCTATGTGGGCGCGATGCCGGGCCGGATCGTTCAGTCGATGAAAACCGCGGGGACCAAGAATCCGCTGATCCTGCTGGACGAAATCGACAAGCTGGCGTCGGACTACCGGGGCGATCCGGCGTCCGCCCTGCTGGAAGTGCTCGATCCGGAGCAGAATTGGAATTTTAACGATCACTATCTCGACGTGCCGTATGATCTCTCGGAGGTCCTGTTTATCACGACGGCCAATAATCTCTATGCGATCCCGCGCCCGTTGCGCGACCGGATGGAAGTGATCGAGCTCGGCGGCTATACCGAGGATGAAAAAATACAGATTGCCCGGCGGTATTTACTGCCGCGCCAGCTACAGGCCCATGGGCTGCCCGCCGGCACGGTCGAGATCCCCGAAAAGATATTGCGCACCATCGTCCGCACCTACACCCGCGAGGCCGGGGTGCGGGAGCTGGAGCGCAAACTGGCCGCGATCTGTCGCAAAGCCGCCCGACAGGTGGTGCAGGGGCGCACCCTGCGGGCCCGCCTCACGCCGCATAACCTGGAAGAGTTTCTCGGCCCGGGCCGGCCGCATAGCGAGATCGAAACCGGGGGGCACGCCCAGATCGGCGTGGCCCTGGGCCTGGCCTGGACCGAGCACGGCGGCGAGCTGCTGCCGGTCGAAGTGGCAACCATGCCGGGCCGGGGCAATCTGACGATCACCGGCCGGCTGGGCGATGTGATGCAAGAGTCGGCGCGCGCCGCCCTCAGCTATGCCCGCTCGCGAGCCACCGCGCTCAAGATTGATCCCGACTTCCAGGAGAAAACGGACCTGCACATCCATCTGCCCGAGGGCGCGATTCCGAAAGACGGACCCTCGGCGGGCATCACGATGGCGAGCGCGCTGATCTCGGCGTTGACCCGCCAGCCGTTGCGCCATGATACCGCGATGACCGGCGAGAT
>Ga0070730_10003367_pt1 | contig 14373 bp, 9 predicted proteins | sample Coa_R1_3_FD_66447 | JGI IMG/M metagenome (GOLD analysis project Ga0070730, IMG submission 66447) | Surface soil microbial communities from Centralia Pennsylvania, which are recovering from an underground coalmine fire - Coalmine... | ecosystem: Environmental > Terrestrial > Soil > Unclassified ...
GAGAACCGACGCTTTCACGTAGTGAAATCTCGGGTTCTCCAGCAGGTGGCGCACCTTGAGATTCATGCCCGTGTCCACGCTCCAGACTTCGTCCCCTCGCTTCAGGTGGCCTTCCGCGAGGTGGGAACCGATGAAACCGCCGCCGCCGGTGATGAGAACCTTCATTTTTGATCTCCGAGTTTCATGCCCTGGCGCAGGACCGGCCGTTCGGACCGGTGATCGGGGAATTCGCAGCGCTCGATACGATACGCTCCGTCGCCCGTGGCGACAAGGCTATCTTCGATGAGGGTTCCGGGGCTCCCCCGGCCGGGCGAGGGGGCTCCCTCCCAGACCATGAGCCTACGTCCTCCCAGGAACGTGAAGGCCCCGGGAAACGGATCCGTCACGGCCCGGACAAGGCCGTCGATCTGCCGGGAACTCTGAGTCCAGTCGATCCGCCCGTCGTCCGGTCTCCGCCGGCCTCGATAGGTGGCCTTCGACTCATCCTGGGGGATGCGGGGAGCGCAGCCCGCCCGGATCAGGGGCCAGACGTCGCCCAGGAGAATCTTCGCCTCATCAACCGCGCGGAAGAAGAGATCCTTGGCCGTGTCCCGGGCGCCGATGGGCCAGGCCCGCTGCGCGACGATGTCCCCAGCGTCGGGCGCCTTCACCATGTGGTGCAGGGTCACGCCGCTTTCCTCCTCGCATTCGACGAGCGCCCAGTTGATCGGCGCCCGGCCGCGCAGGCGGGGCAGCTTGGACCCGTGGAGATTGAGGGCGCCTCGGGGGGCTTGCCGGAGCACGGCCATGGGGATCATGCTCCGATAGTAGAACGAGAGGATGAGCTCGGGCCGGAGAGCCGAGACCGTGGACTTCAGGTCGACCTCATCGCCGTAGACTACCGGCACCGTGGCCGCCGTGGCGACCTCGGCCAACGACCGGTACCAGCGCTTCTCGTGGGGATCGTCGCGGTGCGTGATCACGGCCGCGATCTCCTCCCCCTGCGAGCGGAGAAATTCGAGGCCGGTGCAGCCCATCTCGCCGTAGCCGAAGAGAACGATTCTCACGCCTCCAGGTCTCCGCCGTGAATCTTCCGCACGACATAGCGCGGACGCTGACGCACCTCCCCGTAGATCCGGCCGACGTATTCCCCCAGGATCCCCATCCCGATGAAGAGGCCGCCGACCATCATGAAGAGGATGGCGAAAAGCGTGAAGACGCCGTACTGCGAGTAGGAGTCGCCCCGGATGATCCGCATGAGGAGGATAAAGACCGCCAGCGCGAACGCGGATCCGGCGATCAGGGCCCCGAACAGGCTCAGGAAACGCAACGGGAGAAACGAGAATCCCGTCATGAGGTCCATCTGCAGCTTGAGCAGCTGGAAGAGCCCGTATTTCGACGTGCCCCGCGCTCGCTCGGCGTGATCGACCTGAACTTCCGTCGTTTTTTTCGCGTAGAGCATCGCCAGGACCGGGATGAAACTCGAAAGCTCCTTGCACTGGCAGATCTGATCGACGACGTTGCGGCTGTAGGCCCGGAGCATGCAGCCGTAGTCGCTCATGCCGTGCGCGGCCCGGTTGCCGCTGCGGGTGAGCCGGTTGACGAGCTTCGAGGCGATCCTCCGGAAGAGGGGATCTTGCCGATTCTTGCGCACGGAACCGACGACGTCATAGCCCTCCTCCATCTTGCTGACCAGCTTCGGGACCTCCTCGGGAGGATTCTGAAGGTCCGCGTCGAGGGTGACGACGATGTCCCCCGTCGTCTGCGAGAGGCCCGCGAAGACGGCCGCGTGCTGTCCGTAATTGCGATTGAATTCGACCGACTTGATCCGCTTATCCTTTGCGGCATAGCCGGTCAGGAGCTCCAGGGACTTGTCCGCGCTCCCGTCGTCGACATAGATCAGCTCCCAGGATTTCCCGATGGAATCGAGGGCCTTGATCATCCGCTCGTTCAGCTCGGGGAGATTGCCCTCCTCGTTGTAGACGGGGATCACCGCCGAGACATGGGGATGCGGAGCGCTCACGCCAGGAGCCTCCGAACGGCCGCGATGACGTCGTCCGCGTCCTGGTCGGTCATGTCCGGGAAGAGCGGCAGCGAAAGGATCCGGCTGCAGACGTGATCGGTGTGCGGGAGCTTGGCCGCGCCCTTCCGATAAAAGGAGGTGCGGTGGACGGCCTCGAAATGGAGGCCGGAGCCGATGTTCTGCTCTTTGAGCTTCGCCATGAACTCGTCGCGCTTCTCGACGAGCACCGTGAACAGGTGCCATGCGTGACGATGTCCGTAGGCGGGAGCCGCCGGGAGTCCGAGGCCGGGCGTGCCGGCGAGACCTGCCAGATATTTCTCCGCGATCGCGCGGCGGCGGTCGATGAACCTGTCCAGCCGCCGCAGCTGGTGAATACCCAGAGCGGAGGCGATGTCCGTCAAATTGTATTTGAAGCCGGGCAGGACCGTGTCGTAGTGCGCGGTCGCCGCGGAGCCGTAGGCCTTCCAGGCGTCGCGCGAGACGCCGTGAAACTTGAAGAGCCTGATCCGCTCCGCGAGCTTGTCGTCGTCCGTCGTCAGCATGCCGCCTTCGCCGGTCGTGATGTCCTTGATGGGGTGGAAGCTGTAAATGGCAGTGTTGCCGAGGCTCCCGACCCTCTTGCCTTTGTACTCGGTTCCGGCCGCATGCGCCGCATCTTCGATGACCCGGATCTTCTTTCCGGAGATCGCCTTCAGCGCATCGATGTCGGCGGGGGCGCCGGCGAAGTGAACCGGGACGATCGCCCGGGTCTTCTTCGTGATCTTCTTGGCAACGTCCTTGGGGTCGATCTGGCGGGTTGCGCGGTCGATGTCGGCGAAGACCACCTTCGCGCCGAGGGCGACGGCCATATTGGCGGTCGCCGGCCACGTGAGCGACGGGCAGAGAATCTCGTCGCCGGGCTTGAGGTCCAGAGCCCAGTAGGCGCAGTGGAGCGCCGCGGTGCCCGAGGAGAGGGCCAGCGCGTGTTTGGCGCCCACGTAGGCGGCGAAATCCTTCTCGAACTGGACCGTCCGAGGTCCGGTGGTAATCCAGCCGGAGCGGAGGACCTCGGTGACTTCCCGGATCTCGTCTTCTCCGATGCTGGGACGGGAGAACGGAAGCAGGGTGTCGCGGATGGTTGCCGTGGTCATGGAGTTATCCTCAAAAGGTACCGGGCGCGCCCCCGCTGGTCCAGCATCGTGTCGATTATCTCGACCGGCTTTCCGGCCTTCCGGAACTGCTCCTGCTGGGACTGCGAGGCGAAATAAAAGCCGGGCTCGCCATTTCGCGGCGGCATCCCCCGGCCGACATAGAAATGATAGAACCCCTCGGCGCCGCCCTCGGCGGGGACGTAGAGGGTCTCGCCGGGCGGGACCTTCAAGGCGACCCGCCGGCAAAAATCCGCCATCTCGCGGTACTCGGGATTCATGCGGGCATTCAGGAATGCGCCGTAGAAGAAGAAGGCCACCGCGAGCGAGCCCGTCATGGTTCCGAAGCCCCAGCAGAAGCCGAAGCGGGCCGTCACCGCGGCGACGGCCAGGGCGACTCCCGCCGAGATCCCGCCCAGCAGGGGGATCTGGTCGGCGATTCTCACGACCGCGGCACCCGTCCAGTGCGACGGAGGCAGGAGGGCGACCACGACTCCTCCGGCGGCCACGACCCCGCCGAATCCGACCAGGCAGCGCCGGGCCAGCCCCGGTTTCTCCCTCCAGATCGCGGTGAGCGTCGTCGCGGCCGCCATCGCCAGGGGGGGCGTCAGGTACGCCAGGTAGTTCACGCGCTTGGCGGATGAAAGGTTGAAGAAGAGAAAGACCGCTCCGAAGCAGGCGAGCGAGAGCGCGACGCCCGGGGCGCGGCGCACCGACGGCGCCAGCGCCAGCGCCAGAAGCCAGGGCAAGAGGAGCTGCAGCTGGGTTCCGTAGAAGTACCAGGGGCGCCGCTGCTGGTACCCGCTGCCGTAGGCGTTCAGGTTCTCGAGGAACAGGTTTTCGTAGAGGAAGGCCCATCCGTTGATCCGGTACATGGCCACGTACCACGGAATGACGATCAGGAGGACGGCGGGGATTCCGTACCAGAACTTCATGTCCAGGAGGAGTTTCCACTCTCGTCGGAGGAGGAACCAGGCGAGGCCGCCCGCGCCCAGAATCGCCACGGCGAGCGGGCCTTTCGTCAGGATGCCCAAGGCGGTCCAGAGGTACATTAGAGCCAGGTCGCGGTTCTTTCGGCCTCCCTGCTCCACGGATTCCGTCCAAGCGATGAAGCGTTCGAAGGCCGCAGTGGCCAGGCACAACGTGATCACGTCCGCGCGGCAGACGGTATTTTGAAGAAAGAAGGCGGGCGTTGTGGCCAGGATCAAGGACGCCGCAAGGCCCGCGTCGTCCCCCGCCAGCCGGCGGGTCAGGAGTCCGACGACCGCCACGAGAACCACGGCCGACAGCGCGGTTGGGAGCCGCATCGAGAATTCGTTGAAGCCGAAAACCGAACCCGAAGCGGCGAGCAGCCAGTACTGCAACGGCGGGTAGGCGGCGAAAGGAAGTCCGCCGATTCGCGGTGTAACCCAGTCCCGGCCGGTGGCCATTTCCCGGGAGACTTCCGCGATTTGGGTTTCATCGGTTCGGGAGAGCGTGGTCCTTCCCAGAAGGGGCAGAAGGAGAGCGGCGTCCAGGAGAAGGAGGAGCCCGAGATTCCGGGCAAATCGCGAGGTCGGAATCATGAATCGGTCGCGTGATTCTACCGAATGGACTCCCCGTCTGCCAGTGGCTCCCCCATTGCATGGCAAATGCGTCCCGTAGGTGGGGAGCCGCGGGAGCCCCTCTCTTAGCTTGCCGGATTGACAGCCGATTTCGGGTCGGGGATGATGGCCGGACTGCATGACTTCCCAGGCCGGATCGCCCTGCTCCCGTCAGGTGCTGCTTGCCATCACGTTCGTCACCCTGATCCGCGGGATCGTGTCAACCCAGCTGGAACTCAGCTCGGTGGAGAGCTATCACTGGGTCTATGCGCAGCAGCCCGCGCTGGGGTATTACGACCATCCGGGCATGATCGCCTGGCTGGGCTGGCTCTCGACGGCGGTCTTCGGCCACAGCGCGCTGGGTTTTCGGGTCCTCACCTTGATCAGCTCCGGAGGGATGGTCTGGCTGATCTTCCTCGCCGCACGCAGGCTTTATGATGACGAGGTCGCCCGGCTGGCGGCGCTTCTGGCCGCCTTCGTTCCCCTCTTCTTCGTTTTCGCGGCAGAGGCCACCCCCGATGCGCCATGTCTGTTCTTCTGGAGCGCAGCGGTCTGGGCCCTGGCTCACGCGCTCTCCGGCGATTCGCCCCGCTGGTGGTATCCGGCGGGACTCTTCCTGGGGCTGGCATTGGACTCCAAATATCATGCCGCCTTCCTGGGACTGGGCGTCCTGGGCTTTCTCCTCTTCAGTCCGGACCAGCGGGCCTGGCTCCGGCGGAAGGAGCCCTGGCTCGGCATCGCCCTCGCCCTCCTGGCTTTTTCACCCACGATCGTCTGGAACGCCAGGAACGGCTGGCAGTCGTTCGAGTATCAGGGCCTGTCGCGCTTCACGGAAAGCGGCTTCCAAGCGTCTCAGTTGTGGCGTTTTCCGGCGAGCCAGCTTTACCTGCTGACCCCCATCATTGCCATCCTGGCCTGGACCGTCGGAGCCTTCTCCATAATGCGCTGGCGCAAGTCCGGCTGGAAGGAGCGGTTTCTCAGCGCTCTGGGCACTCCCGTCCTCCTCTTCTTCTCCTTGATCGTCTTCATCCGCCCGGTGCGGGGCCATTGGCCGGCTCCCGGCTACCTGACGCTTCTCATCCTGATGGCGGCGACGGGCCTTGGCCGGCGTCTCCAGTGGAGCTCGCTGGGCGTTGCCGCAGTCTGCTACGGGATCTTTCCGATCGTATTGGCGACGATCCCGGTCGAACAACGTTCCGGCTGGTCCCATCTGGGAACCCAGGTGTCCGCCCGAAGCCCCGACTTCATCGTCTGCAACGACTATCATCTGGCCTCGCAGCTGCGCTTCGTTCGGAGGTCACAGGACGCGTGGGACCTGACTCCCGTAGGGAAGCCATCCAAGAACTTTCCCAACTGGTGGCGCCGGGAGGAGCATCTCGGGAAGCACGCGGTCATCGTCTGCGATGCGAAGAAGTATCCGGCGGAAAGGGACGGGATTCGGGCCTGCTTCGACCGAACCGACCCGCCCCAGGAGGTCGTGGTGCCGCGCGTTCGGAAGTTCGGCCTGGGACAGGACGATGCCTATGTGATCTTCAGCGCCTGGGATTACAAAGGCCCTCCGAATGTCCAGCCGCAGGCTTCGCCTGACGAGTGAGTCCGCCGTCTCGGAACATCTGAAGGATACCGCAGCGGGCTGGATACTCGCCGGGACCTCAGCCCAATCCGGCCGCCGGAAGCGTCCTTCAGCGCTCCGCCGCGAGGGCGGCAGTCTGGACTCCCGCTCTGCACTTCCCGCCCTGATTCCGCGAGGACGGGCGCATGGGAGCAGCCATCTCTCCTTTGATTCCGTCCAGGGGGGCGCTATCCTACCCTCGTGCGATCCTCGGACAACAGGGCCTTCAAGGAATGGGCGATTGTCTGCCGGGCTCTGGGCTCAGGTCGGCAGATCATCATTCTACGGAAGGGCGGCATCGCCGAAGGTCCGCGCGGTTTCGAAGTGACGGATAAGCAGTTCTTCCTGTATCCCACGTACCTGCACCAGTCCCCCACGAGCGTCGTGCCGCAATGGCGGGACGCGCTGGATCAATGCATCGATCCGGCCCCGGGGAGCATCACGATCCAACACTACGCCATCGTTGCCTCGTGGGTGAAGGTCCGGACCTTGGACAAGCTGAGAGCCTTGCGGAGCCAGCATATCCTGGCCGACGCCGTCGTCGAAGAACGCTTCCAACGCTGGGCGGACGAGAGCGTGCATGCCCTCATGGTTCGCGTCTATGAGCTCCCGCGGGCGGTCGTGATCCCGGAACTCGAGATCTATGCGGGCTGCAAGTCCTGGCTCACGCTGGCGGACCAGGTGTCGCTCGAAGGCGCACGCCCGGTGCTCGACGATCGGGAGTTCGAAGGGCGGATGGCGGAAGTGCGAGCCATCTTTCGGTGAAGCCCGATGCATCCCGCCTGAAGCGGTCCGCGACCGGCACGAAGTTGAAAGGGCAGCTCTCCGATTATGCGGATGAAAGGGATCTCCGAGAGCGTCACCGGGCACTGAACCGACTGAGCCGCGACATGATTCAGGAGAGGAACGTCGTCACGACCGACTTCTAGACCTAGACAAGCTCCTGGATCACCCGGCCTCGCAGCAGCGTCAGCCGTTCGTGGCGGCCCAGATGGAGGTAGGTCAGACGATCCTGGTCGAGGCCTATCTGGTTCAGGATCGTGGTGTGAATATCCCGGAAATGATAGGGCTTCTCGATCGCCTTCAGTCCGATCGCATCGGTGGCGCCCACCACTTGGCCGCCCCTGATGCCGCCCCCCGCCATCCACATCGTGAAGCCGAGATTGTGGTGGTCGCGGCCCTTCCCGCCTTCGGCCTCCGGGGACCGGCCGAACTCGCCGCCCCAGACCACCAGGGTGCTCTCCAGGAGACCCCGACGCTTCAGATCCTTCAAGAGACCTGCAATCGGCTTGTCGGTCTGAGAGGCCATCCGCAGGTGATTCTCCTCGATGTCGCTGTGCGCATCCCACTGGAGATTGCCGGTGCCTCCGCCGGAGACAACGCAGACGAAGCGTGTCCCCTTCTCGACCAACCGTCGTGCCATCAGACAACGGCGGCCATAGTCGTTCGTTGGCTCCACGCCCACGCCGTAGAGGTCGAGCGTTTCCTTCGGCTCTTTGCTCAGGTCGAAAACCTCGGGCGCCTCGGTTTGCATCTTGAAGGCGAGATCGTAGGCGCTGATCCGCGCCGAGAACTCGGAATCGCCGACCTCCAGGGTCGCGCGGTTCAGCCCGCGGATGAGGTCGACGGTGTCCTTCCGTTCGTCCATCGTCACGCCCTGCGGTAGGTCCAGGTTCAGCACCGGACGCTTGCCGGGGCGGAACATCGTGGGCTGGTAGATCGCCGGGAGGAAGCCGTTCGAGTAGAGCGGTTGACCGGCTTCCTGAGCGCCGTGCGGGTCGGGCATCACGACATACGCAGGCATCGATTCGCTCTCGCTGCCCAGGCCATAGGTCGCCCATGAGCCCATGCTCGGGAAGCCCGGGACGATGCGGCCCGTGAAGAGCTCGTACTGCGCCGCTGAGTGCACGACCATGTCGCCGTGACAGGAGCGGATGATGGCCATGTCGTCCACGCACTGCCCAAGGTGCGGGAAAAGGTCAGACACCTCGATGCCGCTTTGGCCGAACTTCCGGAACATCCGCTTGGTGCCGAACAGCTTCGCCGTCGGCGAAATGAACTGATACTTGGCCTCGCCGAATTCCTTGGGCCGCGACTGGCCGTGGAGCTGGTTGAGCAGGGGCTTGGGGTCGAATGTCTCCAGGTGGCTCGGTCCTCCCGACATGAACAGGAAGATGACCGATTTGGCCCGGGGATTCAGATGCGGCGGCTTCGGCGACAGCGGATTAATGACGCCGTCGTCCGCGCGGAGCTGCTGTTGGTGCAGAATCGACGCCAGCGCGATTGAGCCGAAGCCGCAGAACGCATCCTGGATGAACTCCCGGCGCGTTCGGGTTGGGCAGGAGTGAGGCAGCTCAGTTGACATAGAGGAACGAATTCAAGTTGAAGAGGGCCAAGGCGAACTCCTTCAGCGAGCGGTGCGCGAGGAACTCCACGGCGAGGCGCTTTTCGTCCGGGTTTGGCGAGCGGCCCGCCGCGAGGCGGAAGGCTAGGTCGATCTGGGCGGCGGGGGAGGACCCCGCTTCCTGGCTCAGGCGCGTCGCGAAGGCGGCGGCCAGCGGGTTCGACAACGACCCGTTCAGGAGCTCGAGAGCCTGCGGCGCGTGGGTGCTGCACTCGCGGCGGCCGCAGCTGGAATTCAGCGTCGGCTGGTCGAAGACCTCCATCGCCGGCAGCCGCAGGTTGCGCTTGGCGACCAAGTAGATCGAGCGACGCAAGTGCTGGTCCTTGTCGTGGGTCACCTCCCATTGCCTGGGCTTGTAGAGCGCGTTGACGAGCTCGGGATCGACGGGGACGAAGATGCTGGGGCCGCCCATGGCGGGATTGAGCCGGCCCGAGACGCAGAGCATCGAATCGCGGAGTTCCTCGGCGCTGAGGCGACGACGGTCAAAGCGCCAGAGCCAGCGATTGTCCGGGTCCTTCCCCAGGGCTTTCGCTGTTTCCGTCGTCGCGTAGGCTTGGCGATACGTGGCGCTCATCAGGATCAGCTTGTGCAGAGGCTTCAGCCTCCAGCCTCCGTCGACGAATACGGCGGCAAGATAGTCGAGCAGGTCCGGGTTGCTGGGCTTCTCGCCATTGACGCCGAAGTCGTTGGGCGTCTTCACGAGTCCCGTGCCGAAGTGGTGGAGCCAGACGCGATTGACCATGACCCGCGGCGTCAGCGGATGGGCGGGATCGGTCAGCCAGGTCGCGAGCTGCGCGCGGGGATTCGGCGTCGTAAGCGGCAGTTCCTGGACGTTCTCGCTGATCAGCACCGTCGGAACCCGCATTCCGACGGGATCGCCCTTCTTATCCCACTCGCCGCGGCGGAGGACGTGAATCTTCGTCGGCTCCGGGAGATCGCGGACGGTGTTGATGGCCGGCGGAGCGGGCGGCTTCTGGTCTTCGAGCTGCTCGATCTGCGCCTCGAGCTGGATGCGCTCCTCGCCCTGGGCGGTCTTCAGACGCTTCTTGAGCGGGACGATCTCTTCCTGGAGATGGGCGGTCATCTCCTTATAAGCGGCGTCCTCTTCGGGAGTGGCCAAGGAGATGTTGCACTCGTCCGTTGCTGCCATGAAGGCCTGCAGCCGGTAGTAGTCTTTCTGCAGGATGGGGTCGAACTTGTGGTCGTGGCAGCGCGCACAGCCGAGGGTCACGCCGAGGAAGGCGGCGCCGATGATGTCAGTGCGGTCGGTCAGGACTTCGTTGCGGCTGCTGGCGACTTCCTGGTTGCCCGCGTTACGCCGGACGGCGCCGAGCCGATGGAATCCCGCGGCGACCAGGGCCTCGCGGCTGGCAGGATCGTTTTCGTCGCCGGCCACCTGCTCACGGACGAAACGGTCGTAGGGCTTGTCGGCGTTGAGCGAGCTAATGACATAGTCACGGTAGCGCCAGAGGTTGCCGACGGGCGTGTCGTACTCGAATCCCTCGCTCTCGCCGAAGCGGACGACGTCAAGCCAGTGCTGCGCCCAGCGCTCTCCATAGTGTGGGCTCGCGAGGAGGCGGTCGACGAGGCGCTCGTAAGCGTCGGGCGCCGGATCCTGCACGAAGGCATCGATCTCCCTTGGCGCGGGCGGTAAGCCGGTCAGGTCGTAGCTGACGCGGCGGATCAGGTCGACCTTCGACGCCTCGGGCGCGGGCTCGAGGTCCTCGCGTTCGAGGCGGGCAAGGAGGAAGGCGTCGATCGGGGTACGGACGCGGTCGGCATGTCGGACCTTCGGCACGTCGGGGTGACGCACGGGCTGGAAGGCCCAGTAGGCGCGCTGCTCGGGGGTGATCGTCCGGCCGGGAACGACGGGCGAGGCGGCCGCGGCCGTTTCCGGCCAGACCGCGCCCGCATCGATCCAGGTTGCGAGGAGGGCGATTTGTTCGGATGGAATGCGTTTTCCCTTAGGAGGCATCATGACGTCGGAGTCGGTCGACTTCAGCCGCGCGATGAGGTCACTCTTCGCGCTTTTGCCGGGGACGAGGACATGATCGCTGGAGTCGCCGCCGCGGAGGGCGGCATCGCGCCGGTCGAGTCTGAGTCCGCCTTTCTGGTGTTCGGAGCCGTGGCACTTCTGGCAGTTCTGACGGAGGATGGGCTCGATCTGGGAGACGAAATCGACGCCATGGGGAGCTTCCTGCCCCGAGGCGCGGGCAAAGACCGCCAAAAGCAAGGCGGCGGAGGTCAGGCGTCGAGCGGGCGACATCGCAGACTCCGATGCGGGACCGGGGCCGCTCCAAGCCCCATGGGGAATTCCTTCTTAAGAAACAACCCGCGGAAGCCTCCGGTTGCATCCCAGGCGTCGGGCGGGTATGCTGAATCCAGCTTACCGCGCCGCTGGACGGCGCCCTTCTCATGCCGGGAAGTTGACGCTCCCTCCCTGCTGGATCCTTCTCAGTTTTTCTTCCCCTTGACCGTCGCCGCAGGCGACAGAATGGATGGAATCGACCGATGACCCGGTTGTTCGACGAGTGCAGGCGCGAGTGCGGAGTCTCCGCCTTCGGGACGTCCGGAACCGTACGGGGCTGCATTTCATCGAAGGATTTCGCAACTTTATCCAGGCCCTGGATGCGGGGATTCCAATGGAGACCATCGTCTACAGCGAAGTCCTCGCCCAGAATCCCGCGGTCCAGAAGAACGTCCGCCTGCAGAAACGCGCGGGGGTGCCGGTCCTCCGGATGGCGCCAGGGCAGTTCCGCTCGATTTCCGGCACGGCCCGCGCGTCGGGGATCGGAGCGATCGTTCGACAGCACTGGACCTCGCTGGCCGATGCGGATCCCCGGCAGAGCGTCTGCTGGATCGCGCTGAGTTCGCTCCGCTCTCCAGGGAATATCGGGACCATATTCCGGACCGCCGAGGCGGCCGGCGTCGGCGGCGTCCTGCTGATCGGGGACAAGGTCGATCCCTTCGATCCGGCCGTGATCCGGGCCAGCATGGGCGGCGTGTTTCGGCTGCGGCTGGTGCGCTGCACCCTGGAAGAGCTGTCGAAATGGAAGTCCCTGCGGGGCTGTCGATTCTGGGGAACCTCGCCGTCGGCCGACGAAATCTATACCGAGGCATCGGTCGATTCTCCCTTGGTCGTGCTCTTCGGGGATGAACGGCGGGGTCTGGCTCCGGAGGAACTCGCACTCTGCACCCAGACGTCGCGCATCCCCATCATGGGCCGTGCGGACTCCTTGAATGTCGGTGTTGCTGCAGGAGTGATTCTCTACGAAGTTGTCCGTCGTTGTACCGTGGCAAAGGCGGATGTTCTGGACGGACGCGATGCATTGGCGTGACGCGCTTCATGCAGGGAATGGCGGCGGGATCCTCTGCGGCGATGCCGGGGAGGGGGGCCGATGTGCGGCCTCGGAGTCCCGTGCCTTGCCGCCTTTGCCGCCGGCGTTCAGCCCGTGGATCTCCCGCGCTGAGCGCCTCGAGTACCTGGGAGCAAAAGTCCCATTAATCCCGTCCAATCCCACCGCGGACGCGCTATTAGTTAGTGTGCCGCGGATGGGCTGTCGGCACGCGCTTCCTGGGAGACTCGGGATGAACAAACGTTTCATAGCCGCCCTTGCCGTTGTCTGCGTCACCCTTCAGATCGGGCCCGTCAACGCCGATCCCCAGGGCGCCGAACTCCTCAAGCTCGAGAAGGACGCTCACGTCGTCCTCCTGGGCAACGGCATGGCATCCCGCGAGGCCAACTATGGACACTTCGAAACCGAGCTCCAGCTGCGCTACCCTGACCTCCACCTCGTCTTCCGTAACATGGGCGACGAGGCCAATACGCCGAGCTTCCGGCCCCACTCCGCCCGCAAGAACCAGCTCGGCTTTCCCGGCGCCGAGAAGTTTGCCGGGGCCTACTGCGACAACCGCATCGCCGGCGGCGAAGGCCACTTTGAGACCGAGGAACAGTGGCTCAACCGCCTCAAACCCGACGTCCTGATCTGCTTCTTCGGCTTCAATGAATCCTTCCTCGGCAACGCGGGTCTGAAGAACTACCGCGCGGAACTCGACGCCTTCCTGAGGCACACCCTTGCGCAGAAATATAACGACAAGGTGCCCGCGAAGCTCGTCCTCGTCGCCCCCACCGCCGTCCAAGACCTGTCCGCGACGATGGATGTCCCGGACGGCCGTCTCCAGAATCCCCTGCTCGCGGCGTACACATCCGTCATGGAGGCCGTCGCGGCCGAGAACGGCGTCCTCTTCGTCGACGCCTTCCATGCGTCGCAAGGCTGGTACAAGGAGTCCAAAGAGGCGCTTACGGCCGACGGCGCGCTCTACAACGACGCCGGCTACCGGAAGCTTGCGCCATTTCTCTGCGACCGCATCTTCGGGAAGACCCCGGTGAAGGATGAGTCCCGTCGCGCGGCCGTCCATGCCGCCGTGCGCGAGAAGGACTTCTTCTGGCTTAACGACTTCAAGATCCCCAACGGCGTCCACGCTTACGGACGCCGCTACAACCCGTTCGGCCCCGCGAACTATCCGTTCGAGATCCAGAAGAACCGCGAAATGCTCGAGATCCGCGAGAAGGCCCTCCAGGCCGCCCTCGAGGGGAAGACGATCGACGTGGCCGCGCTCGACGCCGGGACGACGGTGCTGCCGCCGGTCGAGACGAACTTCAAGCCCAAGGGCGGCGGGATCAAGTTCCTCGATGAAAAGGAGGCCCTCGCGACGTTCAAGCTCCCGCCCGGCTATAAGGTCGAGCAATGGGCGAGCGAAAAGGAATTCCCCGACCTGGAGAAGCCCGTGCAGATGTCCTTCGACAACAAGGGCCGCCTCTGGGTCGCCTGCATGCCGACCTATCCTCATTGGAAGCCCGGTGATCCTCGGCCCAACGACAAGCTGATCATCCTCGAGGACACGAAGGGGACGGGCAAGGCCGACAAGGAGACGGTCTTCGCCGACCACCTCAACATTCCGATCGGTTTCGAATTCGCCCCCGAGGGAGTCTATCTCTCGGCCGGAAACGGGCGATTCTCCCTCCTAAAGGACAAAGACGGCGACGACAAGGTCGACGAGACCGAGCTCATCTTCGAGGGCTTTGACGACCACGATACGCATCACGCGATCAATGCGTTCACCGCGGATCCGTCAGGCGCGATCATCCTTGCCGAGGGAACGTTCCTCCGATCGAACATCGAGACCGCCTACGGACCCGTGCGGGGGACGGACGGCGGCTTCTTCCGCTTCCAGCCTCAGCGGCGCCAGCTCGAACGCCACGCTCAGCTGCCCATCCCGAATCCTTGGGGTGTCGCCTATGACGAGTGGGGCCAGCACTTCTTCCTGCACACGTCCGGACCCGACTTCGAGTGGATGGTGCCGGGCTCGATCAAGTCGAGGTACGGCGCTGCCAATCCGCGCAGCCCCGACCTCCTCGAGCCTTCTCAGCGCGTGCGGCCGACCTCGGGCCTCGAGTTCGTCAGCAGCCGCCACTTCCCGCCCGAAGTCCAGGGCGACGTGCTGATCAACAACAACATCGGATTCCTGGGCACCAAGCAGCACCAGATGATCGACGACGGGACCGGCTACAAGACCAAGTGGCGCCAGGACCTGATCGTCTCGAGCGACCCAAACTTCCGCCCGGTCGACCTCGAGTTCGCGCC
>Ga0070730_10003368_pt1 | contig 14371 bp, 7 predicted proteins | sample Coa_R1_3_FD_66447 | JGI IMG/M metagenome (GOLD analysis project Ga0070730, IMG submission 66447) | Surface soil microbial communities from Centralia Pennsylvania, which are recovering from an underground coalmine fire - Coalmine... | ecosystem: Environmental > Terrestrial > Soil > Unclassified ...
GCCGCGCGCGACCGCGAAAGTTTCCGCAAAACCATTCTCCTCGCCGAGCGCTTGGATGTTCGCGTCATCGTCGGATTTTCCGGCTGCCCCGCTGGTACGCCCACCGACACCCAGCCCAACTGGATTACCTATCGCTGGCCTCCGGAATACGGCCAAATGTTGGACTGGCAATGGAAGGAAAAGGTAATTCCCTACTGGAAAGAGACCGCGAAATTTGCTCGCGAGCACGGTATCCATCGCCTCGCCCTCGAGATGCATCCCAATTTCGTAGTCTACAATCCGCGTACGCTCATGAAATTGCGCGAAGCCGCCGGTGAGGAAATTGGCGCCAATTGCGACTTGAGCCATCTCTTTTGGCAAGGCTGCGACCCCGTGGAAGTCATTCATTTCCTGGGCCGGCACAAAGCCATTTTCCACGCGCACATGAAAGACACCGTGATGTTCCCGGACAACCTCGCAAAGTATGGCGTCCTCAATTTCGCTTCGGAACTCGCCGACCTCCCGCAGGCCTCCGAGACGTTTCGCGCCGTGGGCTACGGCCACGGCGCCAACTTGTGGAAGTCCGTGATCAAGGCTTACATGGACATCGGTTACGAAGGCATTCTCAGCATTGAAAATGAAGATCCCATTTTGCCCGGCCCCGTTGGTGTGGAACGCGCCGCGTGGGTTTTGAAGAACGTGCGCAACGAGCTGCTCGGTACGTAACGTCAAAGAAGTGAAGCGCATGGTTCACGGAGAACAATAGATGCCCCAAACCGCGCGTTCGCCAAAAACTTATGATGTCTGCGTGATTGGCTCCGGCGCGGGCGGCGGCATGGCCGCCAAGATCCTGACGGAAGGCGGCCTCAGCGTCGCCCTGCTGGAGGCCGGCCCTCAGGTTTATCCCGAAAAAGATTTCAAGATGCTGCTGTGGCCCTACGATGTTCCCCATCGCGGTGCAGGCGTTGGCGGCTCCGCGTTGGAAAATTTTGGTGAATTTCTCGCGCCCAATGGCGCGTGGGATATTGCCGGCGAACCCTACACTTCCGCCCCCGGCGCCGACTTCCAGTGGTTTCGCTCCCGCATCGTCGGTGGCCGCACCAACCACTGGGGGCGCATCGCCCTGCGCTTTGCACCCGTCGATTTCCGCTCCTACACCCGCGATTCGCTCGGTGCCGACTGGCCCATCGGCTACGAAGATCTCGCGCCGTATTACGACAAAGTGGAGTCTTACATCGGCGTCTTCGGCACCAGGGAAAATGTCTCCAGCGCCCCCGACGGCGTTTTCCTTCCGCCGCCCAAGCCGCGCTGCCACGAGCTGATCGTCAAGAAAGCTTGCGACAAGCTCGATATCATTTGCATCCCCTCGCGTCTGGCCATCCTCACCAAATCCGTGAACGGACGCTTGCCCTGCCACTACTGCGGCCAGTGCGGCCGCGGCTGCGTCACTGCATCCAATTTCAGTTCCAGCCAGGTTTTGCTTCCTCCCGCCATGGCCACCGGCAAATTGACCCTGATTACCGGCGCCATGGCCCGCGAAATCCTGGTCGGCAACGACGGAAAAGCCCAAGGCGTTTCCTACATCGATAAATCCACACGCTCGGAAAAGCGCATCACGGCACGCGCCGTGGTCCTTGCCGCCAGCGCCTGCGAATCCGCGCGACTCCTGCTCAACTCCAAATCTTCGTCGTTTCCCGACGGGCTGGCCAATTCTTCCGGCACCGTCGGCAAATATCTCACCGACTCGGTCGGCAGCGACGGCTGGGGCGAATTTCCCTATCTCGACAGGATGCCCCCGCACAATCACGACGGCGTCGGCGGCATGCACATGTACATTCCCTGGTGGAAATTCGATCGCAAGAACGATTTCCCCCGCGGCTATCACATCGAGATTTGGGGCGGCCGCGACATGCCCGGCGTGGGGATGTTCGACGGCCTGTGCCACCGCGAAGAAGGCTATGGCGCGGGACTGAAGCAGCGCGCCCGCAGAGTCTACGGCACTACCATCGGTTTTTCCGGGCGCGGCGAAATGGTTCCCAACCCGGACACCTACTGCGAAATCGATCCGGACATCGTCGATCAGTGGGGCATCCCGGTCCTCCGCTTCCATTTCAAATGGACTGACTACGAACTCCGCCAGGCTCAGGACATGCAGCAGACCTTCCGCGCCATTGTAGAAGCCGCCGGCGGCGAATATCGCACCAAGACCAGGATCGACGGCCCCTATCCCTTCGGCATTCAAGCCGGCGGAAAAATCATTCACGAAGTCGGCACCGCGCGCATGGGCGCCGATCCCAAAACCTCGGTGCTCAACGGCTATTGCCAGGCCCACGACGTGAAGAATCTTTTCGTCACCGACGGCGCTCCGCTGGTCACCAACCCGGACAAGAATCCCACCCTGACCATCATGGCGCTAGCCTGGCGCGCCTCGGAGTACCTGCTCTCCGAAGCCCAAAAAGGAAACCTGTAATGCCTACCCAGCGGCACAAAGTCTTCCTCCGGAACCTGCCCGCGCACGTAGGCCTAGCGAAATATCTCAACCACAGTCATTGCGAGGGGCTATGAGTTCGCAAAGCGTAAGCCGGCGCGACATATTGAAGACCCTGGCCATCGGCGCCGTAGGCGGCTCCGTCCTGCAGGTAATCCCGGCCAAAGCTGCCGAGTTCGCGCATCAGGCCGTGCACAAGGAAAAAGCTGCGTCTCCCGCGGGGAAGTATGCTCCCAAATATTTTTCCGCCCACCAATACGAAACTCTGAATTGGCTCTGCGACGCTATTATCCCCAAGGATGATCATTCCGGCGGAGCCGTCGAAGCCGGCGCCCCGGAATTTATCGATTTGCTCACCAGCGAAAACGAGAAGTATCAGTTGCGCCTCGGCGGTGGCCTGGTTTGGCTGGACAGCTTTTGCGCCGACCGCTACGCCAAAGTATTTATGGAGTGCACGCCGCAGCAGCGCGGCGATGTCCTGGACCTGATCGCCTATCGCAAAAACGCGAAAAAGGATGAATCCCTCAGCCCCGGCATCGCTTTCTTTGCCTTTCTCCGCAAGATGACCTGCGACGGCTTTTACACCAGCAAAATCGGCATCGCCGACCTGCAGTACATCGGTAATACCTCCTTACGCGAGTTTCCCGGCTGCCCGCCCGTTCCGGACCGGCCATCCTCCACTTAGCGATCGATTTCGTCCGATTTCGCTTGACTTTTTCCCAATTTGAGGTACTATAACTTTCAGGTAATACCGCGTTCAGGTCCAGGCAGTCCCCCTCCCGGCAAAAAGGCATTACAAACCTACGATGACGTAAGTCCTTTAGAATACGCAGTTGCGGAAGGATGTGCCCGTAACTCGTTTAGAATGTGCAGATCCGGGAAACCCGGGGGGAGGGGGCCTCCTGAAAACTGGGACAGTTTTTGTGTAATTTCCGCCTGCGGACGCGTCAAGTTCCTCAGTTAGAGGAGTTTACGTGCTCAGCTTGCTCAAATAGTTGTAGCTGATCTTAATGTCTTCAAACGGCTCTTTCGGATAATCGTTCTCCACGAAGTAGTGCTGGATTCCGGCCCTACCGGCCTGCGCGAAGATCCGCTTCCAATCGATTTCGCCCTGACCGACGTCGGTGATGTGCCCGGGCTTCTTGGCGCCCGCGCCGCCGTAGTCGTTGCCGTCCGTGCCTTTACTGGTCCAATCCTTCACGTGCACCAGCGGGAAGCGTCCGGGATACAGATCAAAATATTTCACCGGGTCCTGACCGCCCACGGTGATCCAGCACAGGTCCATTTCCATCTTGACCAGCTTCGCGTCGGTCTCCGCCAGCAGGAAATCGTACGGCATCTTGCCGCCCAACCCCTCGGCAGGCTGAAACTCGAAGGCATGGTTGTGATAAGCGAACTGGATGCCGGCTTTTTGAGCGGATTCGCCGGCACGATTGAAAACTTCCGCCGCGCGCTTGAAATCGTCGGGGTTGCGCTTGGATACCTCCATCCACGGGCACACAATGAACTTCTGCCCCACGGTATGCGCGGCTTCCAGCGTCTCCGGCCATTTCTTTTCAATCACTTCCATGGGGATGTGCTCGGAGGGCGAGGTGAGCTTGTTGCTGTCCAGAATCTTGCGGACTTCCTGCGGCGATTTGCCGTCGTAGCCGGCAAACTCGACTTCCTTGTAGCCAATTTCCGCGACTTTCGCGATGGTGCCCTCGAAATCCTGCTTCAGCAGGTTGCGGACGGTGTAGAGCTGCAGCCCTACGCGTTGAATGGGATGAGTTTCCGCCGTCCACGCAGGGCGGGAGGCGGCTACCGCGCCAACCACGGACGTTCCAATAAATGTGCGTCGATTCATGCCGCGCATTGTACTCCTTTCACTAAATCTTGGCAGTCAAAAAAATTGCCGCAACACTTGTAGCTCAGGCGCTTTACGCCCCGGCACACATACGAGAGGTGAGCCGGGGAAGGGATTGGCTTCCACTCTGGAGCGCTCAAAGAAAAAAAGCGGCGCTCCGAAGAGCGCCGCCTTTTCGGGGTGGTTGGTGGTCAACTAAAAGTAAAACCGCAAACCGAACTGCATACGCCGCGGATCGTGCGTGCCGTTCAGGTGCAAGAAGTCTGAAGCGCCGAAGCTGGAACTAATCGAGTCGAACTGGGTATGGTTGAAGAAGTTGAAGTTCTCCCACTTGAAGTCGAGTCCCGTTCTTTCTGTGAAGGCAAAGCGCTTGGAGAGGCCGAAGTCGAAATTGAGACGGCCTGGCAAGTACAGCGTGTCTCGGCCTACGTTGCCAAAGGTTAGGCCCGTTGGCACTGCGAAGGCCGCATCGTTGTAATAGAGAGGGCCGAAAGTTCCCGCCTCAGCGGCCTGTTGAGCGGCGGTAACGTCGTGGGGGTTACCGACAAGATCTGGCCGCGAGCCGGTGCCCACTCCATTAGCCACCCCGGCGTTATCGCCGAACGTAGTGCCATTGGTCACGCTAAACGGAGTGCCGGTCTGGGCGATAGTGATTCCCGAAACTTGCCATCCGCCGAGCACGTGGTGCGCGAAGCCCGGGCTTTTAAAGAACGGCAACGCATAGATATAGCTGATGGCCAGATTGTGACGCATGTCAAAACCCGAGCTCGCGCGATTTGCGGCCAGATCGTATGCGTTTACGAAAGCGTTATCGAAGCGGTCCGAGGAATCATCGATTGAGTGGCTGTATGTGTAAGCAAGGCTCAACTGCAGATTACCAACGGTCTTTCTCGCCGTAATCTGCAGGGCGTGATAGGTCGAATTGGCAGAGTCCCGCAACCCGGTCACCCTGCCGTAGCCCGGAAGATTGGACCTTAGCGGATCAGGGTTGCCACCGCAAGCGACGAATAGGTTGACGAGTCCCGGGCTCGTCGGCCCTAAAACCGCGCCATTACTCAGCGTCGCACCGGTCGGACTGCCGGTTGTTGGATCCGTGGCGATGCTGCCGCAGTCCGCTCCGGTAATCACCTGTCCGGGTGCGTATGGATTCTGTGACGGTGAGACCGGGAACAGCTGATTCAGGTCATTCTGTAGCGTCAAATGCGTTCCCTTACTGCCGACATAGGATGCCGTCATGACGATATTGCCGGGCAGTTCTCTCTGAACATCCAAGTGCCATTGCTGAACGTAGGGCCATTGCACTTGGTTTGGAATGGAAGTCTCCGAAAGCGGGAAAAATGGAACTGTGGCACTACCGCCCCCGCCAATGTTGGGATAGCCGACGATGTTGAATTGTGAGGCGGTAAGCGCGAATGGCGCGGAACCTTCCAGCGACTCCGTGTTTCCTTCGTTTCCGTTGGTGTGCTCGAAGAAAACGCCGTAGCCGCCGCGGATGGCCATCTTGCCGTCGCCCTTTGGGTCGAAGGCAAAGCCGATGCGGGGCGCCGGATTGAACATATGCCCCTTCAAGCAGCCCGGATTGGAATTTGAACCCGCACTCGCGTTCGGAAATCCGTCAACTGGGAAGGTGCCCCCCGATCCCCCGCATTGAACGATGCCATTGAACGGATTCCCTGTTCCGGGGACGAAGGCGCCAGCGAAACCGGTAGTCGATCCGGTGACGTCGATTGTCGGTGAATTCCCCGCGCTGAAGGCAGTCGGGTCCAAGTTGAATGCGTGTTGGTATCGCTCGCGATAGGTTCCGAACAAGCTGACGCGTAAACCGAGGTTCAGGGTAAACCGTTTCGTGGCGCGCCAGTCATCCTGGAAGTAGGGCTCGACGATTTTGTAGCGATTGTAATACTTCGCTTCGATGTTCGCCTGTTGGTACTGCCCGACGTTTCCCGCCAACATGTCGGCGAAGGAGTTTCCTGAGCTTACGGATGAGCTTGTGTTAAAGGTCAGGATGCCTTGCAAGTAGGGAGAGTTATCCTCGTTCTTCTGCGCCGCCGCGAAATAGACACCCATGATCAAAGTGTGATTGGCGACGGTCTTCGTCAGGTTGTCGCGATAGGTATAAGTGGGGTTAGCGTTGTTCCAAGGGAAATAACCTGTGTCCTGCTGAAGTGTACTCCCATAAGCCGTATTGCCATTGAGCACGATGGATGGCAGTTTGCCTCCAAAACCGTTCGCGAAGATAGAACCCATCGCGCCCGCCGGAAGTGCGGCGGGGTTATTAAGAGCGGTCAGAAAGATGTGGTCGGCGGTATAGCTGGCGACAAATTCATTCAGCAAAGTTGGCGATATGGTCGCATTCAAGCGGGCAACAAAACTGGTTCCCGGACCGACGAAATTGGTTTGAATGTTCTCGAAATTTGATCCATTGCCCCACAAGGGGTTCGCAACGATTGTCGACCACGAATCGTGGATGTAGCGGAAGGTCAAGCGGTAGTTGTCCGTTATGTTGTGGTCAACGCGCACCAACTCCTCACGCCAAGTCGTGGGTGTGGAAACGGTCTGCGTAAACGCCGGGAAACCGCCCAGGGTCGTATTTGGCGACGGAATCAGAGCAAGGAGCGCCTGACCAACCGGGCTAATCGGAACTGCCGAGACGTTTGCTACGGGGTTGGCACCGGTGTTGGGGCAATCCGGGCCGGGACAAAGATCCGAGAAATTGCCGCCGCGCTCCGCAACCGAAGGAACGTTGTGGTCAATGGTTGCGGGGTTCTTCTCGCGGCGCCATTCTTCAGAGAAGAAGAAGAAGGTTTTCCTTTTGTCCGAGTTGTAGTGATTGGGAATGTAAACCGGACCGCCTACGGTATAGCCGAAGTCGTGCTTCTTGTATGCTGGGTTGGGATGGGTTGGATCATTCCCTGACGTCCACGGCCGCGCGTTGAACATATCGTTACGCAGGTACTCGAAGGCACTGCCATGGAAAGCGCTGCCGCCGCCCTTGGTCTCCACCTCCACGGTGCCGGAGCCATTGCGTCCGTACTGCGCGCCGTAGTTCGATGTGAGCACTTTAAATTCGGCGATGGCTTCCAGGTTGGGATAAACGTTCAACGTGGAATTGCTGCCGTTATCCATGTTGTCGCCGCCGTCCAGCTCCCAGTTGTTGTACTCAGTGCGGCCGCCGTTCATGCTATAGGCCACGTTGCCGTACACGCCGACTTTGCCTTCGTCCGAGCCGGTCTGATTCACCACGCCGGGCGCCAGGACGACAAGCTGGGTGAAGTTGCGGCCATTCAATTCGAGTTGATTGATCTGCTTGCCGGTGATGGTGTTGGTCAGGTCGGAGGATTGCGTCTCCACCTGGGCCACGCTTTCGCCCGTGACCGTGATCTCTTCGGTCATGGCACCGACGGTGAGCGTGACATCCACGCGGGCCTTTTCCGCCACGTTGAGCTTGATGCTCTGCGCGGTGTACTTCTGGAAGCCTTTGGCGCTGACGCTGAGGTTGTAGCTGTCGCCGGGCAGACCGGCGATGGTGTAAGCGCCATCGCTGTTGGTGGTGGTGCTGCGGGTGACGCTGCCGGCGGTGCTGGTCAGCACCACTTCCGCGCCCACCACGGCGGCGCCGGATTTGTCGATGACCGTGCCGCTGATGTAGCCGGTGTCCTGGGCCTGCGAGGCGCAGGGCACACCTAGCGTTATCACCAAGGCGCAAAAAAGAAGACCGAGGACGGATGCAGTCTTGTACAAAGTGCTCGCGGACGCACGAGCCTGTAAGCAATGGGAATGGCGCTTCACAGTAGTACCTCCAAGGTTTCAAGAGTCAAATCGCGGAATTGTAAGGGGAAATGCGCCTGGCAAGATTGGCACGTCAAGTCCGTGAATCGCCGCAAAGACATCATTCGGCCACAGCCCCCACCACTCGACCACAACAAGATTGCACCGGTCTATTAAATCGAGTTAATACGGCATAATGGGGCTGCTGTCAAGCGGCATTTTTGTATCTAATTTGTTGTTTCCTGGGCCTATGCCAGTGGGTCCACCCTCCGTGCCTGGTCTCCCATTCCCTTCTTCGCCTTCAATCCGCGGCATCGGACCCGTTCACTCCCGCACTTGAAATCCGTCTGGGGCTGCCGGAGACTAGCTGGGTGCTGACCGCCCCAGTTCTGGTACTACTTTTTCTAGTTGCATCCCTCGCGGCTCCCGGCGGAAGCGCTGCCGCAGCGGTTCCTACCTCGGGAATTCCAGCAAAATCCGATGGGGCGCAGACCACTGGACCTTCCGTCGGCAGTCCAGCGACGGGCGATTTGCCAAAGACGTTCGCCAGCGGGGAGGCCGCGCTGCAACGCGGAGATTTGGACACCGCGGAAGCCGCCTTTCGCAAAGTGCTGGCCGCCGATCCCGCTGCCGGCGCGGCGTACGCGAACCTCGGCGTCATTGCCATGCGCCGCAAGAATTGGGGCCATGCGCTCACGCTGCTGCAGCAGGCGGCCAAGCTGGAGCCGAAAATGGCCGGCATCCGCCTGAACATTGGCCTGGTGAAGTATCGCACTGGAGACTATGCCGGAGCGATCGCGCCGCTGGCCTCGGTGGTTCGCGATCAACCCGAATCAGAACAGGCTCGCTACCTGCTGGGGCTGTGCGATGTTTTCACCGAGCACTATGCCGACGCGGTGGCCGCGCTGGAGCCAATCTGGGCGCAGCAGTCCGAAAATTTCATGTACTTGTATGTGTTGGACATCGCGGCGCACAACGCCAACCACAAGGAATTGGATGATCGGGCGCTGAGCCGGCTGGTGGAAGTGGGCGCGGAAAAGCCGGAGTTTCACCTGATTCTCGGAAAAGCGTATCTGAACCGCGAAGAACCGGAAAAGGCGCTTCCGGAGCTGCAGCGCGCGGCGGCAGCGAATCCCAACTTGCCGTTCGTGCATTTCAGTCTGGGTTTGGCGCAATTGCGGCTCGAACACACGGAAGAAGCGGAAGCGGAGTTCCGCAAGGACCTGGCCGTGGAGCCAGACTTGCCGGACACCTACGAGCAGCTGGCGCAACTTTATCAGCGCGCCGGCAATAACGAGGAAGCCGTTAGATATTTTCAGGCGGCGCTGAAGCGCAATCCGCGGATGGCGTCTTCGCTATTCGGCCTGGCCAAAATCGATCTGCGGCAAGGGAAGTATCATGAAGCATTGACGGCTGTCGATGCGGCGGCGAGGCTGGCGCCGGGAAATCAGAGCGTCCATTTCGTGCGTGGGCAGGTTCTTGCGCGGCTGGGACGCAAGGCGGAAGCGCAGACAGAGTTCGCCACAGCCCAGAAAATGGTGAACGCCGATCTGAGCAAGCGCCGCGAATCGCTCGACGACCAGCGCGTACCCAATCCGGAACTTGCCCAACCGCCGCAGCAGTAGAACCAGGAACCGCTTTGTGTTTCCGCTTCGCAAATGCTTTCTAAATCTGCGGCGCTTGCCAGGGGCCGCGTCCGTTCTCGATCCGTTCCGCGACCGCGAGCACGAACTCCTCTTCGTGCGGTCGTCCGATGACTTGCACCCCAATGGGCAGGCCTTCGGCCGAACTGCTCACCGGCACGCTTACTCCGGGAAAACCGGCCAAATTGAGCCACTGCGAAAAGCGCATGGTGTCACGGTAGCATTGCGGTGCGCCTGGCCTCCAAGCGCCTTCGCCGTGGCGGAACGCAGTGGTTGAGGAAACAGGCGAGATTAGAAGTGGGACATCGTGCATTTGCCGCAAGAGGCTTGCGCGCAGCATATCGCGCTCCGCGCACGCGCTCAGCAACGCATCCAAAGTCACGGGCACCCGGGCAAATTGAAGATATTCGCGGAAGATCGGGCTCAACATCTCTTCCTGCCCCCGCACGGTGGGCTGAAACAGATGCGTGATCGCGGGGCCGAAGAAAAACCACCATAATTCGATGGCGCGCTCCAGTCCGGCGAGGCGCAGCGGTTCGACCGCAAATCCTTGCGCAGCCAGCGCGTTGGCGGCCTTCTGAACGGCGGCATTGGTTTCCGCGTCGGCTTTTCCCAGGGCGTCGCTTTCGAGAACGCCTACGCGCAAACCTTTAAGATGCGAATCATCCACGGAACGAGAGGGCACCGGTGCGGACCATGCATCCCCCGGATCGGGTCCCGCCATTACTTCAAACAGGGCGCGTACGTCGGCGATCGTTCGTGCCATCGGACCTACCACGCCGATCCAGGCGAAGGCGCCACCGCCACCTGGAAAATGGCCAGTGGCCGGAATCCTTCCCGGCGTGGGTTTGAGTCCGCAGATGCCGCTGAAATGCGCGGGCACGCGAATCGAGCCGCCGCCGTCGCTGCCCACGCCGCCGGCAGAGCATCCCGCCGCGATGGCCGCCGCTTCGCCGCCGCTCGAGCCGCCCGCGCTGCGCGACAAATCCCAGGGGTTACTGGTCTTTCCGGTGATGGAATTATCGGTTTCGTAGGCCATCAGGAATTCCGGGGTGTTGGTGTTGCCCAGGAGAATGGCGCCGGCCGCGCGCAGCCGCGCGGTGAGCGCGGAATCGGTCTGCGCAACATAGCCCTTGCGCAGCAAAGAGCCCGCCGGGCAAGGCCAGCCTGTTACGTCGATGCAACTTTTGATGGAAAGGGGAACACCGGCCAGCGGTCCGAGCGAGCCGCCGGCCCGCACGGCAGCGTCGATGCGGCGAGCTTGCGCGGGTGCTGCCTCGGCATCGATATGAACGAAGGCATTGAGCTTGGGGTGTAACGCTTCTATGCGTTCCAGGTGCGCCGAGACAACGTCCACGGCGGCAAGCTGCTGCGACCGCACCGCTTGGGTGATTTCGGCAATGCTTCGGTACTGTAGCGGCGTCATGTAGGGAATAGCGAGGGTAAGTGGGTCTTTTCCGCGCGTCAAGTTGCCGCGCCCGGAGGGAATTTCGATCAGCGCCGCATGGTGTGCCGAAAAAGGCAGCTTGACGCTGCGGTGGCCAGCCGCGAAAATCGTTGACGTCTTGCGGCGCGGCGGTCTGTGCCGAGTTTCAAACGATTCGTACAGGACGAAAACCTCATGCTACGTGCGTACCGGCCCGGAATTGTGCTGCTCCTGTTCTGCGTCCCTGCTTTCTTTTGCATCGCCATTCCGGCGGTGCGCTGGCGGGACGGCAGCGCCGGGCGAAAGGCGCAAGCCCCGGCGAAATCCGAGTCGCAAAATAATGAGGCGGAAGCCTTTCGCAACAATACGCTGGGCGTAGCGTACATGAACCAGCAGAAATTCGCGGAAGCGCAAAAATATTTTGAAAAGGCTCTGGCGGCCGATCCAAAATTCACCATTGCGCGGCTGAACCTGGGTATCTCGCTGCTCAGCCAGCAGAAGCTGGAGCCGGCGCGGGCGGCTTTGGAGGAAGCGACGCGGCTGCTGCCCAAGGATCCCTACGGGTGGTACAACCTGGGGCTGGTCTATAAAGATACCAGCGCGCCGGAAAAGGGCGTGGACGCCTTCCGGCAGGTCACGCAGCTTTCGCCGGAAGCCGACGCGCATTATTTCCTCGGCTACCTTTACACGCAACTGCAGCGCTACGATGAAGCTATCGCCGAATTTCAGAAAGCGATTAACGCATTTCCGTATCATGCTTCCTCCGAATTCGGCATCGCTCGCGCTTACCAACGTAAGGGCAATTCGGATGCGGCGCGGCAGCATCTGGCGCGCTTTCAGAAAATTACCACCGAGCATTTGGGCACTCCCTTCGGGGCGGGTTATGGCGATCAAGGCCGCTACTCGCTGGCCGAACTCGGACGCAGCGGGATGCTAACGGCCCCGCCCGCGATTCCGGTGAGCTACCGCGAGCAGCCGATGGCCGCCAGCGCAGCCGGCGCGGGCGCGAAACTACCGGGCCCCAGCACGGGCGCGTGTTTTCTCGATTACGACGGTGACGGCAAGCCCGATCTGTTTTTGGTGAGCGCTTTGAGCGATGGCACGAGCCGCTTGCTGCGCAACGCCGGCGATGGGCGATTCGTTGATGTGACCGATGAAGCGGGATTGGCGCTGAAGGGCAGCGGACTGGGTTGCGCGGCGGGCGATTTCGACAATGACGGCCACACCGATCTGGCGGTTTGCCTGAGCGACGGCGTGCATTTGCTGCGCAACCAAGGCGACGGCAAGTTTGCGGACGTGACGCAGACGGTAGGAATTCGCCGCGAGCCAGGCTGCGTTGGCGTGACTTTTGTCGATTACGATCACGATGGCGATTTGGATCTGTACATCACGGCGGCGACGGGCCCTGCGGGGGCCAGCGGCAAAGGGCACAATGTTTTGTGGCGGAACAACGGCAACAGCACGTTCACCGACGTTTCCGCCGAGACCGGACTGGACATTGATGGAACGAGCGGTGGGCTGGTCACTTCCGATTTCAACAACGACCGGGCCATCGATTTCGTTCTTGCGGGCGGGAGTGCGGGCGCGGCGATCTACTTGAATCCGCGCGAAGGACGATTTTCCGCGCTGGCGGGCATCGATTTCGCGAAAGAAAATCTTCCGCCCGCGGCCGGCGTGGCCGCCTTCGATTTCGATAAAGACGGCTGGATGGACCTGGCGTTCACACACGCCGGCGCACCGGGCATCAGCCTGTGGCGCAACGTGGAAGGCAAGCGGCTGGAGCGCGTACCGCTGCCGGATTTTGGATGGCAGCGCGGCTGGGGAATTTCTGCGCTGGATTACGATAATGACGGCTGGCTTGATCTAGTGGCCGTAGGAGAATCGAGCGCTGGCGGCCAAGTGCGGCTGCTGCGCAATCTCGGCGCGCCCGGTTTTGCCGACGTCACGCGGGAGGTTCATCTCGAGGGCGTGAAACTGTCGGAGCCGCGGGCCATTGCCGTCGCCGACGTTGCCGGGACGGGCGCGGCCGACCTGGTGATCACGCAAGTGGGCGCGCCGCCGATGCTGCTTCGCAACGAAGGCGGCAATCGGCAAAACTGGATGCGGATCGATTTGAAGGCGCTGAACGACAACAAGAGCGCCATCGGCACCAAGGTCGAAATTTATGCCGGGCCCCTTTACCAAAAATGGGAAGCGCAAGGGGCATCCGGCTATCTGGGGCAGAACGCTCCGGCGATTCTCGCGGGGCTCGGCGCGGAAAAAAATGTGGAAGTGGTGCGGCTGCTTTGGCCCACCGGGGTGCCGCAGGACGAAATCAACCTGGCGGCAAAAAAAGAGCACAGCATCGGGGAACTGGACCGCCGCGGCAGTTCGTGCCCGGTGTTGTTTGCATGGAACGGGCGGGAGTACGAATTCATCGCGGACATGCTCGGTCCCGGCGTGGTGGGCCACTGGGTGGCGCCTGGGGAGCGCGACGTTCCCGATCCCGACGAGTATTTGAAAGTCAACGCGAACAGCGTGCGCCCGCGCAACGGTCTGCTGAGTTTCCGCTTCATGGAGCCGATGGAAGAAACGGTATACTTGGATCAGGTGCGGTTGCTGGCCGTGGATCATCCCGCGGCTTACGATGTTTATCCCAACGAGCGATTTGTCAGCGCGCCACCCTTTCCGGAATTCGGCGTGGTGGCCAGCCGTGACGCGCATGCACCCGCAGGCGCCTGGGACGAGCATGGCAACGACGTGCTGGCGCTGATCGCGTGGCACGATCGTAAATTTGTCACGAGTCTGGAGGGGATGGCGTTCGCCGGTTTTGCGAAATTGCACTGGCTGGAGCTGGACCTGGGCGCGTGGGACGCGGCCCGGCCGCTGCGATTGATCATCGATGGGTACACCGATTATTTCACGGCGACTTCCATGTATGCCGCGGATCAGGCGGGGATCAAGGTGATTGCGCCGTACGTGGAAGCGCTGAACGCGCAAGGCCAATGGGTGCGGGTGGTCGACGATATGGGATTCCCGGCGGGGCTGGAGCGTACCATGGTGGCCGATCTCACAGGTAAGCTGGCAGCTGGCACGCGCCGGATTCGCATCGTCAACAACCTGAAAATTTATTGGGACGCGATTCGGATCGACCAGACGCCGGCGCAGAGCAATGTACGCGTCGCGGAAGTTCCGCTGGCCGATGCCGCGCTGGATTTTCTGGGCTACCCGCGCGAAATTCG
>Ga0070730_10003369_pt1 | contig 14369 bp, 10 predicted proteins | sample Coa_R1_3_FD_66447 | JGI IMG/M metagenome (GOLD analysis project Ga0070730, IMG submission 66447) | Surface soil microbial communities from Centralia Pennsylvania, which are recovering from an underground coalmine fire - Coalmine... | ecosystem: Environmental > Terrestrial > Soil > Unclassified ...
GCGCGCTACTGCACGGCATGCGGCACGCCGTTGGCTTCCCGTTGCCCTCGATGCAACGCAGTCAACCCTCCGGGCGCGCGTTTTTGTGCGCGATGTGGCGTAGACATTCTCGAGCCGTCCCACAGTTTGGCGACACTACCGTCCGAAGGCGAGCGGCGGCAGCTCAGCGTCATGTTGTGCGATCTCGTCGATTCGACGCCGCTGTCCACCCGGCTTGATCCAGAAGAGCTCTCGGAAGTCATCCGCATATACCAGGCGCGTGCGGCGACAGCCATCAAATCATATGGTGGCTACATCGCGCGCTATGTTGGCGACGGAATATTGAGCTATTTCGGCTGGCCCGAAAGTAAGGAAGCGGATGCCGAGCGAGCGGTACGAGCGGCGCTTGCTGTTGTCAGTGCTTTCACCGAATCGCCGGTTGGAAATGAGACGCTGCAGGTGCGGGTCGGTGTCGCTACCGGCACTGTCGTGGTTGGTGAACCGATAGGGTCAGGCGCGTCGGTCCAACAAACCGCAATAGGCATAACACCGAACCTCGCGGCGCGACTTGAGGGGATCGCAGGCCCCAATGGCGTCGCGATCGACGCCGTGACGCGGCGGCTGATCGGTGATTGGTTCAGCTGCGAGGAACTCGGGCCCCTCACGCTGAAGGGGTTCGACGCCCCTGTGCAGGCGTGGCGTGTCCTGGCGGAACGCCCCGTCGAGGATCGCTTTGTGGCACTCCATTCGATGCAGCTTGTGCCGCTGGTCGATCGCGACGAGGAGCTTGCCCTGCTACAGCGCCGCTGGGAGCAGGCGAGGGCAGGTCAGGGACAGCTTGTGTTGCTCACCGGTGAGCCAGGGATCGGCAAGTCGCGTCTCGTTGCCGAATTGAGAACCCGGCTGCGCCACGAAGCCCGGATAACTCTTCGCTATTTCTGTTCGCCGCATCATCAGGCGAGTTCCCTGTATCCATTGATTGCCAACCTGCAGTACGAAGCAGGCATTGCCGCACGCGACTCGCCGGAAGACAAGCTTCGCAAACTTGAAACAGTGCTGAGCAGGACAGATTCACCGCCCGAGGAGGTCGCGTTGATCGCTGACCTGCTGGGTATCCCGATCAGCGACCAGTATCCAAAGTTGGACCTGAGCCCGCAGCGGAAAAAGGAGAGGACCTTCGAAGCCACGACACGGCAAATGACTGCCTTGACGCAATTGAAGCCCCTGCTGCTGGTGGTTGACGATGTGCACTGGGCCGATCCGAGCATGGTGGAACTGCTTGACCGGGCGGTCAGCCTGCTGCCCAACCTCCGCGTTTTGCTTATTGTTATCTATCGGTCCGAGTTCTCGCCGCCCTGGATCGGGCAGGCGAATACAACATTGATTGCATTGAATCGCCTCAATCGGCGTGACGCGACGCAACTCGCGACGCAGGCCTTGATGGGGCGGGATCTGCGGGCGATGCTGATCGAGCGGATCGTGACGCAAAGCGACGGCGTTCCTCTGTTCATAGAAGAACTCGCGAAATCGGTAGTGGAGAAGGTCGGAAGCATTGTGACCGGTCATCCGCTGCCGCCTGTTCCAGAGACATTGCAGGCGCTGCTGACGGCGCGCCTCGACCGCTTGCCCGCGGCAAAGCGCGTGGCGCAGGCCGCCGCGACGATCGGGCGAGACTTCGCCCGGCCGCTGCTCGCGGCGATCCTGCCGATATCCGACGAGCAGCTTGCAGTAGGCCTGGACGAACTGGTTGGCTCTGGCCTGGCGTCACGCCGCGGGGAACTTCCCGACGTTGTCTATACGTTCAAACATGCGCTGGTGCAGGAGGCCATTTACGCCAGTTTGCTACGCCGGAGGCGGGTGGAGATCCATTCGCGCATCGTTGCGGTGGCCGAGAGCGATGCTTCGCTTGGTCTCAGCGAGCCGGGGCTGCTCGGTTATCACTGCGCGCAGGCAGGTATGCTGGCGAAGGCTGCGTCCTATTACCGAATTGCCGGCGGCCGCGCTGCCGAACGTGCCGCGGTAGCAGAGACGCGGATCAACCTCGAGCGCGGATTGCAGATTGCTGAGCACCTTACGGACGGAGCGGATCGCTACCGTCTGGAAGCGGAGCTTCTGATTGCGCTTGGGCGTATTCTGATGGCGACGAAGGGCCCGAATGATCCGGAGACTAGCATCGCGTTCCAGCGCGCCGTTGCCGTTTGTCGCGAGCTCGGCAGTCCGGAAATGCTTGCGCGCGCACTCTACTCACTGGCCATCACGGCGGAAACGCGTGCCGAGCTGAGCGTGGCGCAGGCGATTGGTGAGGAATTACGTGCTCTTGCTACGCAAAGCGGCGATGGACGCATAGCAATCGCGGCGCATGTGCGACTGGGCATAGTCGAATATTACCATGGACGCTTTGTCGCGGCGCGAGACTATTTGCAGGAGGCGCTCGCACTGTGTACCACAGGCGAACAACTGCACGACAGCGCAATAGCCACCAATCCGGATGTGGTGGCAGAAATTCATCTCAGTGCCACGCTCGCGCATCTCGGGTTTGTCGAACAGGCCATTGCGCGCGGCAAGTCTGCGGTTGAGAAGGCAAGAAAAACCGGTTCGTCATCGCCAACCTATGCGCTCGTGTTAAGCGTCTGGTGGCGGACGCTGGAAGTCTTGCGTGACGAAGTGCAGTGCGCCGAATGTGCGGCAATACTTGTGGCGCTGGGCAAGGAGCAGGGCTTCGCGTTTCTACACGCTGCCGGCCAATGCCAGCTTGGCTGGGCCATGGCCCGGCAAGGCGATGTCGGCAAAGGGTTGGGCCTGCTCTCCGAGGGGCTTGCGTCTCTGAAAACGCTGGGCGCAGTCGTACAGCCGGAAGTGGCGAAATATCTTCATGCTGATGCGCTAGCGCTCGCGGGTCAGCGTATGGAGGCTTTGGCGACGATAGAGGAAGTGCTGCAGTTCTCGCACCGAACCGGAGCCTGTTGGCTTGATGCTGAGCTGCACCGGAAGAGAGGCGAACTGTTGCTTGCAGGCACTGAAGCCGATAATGCTCGGGCCGAACAGGAGTTCGACCGCGCAATCGAAATTGCCCGCAATCAGGCGGCAAAGTTGTTCGAACTGCGTGCCGCAACCAGTCTTGCTCGCGTCTGGTCCAATCAGGGAAAGCGCAGGGAGGCGCAGCGGCTGTTGCAGCCGATCTGCTCCGAGTTTGGCGCGGCCGGCACTATTCGCGACGTGCTGGAAGCCGAGGCATTGCTGGCCGATCTGCACCTCGACAGTTCTTCTTCGTAAGGAGTATTCAGGCAGAGGTATGAAACCCTTCATATCTCCGAAACAAACGGCGCCATAAGTGGCGTCTTTGAAGTGGGCGGAGGGTTACACACCATGAGTTGTCCTCCGCCATCGAGCTTCGCCTTCCGGCCGATGACCAAACTCAAAAGGATGGAGAAATAAGATGCCGAATGATCAATCGGACCGCGCAGCTACGCAAAGTGGAGCCGGAAATTCGACTACCTCCAGTGCCACAACAGATGCCACCGCCGGTAGCGGCGTCAATGCTGGCATGTCTGCCTTGGGTGACCTGATCTGCCGCCTCAACCCGTATACCCGACTGCCGACAAACCCAAATACGGGACTAAGCACTGGGTTCATGTCGATCGGGATGCTGCCGTCAGCCCAACCGGGATACAAAGCGAACGACCCCAACTCTACCATCGCGTGCATGGGAATTGAGGTGGAGCGTCAATACAAACCGGTATGGACCTTCAAGGGACAGGAACAGACGGTCCAAGCCGCTATCCGGATCCCTTACCGCTTCCCGGTGTACAGCGACGGCGGCAAGCAACTGCTATACTGGCAGACGGAATATCTGCTTCTTGGCTTCGTCGGCGGTGGTGGTATGGGTTAAGTCACACCTATCGCCAGTTGCCGGATTGAACGGCGGGGCCGCTCAACGCCGCATTGTTCAGGTGCGGCGTTGAGCGCTGCAGATCAAGCCGCGACCCTGGCCCGCACAACGTCGCTACCAACCCGCGCCATCATCGCTGCCGCGTTGCCATGCAGGATCTGATGCCGCGCATCGTCGCCGATGCGAGCTTCGTCAAGCGCCTTGCGGGTCCAATCCACGCCGAACGCGCTGCCATCCGTGCCGCAGACGATCCTGTCGGCGCCGTAGAGTTCCACAGCCATTTCGATCGCGCGTGCGCCGAAGGAATTGCAGTCCACATAGACCTTCGATTTGTGGAACCGCGATGACGGCAACTCTTCGTCCGGGGTGTCGAGCAGGCAACGGTGGTCCATGCGCTCGATCTCGTAGGGGATGTTGCCACCCAGATTGTGCACCACCATGGTAGCGTCGGGGTATTCCGAGAGCAGGTCGGTCATGCACAGCGTTACCATCACCGAGGACAGGCTCGCCTGCATGTCCAGCGTGCCGTTGCGGCGCCGGGCGTTGTCCGTTTCGCCGCCAACTTTCGGGAAGGCGTCGCCGGGGCGCGGGCCATGGTGGATGAACAGCACGGCATGGTGGCGGTTGGCCACCTCGAGCAGAGGACGCACCGCTTCGGCGTCCTTGCGCGTGAGGAAGTAATTGCCGGGCAATTGCGCGCCCAGCATGCCCGGCAGGGTCAGCGCGCGCTCCAGTTCCTTGGCGGCCGCGTTCATATCGGCGAGCGGCAACGCGGCGAAGGCAGCGAACCGGCCCGGGTGCTGCGCGCAGATTGCGGACAGGCCGTCGTTGACCCGGCGGCACAGCGGGGCTGCCGTTTCGACCGGTTGTGCCTCAACCCAGCAAAAGGAGCCGAGGAGCGACAACACGCTTGTCTCTACACCCTGCCGATCCATGCGCTGTATGTGGATCGCGGCGTCGTCGAACGCCTTGTCGAGCGGCGTCTCGCCCATGCGTGGCGCCATCAGCACTTCCACGCCGTCTGCATTGCGCTCGATACGCGGTTCCCGCGTGCGGGCGCGCAGGGCCCCGGCGACCTCGGCCGGGCGCCAGTGGGCGTGCATGTCGATCATTGCTGGCATTGTTGGTTTCCTCCGCGGACTGGCTGGTAGCCTAACCCCGTGGGCGCGTTGCCGCAAAGCAGGCTAAACTGGCGCCACAACCAGGGAGACCCGCATGGCGGAACTTGATGGCCCACGCTGGGGACCTGCGTCGAAGGTCGCGCCGAAGCAGCTTGTCGTGCTGTGCCACGGCCTTGGCGCCGACGGGCATGACCTGATCGACCTCGCGCCGTCCTGGTCGCATGCGTTACCGGATGCGCTGTTCGTTTCGGTTGACGCGCCATTCCAGCACGATTCCGGCTTCGGCCGTCAGTGGTGGAGCGTGGCCGACCGTTCGCCTCATGTTGTGGAAGCGGGGGTCCGCGGCGCAGCCACTTTCCTGAACCCGTTCATCGATGCTGAACTGGGGCGCCTCGGCCTGCCTGCCCTGGCCTATGCCATGATGGGATTCAGTCAGGGCGCGATGACGGTCCTGTTCACCGGGCTTCGCCGTCCGGTCGCGCCACGCGCCATTCTCGCTTTTTCGGGTGCGTTGATCGCGCCGGAGACGTTGCCCCAGGAACTCGCCAATCATCCGCCTGTGCTGCTCGTGCACGGTGAGGCGGACGATGTCGTCCCCGCGCAGCGCTCGCGCGAGGCCGAGGCAGCGCTGCGTGCCGCAAATGTTCCGGTGGAGGCCGTGTATGTCCCGCGCCTTGGCCACGGTATCGATGACACCGGCATCTCGATGGGCGCCCTGACGCTGCAGCGGGGCTTCGCCACGGCATAGGAAAGGAGGTCGTGCATGACTGCTCAGGTCATCCCCACAGGGGCCGCGCTGGGCGCGGAAATCCGCGGCGTCAATCTGGCCGAATCGATCGACGCCGCCACCTTTGCCGCAATCGAGCGCGCCTTCGACGAGCACGGGGTGATCTTTTTCCGCGACCAGCACATCACGCCGCCGCAGCAGGTCGCGTTCACCCGGCGCTTCGGCGACATCGAGTTCAACATATTCGGCGAGCGCTGGAGTGTCTCGGGCAGTCCGGAGATTGTCGTTGTCTCCAACATTACCGAAGACGGCCGGCCCATAGGCGTCCGTCGCGCCGGCGAAAACTGGCACTCCGACATGTGCTACGCGTCGCGCCCGCCGCGCGGCACTATGCTCTATGCGCTGGAAGTGCCGGACCTGCTCGGCCTGCCGCTTGGTGACACCGAATTCGCCAGCGCCGCCGCGGCCTGGGACGCGTTGCCCGAATCAATTCGGCGTCAGCTTGATGGCAGGCGCGCGACCTTCGACTTCTGCGGCCGCAAGCGTGCCTTTCCACCCACCCAGGCGGAGATGGACCGCTATCCGCCCGTGACCCATCCAATCGCCCGCCGCCATCCGCGCACCGGGCGCACTTGTCTCTACGTGATGCGCGACGACTGCACCGGCATCGAAGGCATGCCGCAGGAGGAAGCGGAAGCCATGATCGCCGCCCTGGCTGACCACATCGTCAAGCCAGCGTTCGTGTATCGACACCAGTGGCGACAAGGCGACCTGCTGATGTGGGACAATTGCACCGTGCAGCATCGCGCCATCCAGGACTACGACATGCCGCGGCGCCGGCTCATGCACCGGACCACCATGGACGGCGCCACCCCGATTTGAGCGCAGAGTTTATCCGGACTGTCACACCGGTCTGGCTTGCGGCGCGTTGCGGGCTCTGCGATAAACGGGACAGTTCTCGGCGACGCACAATATCTGGCGGGTCGGTGACGGATGGGCCCCAAGGTGCTGTGTGTCGCTCGCAGAGGAGCGACGCGTGCCTGACGGTGGCCAATTCTATCCTGCCCTGGTGCTGAACGCGGATTTCCGGCCTCTTTCGTATTTCCCGTTGTCGCTCTGGTCCTGGCAGGATGCGGTTAAGGCGGTGTTCCTCGACCGGGTGTCCGTGCTGTCGGAGTACGAGACGCAGGTGCGGTCGCCGTCGCTGACGATGAAGCTGCCAAGTGTGATCGCGCTGAAGGACTATATTCCGTCGGCGCGGCGGCCGGCATTCACCCGGTTCAATGTGTTCCTGCGCGATGCATTCGTCTGCCAATACTGCAGTGACCGGTTCCCCGCGCATGATCTGACGTTCGACCATGTTGTGCCGCGCAGCCGTGGCGGGCGGACGACGTGGGAGAACGTCGTGACCGCTTGCGGCGACTGCAATCTGCGCAAGGGGTCCCGTCTGCCGCGGGAGTGCGCGATGTTCCCGCGCGAATATCCCCGGCAACCGACGACGTGGGAGCTGCAGGACAACGGGCGCGCATTCCCGCCGAATTACCTGCACGAGAGCTGGCGCGACTACCTGTATTGGGACAGCGAACTGGAGAGCTAGGCGAACCAGCGGGCCGGGTGACGCGCGTTTGCGGGGGATCCACGACTACTCCCATGAGCCGCTACCGGACTGCTACTTGTGCGTGGCATCAGGACACTCCGAATAGAATCGCCGCTGGATGAATTGCGGTAAGGTCAGGATGCCGCCAGGTCTACCAAGTCAAAGGAAGTGCCACGCGAGGGCGCGATGTCCCCGACCTTCTTCCGGCGGGCGTGAGCTGAATCGGACCCCTGCCTTGGCAACCGGAATCGCAGCATACCCCCGGTCGATCCGCGTATATGGCAACATGGAGACGCCAGACCGTGTGAGTATCGTCGTGCTGGCCAAGCAGTACGCGCGGCGCCCATGGCAGCAGGCGGGACGTGATGTAGCGGTCGTTGTGCGTCAGCCGACTATCGCCATCATCAGCCCACCCCCGCTCCTGAACCGCGCTGGTACGCCAGCCGCGCCGCCATGGTCATGGGCGTAGTCGCTGGAACGCCGACGCCGGCGAATATCGGCTGCGTTGGGCCGAGCACGCCCTTCGGCAAGGACGTGTTGGCGGCGAATGCGGCGCCATTCATGGCTGGCTTCCACAGCAGGTCCGTGAGCCATGCGCGATTGCCCGGCTCGGTATAGCAGGCCCAGTGATTCATATGCGCCAGTGGATGGACGTTGTCGCTAGATGTAGGCGTCAGCGTATAGCCGCCATTTGCCTTGAACCACGCCTGTACGTCGCGGCGATCCAGCGCGATGTCGGCCCAGTTTTTCGGGTAACCACCGGTGTCTTTCCAGCTGTCGCCTGTGCCGAGCCCAAAGCGCCCGAGACAGCATGACGCAATGGTGCCTGGTATTCGCGACGGGTCGCCAAGCTGCTCGCCACCGGCCGCCAGCACCGCATCCACTTCGTTGGTGACGTTCACCACGCTGAACGTGCGCCCTTTGAAGACGGCGGCGGCATCGACGGAGAACTCGGCCCCATCCAAAAGAATCACGTTGTTCAGCGGCGCATCGTTTGCCCGCAGCCGTATCGCCTGCGTGAAGAGCCGTGTGCCGAGGCTGTGCGCCAGCACGTCGACTGAGGCACGTGCCGTTGCGAGTACGTCCAGCAAGCCTGCCAGTGCCTTTGCGGCGAGGCCGACAAGATCGACGCAGGCATATTCGTAGGATTCACTCCAACCGGCGGTGGCGTATTCGGCCATCGATCCGGTGGAGACCCAGGCGAAGGCGATCGCGGTTTCCTGCAAGCGTCGCGTGGCGGGATCGTATTCCTCGACCAGCGGCAGCCAACTCAGCCGAGGGTCAGGCCCGTCGCCTACCGGATACCCATACACTCCGGTGAATGGGTCGTATTGTGGGTCGCCGGTGTGGCGCGGATCGAAGTCGAAGCCATGCACCATCAACTTCGCCGGTGCTGTCGGCACATTGCGCGCCGCAAGCCACATTTCGACCACGTGCCGGAAATCATCAATCCCGCTTGGCGCCACATCGGGATCGCGAGGAAAGTACGCAGTGGCGCTGTCGTCATGGAAGCTCGCGGTCAGTGTATCCACAGCCTGTCTGTAGGCATCGGTATCGGGCGCCGCCGCGACGGCTGGGATCCAGACGACTTTCAGCATGACGTTGCCTCCTTTCCGGCAGGCAACTGTATCACGGTCAGGCGATCGTTTCAGCCGCGATCATGATCCCGACAGATCCGCCACTGGGACCGGGACTGCCCGCTCCAATACCCGCGCGGCGCGCAGCACCAGGTCATCGCGATATTGCGCGGCGGCGAGCTGCACGGCGTTCGGCAATCCGTTTGCCCGTTGGCCGAGAGGCATGGAGATCGCAGGCTGGCGGGTGATGTTGAAGGTGAAGGTCCAGGGTGCCCATTCGGTCCAGAGCGCTCTTACAGGATCGGTCAGGGGCGCGTCGGCCAGCGGAGGCGGGCCGGGCACCGTTGGGCACAGCACCAGATCGAAGCTCTGGTGCAGCCGCGCCATCGCGTGCGCGGTGGTGGACCGCATGGCCTCGGTGTCGAGGTATTCGATTGCGCTCATGTTGCCGAGCGTGCGCGCGACTTCGAGGAGGCCGGGATCAAGCCAGTCACGCTGCTGCTGTGGCGTGTTGGCGACCAGGCGCGACAGGGTAGCGCCCCAGACGCGCGAGAATACTTCGCGGGTGTCGGGCAGGTTCGGTGCAGCTTCGTCGACGATGGCGCCGGCTTCGGCCAGCAGCGCCGCGGCGCGTTCAACCGCCGCAATGCCATCCGTATCTACAGGCGCATCGAAACCGGGACGGCGCAGCACGCCGATGCGCAGGCCGGCGACGCCGTCCTCGATGCCATCCAGCCAATCGCGCCCCTCGTCGGGGACACAGTACGGGTCACGCACATCGTAGTGCGCCATTGCCGCGAACATCATCGCCGCATCGCGTACCGTGCGCGTCATCGGCCCGAGCACGGAGACGCCGGGAAAGGCGCTCGCCGGCCACATCGGCACGCGGCCGAGCGTCGGCTTCAGGCCGACCAGGCCGCTCCAGGCGGCGGGAATGCGGATCGAGCCGCCGGCATCGGTGCCGATATGCAATGGACCAAAGCCGGCCGCGCCTGCAGCACCGGCACCGGAGGATGAGCCGCCCGTGGTGTGTGCCGGGTTCCAGGCATTGCGGGTAATGCCGTTCAGCGGGCAGTCGCCGGGGGATTTCCAGCCGTACTCCGTGGTGGTCGTCTTGCCCACGATGACCGCGCCGGCGGCCTTCAGGCCCACGACCGCTGGCGCGTCGTCGGCGACCGGATTGGGATCTGAGGTGCGGCTGCCGCGCCTGGTCGGGTAGCCGGCCACATCGACGAGGTCCTTCACTGTGCACGGCACGCCGTCGAGCCCCCCAATCGGGCGGCCGATGCGCCAGCGCATCTCGCTTTCGCCGGCCGCCTCCAGCGCGCGCGGGTTCAGGACGGCGAAGGCGTTCAGCGTGGGGTTGAACTGGGCGATGCGCTCGGTGACGGCCTGCAGAACCTCGACCGGGCTAAGCATCCGGCGCGCATAGAGGGCCAGCATTTCCTCGGCTGTGAGCAAGGCTGCGTCAGTTGCGGGCATGGCCTCTTTCCTATCAGCGGTGTTCCGTCGCAGCATGAAGCCTGGGGCCGGCGGTGCAACCCCAAAGAAGGAGCAGAGCGATGAACGATCAGGCGCAGCCAAAGGAACAACCCTGGCAGTGGTCCGAGGCCACCTGGCGGCGCATTGTCGGCCGGGCCCGTGCCGGGCGCAGCTTGAAGCCGAAGGCTTGGCCGGAGGACGCGCGCTGCGCCGTCGCCATAAGCTTCGACGCCGACCACGAGACGATCCCGCTGCGCGATGCCGATGAAAGCCCGATGCGGATCAGCCAGGGACAGTACGGCAACCGCCAGGCCACGCCGCGTATCCGCACGCTGCTGGAGCGCGAGTCCGTGCCGGCGACGTTCTTCTATCCGGCGGTTTCAGCCCTGCTGCATCCCGAGGAGGTTCGTGCCATTGCCGACGATGGGCACGAGATCGGTATACATTCGTGGATACACGAGGCGAACACGAGCCTGCCTCGGGAGGCAGAGCGCGACCTGACGTTCCGGGCGGCGGAAACGCTCGGTCGCATCGCCGGCCGCGATCCGGTCGGCATGCGCACCGCGAGCTGGGACTTTTCCGTCAATACGCTGGACATTGTGCGCGAACTTGGGCTGCTGTACGACAGCTCGCTGATGGCGGACGACGATCCATACGAATTGATGGACGCGGGCGAACCGACGGGAATCGTGGAACTGCCGCCGGAGTGGATCCGTGATGACGCGGTATACTACAATTTCGTCCGGTTTTCCGCACTACGGCCGTATACGCCACCGTCGGCGGTCGGGGAGATCTTCACCGCGGAATTCGATGGCGCCTATGACGAGGGCGGTCTGTTCCTGCTGACCATGCATCCGCATATCACCGGCCACCGCTCGCGCATGCCGGTGCTGGAGCGGCTGATCAAGCACATGAAGGCGCGCGGCAAATGCTGGTTCGCGACACACGAGCAGATCGCGCGGTGGTGCAAGGAATATGCGTAGAGTTTAGAGGGCGGCCGGCGCGGCAAGCAGTGCCGCGCACGGCCGCAGTCAGAGCAAGCGTGTCAGCTCTGCGCCACGGCTCCGGACCACGGTGACGCCGCATCGCTCATGCCAATGCGCGCACCGTTCGCCGTCTGCACGATGACGTTGGGACAGGCGAAGTTGATCGGCACCGCGTTGTGCTCCACGACCTCGACCGGGCCATCCGCCGCCAGCGCATCCAGCACCGAAGCAGGCAGACGCATATCGGCACTGGTCTTGTCCACGCTGGAGACATCGATGCGCGGATGATGCGCCGCTGTTTCCACGTCCATGCCGAAATCGGCGATGAACGTCATGAGCTGAAATACCGAGGCCAGAATGCGGCGTCCGCCTGATGCACCGCCTGCAATGAACGGCCGACCGTTCTCCGCAAGGATGATCGGCAGCATGTTGCAGAGCGCGCGCTTGCCTGGTGCGATCGAATTCGGCACGCCGGGACGCGGATCGAACCACATCATTCCGTTGTTCAGCAGCACGCCGGACTGGGGCAAAAGCACGCGGCTGCCGAAGGACGACATCAGCGTGGTCGTGATGGCCACGGTGTTGCCCTCGGCGTCACAGGCCGTCAGGTGCGTGGTGCAGCTTTCGGCGGCGAGTGGCTCGGATTCACCCAGTCCCGAGAGGCGCTCGGCGTAGGCCTGCTTCATCACGCGCGCGAGCGTTCGGTACCAGCCCGCTGACGGTTCTGCGCCGCCATAGGGCGCATCGGCCATGCCTTCGAGCACACGCTTCAATGTCGGCGCGGCGGTCAGGCCGCCGGTGAGCTGCAAGGTGCGGCCACGCCAGCCGATTTGCTCTGCTTCCAGGATGCGGGCTTGGCAGTTGCGCAGGTCGTCCAGCGACAGCACGCCACCCAGTGCCTTGATATCGGCAGCGATCGAAGCCGCAACTTCGCCTTCATAGAAGTCGCGCAGGCCGGCGCGGGCGAGACGCTCCAGCGTTTCGGGCAGGTTGCCCTGGCGGAAGAATCCCGGCTTGCCCTGATAGGGCGGCGCCGGAGGTAAGCCGTTCGGCATGTAGACCGCTGCCGTGGTCGGATAGAGCCTTATGGCTGACGCCGACGTGACGACCTTGAGCGCGGTGTACCAGTCCTGCGGCAGGCCACGCTTCGCCAACGCGACGGCTGGGGCGACCACATCGGCCAAAGGCAGCCGGCCCCATTGCTTGTGTATATACTCGTAGCCAGCGACCGATGCAGGTATGGCGACCGACAGCGGACCGTGGATGTTGATATCGCCTTCAACTTCGGGCCAGGCGAACAGGTCGGTGGTCATGCGGCCGGTCAGCTTGTAGGTCGCGGGATTGGTGGCGGCCGGCGCGCGTGGGCCGAAATCGACGACCTCGGCGCGCGGCTGGCCGGCACGATGCACCAGCGCGAAGCCAATGCCACCCAGACCGGAATTCCATGGCTCGTGCGTCGCCAGTGCCAGGGCCGTGGCGACCGCCGCATCCATCGCGTTGCCGCCAGCATCCAGCACCGCGACGCCCGCCTCGGCCGCGCCCTTCGCCTGCGACACCACCATGCCGCGGCGCCCTTTCGCCGAGGGCTTGCTCAGCCTCCAATGCTGCGTGACGTGGGGTGGCGGGGCATATTGCATTGGCAGTCTTCCTTGGATGCGAGCGCCGTAATGGTCTGCCGCGGCGACAGGATTGGCAAGCCGCGCGATTATGAACGGCCAGGAAGGCGGAGCCAGGATATGGCAGTCGCGGAGCGGCGGAGGGCTTGCAACAAGGCCTTCGGCATCGGCAAACACTTCCGTCAACTCACTGCGCTGCATGGTTCAGATGACGCCTGCCGCTTGCAGTGGCCGGCAGCAGAATGGCAGAGCGGAAGACGTTGTCGGGATCGTAGTCCCGCTTGGCTCGGATCAGCCGCCCGGCGTTGGAGCCATAGCTATTCGCGGCGCGTTCCGGATCATCACTGGCGAGAAGGCTCGGATATCCCCCAGGTAGCGCAATGGCATCGAATGCATTGCGTGCAGCAAGAGCCCAATCGTGATGCAGTTCCGCCTGGCGGGTATTCGATCCATCCGCGCACGCTGCAAGTATCTCGATCAGCACATGGTCGCGACGCAGACCGAAAGCTGTTGTCTCCAACGGCACCCGCGTATCGGCGCCTTTGAACTCGTGGGTGAAGATGCACAGTTCGGAGGGACGGCGCTCGCCATCGCCTGGATCATCGCGTCGATGCCGGCAGCGTCGAGCGCGGGCAACCAGCAGGTTCCCATGAACGTTCGACGCCCATCAACCGGGAACGGATCGAACACAGCCAGCAAGCGGCCGTAGGGGGTCGTGTCAACGTGGCCGCCCAACAGCGTTCCAAGCTTGATGAACGCCGCGACCTCTGCTTCACTCTTGCCAGGGCCGCCGCACCAGGTTGATCGCATTCACGTGCGCCCAAAATTGCCGATCGCACGTCCTGCGTTATTCGGCAGTGGGTAATCGCGCGTGGCATGGAGCCTGTCGGTTTGGCCCGGATCCTTGTCGCCGAGTCGTAATGCTCGTCGCCGGGTCGCGACAGACCGTCGGATAGCTGCTCGCCAAAGCTTTTGCAGCGTCCGTGTCACGAGTTCTCCCATCCTTGTCTGCTCGTTTCACCACGCATCAAAGGGCGTGCGCGCGCCTGTGCCGCACAAGCGAAAATCCAACAAGCGAATGCTCAACAACCAGCCCTCCAGGCCGGAGTGAAAAATGGGCAGTCTGAGACTGGCGAAATACGGTTTGATTGCAGCGCCGAGAGAATGCGTTTCAACGTAACCAGAGGGATTTACTCCTCGGTAGATTGGCGTCTCGCTTGCATTACGCCGGTCAGGAACGGTACATGGCGTGGTCCGTGCCGGCATTCAGAAGGCTGGCATCAGCGCGCTGTCCGCGTGAATCATCGGACCGAGATGATCGTTGCCGACAATTCGGGTGGCAGCGGTGCTGCGCGCCGGGCGGGCGCGCGGCGTAGCCACGCCAGTTGCCATGCG
>Ga0070730_10003370_pt1 | contig 14367 bp, 13 predicted proteins | sample Coa_R1_3_FD_66447 | JGI IMG/M metagenome (GOLD analysis project Ga0070730, IMG submission 66447) | Surface soil microbial communities from Centralia Pennsylvania, which are recovering from an underground coalmine fire - Coalmine... | ecosystem: Environmental > Terrestrial > Soil > Unclassified ...
CGCTGTCTTGGATGAGATTGACGATCTCGCCGCCGACAATGGATGCTGAAAAGAGGTGTATGGTCATCTCGATGGAATTCGAGTGAAATGGCTATATGCACCGTAGCATCCAGCATATGTCCTCGTCAATGTTACTTGAGTTAATTTTTGCGGGGATCATTAGCTTTTTAGCTCACCCCTGGTTTTTGCCAAGTTCTTGAGTATTCGAGTACTAATCGCCCCTGTAGCCGTTTGTCGGGCGATAATTTTTTGGACCCGACGCCGTTTGTCAATAATGTAAGTAGAGGAATTGAGTTGCGGACAATCCGGAATATTACTCGCCACATGGGCGTTTCTCGTTACTCATCTGGTGAGACTTCCTACAAGCCGACTTCTGGCGCGCGTCACTAAGCTTCGTCCCATGAAGCGTCGGTCCGAAACATTGCCCATAGCTGAACATAAGCCGACTTATCGGGAGCGATCCGGCTGCGCTAGGAATGTGGTTTGCTGCCCCGTTCTTGATTCTCAAGGCTGGTTCCTACTCTCACGCTCCACGGCGGGTAGCCAGTTAGGATCGATGTGCGAATGCGGCAGACGGACCCGCAGTTGGATCGGCCTCATCCCCAAGGTCCATGGCTGCGATAAGACCGGTGTTCACAGTGAATACGTGGAGAACTTCGCTGTCCGATAGAACATCCCCTTGAAGGCTCTTGACGAGTTGGTGCACCCTAACGCGGACCTTGCCTCCGTCTCCCTCGGTGATTGCCAGCGGTTCGACATAGGGATCGAACTCGCCCCATTGTCGAGTCCAATAGGCGCGGATCTCTTCCTTTCCGACAACTTTGCCGCCCTCTGAAGCCTTGGGCCAGCTCACGTCTCGCGTCATCAGTGCTAATGCACCGTCAGTGCTAATGCACCGTCGATGTCCCGCTTGTTGAATGCCGAGTACGCCTGCTCAATAAGGGCCTTCGTGTCTGCCATACAACCTCCTACAACGCTTGCTATACACTCGGTTTTCGTTATCCCGCCAGTCCGCATCATCTCTGACGAGCTTAGCAAAAGAAAGGGCGAGCGGCACGGTGTTCAACCTATTTTTCCCCGTCGATGCGGTAAGGTGGTAATGGCGGTTCCCGTTACCTCCGGTGACCTTGCATTGCTGGAGAGAAGCCGACTTTGCGGGACTTATCGAGGCGCTTGCTAACCCAGAATTACTGGAGCCATTCAACATTCGATTGACCGATCAAGCCTTACATTCGGCTGCAGCCGCCTAAAATGTAAAAACTCCAGGGGGGGAGAACTCCCCCCTGTAAGCGGTATATCACTTCATCCACCTCTCGTGAGCGTTTCTAGGGCGTGACAGTAGTGTAGAAAATAGTGCCGCATTCGTCGTCACCGTTGCCGGGGCACAATGTGTTTGTCAGGTCTTTACGCCCGGTGAACACGTAAACTAACTTGCCTGCGTCGGCGCCCTGCTGGCTCACGACCGCCGCGGGATTGACGTCGAATATGTCGCCCGCGGTCCCAACCGTCTGGATGCCGAAGGATCTGTCCCAAACGGTCCCAGGAACGCCCACTCCAAAAATGGAGTACTGGATGTTCTGTGCGCCGTTGAGAAAGAACACGCCGTTTCTGCACGAATGGAAGGAGTCGCAGTCGGTGCCGGGTGTGCCGAAGGTCACTGGTGTTGGCGTTACGAGCATATCGTCCGCCGGAGGAGAGAGTCCGGCATTCACCGTCAGGCTGTCTACAGCGGCTACGAATGCGCCACCATGTGCCGCGCTTCTCTCGATAATCTGCACCCCGTCTATGGGTCGTGCACCATTATCACTGAAGCTCGGCGCTGCGTTGTTAAAGAGGGCGATATCTCCTGGCGGGCTTACCGCCGCCGCTGCGCCAGGGCTATCAATAATATTACCAAGGGTTGCCGTCGTCTCGCCGGTGTCAATAAAGAACCAATTGGCTCCATTCTTGGGATTGTAGTTGTTACTTGCATCGGCAGCGTAGTTGATATCCCAAATATTAGAGTTTTTGTCCGCGACGATCACATGGATTTGCTTTGAAGGTGGGTGTGTGGCGGTGCGGAAGTTGGAGTAGACGACACTCGGACCTGAGTCGGCGATATTATTGGCGGGCGGGAAAGCCTTAGCGGTCACGTTGACCCAGTCTGACCAACCCCCTCCTTTCTTGGGGAAATAGATGTTCCAGAGGTTATTGTCGCAGCCAACTACAAACACGGAGATCATGCCCTTGGCCTGCGATATTGCCTGGGGGGTGTTCCCACCGTTCGATAGGATACATGGCCCCCCATTCATCCCCGTTGGGGGTCCGCCAAGAGGAGCCCAACCGGACCAGGCGTTGGCTCCATCCCGAGTGTTGTGCGACAGGAGCAGCGTGCCTCCATCGATCACGAATGCTTCCCAGTGGGGTGGTCTGCGGTGGCGGCCGAAGGTGGGACCCCATGCCACGACGCTCACGAAAAAAGTGCCGCCGGGCGGACTAATGTCAACAAATGTAGTGAAGCCATCTCCGAGTGGAGGGCAAGAATCTTGGGTCATGACGGGTCCGCAACTGGCGACGAAGAGCGGGTGAGCGCCAGTGGTCGTGCCCCCCTCCAATGCGAACACGTCGAGATTGTCCATCCCGCCCGTCGGGATGTTCGTGACCGTAATCGGAGTTTTCGCATTCCCCAGCTCCGCAATGAAATCTGACATATCGGTCCAGGTCTGGGCCGCCGCGAACCCCGGTGAGAGCAGCGCACAACACGCCGCCAAAATGATTGCCAAACGCATATTCTTCATACTTCATCTCCTCTCGTTCGTCTTTCGTTTCGTTGGTTTTTCCAAGCTCTTTTCGTTCTTTCCCAGTGGGATACATCTGAAGGAGAAATGCCTTAGCGCAACATTTAACACCTCCCGACAGCGCGAGTTGGCCGGTGACCTGGATTCCAGGAATGCTGGTTGCGGGCACAACTCGAAGGTTACGACCTCAAAGATGCATCGGTCAGTGCATTTTGTTTGTGTTGGGGATGAAATATTTCGGTGAGGTGACCTTGGCCGCGCAAGACGTATTCAATAACGAGCTGCTTTAATGGCGAAAGGGACACGTTTTGCGCCTGCTGCAGCTTCGGCACGTGGGAACTCCGCTCTCGATTGTTGATCGTGGCTAAGGCGCTCACCGGGCATGGGTTATAACCCAATTCTCAGAATAACTCCCCGTAAACGGGCTTCGGAGACATCAAGGGCGATTCCCCGAAGCCGATTTCTGGACCGCAGACGGGCGGCCGATTCTGGAGTTGTGAGTGAACTGGCGATCTGCCACCAACTGCGGGATAAGCCCTCGTGGGCGGACCTGTTGACGCGCGCGCCTGCGTATCTCGGTTATGGATTTTCTATCTTGAAAGTTCGCAAATCCAATTCACTTCCCAGGTCTTTCCGCCGTCCGGCGAAAAAGACTGCTCCATACGCGCGGAGTGCGGAGAGATGTTGAGCCACACATAGCGTACAAGGATCGCTCGACCTTTGTACTCTTCCTGGTCGTAAAACTCGCCACGATTACCGGTGAACTGGCCGACCACCGGAGGCAGGCTGAGGGTCCCGTTATCAACGTCCACCAGGTAGATGCTCCATTGGTGCGATACAGGATTGTAGAGTCGCAGTGTCTGCGCCTTAATGTGGAGTTTCTTGTCGATGCTGGTGACGTCGAACTCTTCGAAGTTCGAGTTGCTGTTGAGGATCTTCTTGTGGTTCGAGATGCCGTCGTACTCAACCCACACATTTGAGTTGTTGAGCCGGTCAGGAAGGCGGCGGACGTGCGCTTTCCAGTCGCCAATCAGAAAGTCAAAGTCGTGGGAGCCATCCCGCTGAGGAAGGAGTGCAGGATTGATGGGCGTTTGCGCCTGGGCGGGATTGGCCGCCGTTTGCGCCCGAACAGAAACCGCGGACCTTGTAACGAATACGATCAGTAACAGAAACGTCAGCTTGGTGATTCTCATGCGCACTCCCATCCTCTTTTCAAGATTATGATCGGACGTGCACGGTAGACTTTCGTTAGCCGATGCGTGCTTTCCCTGGGTCAGTACCGAGAAACGGGCTTCGCGGAGATCGGGCGTAAGCGAAATTCAGCAACCCCATACGTCTCCCAAGCCGACTTCTGGCCCGCAATAACCTCCGGTTGCCCGTCACCCACCAACAACCGGAAATTTGGAACCCTTCACCACACTCAATGGGTGTACTAGCGATTTGGGAATCGTCGAAAGACCACTCACTCCTGACAGCCTACCCTAGCAATGAGACTTCGCATTCATTGAGCGAGCGGCAAAAGCCGGCGCATGCCTTCCGGGCATGCATGCCGGTCTGAAACGATTCGTAATGCTTCTTCAAATCGCGTTTGCCGCACATTCTCCAGGAGCTGCTCCCAATGAACCATTCCATAGACGATCTTCAGATCGTTGTTCGTCAGGTTGATCTCGCCCGCCCAGATCCGCCCATGAAAGTCTCTGAATGAGGGAAGCTTCTCGCTCAGGTTTATCGGCTTGCCCGCTGAACCCAGCAATAGGAAAACCGTGGCCGAGAGCATGTGCAACACCTGACGCATAAGGAAGAATCTCGCGCGTTGGTACTCGTCTGGCCGTTGGCCAAAATATCGTTCGAGATACGTGAGTTCGTCCGCGTCGTTGGTGACCAGAAAGTTTGCAGCGACGGCCAAGTCGAAGTAGCGGTCGTTCACGAAAGCAGCTTCCCAGTCCACGAGCCATACGTGTTGGCCGTCGAAGAGGATGTTTTCCGGCTTCAGGTCCATGTGGCACGACACCATATCCGAATCGAGACGCGGATAAGCGGCGCACACTTGTTCGTACCAGGGGAAGATTTCCTCGATTTCGCTCTTCGGGAGCAAACCTGCCTTGCGGAACCTCCAAATGAAACCGTTGTGCGCCGTGACGTAATTGAACGTTTTGGGAAAGGACGGCAGCGCATGGAGTCTTCGCAGCGTTCCGGGAAGAAGGGCCAGCGCTTGCGTTGGCGGAAAAGGGACGGCTTCGATGAAGTCGATGATCGCGATCCCATCTTCCTTGTTGGCGTACCAAACATGAGGCGCCAGACCGGCTTCGGCCGCCGCCTTCATGCATGTGGATATTCGCGCAGGATCTTTCCTCTCGTCGATGCGCGTCATGATGCGCAGCAGGTATGCAGATCCCTGCACGACGATGCGAAACACAAGATCCGAACTGAGACCTTTGGTCATCCTACGAATATCCTCGAACTGCGTTACGCCAAATGTTTCTCGCAGCGCGCGGGCTACGCCGGCATTTTTTTCTTCTGGAATCATGAAACCCTTTCTGAAGGCTCGGGACCCGGTAAATCTACATTGGTCGATGCTGCCTTTCTCAGTTTTCAACGATGAGGCCATAGTTATCCGCTGGACCACTGTATTGCCGAACGGTTGTGAGTCAGGATTTTGGTTCGGCTTCAAACGCTACCAAAAGAAAGTTTAAAAAAACAGACTGGTTTTAATCCGTCGCCCTTGGTATGCTTTAAGTGGCAGTTGAGTAGTTCACACCTCGAAGCTCCCGAAATTTCCCCCAAGCGCTATCGAATCAGGCCATACTGGATCAGGCGAAGTTCTCTCATGCGTCGAGGGCGACGAGGTCTGGTTTGATGTCGTATTGTCGGCAAACCGGCAGTTGTCCAGAAACGGGCTTATGGGAAGTTGGCCGGATCGGTACCGACAAGTCGGCATCTCGTCAGGAAATCAAGCACTGACTACTGAAACAGCCACCGGAGAAAAACGAGGCTCTATAGCGCCTGCAATACTTTTTCTTAACGTGGTTTTCGTTAGGTCATTTGCGGAGTTAGCCCGGAATGCGGACTATTCGCGCGTATCTAGAGAAAGGCTGGGTTCGCTGCAGACTGTCTGGCGGGGGTTAAGGGACGATTTTAGAACTTTTGCGCTACTGAGCCAGGAGAAGCTATTTTGGAGGGTTCATTCAGTGTACTGAACACGAGGGACGGGGCTAGCGGACGATTTGAGAACTCTTGTCTTTTTGTCCTGATTGTCCTGAGCTGCTGAGCAACTCTTTCGACGCATGGTAGTTGGTTTTCGTCCTTCGGCAATTATGTAGTTCGACAATGACTTGCCGCTTCTTGCGATCATGGGTAGAATCTTTCAGGTTTTCTCCCCAATTTTCAATCCATTGAGCGAGGAGGGCGTGTACCCGTGGGAGCACATGCGTTTGGGCTTCCAATGCATTGCAGATTTTCACTTTCAAACGCCAATGAGGTGAGTAAGCTATGGTGCCTGATGTCCACACAAGAAGGCATGATGCTATGAAAAGAATAGGAACAGCGTTTGTCTTGGGCATTCTCTGGCTCGTATTTCAGGGAACGATGGCTGGCCAGGAAACACGGAAGCTTAAAAACGTAGTCAAAGACGCCGATAACAGATACGGAGAAGGTGGAACGCTTACCACGGCATCGGATGAGCACTTCCATGCCATGATTGAGGAGTGGAGAGACAAGAACGGAGACCTTCGAGAGGTCCATATCCACGATTACCCGCAGCCGGGCAACCAGCAATGGACTTTCTGGAAGAACGCCAAAATAATGGGAGTATTTACTCTGTGGGAGTCCAGAACCGCGAACCGGTGGTATCTGCAGGACGATCGGAGCCACACACATTCGGAATACCTTCCAAAAGAAGAGGCCGTGAAAATCGTAGAAAAGATTGAGAAGCAATTTGCCGCAGACGGTACGATTTCCGACCGAGTCTTAGAGGCTGACACCAAGGTTGAGCAGCCGACATTGCCTCCGAATGAAGTTTTCTCATGCCGGAGAGTTGACCTGGCCACCGCAAAAGACAGCATTGAGAAGAAGATTAAGCACATCGAGGAGCGCAGAAAGCTGATGAGCGATGCTTTCTTCTACGAGGGCGCGGTGCAAACGCTCCAGACTGCGTTCAAAGCCAAAGGCGTTACCTTTTCGATGAGCAGCGCCGATCCTTGGGGAAAAAGTGGCATTGGCTCTGCATGGTCGGAGTCAGGTGAGGGCTTTTACAAAAACCATAGCGAGGCGCTCAACCAGTTGCTGGCAGCGGTGACCAAGCGCGGCTTCTCGACCGAAAGCGAGATGACGAGGCTCGACCAGGCGATGACCCGATGGGAGAAGTCCGATGACAACATCGAATCCCGGTTCCGGGCCCTGGTGGATGCGTACACGGTCGAGGCCAAGGCCTATGACGAGCAGAACGACTACATGACAAAGTATTTCCAGCAGCTAAACCAGTTGCAGACGCAAAATCCCTATCCTGCCGATGCTATCAACACGCTCAACTCCACCATGTATAGCAAGAAGAAGAGTTCGGAAGATCGCATTAAGAAGATGGAAGATGTGGACCAACGGGAAATTCGCGACAGGATCACAGCCCTGGCAAGCGAACAAATCTTCAAGTCACTCACAGAAACCTCTGATTGCCCGCCCGGCACAAAGGAACAGCCAAAATGATTGAGATGACAACATCCCTGGCCCGGTCGCTGGCAACCCTCACCGGTTTTGAAAATCACCTATTGTCTGGGTTGGGACCTCCGGGTTGGACCAAAGTGGAGTGTTGGTCGGGGCGAGGGAACGCTTCCGGTTACTCATCCCAGTCCGTGACATTCAGTGGTCGGCGACATTTGGGTTGGCTATACCGCCAACCGGCGGGCCTTGGATGGGATGGCCAGCTTTGTCTACCGCGGGAAACTTGAAGAACGCCGGGTCAGGTTCCGTACGGGTCACGTGCTTCAGCTCCCATTTTGAGGTGTGCCACCCATCCGCGCGCTTCATCTGGTTGATCAGAAGCATCATGCTGCCAATTTCGTTCGAGCACCAGGTTTCACTCTTTATCGTCGTGGTTGTGACTCGCAGTCCGTGCGCTGCCACGCCGTCAATGATCTTGGTGCCCAGGTCCTCTGCCCGTTCGCCGGGTGGGGATTGCTTGTAAATTGGAGACTGGAGCCCGCAATAGAGATAACCTATGGGACGCTGTGCCCGGCACTCCCATTTGGGATCGGGCGTCTGTGGAACGGCTTCGGTGTTGACCCACCAATATCTGCGCACTCCGTCATTGAGGGCAATTTCAACGTTCAGCGCCTGCTCTTCAGGACTGCCCATGGTGGCCGCCCGAAAACCTTGCACTTCCTGCTGCGACGGTAAATCCAGCGAATTCCAGGGAATCGTAAGTTCGTCTGTGCGAAGACACCCGTCACGACTACGAGCGACCTTCTGGTCGCCCCGCAGGCCAGGGTCGGGATGCTCCGTTCCATCGGGATCGATAAGCGTATGGATCCATTCGCCCTGAAAAGGAGCTCCAACCACCAACGTCATGGCCTCCTCGTGCTCTTCGGGAAGCTCGAAGAGCTGCGGATCAGGTTCGGTGCGGGTTACATGCTTCAGTTCAAATCTTGTCGTGCGGTTCGACTCCCGGTCGTGACGGATGACGATCATCATCACGCCCAGTTCATCAGAGCACCAGCTTTCCTCGCTGCTCTTCTCGCCTGTGATCAGCAATCCGTGCGCGGCAACACCTTCGATGGTTTTTGTACCTAAGTCCTTCTCGGTATAACCGCTCGGAAGCTTTAGGCCAGGCGCAAGTTGGAAGGCGGTGCAATAGGGAATATTGATGCGGCCCGGCACGACGCATTTTGATCTAATCCCCAATGGTCTCAATGCCGAACGAGGTTCACTGTTGCGCCATGTAATACTCGCGCTGCCCATGGAATAATTAATCCTGAGCGACTGCTCTTCAGGGCTGCCCATGCTGGCCGCATTGAAGCGTTCGACCTCGTGCGGCGACGGCTGATGCGGCCAGTCTTCAAGCTGGTCGATGCGCAAGCAGCCATCGCTATTCCGGGCGATCTTCATGATTGAAAGGTCCTGATGTTCCGTTCCATCCGGATCGATGCGCGTCCAGGTCTGTTCGGCCTGAAACGGAGCGCCAGCCAGGTTGCCGGGATTCTCGTTCAAGATATGGGGTGAGCGCTCCTGCGTCTTTGCCAGCAAAGCTGCGCCAAGCATAAGCGCAGGCAAAAGTGCGCCAGCCAACCGGCAGCGTTTTATGAGGGTGAGCATGGGTTCCTCCTTGCGGTGTTGCTGAACTCTCAGCGCTGAGTTAGGCACGTCTTCTCTGGTTAGACGCATCTGCTAACAATAGGGACAATTAATCCAAGAATTTCTTCTTTACCGCGTCGTCAGAGGTCTCACTTCGTGCAAGAGGACACTCCCGACGAGATTGGACGGGCGATCGCCATCTGGCTCGAACGAATTTGACGAACCTTTGCTCGGCTGGCCACTAGGGTAGAGAGGAAGCCTTCTGAAGCAATGTAGGCCCGTCGAGCACATCTCCACAGTGTCGAGCACCGGCGAGGCTGCGCATCACCACACGGTGACTACGTCTCGACGAGCGTGCCGAGCACCTCGGGCCACCGAATCTCAAAGTCGACTTCCCGTTGCAGTCCGCGCTCCAACAGAGCTTGGATCCGCTGCTGCGCTTCAGGCCACGTTATCGCGGTCTGAAAGCTGTTGAGGGCGTCGAGAAGCCGGTCGGCGGATGGCAACGAGACTTGGTTAACGAGATTCTTCGCCGCCGAGACAGCACGCCGGTCGAAGGAGGCGATCCGGCGCGCGAGCGCGTCGACGAAGCTGTCCAGCTCCGCGTCCGGAAGTGCGCGGTTGACGTATCCATATCGTTCTGCGGTATCGCCGTCGAAGTCGTTCGCGCCGAGTACGATTTCGAGCGCCCGGCCGCGGCCCACCAGATGTGGAAGACGTTCCGCGCCGCCGCCGCCGGGATGCAATCCGACCCCGACTTCGGGTTGGCCCAGTCGCGTGTTCTCGCGCGACGCGAAGCGCATGTCGCAGGCGAGGACGAACTCGCTGCTCACGCCCCGGACGCAGCCCCGGATCTTCGCGATGCTGACCGCCGGGGACTTGGTGAGACGCACGAACGTATCCATCAGGATCGGGAGGCCCGAAGCCCCGACAGCAGTCATGATGTTCCCTATCTTGCCGGTCAAATCAAAGTGGGCAAGGTAAAACTCGGGGTTCGCGCTTTCGAATACGACGACCCGCAGGCTCGGGCTGGCGTCCATTCGCGCCAGCAGATCCTGCAGGGCTTCGAATATGCTGGCGTCTACGATGTTGAAAGGCGGGTAATCGAACACAACCCTCCAGTACGCAGGCGTTTCCTCGATCACCCGCATGGGTGCCGCAGAATTAGTATTAGCCATATGGTTCTCCCTTCTTAGACCTCGACATCGCGGGACGGCGAGGTGATCTTCTTCCCTTCATAGGAACGCATGCGCGCGAGTGCAGACTCGCTGACGCATAATTTCAAGAAGAGATTTCGTTCAAGCGCAAGGCCTTGCGCCAGCGGCGTCTCCGTGGCGTTGCGGACGAGACGTTTACATCGGCGTTCATCGGCTCCTCCTGAGTTGCAACTGTTTCTTTTTCTAATGTCACGCCTAGACGGAGAATTTCAATAAAAAAACTACTTGTAGCACGCCTTCATGGGATTGCCGAAACGAACTGAATTTGTGAATTCCGACCACAATAAATGTGCTCTGGTCTAACGTCTATAATGAGAGGATCGGTCGTAAGGTACTGGAGCTCGCAATGAACAGGACCAACTCTCAGGGATCGAATCGAGTCTCGGGAACGTCGCCTGAATCAGAGACTGAGCATCCTTTTACGACTCACATAAAATTGGAAGGCAATTTTTCGGTCCCCTCCCCGTTTCGAACGCCAAGTACCTTTACCATCACTCGCCTTGAATCCGCGGGTGGTTTGCCTGACCGGATCACAAAGCTGTCGAGTGTACCGGCTATCCTTGTGTCTATCTCCCTCAAGTCTTTGCCATTGGACAGCTATCAATTGTGGGTCGCCGACAAGCTTGTGCCAACACACGGCGTTTTGCCTTTTCGGAGCAATGTGATCGATTTCGACGCGGAACCCAGCTGCTGGGCTGGCAAGGCGTTCGACTATGTTCATTACACCCTGCCACGGAAAGGATTGGATGACATCGCGGAGGATTTAGGTTATGGCCGGGTAAGCAGCTACCGGGTTTCCGTTGTTGAAGATGATCTGGTCCTGACCCAGATCACGAGAAGTATTCTCCATTTTGTTGGCCGAAAGGACGCGCTCTCTTCCCTGGCACTGGATCAATTCAGCCTGATTTTGGGCGCACATCTCGTTCAGCGCTACGGTGTACTCCAGAAGATGGCAGATACTTCCAAGGGAGGTTTGGCTGGATGGCAAAAGGAACGTGCGATGGAACTGATGCGGGAAAACCTGCATGGGCGACTTCGCTTATCAGAACTTGCGCGTGAATGCGGGTTATCGGTGAGTCACTTTGCGCGCTCATTTAAAGCCGCGTTCGGTATTTCAACTCACCAGTGGCTGATTCAGCACCGCATTGAGCACGCCCAGCAACTACTCAGTCAGACTGCCATGCCACTGGTTGAAGTCGCATTTCAGTCAGGATTTAGCGATCAGGCGGCATTTTCGCGCACATTCAACCAGATCGTCGGAGCTAGTCCAGGACGATGGCGGCGCGAGCATAGTTCGAGAAGTAGGGGGTTGAAGAACATCTGCTGATTTTTTAGCCGATTGGTCTAGCTTCAAAACTGCTTCCAACTCTACCCACTTCAGCCGTCCTGCCATCAAGCCCCACTTGGTTCTTGCACTGCTCTAGAAGCTCCACAAATATTCAGGCAAAAAACAACAAAATCAGCACAATCCTGCAAGAGCGGAGATATTGCGTGAGCGTAAGCTAAAAAGGTTCACTTTATAGAAAGCCGGTGTGCATGAGACGCAAAAAGGAGAACGAAATGAAATCTAACTGCAGAAATGTCACGACAAAGCTTTATGCGGTTGCTGCGCTTGCTTCTGCGCTGATGGGTGGGACTCTGAACGCCGCCGCGGCGGGTCCCGCGCCAAGTGGCATCAAGAACGTGGTCTTGGTGCATGGTGCATTCGCCGACGGCTCCGGCTGGGAAGCCGTCGCGAAGATCCTTGAGAAAGATGGCTACACGGTGTCGGTAGCGCAACCCCCTGAGACTTCCTACGCCGACGATGTGAAGTACACGAGGGCCGCAATCGACGCCATGGGCGGGCCGGTCGTCCTGGTCGGCCATAGCTACGGCGGGTCCATCATCAGCGAGGCCGGCAATGATCCAAACGTTGTGGCACTGGTCTACATCGCCGCATTTGCACTCGATGAAGGTGACAGCTGTGCGTCGATCGAACAGGCCCTGCCGCAAGCCTCCAAGGCATTCAAGCCGGATAGCAACGGGAACTGGTGGATAGACGAGACGCATTTCGCGGCCGACTTCGCGGCGGATATTCCCCCCGCCGAGTCCCACTACATGGCTATATCGCAGGTGCCGATCTCCACTGACTCGTTCACCCATAAGGTCACAAATCCCGCCTGGAAGACCAAGCCCACTTGGTACATGGTGGCCACCGCAGACCGGTCGATCAATCCGGACCAGGAACGGATGATGGCGAAGCGCGCCAAGGCAAAGACGGTCGAAGTGAATGCCAGCCATGTGGCCTACATGTCTCACCCGAAGGAAACAGCCAAGCTCATCGAAGAGGCTGCTACCTCCGCGTCAGCCAATCAGTAATTCCTCAACTGAAGGAGAACAAATTGAAAACAACGCATAGCAAACCTAGCATCGTGTTCTGTCACGGAATCTGGGCCGACGGCTCGTGCTTCGAGGTGAAGAGCAGCCACGTCCCCGTGCTCTCCCACCCCGACGTGGTGATCAATGTCATCCGTGCCGCTGCAAAGGCTCTTCAAGAAGCTGCGGCGGCAGCGTAAGGTCCCTTCGGGGACTTTGCAATGGTGCGAACAGTGCTAAGTAGCTGTTCATCTGGATCGCGATGATTTGTATGGGCGACGCAACTATGACTCATAAGCGGTGCTCCTGGGCCAGCGTGGATGGTCCGCTACTGCTCCAATATCATGACCGCGAATGGGTGTCCCTGTTCATAGTGACCGCAAACATTTCGAGGTCCTCGTGCTCTCAGGCGCACAGGCCGGATTGAACTGGTCGCTCGTGCTGAAAAAGCGGGAAGGTTATCGCCGCGCGTTCGACAAGTTCGATCCGGAGAAGGTCGCGCGCTACTCCGAAAGACAACTCCAGAAGCTTACATCTGATCCGGAGATCATTCGCAACCGCATGAAGATCGAAGCCGCTGTGCGCAACGCGCGCGCATTCCTCCGGATCCAAGAGGAGTTTGGGAGTTTCGATTCCTATTGCTGGCGTTTTGTCGGAGGACGGCCCAAGCTTAACCACTGGAAGGCTACGCGGCAGATTCCAGCGACTTCGCCGGAATCAGACGCATTCAGCAAAGACCTTAAGCACCGAGGATTCAGCTTCGTCGGCCCCACGGTCGTTTATTCGTACATGCAGGCGGTTGGAATGGTAAACGATCACCTCGTCGATTGCTTCCGTTATCGGGAGATCCGGCAGGATTGGAAGGCTGGATCTTCCGCGTAGCGGAGAGTGTCGAGATGGCATTGAAAGAGACAAGTTCATGACCTCCTAGCGCAACACTGGGGTGATTATCTCCTTAGCACACGGGTTCCCGAGCGGATGGTCGGCAACACTTCCCCAATCCGGTTCGTTCCGGATTGCCCGTGATCCCTCCCAAGATCAATGCCGAGCGGGGAGATCGCTTTCTACGCCCTCCTCCGCCAAGTACCGCTCCAATTTAGAGAAACATAACTTCGCTGATGTCGATGGACCCGCCGCGCGACTGTATTGTTATCCGGCGCGGCAGGCCCATATTTCCTTTTTGAAGTTGGCACACGGGACGGTATGATGGCCTTAAGCTCCCGTACAACGGGGATGCGTTACCAACCTCGAAGGAAACACGCAGTGCTACTCGAGCTTCGCGTCGAAAATTACGCCGTCATAGATAATGTCGTGGTGGAGTTTGCCTCGGGATTGAATCTGCTGACCGGCGAAACCGGGGCTGGAAAATCGATCCTGATTGACGCTCTGGCTCTGCTGCTGGGCGAGCGCGCCTCCAATGAAATGATCCGGCACGGCACAGAAAGGGCCGTGGTCTCCGGCGTCTTCGAAGCGCAAGGCAGCGCCGTCAGGGCCATCCTGGAAAAGAATGGAATTGATTGTTCCCGCAACGAAGGCGAAGATGGCGACCTGATTCTCCGCCGCGAAATCAGTGCCGGCGGCAAAGGCAGGGTTTTTATCAACAACCAGCCGGCCACAGTGGCTGTTCTCAAGCAGCTTGCTTCCGAACTGGCCCATATCCACGCGCAAAGTGAGACCTTGCTCGCCTTTGATGCCGGCGAGCGCCTGCGGCTGCTCGACCGTTTTGCCAACATTGA
>Ga0070730_10003372_pt1 | contig 14358 bp, 10 predicted proteins | sample Coa_R1_3_FD_66447 | JGI IMG/M metagenome (GOLD analysis project Ga0070730, IMG submission 66447) | Surface soil microbial communities from Centralia Pennsylvania, which are recovering from an underground coalmine fire - Coalmine... | ecosystem: Environmental > Terrestrial > Soil > Unclassified ...
ATTTGCGGTTGCTGGTGCGCAGGAAACACGTCGATAATGCGGTTGATGGTAGACGCCGCGGAATTCGTGTGCAGTGTGGCGAAGGTCAAGTGGCCGGTTTCCGCGATGCGCAGCGCGGACTCAATCGTTTCCAGGTCGCGCATTTCGCCGATAAGCACCACGTCCGGGTCTTCACGAAGGGCGGCGCGCAGCGAATTTGCGAAGGAGTGCGTGTCGGCATGGACTTCCCGTTGGTTCACCAGGCATTTCTTGTGATTGTGCAGGAACTCGATGGGATCTTCGATGGTAATCATGTGCTCTTCGCGCTCGGCGTTGATCTTATCGAGCATGGCGGCGAGCGTCGTCGATTTCCCCGAGCCTGTCGGGCCGGTAACCAGCACTAAGCCTCGCGGCTTATCGCACAGTCCCTTTACCACAAGGGGCAGACCCAGCGCATCAAAGCCTTTAATCTCCCAGGGAATGGTACGAAAGACCGCTCCCACCGCCCCGCGCTGATTGAATACGTTGCCGCGGAAGCGCGCCAGGTTCTTCAAGCCAAACGAAAAATCCAGTTCCAGATTCTCTTCGAAGCGGTGCTTCTGCGCGTCGGTAAGCACGCTGTAGGCGAGCGACTTGGTGTCGGCGGCGGTCAGCGGCGGCATGTCCAGGGCCCGCAAGCGGCCGTGCACGCGAACGCGCGGTGCGCTGTTCGTCGTAATGTGCAAATCGCTTCCACCCATCTCGATCATTTTCTTGAGCAACTCGCTCAGCGTAATCCCGGCCATCGCCTCACCTTTTCCTAGAGCACCGTCTCGCGCAGGACTTCCTCCAACGTCGTCTGTCCCAGTGCTACTTTGACTAATCCGCTTCGCCGCAACGTGATCATCCCCTGTTCGATAGCCTTTTTCTTGAGTTCCAGCGCCGAGGCACCGACAAGAATCAATTCGCGCAGCTCGTCATTGACTTCCATTACTTCGTACAAACCCGTCCGTCCTTTATATCCTCCCTTATTGCAGGTAGAGCACCCCTTCCCGTGGTAAATCTTAGTCGTCTTCACTTCGTCAGGGGAATATCCGGCGTCAATCAACGCCTGTTCCGGAATCTCCAACTCTTCCTTGCAATTTGCACAGACGCGCCGCACCAAGCGTTGCGCGCAGATCAGGTTCACCGAAGTCGCCACCAGGAAGGGCTCAATACCCATATTCATCAGGCGGCTGATGGTTGATGGCGCGTCGTTGGTGTGCAGTGTGGAAAGTACCAAGTGGCCCGTGAGCGCGGCTTTCACCGCAATTTCCGCGGTTTCGAAGTCGCGGATTTCGCCGACCAGAATGATGTTCGGGTCTTGCCGCAGGAAAGCGCGCAGCGCCGCCGCGAAGTTCAACCCGATCTGATCCTTCATCTGCACCTGGTTGATGCCCGACAACTGGAACTCGACGGGGTCTTCCGCGGTCATGATGTTGGTGTCCACCGTATTCAGGCGCGCTACCGACGAGTACAACGTGTTGGTTTTGCCCGACCCGGTCGGACCTGTCACCAGCACCATCCCGTACGGCTTCAAGATGTTCCGTTCGAATTTCTTTAGCGACTCCTGCTCAAAGCCCAGCTTAGTCATGTCGAGCCGCAGGTTTTCCTTGTCGAGCAACCGCAGCACGATCTTTTCTCCATACAGCGTCGGCACCGTCGAAACGCGGAAGTCGAGCTCTTTCTTTTTGCCCTCGGACTTGTACTTGATCATGATGCGGCCGTCTTGCGGCAAACGCTTTTCGGCAATATCCAGCTTGGCCATGATCTTCAGGCGGCTGGTCATAGCATCTTTCAAGCGCAGCGGCGGTGTCATTACCGTCTGCAACTGCCCGTCAATGCGGAACCGCACGCGCATTTCGAGCTCGTACGGCTCGATGTGAATGTCGCTCGCGCCACGCTTGACCGAGTCCGTCAGAATGAGGTTCACCAGCTTGATGATGGGCGCTTCTTCGGCGGCCTTTTCCAACGAAGCCGCGTCCAGCTCTTCTTCTTCGGCGGCCAACTCCAGTTCCTGGTCTTCCTCGACCAGGTCTTTCATCATCTTGCTGATCTCTTCCGAGTTGGTGTCCGAGCCGCCATAAAACCGCGAGATGGCTTCGCCGATGGCCGACTCCGACGCCACCACCGGCTCGACGTTGAACCCGGTCATGAACTTGATGTCGTCCATCGCGAACACGTTCGTCGGGTCGGTCATCGCAATCGTCAACACCGAGCCGACACGCGAAAGCGGAATGACTTGATACCGCAGCGCTGTATCTTGCGGGATGAGCTTTATGACGTTCGGATCGATTTCGTAGTATTTAAGATTGATGGACGGAACGCCGTACTGCCGGGACAGCACACCCGTAATGTCGTCGTCGGTAATAAAGCCCATTTTCGTCAGGCAGCTTCCCAGCTTGCCGCCATTAGAACGCTGGAATTCCAGCGCCTTCTGGAGCTGATCCTGAGTAATCAGGCTTTCTTTGATTAATATCTCGCCCAAACGGACGGACATCCGCAGCACTCCGTGACGGGTCTGCACCCAACCGTCAACATAACAAATGGCGGCTGCGAAGGTGCGTGGAAAATGTGCGCTCGTTCTGAAATGGCTAACCCCTGTACGCTTGGTCAGGTTCTTTCGCACGCGGTACAGGTGGAATTCTTGACTTGCCTTTGCGCCGTCGCTATCGTGCGAATAGGCTGAAATCAGGCGAAGTCGGACGAACCTTCATCGCATGTACACCAGGCTTACCAAAATGGGACGCTGCGGGCGGCGTGACGCGGATTGCGAGCATGGCCGGAGGCTCGCTCTCGCAGATTCGTACCAAGTCGAGGGACATCAAGACCTCATTTCCCGGTTTCCGTCCGCGCCCACATCCAACGAAACGCTGCCTCTTGCGGGACTTATTGAGGCTAATCCATGAGCCGGCTTGGCTCCAAGCAGCGCTGGAGCGTTGCCATCGGCGGCCTCCTGCTCACTTTGCTCCTCGCGGCCGTGTTTACCTTCGGCTCCCTCGACGTACCTTTCGAACCCAAAAGCTGGCGCACATTAATGCCGCTTTATGCGGTCTCGAGTTTCGTCACGGCTGCTCTCCTTATCTTTCTCCTCATCCTCGGCCGCACCATCCTTCGCCTCTGGGCCGAATCCAGCCGCGAACAACTCGGGGCGCGCTTCAAATCGAAGATGGTCGTTGGCGCGATGGCCATCTCTCTCTTGCCGATCATCTTCATGTTTATCGTGAGCTATTCGCTGATCAACCGCACCCTGCTAAAGTGGTTTCCTCGCCCGCTCGAGATTGTCTCTGAAAAGACTCAGGAGATAATCAATGACGTCGGCCGTACGCAAATTCCACGCCTACGCCGCCTCGCTCTCCAGGTCCAGCAAGACCCATCGCGTGCAGACTCCGACAAACTTCAGCACGCGTTCGCAAGCGGCGCGGACGCCGTGTGGATACTCGACCGCAATGGCGATCCCATGCGCGGCGGCGTTGTCTGCGATAACCAATCCGAGGAGCGTAAGCCGCCGATTTGTGCCCAGCCTGGCGTCATTGGAAAGCCGGTGCGGACATTCCCCTCGGGTATTGAAGTCTGGGAAGCCGCCGGCAAAAATTACTTTGCCGTCCGCGTCCCTTTCGCGCAGGGCAACCAAGTCAGCGGATACACCGTCGCGGCCTATCGCACCAGTCCGGACTTCTTAAGCCGTATCAATGAAATTGAAGATAACACTAGGGAATACAATCAGGAAAAGCAGGATTTGCGCGCACTCAAGACGCAACTCCTGCTTATTTTGCTTCTCTTCACCGTGCTGCTCTTCTCGTCTGTGATGTGGGTCGCCCTGTTCCTCGCGAAGCAGGTCACCGTTCCCATCCAGGCCCTCGCGGAAGGTACACGCGAGGTATCGGCCGGCAATTTTGAGTATCAAGTGCCCGAGCAAGCGCAGGACGAGCTTGGCGTTCTCGTCCGTTCCTTTAACGCCATGACCACGCAATTGCGCGACAACCGCTCGCAAATCGATCAGTTCACAAAAAACCTCCAGCAGGCTGTCCAGGAGCTTGAGCGCCGCCGTCAATTAATGGAAACAGTGCTCGAAAACATTCCCACCGGCGTGATTTCGCTCGATGGAAATGGCGCAATTCTTCGCGCCAACACCGCGGTGACGCGGATGTTCGGCGGCGCCGCGCGCAATCCGCAATCTCTCGATGCCTTGCTCGGGCCGGATGCCGCCCGCATGCTCCAACTTCTCATGCGGCGCTCGCTGCGTATGGGTGTTGTGTCTCGCGAAATCGAAACGGTCGTCGCCGGCCGCGTCACTCACTTGGCGGTCACCGCCAGTTCGCTCGGCCCGCGCCGCGCCAATTCCGGCTATGTCCTGGTGCTTGATGACCTGACGGAAATGCTCCGCGCACAAAAGTCCGCGGCCTGGCAGGAAGTGGCTCGCCGCATCGCGCACGAAATCAAGAACCCCCTGACGCCCATTCAACTGTCTGCGCAACGCTTGTCCCGCTTTCTGGATAAACGCGACTCCCGCGACGGCGCCAATGCGCGCGACACCGAACTCACAAATCTTGTACAGGAATGCTCTCGCCTCATCGAACGCGAAGTCTCTACGCTCGCCGCTCTCGTCAATGAATTTTCCCAGTTCGTGCGCTTCCCCATCGCGAAGCTGGCGCCCACGAACCCCAATACCATCGTCAATGAAGCGCTGGCGGTTTTCTCTGGCCGGCTCGACGGCATCTCCTTAAAAGCCACTCTCGCCGACAACTTGCCCTCCGTTCGCGCCGATGGCGGACTTTTGCGCAGCGTCGTCGTGAATCTCATTGACAACGCCGCCGAGGCCCTCGAAAACTGCACGCTTCGCGAAATTCTCGTCTCCACGCGTGCCCACACCGAAGCCGACACCATCGAGATCTCTGTCTCCGACACCGGCCACGGCATTTCTCCGGAAGACAAAGACAAGCTCTTCCTGCCTCACTTTTCAACAAAAGACCGCGGCACCGGCCTCGGTCTCGCCATCGCCGCACGCATCGTTGCGGAACACGCCGGCCGCATCCACGTCGAGGACAATCATCCCGTCGGCTCGCGCTTCCTCATCGAACTGCCTGCCGCCGATATGACTGCTTCTCCGGTCGCTGACCCGGTCGGCTCGGAATCCTCGCGATGACCGTCAAACCGCATCTGCTCGTCGTCGACGACGAAGCCGGCATCCGCGAGTCACTTTCCTCGATCCTCGAAGACGAGGGCTACGAAGTCGACGCCGTAGGTTCTGCCGAAGAAGCGCTCGAGCGCGCGGCCGACGGCACGGTTGAAGTGATTCTCCTCGACGTCTGGCTTCCCGGCATGGACGGCCTCGAGGCGCTTGGCCGCCTTCAGGGCTATCCGCGACCGCCTTCGGTCATCATGATTTCCGGCCACGGGACTATTGAAACCGCCGTCCGCGCCACCAAACTCGGTGCGTTTGATTTCATCGAAAAGCCACTTTCACTCGAAAAAATCGTTGTGCTGGTGCGCAACGCCATTCAGCAGCGCCGCCTCCAGGAAGAAAATCAACTGCTTCGCAGCGAGCTCGGCCATCGCTATCAAGTCATCGGCGACAGCGTCCCGATGAAGGCGCTGCGCCAGCAGATTGCCGTCACTGCTCCCACCAACGGTCGCGTCCTCATTTACGGCGAGAGCGGCACCGGCAAGGAACTCGTTGCGCACGCGCTGCACGCCGCCAGTCTTCGCAACAAAGGTCCTTTCGTCGAAGTAAACTGCGCCGCCATTCCCGAAGAACTGATCGAGTCCGAACTTTTCGGCCACATTAAGGGCAGCTTCACCGGCGCCAGTGAAGATAAAGTCGGCAAGTTTCAGAAAGCTGACGGCGGCACGCTCTTCCTCGACGAAGTTGGCGACATGAGCCTGCGCACGCAATCGAAAGTCTTGCGCGTTCTCGAAGAACAGCGCTTCGAACCCGTCGGCTCCAGTCAGACCATCTCCGTGGACGCGCGCGTGATCGCCGCCACCAACAAAAATCTCGAGCAGGAGCTCGCTCGCGGCGCTTTCCGCCAGGACCTCTTTTACCGTTTAAACGTAATTCCCTTCTTCGTTCCCCCATTGCGCGATCGCCAGCAGGACATTCCCACTCTGGCGCGCTACTTCCTCGCGGAATTCAGCGCTGAATATGGCAAGAAGACGCGCGAGCTTAGCGACACGGCGATGGAAATCCTCATCCGCTATCCCTGGCCCGGCAATGTCCGCGAACTGCGCAATCTCGTCGAACGTCTCGTCATCGTCTGCCCGCAGGCGCGCATTGAGCCGCACCATCTTCCGCCGGAGCTTTTCCGTGGCGTCGCCGAAAGCCCGCAGCAACCCTACTCAACATTGCACGAAGCGCGCAGCGCCTACGAGCGCGAATTTATTTTGCGCAAACTCCAGGAAAATCGCTGGAACATGACGCAAACCGCCAGCGCCCTCGGCCTCGAGCGCAGCCACCTCTACCGCAAAATGAAATCCCTCGGCATCGCCGCCCCCGACTGAAGAAGCACAGCCACTCCTGCCTGTGCTTCTTTGTGACATAGACTTGGGTCTGTTCTTCCTAGTGGCGCAGACTTCAGTCTGTGCTTTGGTTACCCATGGCTTTGTCCTGCCTCAGCTCGAAATGGAGAAGGCGTTCGTCCGCTAAGATAGCGGCGCGAACGCATGAAGAAACAACAAAAGCACTACACGCCGGACGAATAGGTCTCCATCCTGAGGGGGCACTTGTTGGAACGAGTGACGATTTTGAACAGCGCCATCGGCTACATCACGCCAAAGGAAATGCTCGCCGGGTGTCAGCGAGAGCTTCAGGCCGAGCGGGATCGGAAGTTGGAAGCAGCGAGGGAAGCGCGAAAGAATCGCCGCCCGCGGCCCTCGTGACGGATGAAACGGATTACTTCCGGATTGCCGACCATCCGGGAGTCATAATGTGATAGCTCGAATGGAGCGCCCAGTGCGGCCAATTCTGCCATCGAGCGAATCGGGGATGCGATCAGGGGCTCAGCGAAGAATGCCGGGAAGCTGGAGGCGAAGAGCAACTGCCGAAGGAAGTCCGTCAATCCTACAACTGCAAGATTGTCGTGGGCATGATCGCGAGATTTTCTCATGCCAATTCGTCTGGCTTTTGCTCAGAACAGGACGCCTTGGATTTCGACTTCCAATGCTGGAGATATGAGCGAGACGACAATGTCCAAAACGGGATAGTAACCCTCCGGCTTTTGTTCTACCGTAACAAGCAAGGCGTTGAAAACTTCCAGAGATCCGAGCATTCAGCCTCGGCTGAAGAATAGGTCTAAATGCTATGACTTTCCATTTCTCAGAATTCCTGTCTGCCGCCCGGTTTCGGTTCCTTGCCCCGGCCTTATGTGTCTTAGCGCTGGCTGGCTGCGTAGGACCAACAGCAATGACTCCTCCTCCTCCCGCTGCGAGCGTGCGTTTTGGCCACGTCTTGATTGTCGTCGAGGAAAACGCCAATTTTGGCGACGTCATCGCTAATCCTGCGTTACCTTACTTAAATGGCCTCGCCAATCAGTACGGCCTCGCGACAAACTACTTCGCCAACGCGCACCCATCGATCCCAAATTACTTCGAGCTCACGACTGGACAAATTCTGACGCTTATCGACGCCTCCACACCGCACGATTTCCCCGTCTCGTCACAGAACGTGGTCCGCGAACTCCTCGCCTCCGGCAAATCCTGGAAGTCGTACGCCGAAGATATTCCGTCGGTGGGCTACACAGGCGGCGATACGGGCCGTTACGCCGTCCGCCACAACCCGCTCGCTTATCTCACCGACGTGCAAAACGATCCTGGGCAAGTGCAGAACCTCGTGCCCTTCAGTCAATTCGCTACCGATCTGAGCGCCGCCAAACTGCCTAACTTTTCCTTCATCGTCCCCAATCTTTGTGATGACGCGCACGACTGCTCGCTTGCGACCGCTGATACCTGGCTCAAGACCAACATCGATCCGCTCATTCAAAGCCCGCTGTTTCAGAACGACGGTCTGCTCATCATTGTGTTTGACGAAGCCGATACCCTCGACTTCACTTCCGGTGGCGGCCACGTCGCGGCCGTAATCGTTAGCTCGCTGGGCAAGCGCGGCTACAAGTCCATCGCCTTCTATCAACATCAAAGCGTTCTTCGCCTGACGCTCGAAGGCCTTGGCGTGACTAAGCTTCCCGGAGATGCCGCCACGGCACCAGCCATGTGGGAGTTTTTCACTACACAGTAGAATAGCGCCTCAGCTTGGTCTCAGTTTGCACATCGCCTCTGAAAAGCACGATGGATTCCCCGGCGAAGGAATCGAACCGATCCCTTCTTAGGTCGAAAAAGCTGTTGTTGAGATCGTGAACGAATCAGCGAAATAGTGTCTTGCTCATTCCCAAGCTCTTCGTTGCCCTCTGTCGCTTCATGGCGATTAAGGGTGGATGACGGGCAAACCGGAAGTTGCGACGCATGGGCACGGTGAAGCTACACTGATGTCTCCAGGCGAAACGGAAGCGGGCTCTGCGGGAACGCAACCATGCTGAGGGAAAGCCTGGTGATTGTATCGATGCCTTGAAAATCTCCGCCCGAAGGGTCGAGCCTCACTAACGGAGAGCGCCTCTTTCCATTTCAGGCTGAACCAACTCAAGCTCGCCTAGTTCTCAATCTCCTTCTCTCCCGCGCCCTCTTTCACCGCCTGGTCTCCGCCAATCGCCTCCAGTTGCGCATGCCAGTCCAATTCCCTCACCCGCTGCGGATTCTCCCGCCAATTCGGGAGCACCTTCACAAAGAGCCCCAAGTAAACTTTTGTCCCCAGCAATTCTTCCAATTCCTTCCGCGCTTCCGTCCCGATCTTTTTCAACATCGCGCCCTTTGTTCCAATCAAAATTCTTTTCTGCGTGTCACGCTCCACGTTCATCGTCGCTTCGATTCGCGTCAGCCTCGGCAACTCTTCGAATTTCTCGACCTCCACCGCCAGTGCGTACGGCACTTCGTGATACATCGCCTGAATCGCTTTCTCCCGCACAATTTCCGCCGCCAAAAAACGCTCGGGTTGATCCGTCACCTGATCTGCGGGAAAGTACGGCTCGCCCTCTGGTAGCGTCCTCAGAATTTCTTTCAATAATTCCTGGCACCCGCTTCCCTTCAGCGCGGAAATCGGCACAATTGCAGCGAACGCGAACATTTTCTGGAACGCCTCGATAAGCGGCAGCAGCTTCGGCTTCTCGACGCGATCCACCTTGTTCAGCACAAGTATCGTCTTCCCCGCGAAGCGCTTCGCCTTCTCGAACAGCAACTCATCTTTTTCCGGCATCCCGCGGCTCGCGTCCGCCATCAACAACAGCACGTCGATTCCTTCGAGCGCCGCAGCGACTTCCCGCATCATTTGCCGGCCCAACGCCGAATCCGGCGAATGCAACCCAGGCGTATCAATAAAAACGATTTGCCCTTCCGGACTCGTCACAATTCCTTGTACGCGGTTTCGCGTCGTCTGCGGCTTCGACGTCACGATCGCGATCTTTTGTCCTACCAACCGGTTCAGCAGCGTGGACTTCCCCGCATTCGGCCGGCCTACGATCGCCGCAAACCCCGACCGGAACGCGCTCTTCTTTTTTGCCGCCTTCTTCAATTTTCTTCGTTCCCTGTCTTGCGCATTTTTTAACTCGCTTCGCGATAGCCCTGCGCTCTCACTTCACAATCGGCAATTCCAGCGTGCTCGCATGCTCCGCGTCATGCAGCAGCGTCACGTGTGCCGTCTTCGCATTTTTCGCCGTCTCCTCCGCCACCACGCCCCCGCTGTTGTAATTCTTTTCCGTGTTCGGCGTGTTAACGCACTGCACAAAAAGCCGCAGGCGGCTTCCCTTCGCAATCCGCCGCGAGAAAAACGTGAAATTGTCGAACACGTATTTCTCCGGCTTCCCCGGCGTAACCAGCTTTTCCTGCCGCAGTGATTCGCGATATCTCGCGCGCATCGTCGCCGACGTCAACGCCACGGACCCGCCTCCCGGCAGAATTTCGTAAACCGTGGCTTCCAGGTCCGTGTCCGGCACATCCATCGTCAACCAAATCGTCAGCTTCAGGAATCCCGTTATCTCCGTCGCTTCCGCAAATGCATCGCTGTGATAAATCGCTCCGTTCCCAAACGTGTTCATTACCGCCCACTGTGAAGTCAGCCCGGCGTCGTCATCCGGCTCCGCGTCTCCCGGCCGCGTATCCAGCGGATCGTAAGTCCACGAATCGCTTTTGGGCCAAATGCCCGTTTGCGCCTCGAGCAATCTTCCTGAGCCAAACACACTTTCCGCTGAGCCGTAGGAGGCGAGCAGAAATCCCCCTTTCGTGTTCGCGATGGTTTCCAGGCTATCCGCGTACTTCCAGTTCTCCGCGCCCTCGCCAACCACGTAATACGCCACGCGCTTTTTCAGAAATTCCGGCTTTTTCCCGCCTTTCATCACCCAGTCGTACCACTCCGTGTGCAGCTTGTTGAGATCCAGCACGCTCGCCTCGCCAAACTTCAGTCCGTCCACTTCGCGGCGCGGCGTGCGCGTTCCTGCGTGATCCCACGGCCCGATAATCAAATAATGTTTTTCCTTCGCTTCCGGCGTGCCGTACTCCATGTGCCGCTTGTAGTACGTAAACGCGCCCGGCTGGTCCCCGTCGTAGTGTCCTGTAATCGTCAAAATCGGAACCTGCATCCGTTTGTACTGCTCCGCGTTTGGCGCCATCGCGTCGTAATACGCGTCCGGAATCGGATGCTGCACCCACTTTTCGAATACCGGCAGCGGATTCCCCACAAAACGATCGTAGTCCTTGTACGCGAGATGTTGGTCGTACGCTTCGCGCGCTCGCGCGCCCCAAAATGCCGAACTGCCGAACAGCATCGCGTTGCTGGTCGCTCCGCTCGTGAACGTCAACCACTGTTCGTCGTACGGGCCAAAAATATTGTACTGAAACGGAAAATCCACGCCTGGATGCGCCGCAGCCGCCGGAACAATCGTCGCCAGGTGCGGCGGAAATTCTTTCAACACCGTCCACTGGTCGAATCCCGCGTACGAGCCGCCCCACATCGTCACTTTTCCGTTGCAGTACGGCTGCTTCGCAAACCATTCCACCGCGTCGTATCCATCTTTCCCTTCATTCACGAACGGTTCGAACGCGCCGCCGGAATTTCCGCGCCCGCGCACATCCACCAGCGCGTACACATATCCGTGTTGCGCGAAATACATCGCCCGGTCCGTGTAGCTGTCCCCTATGTATGGCGTCAGCGTGAAAATAACCGGAAGCGGCTCTTTCTGCGCGTGCGGCTGGAACACTGTCGCGTTCAGCAACACGCCGTCACGCATCGGGATCTTCACCGCCCAACGCATGTCCGGCGTAGCTGCGTGCGCCGCTTCGGTCTGCTGCGCAGCCGCGCCAACCGCTACGCCTACACACCACGCCGCTATCAACATCAGTCGACCAGCCGTTCGAATCCCTCTCATCTCTCTCTCCCGTCGCTTCGAATCGCCAATTCGCGCACACGCATCCTATCGCGCCACATCTGGAATTCCCACTTCGCTTTTTTGAAGTTTCTCCGCTCGCTCGCCGCGCTAACGCGTCGCCTTCGCTGGCGCTGCCGCCGCAATTTTCCGGATTCTCAACCGCAGCACTTTCCTTTGGTTCGCTTCGAGCACTTCAAAGCGATATCCTTCCAGGTCCACTTTGTCGCCCGGACCCGGCACTTTCCCTGACACGTGGCTCAGCAATCCCGCAATCGTCGTCACCGTTTCGTCGGAGTTTTCGCCAAACTTCACGCTCAGCAATTCCTCCACGTCGCGGATCGCCATGCTCCCGCGCATCACCAATCCGCCGTCCGCTTCCCGCACCACGTCCGGCGCCGGAGGTTTTCCTCCGATCCATCGTTCACCAACGATCTCTTCCACCAGGTCTTCTGCTGTCGCGATTCCCGCCACGCAACCGTGCTCATCTATGATCACCGCCAGCGGCTGCCCCTTTTGCCGCATTTCACGCAGCAACTCCGACCCCGCCTTTGTCTCCGGCATGAACAGCACTGGCCGTACCAGCTCCCGTACTTTACGCTTCGGTAAATCTTGGTCCGCAATGTGCAACAAATCCTGCGCGTTCACCATTCCGACGATGTCATCGAGCGACTTCTCATATACTGGAATTCTCGAATATTTCGTTTCGATCACTTTCGCGTGCAACTCTTCGAGCGGAGCGTCCGCCGCGATGGCCACAATATCCGGCCTTGGCGTCATTACTTCGCGCACGCGCTTGTCGCTGAACTCCACTACCTGCTCGATAAGATCCGCCTGGTCCGCCGCGATGATTCCTTCCTCTTCCGCGGCATCCACCAACGCCTCGATCCGCTCTTCCGTCCGTTGCTCGGCCGTTTTCTCGGGCTCTTGCTCCGAAATTCTCGCGAGAGACTCCGCGCCCTCCAGAAAAACGCGCACCGGCCACACCAACCACATTGCCGCGCGAATTAATGGCAGTAGTGGTAATAGCCACCTTCCGGTGGTGCGGTAAAGCAGCATGTCCGGAATGAAGTGCATCGCGATCACGACTTCGAGCGACAGGAACACGCAGAACTCCACGACGGATTCCCACGTACCTGGAACGAAATAGACCACGCCGCGCGTCGTCTCCAACACCAGAAACGCCAGCCAGAAATGCCCCAGAATGCGAAACGTCCGCCCTCCGCTCTTCCGCCGGATTTTTAATTTGGGCTCGATTTCTGCTTCGAAAATTTCCAGGTGCTCGTGGATGCGCCCGGTGTTCATGCGCCCCAGTTCGCGGTAGATCAGCGTCACGTAAGAAAAAATCGGCAGGCCCACGCCAAGCATCACCACGCCCAGCGCGTAAATCCAGCTATAAGATGCCAGCGGGTTCATACCAGCCCAAACGTGCGCCGCAATTTTTGCTCAAGGCGGTCCATCTCGCCGCGGTCCGTCTCGTGGTCATACCCCAGCAAATGCAGCACGCCGTGAAGAATCAGCACTCGCAACTCATTCTCCAAGGTCCGAGCGTTCTTTTTCGCGTAACGCCGCGCCGTCGCCGGCGCTATTGCAATGTCCCCCAAATATGATTCTTCCCTCTGCGAATCTTTGCCAGGCCGCTGCTTCGCTTGGTCCGCTGCGCTTGCTTTCCGAATCCTTTTCTTCGCTGGCCACTCGCTAGTCCTGAGCGACGTGGAAGGGCCATTCGGCACTCGCGACTTTCTTGCCGGGAACGACAGTACGTCGGTTGGGCCCTGTTTCTTTCGAAATCGCTCATTCATTTGCGCGATCACGCGATCACTGACAAAGCAAATCGTAACGTCGCGATCTTCCACTCCCAACTCTTTTTGTACGCGCTGCAAAAACTCTGCAAGGGGCTTTCGCGCCAGCCGCACGCCTTTCTGCTGGTTCAAAATCATGCTTGCTGGTTTTCTCGACTCGCTTCTTTCTCCGCGGTTTCCGTTTTCGTGACGGCTTTCCCATTTCCGGCGCCGCTCGCTCCTCCACCTCGCTGTGGATGCGCCATATCGTAATCTTCGTACGCGCGAATAATCTGCTGCACCAGGTTGTGCCGCACTACATCCTTTTCGCCGAATTGCACCACGCCGATCCCTTCAATTTTCCCGCAAACTTCCAGCGCTTCAATCAACCCCGACTTTTTCCCGGGCGGCAAATCAATCTGCGTGGTATCGCCGGTGATCACGGCTTTCGAATTGAACCCCAGGCGCGTCAAAAACATCTTCATCTGTTCGCTCGTGGTGTTCTGCGCTTCGTCCAGAATCACGAACGAATCGTTCAGGGTCCGGCCGCGCATGAAAGCCAGAGGCGCTACTTCGATAATTCCCTTTTCCAAAAATCGCTCCAGCTTGTCCGCGTCCAGCATGTCGTACAGCGCGTCGTAAAGCGGCCGCATGTAAGGATCGATCTTTTGCTGTAGCGTCCCCGGTAAAAATCCCAGGCGCTCTCCCGCTTCCACGGCCGGCCGCGCCAAAATAATGCGATTTACTTGCTTGGTCAGCAGCGCGCTCACCGCCATAGCCACCGCGATGTACGTTTTTCCCGTTCCTCCGGGGCCGATGCCAAACATCATGTCTTTCTTTTCGATCTCTTCCATGTACCGGCGCTGGCTGGCGTTTTTCGGCGTGACTTGCTTTTTCCCAAACGCTCGCGCCCGCTCCGGCTCGAACATCCCCCGCGGCGACTCGTGCGGCTCTTCCGTCGCCACACGCATCAGCGACTTCACCTCGGCGCTCGACAGCGCCCTGCCGCCGCGCGTCAGGTGGTTGTACTCCTCCACGATCTTCGCCGCCTGCTCCACGCTGTCGTGCTCGCCTTCGATGGTCAGCTTGGTGTCGTGCAGGTGCGTCCGCACGTGCAGCGA
>Ga0070730_10003373_pt1 | contig 14356 bp, 11 predicted proteins | sample Coa_R1_3_FD_66447 | JGI IMG/M metagenome (GOLD analysis project Ga0070730, IMG submission 66447) | Surface soil microbial communities from Centralia Pennsylvania, which are recovering from an underground coalmine fire - Coalmine... | ecosystem: Environmental > Terrestrial > Soil > Unclassified ...
TCGTCAAAGCGCATTTCGTAGATGAGCCGCTTGAAGACCAGGGGATCGTCGGCGAAAAGGTCCACGCCCCACTCCCAATCATCAAAGCCGATGGAGCCGGTAATGATCTGCTTCACCGTTCCCGCGTAGCGGCGGCCCACCAGGCCGTGCTCCTCCATCTGGCGCTGGCGCTCTTCGATGGGCAGCGTGTACCAGTTCTTCTCTTCCCCGCGGCGGCGGTCCATGGGATAAAAGCAGATATAACGCGCCGGAGGAATTTCAGGGAACAAACGCGGACGCATCGCCTCGCGCTGCCGCTGTAGCACCTGCTCGGTCTCGCGGATCCACTCTGTCGAGTGCGGCGCAACTCCCTTTTCGGCCAGCTCGCGGTAGAGCTTGACCGTGGATTCGTAAAGTCCCAGCTCCACTACAGAAAGATAGGAAGTTGCCGGTTCCAGGAAATCGCTCAAGCGCAGTTGCGCGAGCCGCAGTTCGGCGGCCTTGAGATGCTCGAACGAGTTGCGAAAGTGCACAAAAAGCAGGTCTGCCTTATGCCCTAAGATGGAATACAACGCGCTCTGCCCCTCGCTGTTACGCGTCATCTGCTGCAATGTGAGTGTTGCTTCCTTCACCAGCTCGGCTCGGGTGGGCTCGCTCAGCTTTCGCCATTCCGTCCAGCGGAAGCGCATCATGCTGTGCAGAACGCTGGCGCCCTCGATGGTCAAAGGCACGGCCGGCAGTTGGGTTTGCGCGGTTTGCATGGTAGTGGAAGACATCGGGATTCCCCTGATAAGCTGTGATGTTCCTGCCCATCATTGTAATCGCAGGCCCCTGGATTGATATGCCCATAATGCAAAAAGCCGCAGCGAAAAAGAGGCCGGTCAAATCAAAGTCTGCCAAGACCGCCGGAAAATCCGCCGTCCGAAAAAAGTCCGGTACAAAGACAAACTATGACCCGGTTGCGCCCGAGCGCGTCGCTGAAATTCTAAAACGTCTCGACGCCCAATATCCGCAGGTAACCTGCGCCTTGCACCACAAGAGCGCGTGGGAGCTGCTGGTGGCGACCATTCTCTCCGCCCAGTGTACCGACGTGCGCGTCAACATGGTGACGCCCGTGCTCTTCCAAAAATATCCCACGCCGCAGGCATTTGCCGCGCTGAAGCCTGAGCAACTCGAGCCCGATATCCGCAGTACCGGGTTTTTCCGCAACAAATCGAAGTCGCTGGTGGGAGCCGCGCAGCGAATCATCAGCGAATTCGGCGGCCAGGTTCCTGATGATATGGAGAAGCTCCTGAGCGTGCCTGGCGTGGCCCGCAAGACCGCCAACGTTGTGCTGGGCACATGGTTCAAGAAGGCCGAAGGCGTGGTGGTGGATACCCACGTGCATCGCATCTCCCGCCGCCTGGAGTTGACCAGGAACGACGATCCGAAAAGCATCGAGCAGGACCTGATGCGCGTGATCCCACGCGACAAGTGGATTGACTTCTCTCACCAGATCATCCATCACGGACGCGCTTTGTGTATTGCACGCAAACCCAAATGTGCCGAGTGCCCGCTGGAAAACATCTGTCACGCCGCCGATAAGACCTGGTCAACAGTGGAGATCCACAAAACCGCAACTCTCAGTCGTTAATCTTTAGACTGTAAAGCCCAGGAGGCGGCCCCAAAATGGCAGATCCAGTTACGAGGCTAGAGCCTCAATTTCCTTCAGGATGACATCGAGTCTTGCCTCGAGCTGCTTCCTGGTTCGTGCCTTCCGTTCTGTTTTGACATATTCAGGGTAGTTAGCAAGTGAGCGGCGATAAAACTCAGCAGTCTTCGTCAGGAGATCGGACTGCTGTTTATTGGTCATGGCCATATCTCAATCTTACGCTCTTTCCCCCTCTCCGTTTGTGACGAAAGACTGTATTTAGCTGCAAAGCAGTTCCCGGTCCCACGTGGCCAATTGCGCGGTAAACACCCGCAAGATGCTTCGCTGCCCGGTTGTTTTTGAGTTCTTAAGAATTTTGAGACGAGAGTCAGGAATCCTTCGCAGCGCATGTGGAAACAAAATACTTGTCTGGTGACGAAAGGTGAATTAATCTGCCTGCGTCCTAAAGTTTCCACTGCACGAGGTCAGTTCCTGGAATGGCCAATATCAAGGGCATCGATGGCATGACCCCCGATCAAGTCGCCTTCGAGGTGAACCGGGGCGGCAAATTCGTCCGCTACCGCTACTGCTTCTCCGCGATGGTGGTCACGGTGATGCAGGGTACTGATATCTACTTCGTACGCGCCGAAGAAAATCGCATCGTGAAAGGATTGCCATGGACTCTGCTGACCCTGCTGGTGGGCTGGTGGGGCATTCCCTGGGGTCCGATCCGCACCGTTCACTCGCTTTGGATTAACTTCTCGGGCGGCGACGATCTGACCGCCGACGTGGTCAGCGCGATGAACCTCCAAAATGTAAAGTGGGACACCGCCAGCGCCAGCTAGACTCGTAGCAGCGATTTTCTCCTTGCAGCTTGGAACTGGGATCTGCTTTCTAAGTCTGTCATCCTGAGCTGCGTTTTGTGCGGCGAAGGATCCCCGAGGATATTTCCGTCGTTCATGCAGGTCGTAAGGCATTCTCTTCCAGATGCATTAGCCGGTGTACTCGAAACTTGAAGCTCGAAACCTGAAACTGTTTTATTGCGGGGAATTCATGAAGATCCAGTGCTTGGCCCAGAGAACACCCGCTGTCAGGCCCGGACTCTTCTGTTGACGTCCGGAAGAGATGTCGGCATTGGCGGCTGGTCTGTAGATATCGGTGTTGTAGGGCGTCAGGAAAATAAAACCGGTTGGAAGATAGTTATAGGTTTGCGTACTGCAGCAGCGGTCGTTGAAGCCGGCATAGGTGGCCGCGCCGGTCGAAGGGTCTATGCTGAGCGTAATTTCATGGACCACGGTATCGGCATAGGTTTGCATCTGGTCTGCCGTTGCGCCGGTGTAACCGGTGCTGTAGGCCCGCGTCAGGCCCCACATATCGTATTGACCGTGCACGCCGATCTGCTCACCGGTCAGCCGGTTTTGCACGTCGCCGAAGTTTCCGTATCCCCAGTCATAGACCGGAGTGCCATCGGGCGCTGTGGTGGAGATGGCGTTCTGCACGAACATATCGGTAGAGTTTTGCACGATGGCCTGATACATGGCGGCGAGGTCGGGAGCATCTCCCAGAATGCCATGGCACTGCGCCAACCGCCAGTAAGCATTCAGCAACATAAACTGCACGTTCCAGGCATTGACGTTATGAAAGCTCGACAGGTATCCCTGCGAGGTGCTGGGCCGGCTGATGAGAAGCGTGTTGGGATCGATGAAATATGGCGTAAAGGAATTGCTCATGCTGAATTCCAGCATGGAGACGTAGGTCTGCGCTCGAGCTAAGTAAGTCGTGCCGAAATTGTTGGGATCACCATCGGGCACGGTGTCATTCCAGATGGAGGACGTGTTCAAGATGTTGTATGCGGTATACGCCATGTGTCCGATGGTGTCCCCAACTTCGCTTTCGTAGTAAGTGGGGCCCGAGCAGGTGGGACAGTTCGGAGGCCAGACGGGCTCGACGTTTCCCGTCCACATGACCCGCCCTTCACCCAGCGGCATATCGTTGCGGTTGACCAGCCAGGTATCGGTCCACTGGATCGCAAGATTGAGTAACTGGTTGTGCTCGGCGCTCAAATCGGGATTGTCGGCAGTAACGACGTACATGTCGTTGATGCCTTCAAGGGTCTGTCCGCCGTTGCCATCAGCCAACTGGTTATGAGTTACGGTCGCAGTCCACTGCGCGGTGGGGATGGAAGTGGCAGACACGACGTTGATGAACGTATCCACCTCGTTCTGGGTCACGTCGCCATCCAGACTGTCAATCACCAATTGAGCGTGACAAACAGCGACACCCAAGCAAACCATCAAGATGAGTACTGCCAAACGAAAATACTTCATGGACCTGTTCCTCCTGGCAGGAAATGGCTCGCTCCAACGGAAACATTGTCTGGCTCGACTCCAGGGCCGCTTCGTTGCGAACTGAGCACTACAAACTGCGTCATTTAGAGCAGCAAACCTTAGCTCAGGTTTGCTGAATGATGCAATTTAAAAATTGGGGTTTTGAATATCGAAACGTTTTGCATATTAAAACATTGGAACGCAGGGGAGGACATTTACGTTCATCCACGGTGCAGAAGTTTTTTGCCGGGCGGTCTTTGCCGCCGCAACAAAGACGAAACTTACGGGTTACATGCTCATTGACCGGGAACTGGTCTGCCTTTCGAAAGACCATCTCATATGAACTAGAAGGAACCCGCCCTATCAGCATGACCAAAAAGTCGCAGAGCCTGATTCGTTGGGCGCTTTCATTATCACTGACCCTGTTTGCCGTTCGTGCCTGCCAGGCGCAATTAGTAATTGACAGCCTGGATGGCGAGGTGACGCAGCACGAGGTAGACACGTTCATCAACGTCGTATCTGCCATGCCTATTCCAACATCGGAGTGGACTGCAACCATTACTCATAACCAGTTGGCTGACGGTAAAGGTGGAATGACGCTTGAAGGCATTAACTATATGGCCGAAATTACTGCCGATATCCCCAGCTTGAGCGCAGAGCACACGCAGTTGCTCAACCTGGCCATCCAATGGAATGATGCCTGGCTGAGCCACCGCAACGATCTGCCGCTTGGCGAAGGGCGAGTCATGTGGACGGGAAGTGTCGAACCGGTCTGGCCGCCAAACTGCCCCACCTGCAGCAGCCCCACATATTACGAAAGCGAGGTGGGAGATACGGTTGGGCACATGGCCCGCGCCGCCTACAACATTTTGAACACGCCCTCCATCTGGAATGAAACCGTGCCCGATGGCGATCCGGACAATTTCGGCAAAACTTATCTGGCCCGGGCGCAGACTTACGTTTCCATGCTCGAATTTACGATGAGCATCTCTTTTACGCCCTACTTTATCGATCCCAACACGCTTCTGATTCGGAGGCCGAGCACGGCCCAGGGATATCAATCGACCTTTCACGTTGTCAACGCATGGAACGTGCAGATGATGTTGCTGAATGCCTACTGGCGGCTGGCGCAGTGCCACGTCATCCTGGGAGACAATCCCAGCCTGGCGGCCATGTATAAGACCATCGTCCAGAAGTCGACGGACATGTTCGTACAGAATGCCATCTCCATCACTGCGCCTGACGGCACTCCGGTCTATGACTGGGGATACGGAAACTTCGGCGACGAAACCGGCCGCCTGACGGGGGAGCAAGTTGGTGTCCACGCTTCCTACGATATCTGGGGTCTGACCCGGGCCTACAGTACCGGCTACACCACCGTACCGACAGCGCAGCAGATGAAAACCTATGCCGATACCGTGGTCCACGAAATGACACTTTCGATAGATTCCTCGGGTGCGGCCACCTACGCCAGCTTCAATGACCGCTGCTGCGACACAGCGACGTATAACTATCTTCCTTACGGCTTCATATTCCTGACGCCGTACAACACAGACATCTACAAGCCAGCCGCCCACGCCGACATCAATTCCGGGCGCCAGCAGAATGATGCGGGCCTGACGGCGGGAATTCTCTGGGCGAAGCACTGGATCTATAAGCAATCAACTCCGCCGGATTTCTCTCTCTCAGCGACCCCGGATTCGCAAACGGTAATTGCGGGAGGGAGCACCAGCTACACAGTAACGGTTGCCGCGATCAACGGTTTCAGCGGAGCCGTTACATTGGGTGTGAGCGGATTGCCCGGCGGCGCTACGGCGATATTCAACCCGGCCACGATCAGCGGCGCGGGTCCTTCGACACTGACTGTTACCAACGCGATTCCCGTGGGCAGCTATCCGCCGACGATCACCGGCACAAGCGGCAATCTGAGCCATTCGGCGCAGGTGACACTGGTGGTCAACCAAGCCCCGACCACGATTGCGCTAAGTTCCAATAACAATCCTGCAGGTTCCGGCCAGACTGTAGTATTCACGGCTACGGTTTCTCCTGCCGTGGCTACCGGGACGATACAGTTCATGGATAACGGCAGCCCGCTGGGCTCGTCCGCCGTCAACAGCGGCATGTCCACCTATTCCACAGCAGTGTTAACCGTAGGCACACATAACATCACCGCCAGCTATAGCGGCGATAGCGACTTTCTGGGCAGCCTCTCGCCTGCGTTGACCCAGGAGGTAATGGCGACCGGAAGCATTAATACCAGCACCAGCTTGACCGCGCCGCGGGAAATCGGGTTCCACCAAAAGATGCCTGCGGTCTTTTCGGTTGTGGTCACCGCATCGAATGGCGCCACACCTTCAGGAAGCGTAGTTTTATGCGAGGCCAACACGGTGCTTGCGGCCATGCCACCACTGGATGGCAGCGGCAGGGCGAGCATGCCTTTCAATCAATTGCGCGTTGGCGCGCACAATATCCGCGCGGTCTACCTGGGCGGCGGCGGCAGTAATATGAATTCAAGCGCCTCGACCGCACAGACTGTATATGCCTCGCCTCGTCCTTACCTGCATTAATCGTTGCTTTTAGCGGACCATTTAGAAATTGGCTTGCTGCCCGCGAACAAGGCCAGTTCGCGCCACTTCCAGTGGCAATCCACGTCAGCGAAACCAATCTCGCGCAGCCAGCCGAGCTGGGTTTCCAGATCGAGTAATTTGTTCGAGGGATCTTCCTGATCGGGTGAAACATCGAGCTTCTTCAGGAACTCATGGTGCAAAGGAGTGGTGGGAGAGGAAACGTGCTCCAGATTGCAGAAGACGCCGCCGGGCAGCAAGAGATCGAGTATTTCGACGTACAAACTGCGCTTGCGCTCATGCTGCACGTGATGGATGGCAAAGCTGGAGATCACGCAATCAAAATGTCCGAGCGGCGGTAATGTATTGGCGAAATCGTGGGCGGCGATGGTTACGTTGTCATCACCTGCAAATAACTTTTGCGCCGACTCCAGCATGGTGGACGAAAAATCTATACCCACAAATTTTGCCTCAGGCCGGGCGGCTTTCACCAACGCAAGCAACCTTCCGCCGCCACTGCCCAGATCAAGAATGCGCTTGGCCCGGGCAGGCACGAACTCAAGCAGCGTGGCCTCGCCTTCTACGCGGTGCGGGATGGAGTCTGCGCGCCGGAGATACTCAAGGGCATGTTCGGCAGAGGACCAGAGATTGACGTCGGGAGATGCATTCATCTTGAGATTGTGATACACCAGCCGCGTCGAGTCCAGGTTGGCAAAGGTGTATTGCTATTTTTAATTGTGGCAAGCATTGCGCTTATAACAGCGGGTTCCGGTAATAATTCTCAAATCAGAAGCCATTCCACCACGGAGGCACGGAGACACGGAGAAATTGAGTAATTGTGTAATTTGTGATTGTTGTAATTGAATCTGTGCGCAAAATCACAATTACCAAATTACGCAATTACCCGATTACCCAATTCTCCGTGTCTCCGTGCCTCCGTGGTGATTTGCCGCATCCTGGGTTAAACTCGGCATATCACACCGGCACTTATGCGCATCTTCCTGATCTTTGCTATGGTGGTCTTCATGGTTGCCGCCACATTCAGCCAGGAAAAAGCCAAAGCCAACGCCCCGGCCCAAGCCGGCGCTGCAACCCAGGAAAACGCCCAGGCCATTACCGATCCGCAGCAGATCGTCAGCCGCAGCAAGCCCGACGTGCAGAAGTTTGCCCTCGACAAACTGTTTATGAGTTACGCCATCGGGGGCACGGCATGGTCTCCCGACGGCAGAAGCATCGCCTTCATCAGCAACATCAGCGGACGCCGAAACTTGTGGCTGGTTTCAACCAGCGGCGGCTCGCCGGTGCAGATCACAATCAGCGACCAGCGCCAGGGATCGCCGGCGTGGTCGCCCGATGGCAAGTGGATCGCTTTCATCTCTGACCACGACGGTAACGAGCAGTGGGACATATTCCTGGTGCACTCCGCCGGCGGCGAGACCACCAACCTGACGCGCACGCCACAGATCGCCGAGACCGATCCTGCATGGTCGCCCGATGGAAAGAGCCTGGCCTACCTGGTGAAGCCCAAGACCTCCCCAAATTGGGAAATTGATGCGATGGATATCAGCACGCGGCAGGTACAGCACGTCACCAAAGGAACGCCTCACCACCTGAGCGTGGCCAACTTCGTCTGGTCACCCGACGGCGCCCAGGTCGCCTATACGCTGGAAAACGCCAATGGAAAAGACTCCAACATCATGATTGCCGGCGTGGCCGCCGGAAAAAGCAAAAACATGACCACCCACAAAGGCGAGCTGCACTTTGTGGTGAACGATTGGTCCCCTGATGGCAATTCCCTGCTGATCACATCCGACGCCGCCAACGGCTACCAGAACATTGGATTGATGGATATTGCCACGCAGCAAATTAGCTGGCTGACTATGGATAAGTGGGAGTCCACGGGCGGGAATTTTTCTCCTAACGGCAAGCTGCTCACCTGGACTACGAATGTAGACGGCAATACCGATGTGCTGGTCTACAACATTGAAAACCGCAGCACACAGACCCTGCCGCTCAAGAAAGGGACCAACATGCTGGGCGGCGCCGAGTCGGCGTTCAGCCGCGACAGCTCCAAGCTTCTGCTCTACCACAATGGCCCGGATTCACCGAATGATGTATGGGTCTTTAATTCCGCCTCCGGGAATTTCGCTTCCGGCCAGGCACACGCTGTAACTCATTCCCTGGCTACCGGCGTGCGTGCTGAGGATATGGTCGAACCCTTCCTCGTCCACTATCCCAGCACGGATAGCAAGTGGCAGATTTCGGCTTTCGTCTATGTACCCTACAACCTGCAACGCAAGCCGGAAAATCCGGCGATTGTCTACATCCACGGCGGCCCGGCTTCACAGACGGTAAACGCCTTCGATCGCCCTGTGCAGTACCTGGTGAACCAGGGATACATCGTCATCGCGCCTAACTATCGCGGCTCAACCGGCTACGGCAAAGACTTTCAGGAAGCCAACTTTAATGACATGGGCGGCGGCGATCTGCAGGACAATCTGGCCGCTGCCGATTGGATCAGGAAGACCGGCTACGTTGACCCAAAAAAATTAATCATCATGGGCGGCAGCTACGGCGGATACATGACCATGATGGGGGTGACGAAGACTCCTGATGTATGGGCGGCGGGCGTGGCCATTGTCCCTTTCGTGAATTGGTTTACAGAGATCGAGAACGAAGACCCGCTGCTCCGCGAGATTGACCTGGCCACCATGGGCGACCCGGTCAAAGAAAAAGCCCGCTACGAAGAGCGCTCACCTATTTTCTTTGTGGATAAGATCAAAGCGCCTTTGCTGCTGCTGGCCGGCGGCAACGATCCACGCTGTCCTAAGTCAGAGGCCCAGCAGGTGGCCGATGCTGTCCACAAACGCGGCGGCGTGGCCGAACTTAAAATCTACGAAGATGAAGGCCACGGCTTCGCCCGCCGCGAAAATCAGATTGACGCTTATACCCGCGTAGCGAATTTTTTGAAACAGCATGTGCCGGCGGCGACGATTATGGAACCAAAACATTAGAGCAGTTCCACAATAACTGTCTCACGCTACCGTGCAAGCGCTGGCCCTTTTCATGCAAAACCAATAGGCTTTGAAGAGAAGGGTAGTTGAGTAGCGCCGGCGTCCCGCAGGCTGTCGCGTGAGCCTGCCCGGCGTGCCGGGGACATCTTGCCCACGCTTTCTTAGGGAGTGAGGACTGGACTATTTACGGGAGAGTGAAATAGAACAGCCCCGGAAGGGGCGACGTATCATAGCCCAGCGCTTCAGCGCTGGGTATGCGCAAAAATGATTTCAGTCCCGTAGGGACCACGCCAACCCTGAGTTCTCACACATTCTATTCAGTCCCCATGTCGCCAGGATCCACTCATTCTTGTGCAGCAATCAAAAATCGAACTCTGGTATCAAATCCTTGCCTTCTATGAAATTGCTGGCATGATGTATTTGGGCTCTGCCCCGCTGGTCTTTGAAAACTCGATCCACGCCTCCCTGGCTCCAGGGCGGCGGCGGGATATTTCTACCTCTGCCGGATTCATTACTCGAGTAATACCCACCCCCTCTCCCCAACAGCGTCCAGCTCAGAGGTTACTTAGTAACCCCCCACCCCCCTTCAAACCGTGTCGTTTCTCTATTGGCCGGAAAGCGCCAACTTGCCTCATCACTCAGTTCTGGGATACAGCAGGAGCGAAAGTGCGCTAGTTCCTGTCTGCAAGTTCATCATTTCTTCACGTTGCAGGATGAATAGCGGTCATTTTGAGGTAAAATTTGTTTTCCCCCAAGGAGAGTTCTTATGCGCCTCGAGCGTTGGCTTCTGGTCATCGTGGTGTGGGTTGTTCTGTTGTCCATTTCCTGCTTTGCGCAATCATCATCCAGCCAAGCCACCAAGACAAACTACGACGATCCTGAAAGGCAGCAAGCCATGCAGTTCTACCAGGAACATAAACTGCCGGAAGCTGCGGCCCTGCTGGAGAAGGTCGTCGCCAGATATCCGGAAGACGTAGTAGCGCACGAAGCCCTGGGCTCATCTTTGCTGAGCCGCGCCGCTACCTGGATCGATCCTGCAAAGCGGAAAGCTGACCGGATTCACGCCCGGGCGGAGCTGCTGCGCGCCAAGGAACTGGGGGACAACTCCGATCTTTGCAAAACTTTGCTTGCCGCAATTCCGGAGGATGGCAGTGAATCTTCGTTTTCCTCGGACCAACAGGTCGAAGCTGCCATGCAGCGCGCTGAAGCCGCTTTCGCGCGCGGAGAGTTTGAGGACGCCATTACAGGATACCAGCAGGCCCTTGCGCTCGATCCCAAACTCTACTACGCAGCCCTTGACATCGGCGACAGTTACTTTCGCCTGAAGAAAACCGGCCAGGCGGGAGAGTGGTTCGCCAAGGCCATACAAATCGAGCCCAATGAAGAAACCGCCTATCGTTATTGGGGCGATGCCCTCATGGCAGATGGCCAGATGAAAGAGGCGCGCACCAAGTTAATCGAAGGGCTGGTGGCCGATCCCTATCGCCAGACCTCATGGAACGGCCTGAATAATTGGGTTAGCCAGAACCACGTAAGCTTCAAGCAAATTCCAATCGAGCTTCCTCAAGCCCCCACGATGGACGCCAAGGGTAACACTTCCATCACTGTAGATCCGTCTACTCTGGGGAAGCAAGACGGCGGCGAAGCCTGGATGATGTATGCCATGGAGAGGACTCTGTGGCATAACGAGAAGTTTGCCAAAGAATTTCCCCAGGAAAAAGCTTATCGCCATTCTTTAAAAGAAGAGGTCTCGGCTTTATCCCTGGTTGCAACCTCATTTGACGAAAGTATACAAGGCAAGAAACTTGAGAATCCAAATCCGTCGCTCGTCTTGCTGTCAAAGATGAAATCCGAGGGAATGCTGGAGCCTTTCGTCCTTCTGCTCCATCCAGACACGGGAGTGGCTCAGGACTATGCCGCCTTCCAGGCCGCTCATCGGGACAAGTTAATGCAGTTTGTTGATGAATATGTTCTGCCGCCGACGCCGTAAGCCAAGCCTACCTCGTGCTCATCTCAGGTGAGGTTGAGGACCCGGCCGGCGGAATTGGCGAAGCACAAGCCACAACGCGAGCAGTGAAAGTGCCGTAAGCACAACAATCCAGAGATAGGGCCAGACATAGACCCTGGCCGGAGCTCCGAACAACAGCAGCCTGGGCGCAACCGTGAACGAAAGGAAATTGAGCAGTAGAGGCCCACCGACCTTAACTGGGGTTTGTGGATCCATGGCCTGCGTCACCAAGTCCGAGTATGGAAGGTAGGCGACGAAAGCGACAATGCAAGCAACCAGCATTATGCCTACTGCCCCGTAGAAAATGAGGTTAATCTTGCGTGATCCCTTGGCGTTGCGGAAAACAGAAAACCCTGCCGAAACGGCCACTGTCACAGCAGCGATAACTATGAGGATAAAACACACCTGAACAATCACCGCATTGGTAATAAACGCATTCGTGATTCCCGTTGCAATGCGATAGGCTTGCATCTGCTCCACTCTCATGGATTCCAGTTGTGTAACTCGCGCGGTAATCAATGCCTGATCTGCCGGAGCGGCAACCTGCTGAAGTTTCTTGTACCCATCGAGTGCAATCTTATGGCCAATGATCTGCTCAAAATCCGTATCTGCAGCCATCATTCGTTCGCCAAAAGCGGCTACCAGTTGAGCTTGCTGCATCAGATCAGAGGGATTTTTGGTGCTGCTCAGGACAAATCTTTCGTACTGGACGGCCCATATGAGATTCGGAGGCAGCGGATGCGCTACTACTCCCACCGTAAAGCGCAAGGGATTTGTTGATCCGCGCTGCCTGGCGATGTCTCTATCCAAATTAAAACCCTGCTGGAAGTATGAGTTGTACTTTGGAGCATCGAAGCCGCGGGCCATTATTTCCATCCAAGCTTTGTTTTCCAGAACCTTCTGTTTGGCATTGCGATCAAGATGCATTGCATGGACGAGACGCTCGGCCTCTAAAAAATAAGTCACTGCATTTTGCGGATCCCAGCGGTGAAGATTCTCAATCCAGCGCGCAAACTGTGGCGCGGGCGCGCGGCGCGGATCACCTGCCATATCACGGTATGCAAGAACGTAATAGATCCACGTCCACTGAGGATCAATAGCGACGGCATGGTCCGCCGACTCTTGGGCCAGTTCAATTCGTTCCTCGTGGACGGCCACGTACGCCAGCATCTTGGCGTCACGCTGCCGCTCTGCGTTGATACGCGCCTGATCAAGCGATTTCTCTCCACTACCACTACGAGCCCAAGGAGCGCCATCCAGGGTATCGGCCGCTATGCTCATGGCCTGGCGAAAGCTTGGAGCAATAAAAAATCCCAGCGTCGCCAGCAGCATTACTACTGCAGCAATTCTCAAGCTCCTTATACCACTGCCCTCCTCTTTTGCCATAATCCAGAATCCCGCGTCACGGCAAACGCCCAAACAAGCATTCACAACAGCTTCCCGTAAAATAATGGCCAGACATCCGAGCGACCAGTTGAGCGATTCAACCGGATGATCGATAACGTCCAGTTCGGCCAGCATCGCTACACCCCAATCTCGCGAACGCGCGGGCGCAAAATGAAGCACCCAACTCAACACTCGGCGGCTGGCACGGCAAATTATATGGCTGCTCATTACGCACGACTCCCTTCCGGCGCAAGTTGCGGCACGAAGCCCCGGGCCTTGGCTTCGGCTACAAATTGCCGGGCTTGATGCAAGCCGTTCGTGGTCAGCCGGTACATGTGGCGCGGCGGGCGTCCTGGCTCGGCTTCTTCCCAGCGAGTCTTGAGCCAGGAGTCTGCGGTCAACCTTATCAAGATTGGATAGAGTGTGCCCGACTTCAGCCCAGTTTCGCGGCTGAGGTCGTAGCCATATCTCCAGGAGGTTGGTTCTGCGAGCAAGGAGACCAGTACAGCTACCGTTTGGCGCGACATGCGAATGCCATTTCCCATGGCCATAACTCTACATATATAGACTTATTCTGTCAAGGGCTGTTGAATTTTTGCGCAGCACCCGCTCCGGCGAAGGTAAACCAGATCAACTCAGCCGCCCATAGTAAACCTGCGTGGCGTACTCAAACGTCACGGCGCCACTATGGTTGTGTGCTTCGAAGATTCTCTTAAGCTCTTGCATAAACGGAGCATGGGAGGGATGAGCTTCCGCCGGGATATACGAGGAAGAAAGCGCCCTGCCCCGCAGGCCATCGAAATCGAAAGCCTGCTGATTGGGGAAGGTCTTCAGCTTGAAGTCGCGGTGCTGAAAAAATTCCTGCAAGACTTCGCCGGTAATATTCTTGTGGTCAACCTGGGCATAGTCAGTGCCGCAGCGCATTAACAAATCTTCATAGGCGCGAAGAAAGGGCGTAGTGTCGGTGAGCCGGTTGTTCCACAGCAGCACCACCCAGCCACCGGGCTTCAGGATGCGCTCAAACTCGGCGCGGGCCCGCGGACGGTCGAACCAATGAAATGCCTGGCCGGCAACAATAAGATCCACACTGGCGGCGGGAAGCCGGGTCTGTTCAGCCGAGCCTGGAATGCTGCTGAAACTTTTATACTCCGCCAGGATGCGTTCTCCGGCCGCGCACATCTCGGCGTTGGGCTCTACCCCATAAACCTTGTTGCCATTCTGCAGAAATAACTGGCTGAGGATTCCCGTTCCGGAACCGATGTCGGCAACGACAGACTTTCGCGTAAGCCCGCATTCGCTTTGCAGAAGCTTGAGCACTTCCGCCGGATACGACGGCCGATAGCGAATGTAGTTCTCGACTCTGTCGGTGAATCGCTGCTTGGGATCGGGCATCATCTTCAACTGTAAATCATCGGGAGCAGGCAAGCGTATGTGTAACCATCAGAGGA
>Ga0070730_10003374_pt1 | contig 14352 bp, 12 predicted proteins | sample Coa_R1_3_FD_66447 | JGI IMG/M metagenome (GOLD analysis project Ga0070730, IMG submission 66447) | Surface soil microbial communities from Centralia Pennsylvania, which are recovering from an underground coalmine fire - Coalmine... | ecosystem: Environmental > Terrestrial > Soil > Unclassified ...
TTCGGTATCCATGGTTCGTTGCCCTTTTAGCGGCAAGTCTGGGTCCTGAGGGTGGGTAGCAGGGACTTCAGAATATCAGTGTCGCTTGAATAAGCTCAATGGTACGGCGATAGTACTGGCGGTGTGACCGCGAGCCGGGTCCAAATACAGGTGTGCATTCACAAGGATTGGGTCGCTACTGCTCCATCCGGCGCGGGAGATGATGACACGGGATTCCACTCTCTTGCCGGCCATCGTGCCTGGATCACGATCCACGGAAACTACTGAGGGCCAGAAAGTCCCGTTGTGGGAGGCAAGAAGACAATCTCCCCCCTTTGGACAACGAAGCTCCGCACATTTATAGAATATTTGCTTTGGGCGACAGTTTCTTTCAATTCTGCGTAGATTGGTTTGACAACGGGATGATCTATAAGACGGCTCGTGGTGGATCCTGGTTCCATCCCGAGCCTATTTTTCCGCGGGCTTCTTACCGAGATCCAGCTGGTCCCAAATTGCGCTTTAATGACTTCAGCTTCCGTGTGGTTTTGGCAAGTGACGTAAAGAACTAGCAACTCCAGCGACAACCATTGTCTCGCTGAAACCATTCTTCTTGGTTCGTGCCATCTGTGTTTGGCACAGTGTGCTACTCAGTTCCTTGTTACTCAATTCCTTCGAGTACCTGGTGGAGGTGCTCCTGGCAGCTTGACGATTGTGCCCGGATCGCGGGCCGCTCGGAAACAACCGGGTGACATCCAGACCGGCGACCTCCCGCTGGGAATCGTAGGACCTGCTAAACATCGATGAACGGCGAAATCCGGGCCGTCCACCCCCATTCCTCCTCCACTCAGCAAATAACGCCCCCGTTGTGCGCTCGCTTAGGTCAGGAATGCGAACACAACGGAGCTCTGACTCGCCCGGCCTTCTGATTGTAAATCCCGTCTCCACAAGGGCTTGCGGCCGGAGACTGCCCCGATGCGAACAACAAGAGGAGTTTCTGGATTTGTCTCCGGGCGAGTGCAACAGTCCTCCTAGCTGGGGCAATGCTATCGAGTCTGCGCGGGATGCAAGAGCCATGTTCAGGATATCCGACACAATCCGGCGAACCGAGACTGTGGACGGAGGAATTCTCCTCGACATCCATCACGGCCAGATGTTCTGCCTGAATGTCGTGGGAGCCAAGATCCTCGAATTGATGCAACGGGGATATGACGAATCACGCATCGCCGACGAAATCAGCCATAGCTATGGGGTAAGCAGGGAAGTGGCGCATGCAGATGTCATCGAATTCATCGGGGCTCTGCAAAAGAACCACATTCTGCAGCCCGGCCGTGTCGCCGGCGTTTTCTGAAGATCTTCGGAAAGGAGGGGTCTCATGCCGTCACATCCAGTTGCTAGCGAAGCTTACCGGACGATCATCATCCGGCGCGACGCAACGGAGATTCTGCTTTTGCCGAAAGGCGCCGGCTGGACGTTGCCGCGCGTTGAAATCCTGAAGCAACAACGAGTTGCGGAACAGCTGACCAAAGAAATTCAGAACGTTTGGGGCTTAGAAACCTGCTCGCTTTTTGTGCCGAGTTCGCACTCATCCAGCAGAACGGGAGAGGCGGCTTGCGCCGTCCTGGAGTGCGTGAAACAGAACCAAGCGCCTCCAACGGGAACCTGTTGGATTCCGGCCAACGTTGCCGCAGATGGCAGCGGCACCGAGGACGCCGCCACCATCCGTGATTCTTTGGCGGAGCTTGCTTCCTATACCTCCGGAGAAAAACCAGGGCCCTTCGCGAAGCCCGGCTGGTTGCGGGAACTCTTCCGCTGGGCCTATGAACAAACGGCTCCGCTCGGCGTGCGCCTCACCGGGAACTTCCGGCAATTCAATGCGAGCTCGACCTTCAGCCTCGTGCGGCTCGAGACGGACGGCGCCGCTCTTTGGTTCAAGGCCACCGGAGAACCGAACGCGCATGAGTTGCCGATCACCCTGCTTCTTGCAAGACTTTTTCCCAACCATCTCCCGCGCATCCTCGGCGTGCACCCTTCCTGGAACGGCTGGCTGTCCAGCGAAGCGGAAGGCACACCACTGGACGAACTGACCGATGGCGCTTCCTGGGAGCGCGCTGCGGAAGGGCTGGCCGAATTGCAGATCGCGTCGATCGGCAGAGCCGCGGAACTCGTCGATGGAAGATGCAAGGACCTTCGTCTCCCGTTTGCCGCCAGGCACATCGACCGCTTTGTCACACGCATGGGAGCGTTCATGCGCGTTCAAGAAAAACAATCACCGGCCCCTCTCGCGGGCACGGAACTGCTCTCCCTTGGAGAGGGACTCAAGGAAGCGTTTTCGCTCCTCCAGGGCTTCGGGCTTCCGGACACGCTGGGACATCTCGACTGCAATCCCGGAAACCTGATCGTCTCGCCAGAGCGCTGCGTGTTTCTCGACTGGGCGGAGGGGTGCGTCACGAATCCGGTGATCACCTTCGAATATCTCCGCCGGCACATGGCACGGTGCGGGATCGAGGAACCAGCTGCGGATTCGCGGATCACGGCGGCCTACCTGCGGCCTTGGGCCTCGTTCTTTTCTCCGGACGACGTGCGCCGGGCCATCGCCGCGGCTTCGCCGGTTGCGGTGTTCCTCCATGCGATTGCGGGCGAGACTTGGCGCACGCTAGACCCCAGTTCGAATCCGGCGCTCGCCGCTTATTTCCGGAGCCTGACGCGGCGGATGTACCGGGACGCCGTCGTCGCGGCGGAACGGAGCGAACGATGCCTGAAGTAATGTCGGCTCCTCCGTTTTCCGCCGTCGAGCCGGTCACCGAGATTCTCCACGGGGTAGCCGTAACGGACCCTTACCGCTGGCTCGAAGACCAAAAGTCCCCGCGCACGAGGAAGTGGATTGAAGAACAGAGACAGTTTGCCCGCGCCTGCCTGGATCGCTGCCCCGGCCGCGACCGCATCCGCCAGCGCATTCGAGAGTTTCTGGCGGTTGAGACTTACGATTCGTTGCAGAAAGCCGGTAAACGGTATTTCTTCCGCAAGCGCCTCGCCGACCAGGAGCAGCCAAGTATCTGCATGAGGGAAGGGCCCGATGGAGAAGACCAGCTGCTCATAGACCCCGCCGAACACGGACCTGGGAAATACACCGCCGTGAAACCGCTGCGCGTTTCCTCGGACGGACGGCTACTGCTCTTCGAGGTGAAAGAAGGCGGGGAACGGACAGGAGCATTCAAACTGCTCGAAATCGAGAGCAGGAGAACGCTGCCAGACGTTCTTCCGCGAGGCTATTTGCGCGGTTTTGCATTCGCGCCGGATGGAAAGAGTTTCTGCTATGTCCACGAACCAGCAAACGGGGAAGAACAACCTCGCCGCGCGGCTTTCCGCCACGTTCTCGGAACGGATTTCAGTCAAGACCAGGAGATCTTCTTCGCGGGCGAAGGAGAAAAGGTAAGGCTATGCCTCGTCTCCGATCGGAGCAGGATCGGTTTTCTCGTCTACCGTTTCTCCGAGAAAAAGCGCACGGATTTCTATGTGCAACCGTGGGAGAGCAAGACCGTCCCGGAACTCATCCTTCGAGACGCGGTCTACAGTTTCGGCCCGATGTTCTTTCGAGGAAGAATCCTTGCCATCACCAATCACAATGCACCGAATCTGCGAATCGTGGAGCTGCGGCTTCAGCCCGGCGCCGATCCCGAATGGATGGATCTCATTCCTGAGAGCGACAGCCGCATCCTGCAATGGGCCGTGGCCGGCGACCTCATCGTGGTTCTCTCCGCCAAAACCATGGACCGGCAAATCCGCGTCTTTGATCTCGCAGGGCGAAAGACTCATGAGGTCGCCGTCAACCCGGAGGAGACCTTTCGGATCACAGGCGCAACGCCCGAGAGCGACGAGGTCTTCCTCGAAAGAGAGTCGTTCACGGATCCGGTCCGTATTGTTCGTTATTCCCCAGAGAGAAAAGAGTGCGCGCTATGGGCGAAGAAAACCATTCCCGCCAGCCCGTCCGACGTCAGCCACACGCAGATCTGGTATCGGTCCAAGGACGGAACAAGCATTCCGATGTACCTCGTGGGCCGCAAAGAAGTCCTTGCGGGCGGCTGCCATCCGGCGATCATGACCTCCTATGGCGGATACGGTGTTTCCATGACGCCGCAGTTCAGCGTTTTTGTCGCATTCCTGATCGAGAGAGGTTGTCTCTTCGCCTTACCAAATATCCGGGGTGGGTCGGAGTTCGGATCGGCCTGGCACGAAGCCGCCAAGCGGCGGAACCGCCAGACGGCCTATGACGATTTTCTCGCGGCGGCCGAATGGCTCATCGAGACGGGGCGGACAACGTCATCGAAGCTCGCAATCTTCGGAGGCTCCAATTCCGGGCTGCTGGTTGGCGCGGCCATAACGCAGCGGCCGGAACTCTTCCGCGCGGCCGTGTGCATGGTTCCGATGCTCGACATGCTGCGTTATCACCTCTTCGACAACGCACACGTATGGAGCGAGGAGTTCGGGACGGCGGAAGACCCGGAAGACTTCGAGGCGCTACGGCGCTACTCGCCGTACCACCAGGTGCGGGACGGTGTCTCCTACCCCGCGACGATGATCGTCTCCGGCGACGCCGACCGGAACTGCAATCCGCTGCATGCGCGCAAGATGACGGCAAGACTGCAGGCGGCCAACTCATCCGGCTTACCCATTTTTCTCGACTACAGCCCGCATCGCGGGCATTCGCCGGTGTTGCCTTTGAGCGTGCGTGTGGAGGCACTGACGGACCGGATGGCGTTTCTTTCAGAGCAGCTGCAACTGACGGTGTGAAGCAGAAGTAAAAGGAGCGCTCTTTACCATGTCCCTTCTCGTGTTCAAGGCTTACGGAAAGCTGATCTATTTCGATCTCTACCTCGCGCGCAGAAACTTCTCAGCACTTTACGAAAAGGTGCGGAACTATCCTGTGCAAAAAAATCTGCCAAGCCCTCCATCCGTCGAGGAGATCTGCGCGGCCGTGGACATGGCGTGCATCTGGTACTGGAAGGAAGCGCTCTGCTTGCAGAGGTCGGCGGCAACCGCCTGCCTGCTCAAGGAATTCGGAGTCCCCGCGCAGTTGGTGATCGGTGCGCAGCAGATGCCATTCAAGGCTCATGCCTGGGTAGAAGTCGAGGGCCGGGTGGTGAACGACAAACCATATATGCACGAGATGTACGCGGTGCTCGACCGCTGCTGAATAGGAAGCGACGAAAGAGGAGAGAAGGAGAAATGCTGTGAGCGTCCAGTTTGGAAGGTGGAATATCGACGGACTCCCCGTTGACCGGGGTTACCTGGCAAAGGCTGGTGAAATGCTGGCTCCCTACGGGCCGGACGGGGGAAGTGCAAATATAAAGGATAACGTCGGAATCCTCTACCGAGCCTTCCATACCACCAAGGAGTCGCGGAAAGAGACCCAGCCGTGCATCATTCCTTCGGGGGCTGTGCTTACCTGGGACGGTCGGCTCGACAACCGCGAGGATCTCGTCAGCGAACTGAGAGCAGTCTTAACAATCGGCGCGACCGACCTTGCAATCGTCTCAGCGGCCTATGAGGCGTGGGGAACGAAATGCTTTGCCAAACTGATCGGGGACTGGGCGCTTTCGGTGTGGGATCCAATAAGCCGGTCGCTGATTTTGGGCAAGGATCCCATCGGGACGCGGCATCTTTACTACTCGTCCGATGAGAAGCAGATCACCTGGAGCACGATCCTTGATCCGCTGGTGCTTCTGGCAGGGAAGACTTTCACGCTCGAAGAAGAATACATCGCGGGATGGCTGTCGTTCTTCCCAGCGACCCATCTGACTCCCTACGTGGGAATTCATTCCGTCCCACCATCCTCCTTCGTGCGCCTGGCACCGGGTCAGCAGTCGGTCAGCAAGTATTGGGATTTCGATCCGGGAAAAAGAATCCGTTACCGCACCGACGGCGAATACGAAGAGCACTTCCGCCAAGTCTTTGGAGAAGCGGTCCGTCGGAGACTACGTTCAGACCGCCCCATTCTCGCCGAGTTGAGCGGCGGAATGGATTCGTCCTCGATCGTGTGCATGGCTGACATGCTTATTGCCAAGGGAGCCGCCGAAACGCCGAGGCTGGACACGGTGTCCTACTACGACGATTCAGAGCCCAACTGGAATGAACGTCCCTATTTCACTAAAGTCGAAGAAAAGCGAGGCTGCGTCGGCTGCCACATCGACGTTAGCTCTCCACCGCAATCCAGATTCGAAGGTGGTCAGCGCTTTGCAGTCACACCGAACTCCAGCGGCAGCTCCTCCGCACAGTTTGTCGCATGCATGGTCTCACAGGGAAATCGCGTCGTCCTCTCCGGGGTCGGCGGTGACGAGGTCATGGGCGGCGTGCCAACGCCCACTTCGGAACTCGAGAATCTTCTCGCCAGGGGCCAACTCCGGGCGCTCGCACATCAGCTGAAGGTCTGGGCGCTGAACAAGAGAAAGCCTTGGTTTCATCTGCTCTTTGAGGCCGCGCAGAGCTTCTTGCCCCAAGCTCTCGTCCAAGTCCCGAAACGCAAGCGGCCAGCCCCGTGGCTCAATCCGGGATTCGTCAAGCGCAACCGTGCCGCTTTGCAGGGCTACGAGACGAGGCTCAAGCTCTTCGGCCCTCTCCCTGTCTTTCAGGAGAACGTTTCGACGCTGGAGGTAATGCGCAGAGAGCTGGCGTGCGGCGTTCTGCGGTCAGACCCACCGCGTGAGCTGCGTTACTCCTTTCTCGATCGATCCCTGCTGGAATTCGTCTATGCAGTTCCGCGAGAGCAACTTGTTCGCCCCGACCAGCGCCGGTCCCTCATGCGTCGCGCTCTCTCCGGCATTGTCCCCGATGAACTTCTGAACAGAAAACGCAAGGCGTACGTCGCCCGAGCTCCTTTGGCGGCAATCTCAGCCGGCGGGGTTCTATTGACCGAGCTGACGCACTATATGGCCAGCAGCTCCCTCGGGATTGTGGAGGGAGACAAGTTTTTGGAAGCCTTACAGAAGGTTCGTTGCGGTCAGGGGATTTCGACCATCACTGTGATGCGCACGCTTGCTATGGAAGCCTGGTTAAAAAGCCTGAACAGCCAACGACGCCTTTGGAAGGGCGAAGATTCGCGACACTCGCGAGAAGGTTTCACTGAGGCAGCAACTTCGGCTGGGGAATATTAGGGAAATCCGCCGGAAACAAAAGGAATTCGACTCGCAAGAGTCGAATGTTCGTTATGAAAATTAGGAGAAGAAAACATGATTTACAACAAACCAGAAGTGATTGTCCTACACGACGCTGTCAATCTGATCCAGGGGCACGACAAGACCGCTGAGGTCGCTCAAGACGCTGCCCTTCCGCCGACCAGCATTACCGCAACCACGAACGCATACGAGGCTGACGAGTAGTCGCCACGCCCCGGGGCGTCCGCAAGGTCGCGGGCGCCCTGCGCTTATTCTCCAAGGCCACCATGGCAACCTACCAATCGGAAAGGAGGTGAAAAAAATGACGTACAACAAACCAAAGTTAGTCGTTCTGGGCCGCGCCGTCCTGGCCATTCAGAGTGGTCAGAACAAGCCCAACTTCAATCTTGACAACGTTGACGTGAACCATCCAATGAATGCCACGGCAACGGCGTACGAATCAGACGAGTAAACTCCTGCCAGGGGTGCCTGTGTGGACATGGACGCCCCTGGCTTCCCATTTTCCTAAAACGGGCAAGGGGTGGCTACGCATGTCTGGCGAAGCGTCCGGAAACTACTTGGCCGCGGAGCCGGTTGGAAGTGCGGCTGTGCGTTTGAAGAATTATCTGTTGGTGTCTTTCAAGGATCTTGAGGCCAGCACACTTATGGAGGTATCGAGGAGATTGTATGTAGGAATAGCTCCATCCGCCAGCTCAATATGAAATGAGAGACGAAACGTATTGTAGGTTGTGGCGCCTGGGGGGATTTGGTCGCCAACCACGATTCTAGAAACGTCCCACATTGCTCCCGAGCCGGACAGCCCGTTGTCCGCGTTCAGAATGGAAACCTTCCCGACACGCGAACTGATTTGCTTCACCTTGAGACGAATGGGGGTCCAAATCGGCGTGTCTCCCCGATTTCCAAGTCTTAAATCAATTGACAAGGTACCAGTTGCTTTGTTGAAAGACTGCGCTCTGCCATAGAGGAGAACGATCTGTTTGGTGACGTCTTCGTCCAAGGGATCCTGAACTCCGGATTGATTTCCTGCTTGTTCGTGCCTTGCAGTGGGCGAAAGAACAGTCAGAAGGAGTCCTTCGCCCCCCTTCAAGACGTTGGGTGAAAAGGCATAAAATGCGTCGCGAGAAGCGATCAGGCCGCTCGATCGCCAGACAACACCGGTCATAGCTCGCACGTTTAAGCTTACCGTGGCTTCTGCGCCGCTGCTCTCGGGCGGGACATCTCCGGGCTCGTAGGCGACAGTCATGAGGGAGTCGTTGCTGATGGAAACGTCCTTGGGTCTCGACGCGAGTTCGATTGGTGGTTCTGCAGCACCGGAGTCGGTCACAACTGCAAAATGCCAGTTTCCTGAATCTTCCCAGAGAAGGCCCAGAGAGCCATCCTGTTGCTGCGCCAGTGAGACGTGATCTACGCCGCCAGGAAACGCTCCGCCGTTGCTTGGAAGAAGCTTTTTTACCCAGGTTTTGCCACTGTCGCGAGATACGGCCAGCACAATCCGGCACGCTCCTTCTGTTTCTTCGCCGTATGCAACGAGCAAGTCTTCTCTTCGCGCGTCATAGGTTAAGGAGGAACCGTCCAAGTTTAGACATTTCTTCGTGCTGGCTATGACGCTGAAGATGGGTGATGAGGACGGCGACAATCCAGCGCGTTCCAGGCCCAAGTCGTATTCTCGGCCGTTCTGCGTATCCCTGGCCCCGAAGAATAGTGCTGCGACCGTTCCGTCACTGAGGGCAACTGCATGGGATGGGAACACGCCCAGATAGTTACGCTCCCTCATCGTGGCGTCAACGAATGGCCCGGAAACTGTTTTTCCATCAGGTGAAAACTTCAGCAAACCGATCGTGCTCCCCCAATTCCTGTCCACATCGCGCGTCCCGGAATTGTTGTAGAAGGTGAACAAGTTCCCGCTGACTGCGCTTACGGCTGAGGTCGAATAGTCGGCCCAGGCGGTTTTAAACGCCTCAACCCACTGCTGCCCGCCATCAGCTGAAATGAAGAGCCGGGTCGATCCCAAGTGGTGATGCGTGACTCCGTCTATGACCTTCGAGGCCTCCGCTATGAAATAGGCGGTGTCACCTGACCCAAACGCGCAAGACGTTTCGGCGACCCAAGTGCTGTTTCGGTCTTCGAGAGCCACCCGCCAAGACTTTCCTCCATCGGAGGACGCATAGACAAACGCGTAAAGCGCGTTCAGAGCGGCATCCCACCTCGAACCGCACAGAATAAGGTTAAGCGCATTGTCCGGATCCACTTTGACTTCGTACCAGGGATGCCAGCCCCTTCCTACCGTGATCTTCGATTCAATCTGCGCTCTTTGTGCATGGGCGAACGGCGCCGCAGCCAGAGAGCTCATGGCGAATAGCCAAACTAGTGAAATTACGGACCTCGATCCGACAGGAATCATGCAGCCGTCTCCCCGTTCCGCGAACGTTGCCACACGCGCGCTGGGTTGATCGGAACCACCTCAGCTCCTTAGAAGGTTAGTTTCAGAGACAGCTGAAGCGAGCGGGGACCGCCTTCTTGGAAGAGAGCATTCAGCCCACCCAGCCCCTGATTCAACATCTCGCTGGATTGGAGGAAGCTCGAGCCTCCGCCCACAAATGCAAAAGGGTTTGAAAAGTTCGGGTGGTTGAGCAGATTGAAAGCGTCCGCGCGGAACTGGAGGCTGAGACGCTCGGCAATCGGGAACTTGCGCATAAGGGAAAGATCCGCCTGTGTGAAGCCAAAGCCAGGAATGTCATTGCGTCCTTCGGTTCCTTGCCGCGTTGCAGGAGGGATTACAAACGCTGCAGCGTTCAAGATCTGGCCACCCGGAGCGTTTGCGTTCCCAATCCAAAATGGCATTCCGGCCACCAAGTCCGGACGCTGACCTCGCGTGTTCCCGGTGACGACGGTTAGCACGCTCGCATTGAATGGAAAACCGCTTCTCGCAACGACAATCGTGGCAAGCGACCAGTCTCTGCTCAACGCAGCGAGGGGCTTGGGACCCGAAGCGCCAGGAAGAGAATAGGAAACCGAACCGGAGAAACTTTGCCGGACATCAAAATTTGAGGAGCCACGATCGGTTGCGCCTGAGAAGACGAAGTTCGACACAAAGTCCACCGCGTCGTCGGATGCATTGTCGATCGAATGCGACCAAGTGTAGCTGGCCAAAGCCTGGACCCGCGCGGATAGTGGTCTGCGGTACTGCACTTGCAGCGCGTCATAGTCGGAGCTTGCACCGTTTCCAGTCAACTCGAACGTGCTTGAAAAGTTGGAATTGGGCCGGAGAAGGTCGTCCCTCCTGAGAAGCCGACTGCCAGCCTGACCCACGTAAGTCGCCGAAATAGCGTTTCGGCCCCAGAACGACTTTTCCAGTGCCACGTTCCACTGAAACGATCGGGGAAGCTTCATGTCGGGACGGAATCCCGTAACCGCAGGAAAGGGGGGCTGAAGAGAGAAAACAGGAAGGTATGGCGCCACGTTCGTTAGTGGCAGCGGCACGCCCAGAGAGAATTTGCTCGCTAGGTTAGGAAATGCACTGAGGATATCGCCGACCGAACCGAGGCCTTGGTCGTAGTACAAACCCCAGCCAGCCCGCAAAACCAAATCACCCTTGCGAGTCACGCTATACGCAATTCCCACGCGTGGAGCGACATTTGTATATATCGTGCTCCACAAAGGCTTTCCGGCCGGAGCCAAAGCGATTGCCGATGGAGTATCAACATTGTTCCATGCGCTTAATGTAGTGCTGCCTTGCGGGGAAGGAGTAGGACTCAGTTCCCATCGCAGGCCGTAGGTGAGCGACAGCCGGCGACTGACCCTCCAAGAATCCTGCCCATACAACGAAAACCCACGCAGCAAAACCTTGCCCGGAATCTCGGTCGCCGCCGACAAAAACGTAGCCGTTCCTGTGGAAAGAAACGCCTGGACAGTGGGCGCATCAACAAACAGTTGATGTTGAAAGGTGTTCTTGTTGAAGTAAATGGCACGATCATCCATGCCAACCTTCAGTACGTGAGTGCGTTTTGTCACCGAGGCGTCGTCGACAAAGTTGAGTTGCGTCGCCCGGTTCCGTGCGTTCGGCCCGACGCTGTAGAAACCCGATACATCGGACATCCCGAAAAAGAATGCATTGTCGGAACTGGGGAGTGAGCCGAGCAACAGCTTGGGATCAAGCGGCACGGCCCCGCCAAAGGAATCCAGCTTTTCGGAAAAGTCAGAGATCTGACGGGAATAGTTTGCTCGGATCGAATTGGAGATCCGGTTGCTGATCAGCATATTGACTCCGAGAGTCAGCGTCTCCGTGTTCACGTTCGTTGTTGAGACGGTGCTTAGCGGCGTGAGACGTTGCACCAGTTGAGATGGCGCGTGGTTGTATCGGCCAAATAAGTTAAATCGGCCAGTCAACACATGGTCTATGCGTATGCTCGTAGCGTCGAGAGTAGCGCTGTTTGAAAAAGTACCTGTAAATTGAGCGGTCGTTCCGCTCGTGGAGACAGGCCCGTTGGGCTGCGGGTAAGCGTCCAGGAAGGGAGCAAGCGCCGCTGGCGCGCCTGTTCTCGCCGTCGTGGAGGGAACCTCGGTGACCTTGCTGGAGGGAAGTCTTAGGCGAGCACCCTCGTAGGAGATGAAGAAGAAAGTCTTGTTCTTCAGGATCGGCCCACCTAGAAAACCGCCGAAATCATTGTGCCGTTCGGGAGCACGCGGAATCCCGGCCGCATTGCTGAACCAATCATTCGCATCCATTACGTCGTTGCGAAAGTAGTCGTAGGCGCCACCGTGAAATTGATTTGATCCGGATTTAGTGGAGATGCTGACCTGCCCGCCTGGCGCGCGGCCAAATTCCGGTGCAGAGGACGAAGTTTCCACGCGGAATTCCTGCATGGCTTCTACGGACACTAAACTGCTCGTTCCTCCAATCGCACTGAGAGCCTGTAACTGCCCGGTCCCGCTGTTGCCAATCGTGAGCGTCGGAGAGACGCCAAAGTTGGCCGATACACCGTCAACCAAAAAGGTATTCGCGTCCGCTCTCTGTCCAGAGATACTGAACTGGCCAGGTGACAAGCCCGACGTGGGAGCGATGACGACGCCAGGCGTAAGTTGCAGCAGCGTGTTGAAGCTGCGGCCATTCAATGGCAAACTCTCCACGAAGTTGTGATCAATCACCGTGCTCACTGCGGCATTTTCGGTATTCACCAAGGGGGTACCACCACTCACCGTTACAATTTCCGAGGCAGCGCCAATCGGCAGCGTAAAGTTGATCGCCAGCGCATCCTGAACATGAATGACGATGTCCGGCTTAATTATCGTCTTGAATCCGCTGTTTGACACTTGGATGCGATACGGTCCCGGCGGAAGGTTGGGAACGACGTAAATTCCTTCTCCGTTCGTCCTAGTGGTGTACTGAACTCCCGTAGCATCGTTCACGACTACAACTTCGGCCCCGACAATTGCCGCTCCGGAGGGGTCGAGGACCAGGCCGTTGATTGTCGCACTCGGGGATTGCGCGACCAGGGTCGCAACAAAGAGCAGAGTGATGATTTGAAGGAAGGCGACCTTGCGCACGCTGTTTCTCCTGGCTAAGCCGGATTTGGACACACCACATCGGTCTACGCAGGAAAATCGAAGTTTGTACCATCTCTCCTCCATGAGAGATCAACTCCGATTCTTCCGAGCGGTTTGGAGGAGCTCGGACTAGGGGTGGTTCGGTTCGACTTTTAGATAGGCAAAGAGAAGAGGCTTTCCGCTCGGTCTGAGACTTCCACCATTCGGCTCGACAGTCACAAAAACAGCGTCAATCTGATCCAGCTTCTTGGGATCGTCGGATTTCAGCACCCACCGCTTTTTGGCTGCGCTGTCTTCATAGAACACGCCCAGGCTCTTAGCCTGCTGTTTGTCTGCACCTCGGCTGCCCCAGGCCTGAAACGTGCTGGCCCTCTTGAACCCGGTCTGTTGGTCGAGATCATAGGCGTAGAACACCAGAGACTTCCCCCGAGTGTAGAAGACCCGACCATAGGGTTTTTTCGTCTGTCCGTCCTTGGCCACGTCATAAACTTCGGCGATGTACAGTTCCCGCGCGCCCATCAATTCCCGGATGTCCCGGTCGTGAGCCAGCAATTCTTCCTCTTTGTCGAGAGCTTGCTCACGGTCGCGAATCTGACCATGAAGATCCCTGATCTGCGCCTCGAGGCTCTCCGAGCGCGACTGACCTTGTGCGCGTTGCTGCTGCAGGGAAGCGAGTTCCGTTTGCGTCTTGGCGAGCAAAGCCTGCGCGGCGGTGAGCTGTTGTGAGAGATTACTCTGCTCCTGCGCGACCTTCTTCTTGTCCGCAGCTTGGTCCTGGAGCGTCTGCTGCAAATTGAGTTCGAGAGCGGCTTGGACACTCTTTGCTTCGCTCAGCGTCGCGGATTGGGCCACCATCTGACGCTTCAGTTCCGCAATCATGTGATCCCGATCGGCGAGCTGCGCTTTCATGGAATCGCGCTCGTGCCCGAGGTCGCTCATCTGCTGTTCGAGCGCGTCCATTCGGCTGTCAGTGATATTGGATCTCGCGCGATCCGCTTCCAGCGCTCGCCGCTTGCCGACTTGATAGGAGTAGATGCCCAAGGCAGCGGTAAGTACGATGGCCGCCGCGAAAGGCATCCAGACGTAACTCCAATTCACCGGCAACCGCCGCCGGTCGTTTCGAGGAGTGGGGAAGAGTCCGCTTGTTTGCTCGATCGGGATTCGTTCCGCACCATCGGCTCCGCACCCTTGCAAAGTACAGTGCGATGTCTCTTTCCCGTCTTCCAGCGGAATCGGTTGGGACTCCAAGGAACCAAGAGTGGAGAGCGCGGAGTGGAGCAGAGGCACGCCGATGCTGGCAGCGGCTTCGAATTCGCTCAGCGCCTGCCGACATTCTGCGCATGCAGCAAGATGCGCACGGAGATCCTTCTGTTCTTCCTCCGAAAGTTCGTCCGAGGTTGAGAGGGCGCACAGCTCGAGGAATCGGTCGTGCGGTTCCATCTCCGGCCAACCATCATCTCTCCGATTGTCTGCCCTATCTCGCATGGCTTCTGACTACGGGCACCTTATCTCCGAACATCTGGTTTCGCAACGTATCCAGCGCGCGGTAGTAGTGGTGCCGCACGTTTCCAAAAGGTTGCCCCAACTTTTGAGCGATCTCTGCCAGGGAGTAGCCTTCGAAGAAGTGCAGGCGCAAGGTCTCCCGCTGATCCTCCGAAAG
>Ga0070730_10003376_pt1 | contig 14349 bp, 9 predicted proteins | sample Coa_R1_3_FD_66447 | JGI IMG/M metagenome (GOLD analysis project Ga0070730, IMG submission 66447) | Surface soil microbial communities from Centralia Pennsylvania, which are recovering from an underground coalmine fire - Coalmine... | ecosystem: Environmental > Terrestrial > Soil > Unclassified ...
ATCCTGAAAGCGGAAATATTGCGCAGGATGCAGGCTCGCCATCTTAATGGCCTGAATGGGCGCCAGGCCACGCGCAACGGCCTGGCGAATCACATGATCCAGATCGCCCTCACGCAGCAGATCCCCCGGCGTGCGGTCATCAGCGACAAAGCCAGCGCGCTCTGGCAGATGCGCCAGCACCACAGGAAGCAGCGCCTCCAGATTGCGAGTTGAGCCTTCACGTACCCAGAGCCACATTCCCAGGCGCACCTTCTCCAGCGCCTCTTCCGGGCCAACCGTTTCATGATCGGCCTGGACGCCAGCGGCTACATAACCACAAAGGTCAAGGCCACGCAGTTCAGGAGCATGCCCATCGACTGGCAGGCCACGCGGATTGGCGCGGCCCGGCTCGCCCAGGGCAATCATATCCAGCAGAACAGGATCGCCCTCCAGCACGCCCGGATAGTTCATGACCTCGCCTACCGAGGCAATATGCGGGTCGCTGGCAATAGGAAGCAGGTCGTCAGCAACCAGCGTCGCTCCTGCGCTCTCATACGGGCTGGCAGGCACACAAGAGGGCAGCGTAAACATCATGCGCAGCGGAATACCTTCAGCCGCCGCCAGCATCCAGCGCAACCCAGGGACGCCGGCTACATTGGCAATCTCGTGCGGGTCGCTGACGCAGGTGGTGGTGCCATGCGGAGCAAGCGCTCGCGCAAACTCACCCGGAACCAGCAGCGCATCCTCGATATGGGTATGCGCCTCCACCAGACCTGGCGCCAGATACTGCCCGCCCAGATCAACCTCACGTATCCCGCTGTAGGCGCCACGTGGACCGATGCCCACTACGCGCCCATGATGCACCGCAACATCAGCCTCATAGACCTCATTCGAGAAGACATTCACCACCCGACCATTGCGAAACACCAGGTCTGCGGCTTGTTTTCCACGCGCTACCTGGATACGCTGGCGTAGCTGCTCGAAAGAAGCTGACCGATCAGCCAGAGGATGAGCAGAGGGCGATTGACCATTCATGCGCAAGGAGACCTTTCTATCATCTCTCAGCGAAGATGAGGGAAACCACTCACAGAAGCCAGCGCCGGAGGCGGATTAACTGGTGAGTTGGAGAACCAGAATCATCATATCGGCCAGGCCCAGGGCAATCAGCCCGCTCTGCGAGGCGCCCGCCATCGAACTGGGCGCCTTCTCCACTTCGATAGGCCGACCAATCTGCTGGCCGGGAGTTTGGCGCATACTCCAAAAGCGCAGCCGACGATCAGCCGCAGCCGTCGCCAGCCAGGCAGAATCAGACGACCAGAATACTCCAACGACTTCGCGGGTATTCCCGCTGAGCGATGCCAGACGCTGGCCGGTCTGTGCGTTCCACACACAGACGCGCAGGTCTTTTTTGCCCGCAGCGGAAGCGATACAACGGCCATCAGGACTCCAGGCCAGATGGCATATTTCATCGGTATGGCCTTCGCAGGTAAGCACGCTCGCTCCGGCCAGGGGATCCCAGAGGATGATCTGATGATCTGTGCCCCCGGAAGCAAGGTGTCTGCTATCAGGAGACCACGCGAGGGCTGACACCCCTCCACGCCCATGCGCTTGCCAGGCGATAAGCGACTTTCCTGCCTTATCCCACAGGCGAATTGTGCGGTCCGTGCCACCCGATGCAATGCGCGTGCCATCTGGCGACCAATCGAGGGCTGCCACCGACCCATCGTGGCCCCACCAGGCGGCCTGCACCTTATAAGCCCCAGTTGAGGCTCCTCCCCTGGGTTGCCTGGTTATCTGAGACACGTCCCAGATACGCAGTGTGGCATCTGCCGCCGCTGACGCCAGCATCGTACCATTGGGCGACCAACTGAGCGCGAGTACCGCGCTGGTATGTCCCTCCAGCGTTGCTACAGGCGCGCCAATCTGCTGCTGGATCAGCCACAGGCGCACGCTCCGATCAGCGCCTGCTGAGGCAAGATAGGTGTCACCGGGCGCCCAGCGCAAGACAGTGGCTTCCACCGTATGCCCAGGAAGGAGGCAAAGGGGCACTGCGCCCCCCGGCGGAGGGGTCTGAACCCGCACCATCACAGGCGCGGCTGGGGGTGGTTGAGGGTTTTCCAGGGGGCGCACTCCACGTGGGAAATCCGGCGATGATTGAACAGCTTCTGGTGGGCGCGCTCCACGTGGCAGGCCCGGCGTCGGCTGAGCGGTTTCTGGCAAGCGCGCTCTACGGGGAAAATCGAGCGGACCTGTCGCGCGCGAACTAGTTTCTAGCCCGCTCTGGAGCGCCACAGCAAAGGCAAGGATGGCGGGGAAGCGCTCATGAGGCTGCTTACTCAGCGCGCGCCTGATCGCCATATCCACCTGGCGCGGCAGGTCTGAGCGAAACGTACTGATTGGCAGGGGGTCGCTTTGCAACTGCTGAGCCATCACGGCGAGAGGTTCCGTTTCAGGGAAAGGGAAACGCGCCGTCAGCAGTTGGTAGGTGATTACTGCCAGCGCATACTGATCTGAGGCAGGCTCTGCCTGGCTGAGAAATTGCTCAGGCGCGACAAAATAGGGCGAGGTGGTATAGTCCTCATGCGCCAGGAGGCTGTGGTAGAAATCGCAGACTTGTATCGTTGCCGGAGCCACAATCAGACAATTCTCAGGTTTGAGCCGACCATGCACAATATGCCGCTCGTGCGCATACTGGAGCGCTTCGGCAATCTGGCGCACGATACCAGCGACAGCCAGCGGTGGAAGACGCTGCTGAAGGCCCGACTGGTGCAGGAGCGAACCTTGCTCCTCATACTGGGAGAGCAGATAGAGCGAACCACCCTGGGCAGTCCAGCCAAGCCCCTGAAGAGGGTGAATATGGGGATGGTGCAACGCGCTGAGTTGTTCCAGGACGGCCTCCATCCTCACAGGTGGCTGGGTGGTAGGGGCACGCAAGACTTTCACCAGCATGTTCAAGCGGTCGGAACGCCCTCCGCTCGCATCGGTAGCCAGATACAGATCGGCGGCAGGCCCCTGATTCAAAAGAGTTGTGACTTGCCAGTGATCAATCATTGCCCCTGCCAGGAGAAATCCACATCCAGGCTCTGCGCAGACGAGTTGCTGCTGGGTCACATACCGCGCTGGATGACCTCCCTGTGGACGTAAGCAGGCACCCATAGGCTGGCTCCTATTCCATCAACTATCTGCTTTCAGCAGAAAGGGTCTCAAGCCCGCCGCCCTGGTCATACGCCTTCGTCTGAAGCCAGACCTCCTGTAAGAGAGACTGGTTACTATCTAGCTTTTGCTCTACCTGAAAGAGCGCCTCCTGGGCCGCCAGCACCTGTTGATTCATGGCGCTTTCCTTGAGAAGCAGTTGGGCCTGGTGGACCGTATCTTTGGCTAGCTTCCAGCGCGTTCCAACAATATCGAGCGCCTCACGCATCCGTGAGAAACGCAGCGCAAGGTACCGTTCAAGGCGCAGCATCGAGACAAGCGCAGCGCCCGTGGGCAGGGTGCTGCGTGCGACGGGCAAAGCGGCAAGACGCCCCTCACTCAGTTCATCCAGCGCCTCGCGCAGACGATTTGCTTCACTCTCTAAGATTCGATTCGACTGCTCAAATTGCGCCCAGCGCTGGAGTCGCTCAATCAAGAGGTTGAGGCTCTGGGCGACAGGACTCAGCGGCCCGTCAACATGGGCACGCACGCCGAGATCACCGCGCGCCAGTTTCGCATGCACGCCCTGCAAATCCTCAATCCCCTCGCGCAGTTCATCATACTGCTGCGCGCGAGTGCTTGTACGCATCAACTCCTGCTGGCTGCGTTGAAAGGCCTGCTGCGATTGATCGAGCGCTATACGCAGACGGTCATTGAGAATCAGGTTATCAACTAAGGTGAGCAACTGGCGAATTACGGGCAGCAAGAAGAGGCCCGCGCAGACCAGCATGATCTGGACAAGCGGCGCATTTCCTTTCAGGGCCACTTCCAGAATCAACACCAGGCAGGTAACAAGCGCCAGCACCATTGGGGTCGTCGCCCGCAGCGCGGCGCTGGCGGCGCCGAGTCTGGTTTTGCGCCCAGACGCTTCATCGGGAAGCCGCTGGCCCGTTAGGCGCGCCAGACCAGCCGGATAGGTCAGCGCCGCCCAGCCAACGAAGAGCCAGGCCATCGGCCACCCCCCATCCTGCAAAAAGCCAGTGTGATAGGTGCCCTGAAGTTGGAAATAGCCATAGAGCGAGTCTGTCACAGCTAGCCAGGTAACGCCAATACCAAGCCGCCAGATAGAGCCTGAGAGAGCCGCTGCGCCAGATGGGCCGAAGATCAGCAAGGCCGCTGCAATACAGAGCGAAAGGTCTCCCAGCGGATAGGCCAACGCCACGATTTTTTCGATAGGTCTCCCACTGAGACCGTTGATGGTGGGAGCAAGAATGAAATACCAGGAGATTGCCAGGGCAGAGGCAACTGCGATGCCAGCATCCAGCATCAGGCGTGTGCGGCCAGCCGCCGAGCCACTGCGGGGAATCAACAAGGCAACTCCTACCCAGCCTAATGGATAGACTGCCAGGTAAAAGTAATCATAGGTGGCAGGGAATGGGAAATTAACAGTGTACGCATCATAGGTCGTCCAGATAATCTGACCTATCGAATACACAGCAGCGGCCCCGCTCAGGCAGACCCAGCCGATCCACGCGCGCCCGGCCATAAGGCCAGCAGAAGCGGCCTGCATTCTTCTGAGCTTGATCGCTGTGTGCAAACAAACAAACACGGCAACAGCCGAGCCAGAAAAGGTGAAGAGGTCACCAATGGCGCGAAGCAGCCCATTATTGGGCACATCATTCCTGGTCTGAAGGTAGAGCAAATATCCAAAGCAGCAGAAGAAGAAAACGACGATAAAAAGCTGATAGAAATTTGAGTGTCCTAGAAGGGGCTTTTCGCTTTGAGAAGTCGGCCTCATCATCGACCCTCGCGCACGAGCAGAGGTGGCCGTCGGTCGGTTACTGGTGGCTATTGGCTCTCCCCCTCCCCCTGGCGCCCTATCTTCCCATACCTGCATCTCTGCTCCACCAGGTAGAGGGCGCGCGGTGGGGGCAGAGAATTGAGGACGAGAAAACGGGTCTCTTGCAGGGCCTGGTGAATAAGACATACAAAGTTCCTCCTCCTAAACTCCTTTTCTTAGCCAGACTGATAGTAATAGCACGCTTGACTTCTGTCAAGCCTTAGTAACGGCGAGCGGTACTTATAGATAGCTCCTGAGATTGGCAGAGAAACGTGTTTCACTGCCTGGAAAATGGTTCCAATCTCACTGATCATGTTGTATACTATGTGCGGATGCCATATCCCTTCCATTGTTCACTTACGTAGCAATTTCTCCCGCACAGTATGTCGTCGAAGCAATCTTGAAAGAGGTTACTGCGACTGGCGCACCATTGCTTTTCTTCTCATACAGAGCATGCCAGTTGGTTGCTCTTATTATGTTCGGCTCGCTCTACTCCGCGCAAAGACGTAGAGCGTAGGGGTTGTCTCCTTCTTTTTATCCATGCTGGCTCAGGGATGAGGCTCTCCTGAATGGAAGCTCCAGAGAGCCAGCATTTCGTTGTATTCGCGTCGTAGGGCGTCTGCACATCTTCGCGGGCCTGGAGAACCCGTGAAATCCAGAGGTCTTCCATCAGGGAAGACAGCCTCGCTCTGGAGAGCATCTGCCAACAGCGGACTTATTCACCTCACCTTCACCTGATGAAAGCGAGAGTTGTATGGCTGTCACAACCGAGAATCAATCCACAACCTTTGAGGTATCGGGTATTGAGCGCGTTGCCGAAGACAACCGCCAGCACACCCAGCTCTGGGATACCATGTGGCTCTGGTGGTCGGCAAACTCCGTGGTTGCCACCGTTGCGTTAGGAACACTTAGCGCCTTTTTCGGCCTGGGGTTCTGGGGTTCTGTCCTGGTCATTGTCATCTTTAACGTGCTTGGCGTCTTACCTGTCGCCTTCCTAAGCACCCTTGGCCCCAAGACCGGCCTGGCCCAGATGCCTCTCTCGCGCTTCGCGTTTGGGCTTCAGGGCGCCAAGCTCCCGGCCATTTTTAATGCCCTGGCCTGCATTGGCTGGAGCGCCGTCAATGCCTTGATTGGCTCGCAAATCATTGTCACCTGGAGCGCTAACACGATTCCACAATGGGCCGCGCTGCTCTTTCTAGCAGTGATCACCACAGCCGTCAGCGTCTTCGGCTACTTCATTGTCCATCGCTACGAGCGCTTTGCCTGGATCGTGATGTTTATTCTGTTTGCCTATGTCTTCATTGCCGCGTCGGGCAAATTCAACACTGGTAACATCGGCGCGGGCGCCCTTGGCAGCGGCCTCCTGCTGTTTGCTGGCATTGCCACCTTTGGCGGCGCAGTGTTTGGCTATGCCGTTGGTTGGTCTTCCTATGCCGCAGACTACACGCGCCGCCAGCCAGTATCGACCCCTGCCAACAAGGTATTCTGGTATGCCTTTTCCGGGGTAGTGGTTCCCTGCATCATCCTGGAAATCCTGGGCGTCCTGCTGGCTTCTGCTGTTCCTGCTGACATCTTTAATAACGCTCCTGCTGGCACCGTGATTGCCGACTCTATTGGCACCGGCGGCATCGGTGGCCTGGTTGTCGTCTTGCTGGCATTCAGCACTATTGCCAACAATGTGCCGAATGACTACAGCTTTGCGCTCTCCACCCAGGTCTTGGGCTTAAAGAACATCAGGCGCTGGATTCTGACCGTTATTGGCGCGGTGGTATATGTACTCGTCGCGCTGGCCCTCGAAGCCAACTTCAACTTCAAACTAGAAGGCTTCTTGCTGCTGATCGCCTACTGGCTCGGAGCCTGGAATGCGGTGGTGTTGCTTGAACACTTCGTCTTCCGCAAGGGCAAGTACCCGGTTGAGGATTACGAAAACGGCAGCAAACTCCCGGTGGGCATTGCGGGTGTTGTCGCAATGGTAGTTGGTATTGGCGTTGCGTTGCTTGGTATTCAGCAGATAGCAACATTTGGCTACGAGGGGATCATCTCTAAACAGATTGGGGATGCCGACATTGGCTTCCCGCTTGCTATTGTGGTCGCGGGAATACTCTACTATGGGCTGCGCCGCTGGGAACTCTCGAAGTACAAGCGGTAGCGCTCTCTCTTAGGAGGCACACAGAGCGGGCGGCATGACATGTCATGCCGCCCGCTCTGTGTGCGATGCCCACTCCTGGCGCATACGTGTACCGCCAGCTTTCGCTCTACCAAACGATGCGCCAGTACGGTGGCTGGCGCTACAAGCCCCACCCCGGCCAGCGGGGACGCTGACGGTATAGCCTCATTCTTTAGCTGGATTGGTTTCAAGTGGAAGGCTGGCCGGGTACAAAGGTAATCGTTTCCTCGGCGCCCGCGCGGAAGAGGCGGCTCTGGCTGGGCGTCGTGCTGGCAACGACGCGCCCATCTTTGATGACGTGCAGCCGCGCGGGCACGAGCCGCAGGGCGTCGTGCGGATCGGCGGCATCGACGATGATCAGGTTGGCAGGCTTGCCCTCTTCGATGCCGTAGCGGTCCGCGACGTTGAGCGTGCGGGCGGCATTGGTGGTGATGAGATCGTACATCGTGGCGATCTCGTCGTGGCCGCTCATCTGCGCGATGTGCAGCGCCAGATTGGCGGCGGCCAGCATATCGCCCCGGCCCAGCGGATACCAGGGGTCCATAATCGAATCGTGGCCCAGCGAGACGTTGACACCCGCCTGCAAGAGTTCTTTTAGCCGCGCCATACCCCGGCGCTTGGGGTAGGTATCGAAGCGGCCTTGCAGAATGATATTATCGTAGGGGTTGCAGATCACATTCATGCGGCCACGCGCCAGCAGCCGAATCAGCTTGAAAGCGAAAGCGTTATCCCAGGAGTGCATCGCCGTGCAGTGGCTGACGGTGACGCGGCCATCCCAGCCGTGTTGCAGCGTATCGGCAGCCATCACCTCGGTGAAGCGCGAATGCGGGTCATCGGTCTCGTCGCAATGACAATCGATGTCGCGGTTATAGCGGCGCGCCAGTTCAAAGGCGATATGCACATCCTCCACGCCCATCTCGCGCGTCCACTCATAATGCGGGATGCCGCCAACCACGTTTGCGCCCAGCCGCATGGCCTCATCCATCAATTCCCTACCGTTGGGAAACGAGAGGATGCCATCCTGCGGGAAGGCCACGATCTGCAATTCGCAGATGTCCTTGACCTCCTGCTGTACCTCCAACATGGCGCGCAAGGCCGTCAGCCTGGAGTCGCAGACATCCACATGCGAGCGGATGAAAAGCGCGCCCTGCGCCACTTCCCATTTGATCGCCTGGGTGGCGCGGCGCTTCACATCCTCGTGCGTCAGCGTTGGCTTGCGCTCGCTCCAGATTTGGATACCTTCAATCAGCGTTCCGCTCTGGTTATGGCGCGGCTGGCCGACGGTCAATACTGCATCCAGATGCACGTGACAATCAATCAGCGGGGGCGAGACCAGCCTACCTTCGGCATCCAGTTCGCGGGTCGCCGCCTCTTGCAAACGGGGGCTAATACGCGCAAAGACACCGTCTTGAATAGCAATATCAACCAGGTCCACACGATGAGGCAACCGGGCATTACGGATGATGAGGTCCAGCGCCATAGTGGCTTTTCTCCTCTCGCAGATCAATCACCGGCATCGTGCGCGCATCATACGCCACTGCCTGCCCGATTGTCCAGCAAGGGCGACCTGAGTCTTCTTATTCCTGCTTGCTGACGCTACTGGCCCGCGATGGCGTTCGCGTCCACAATGAGATTCGGCCCAAAGCTGATGACGCCCGACAGGAGCAAGACCGTATTGGCACTCCCCAGCAGCCGCTGCTTGAGGCCAGCCCCCTCTGGCTTGATTTCCAGTGCCAGCAGCATTCCATTGTTTTGGTCAAAGCGGGCATCGTCAACAGAACCGATCAGCTCGCCAATATTGGTCAGCACGTTGATGCCAATCAACTCTGATACCTTAGGCAGCGCTTTGAATATGGCGCTATCTTGCTCCGTTTGTGCGGTTGGTTGGAACGTGATCGCGTCTATGCCAATGTTGGCATTTGCGAGTGGAACATAGGTTGGGCCATGCAGGTGTACTAAGCCCACCTTGCTCACAAAGGCTTGTACCATCCGCCGATGCTCATCAAGCAAAATGTCGCCGACCTCGCCAATCTTCTCCCCAGTGCTTATATCGACTAGCGGATGCCCGCGAACTTGCGAGAAGGTGAACCACTGGGCGGCCCCAGGAGCCTGCTGCGCAGGTTGGACGGGGAGAGCAGGTGGCCCACCAGGCTGCTGCATGGGCGGCGGCTGAAAAGAAGGCTGCTGATTACCCTGCTGATACTCCGGGGGCTGCATGGGTGGTTGTGGAGGCATATTTTGCATAAGAGGCTGCTCCTTGTTTTCTGGCGCTGAGACAAGCTGGCGCTCGTCTTATTACCTACAAATCGTCTATAAACAGGATGGGCAAGATGTATACCCGAAGAGGCATTGCCTGGAGCAAGGCGTTGTCAGCGGATATAATCAAAACTGCGGTGACGTATCGATGTCCTGAAACAGCGAAGGAGAAGAGTGTTGCCTTATCCTGCTCCCCGGCCAGGATTCTATCCGGCCAGCTTCACACCAGAGATGATTGCGCGCCTGCGCGCGCTGAGCGAGCCACGCTGGGCAGCGGATGCCTCGGCGGCCTTTGTGCTAGAAACGCACGACGCGCGCGGCGACCTGCTGATGCTGCCGCTGAATGGCGGCCCCATCCTGCGCCTGACGTCCGCTCCCGCTCCAGCGCCTGCCGGAGCCTATGCCGGCGGCTTCTACAGCGTGCGCGGCGACGCGCTGGCGTTTGTGGGTGCAGATGGCGCCCTCTGGCTGCTGCCTCTGCCCAACGGCGGCCAGGCCACGCGCATCAATACCGGCGCGGGTCAGATTGCCGCGCCGACCTTCTCGCCGGATGGCAGGCTGATCGCCTATGTTCTGGACGACGGTAAGACCAGCCAGATTGGCCTGGCCGACGCCGAGGGGCTGGAGTGGCCGCGCCGCGTGCCTGTTGAGGCCGATTTTGCCATCGATCCGGTCTGGTCGCCGGATGGGCGGCAGTTGGCCTGGCTGGAATGGTCCGTGCCCAATATGGGCTGGGATGAGAGCCGCATCGTGATCTACGATCTGGAGACGGGCGAGCGCCGAATCGTCATGGGCGATCCAGAGGTGGCCTGCGCGCAGCCGCGCTGGTCGCCATCCGGCAAGACGTTGGCATTCCTCTGCGATAAGAGCGGCTATCTCAACCTCTGGCGGGCAGCCGGAGATGGCTCGGCGCCTGCGCCCTGGTGGGAAGAGCCTGTCGAGCATGGCGGGCCGCAATGGTCCTCTGGCGCCAGCACCTATGCCTGGTCGCCCGATGGCCGCCAGATAGCCCTGGGTCGCAATGAGGACGGTTATTGGAAGACGCAGCTTCTGGAGATTGACGGGGCGAACGGCGCAATCACCGCCCGGCGCGACCTTGGGCCAGCACAAGGCTCCTACTCCGGCCTGCGCTGGTCGCCGCTCGGCGATGCCTTGCTGGCGCTGCGTCACGGCGCAGCCCTGCCGCCCACCGTTGTCAGCATCGACCTACCCTCTGGCGCACAACGCAACCTCCATACCGGCGCAGTCGGTGGGCTGACCGGCGAGGGCATGTCCTGGCCCGAATCGATCACCTGGCGCACCAATGATGGCCTGACGCTGCATGGCCTGCTCTATCGCCCGGCCCAGGCGACGGAAGGACAGGCAACGACTCCGCTGCTGATCTCCATTCACGGCGGCCCTACCGGCCAGTCGCTGGTCGATTGGAATCCAACGCTTCAGTATTTCGTGCAGCGCGGCTGGGGCGTGTTTGTTCCCAACATGCGCGGCAGCACCGGCTATGGCCGGGCCTATACGCAGGCGCTGCGCAACGAGTGGGGCGGGGCAGATATGGCCGATATTGTCGCAGGAGTCGATGCTGTGCTGGCGCGCGGCTGGGCCGACTCTGGCCGCGTCGTGCCCTGGGGCGGCAGCGCGGGCGGCTACGCTGTGCTGCAATTGCTGGCAACCTATCCAGAGCGATTCAAAGCGGGCGTTAGCCTCTTTGGCGTCACCGATCTCTTCAACCTGGCGCGCACCACGCACCGGCTGGAGGCGCATTACCTTGATCGCATTGTCGGGCCGCTGCCAGAGGCCGCCACTCGCTACCGCGATTGGTCGCCGTTCTATCATGTTGAGCGCTTTCAGGCGCCGGTTCTGCTGCTTCAGGGCGAGAAAGATAAGGTGGTCACGCAAGATCAGGCAACAGCAATGGAGGAAGCGCTGCGGCGGGCAGGCAAAACGGTCGAGATGGAGGTTTATCCCGATGAGGGGCACGGCTGGGCGCGCGCCCACACGATCAGCGCCTATATCACGCGGATGGAGCGCTTCCTTCAGCATTACGTGCTGCTGCGCTGAGACAGCAGCACATGCAGCACGCCCGGCGCGCACTGCGCCCAGAGTTCGTCGTTCTGGCGCAGAGAGGGCTGGCCTAACAGGCCATCTGGCTGATAGTCCAGCGCTTGGCGCACCGGGAAGCGATCCTGATCGATGTGCAGTTCGAGCGGGCCGGTCCAGTCAGCCACGCCGCGTATGAAGTTGAAAGCCCAGCGAGCCGGGCGCGTGACTGGAACCCAGAAATCCTTGTCTTGCGGCCAGGAGTAATAGCTGCTGCCATCTTTTGGCTGCTTTATTCTGGTAGCTGTTTCTGCGGCCAGCGCGCGCACAGCCTGCGCCATCAGCGGCGCGCCCAGCGTGGCGCAGTGCTGCTCCAGCGCAGCGCTGGTGATGCCTTCGGGGATTTCAACCGCCTGCTGAAGCAGCATATCGCCGGTATCCAGATGCTCGTCCATCAGATAAATCGTCACGCCAGTAGAGCGTTCGCCAGTGCGCAAGACCCAGAAGCCCGGACTCGGCCCACGATAGGCAGGCAGCAGCGATGGATGCAGATTCAGGCAACCCAGCGGGGGCAGCGCCAGCAGTGCCCTCGGCAGACGCCTGGGGAAGCAGGCTACGCAGATGACATCTGGCTGGAAGGCGGCCAGTGTTGCCAGGGTCCGCTCGTGGTTGAGCGCGCCAACCTCGACCACCGGGATGCCTTGCTCCCAGGCCATCTGCGCGATGGTCCGATTCATGGACGGCATCAGGATAGGGAGATTGGATCGCCCAACATTCGCAGGGCCAGAGCGGATGATTGGCTCGGCGGAAGCAGCGTCCCCAGGCGCGGGCATCACAACGGCGCAGACTGGCAAGCCAGCGGCCAGCAGCGCCTCCAGCGGCGGGCGCGAGAAGTCACTGGTTGTGCCCAGGTAGACGACACGCGGCTCTGCATGAGCCGTTTTCTCAGTTGGTTGAATAGTTGACAGCGAAGCCTTCTGCACGATAGTATGTTCCTAGAGATGCCCTTAGCGGCGACAGGAGAACGACAATGCCACGTATGGTTCAATGTGTGAAACTGGGCCGCGAGTTGCCCGGCCTGGAAAAACCGCCCTTCTCTGGCGAACTCGGCCAGCGCATTTATGAGCATGTTTCCGCCGAGGCATATGACATGTGGCCCGCCCAGGCAACGCTCATTATCAATCATTATGGCTTGAATATGGCCGACCCGGAAGCGCGCAAGCTCTTGCGCGAGCAGATGGAAGAGTTTTTCTTCGGCCAGGATGCGCGCATGCCCGAAGGCTGGACGCCCGCCGGCAGCAAGGGCAGCGAGCCTGTGGGGGCTGGGCGCAAGGGAGGCGGAGCGCCACCTCGCAAGAAATGAGACCACCCGGCGCCATCCTCCTGGTTTCCTGCTACGAGCTTGGGCATCAGCCGCTCAACCTTGCGTCGCCTCTTGCTCTGCTCTTGCAAGCCGGATACGCTCCTGTCGCCATTGATACTGCCGTCGAAGCCCTGGACGATGAAACTATCCGACGCGCCCGGCTAGTCTGTATCTCCGTGCCCATGCACGCGGCACTGCGCCTGGCAATGCGGGTCGCCGAGCGCGTGCGCGCGCTCAATCCATCGGCCCGACTCTGCTGCTATGGTCTCTATGCTTCTCTCAACGCTGATTACCTGCATGAGCAAGGCATCGATTTTGTCATTGGCGGCGAGTACGAGCAGGCTCTGCTTGGGCTGGCTCAGGCGCTCGAACAAGGCGGCGCCACAGCAGTTCCAGGCGTTGGCACGCACTCGCAACCCGCTGCGCCCATTCTCAGCCGCCTGCCATTTGTTCAGCCAGAGCGCCAGCAGCTCCTACCCCTTCAGCGCTACGCCCGACTCCAGCAGGGTGACATGCTCGCGGTGGTCGGCTATGCCGAGACAAGCCGGGGCTGCCTGCACACCTGCCTGCACTGTCCGATTACGCCTGTCTACCAGGGACGTTTCTTCATTATCCCCAAGGAGATCGTCCTTCAGGATATTCGCGCGCAGGTCCAGATGGGCGCGCAGCATATTACCTTTGGCGACCCCGATTTCCTGAACGGCCCCGGCCACGCGCTCAAAATCCTGCGCGCCATACGTGCCGAGTTTCCCACGCTGACCTTCGATGCAACGATTAAGATCGAGCATATTCTAGAGCATCGCGCCCTCTTCAGCGAGTTTCGGGAACTTGGCTGCGCGTTTATCGTCTCGGCGGTCGAGTCGGTCAGCGATCACGTCCTGACGCAGTTGGATAAAGGGCACACTAGAGCCGATGTGATCGCGGCGCTGCGCATCCTGGATGACGCGGGCATCCCCATGCGCCCATCGCTCCTGCCCTTCACGCCCTGGACCACCCTTGCTGATTACCTCGACCTGCTCAATTTTGTCGAACAGCATGATCTCATCGATCAGATCGATCCGGTGCATTACTCCATTCGGCTGCTCCTACCGCCTGGCTCGGCGCTGCTGGTGAGTCCGGCGATGCGCCCCCATCTGGGCGACCTGGACGCGGCCTCTTTCAGCTACCAGTGGACGCATCCCGACTCGCGCGTGGACCAGCTTCAGCGTGAGGTGGCCGCTTTGGTAGCAGCCAACGAGCGCACTCACGCCTCGCCGGAAGAGACGTTCTACGCCATCAAAGCGCTGACCGAGGAATCATCGGGCCTGGCCTTGAACGCCGCCCGAAGCACGCGCCAGCCAGGCGCCCGGAGAGTGACACCGCATCTCACCGAATCCTGGTTCTGCTGAGCGGAGCCGAATCAGGGTCAGTTGGACCCTCTCACCCGCTAGTCGCCTCGCTCGCCCGGCGCGGCGCGCTCGTCATACGGAGAACGGGCAGCAACGGCTCGATAGTAAACTTCAATTGCCGATGCGCCTCGCGCAGCGCGGACTCGACCTGCGCCGGAGTATCGCCGCGCGCAAAGATGAAGCCCAGATA
>Ga0070730_10003377_pt1 | contig 14340 bp, 16 predicted proteins | sample Coa_R1_3_FD_66447 | JGI IMG/M metagenome (GOLD analysis project Ga0070730, IMG submission 66447) | Surface soil microbial communities from Centralia Pennsylvania, which are recovering from an underground coalmine fire - Coalmine... | ecosystem: Environmental > Terrestrial > Soil > Unclassified ...
GCGCCGTGGCTCGGGGACGAGGTCGCCGTTGCCGTGCGCAGTCCGACGTCCGCCCAGCCGCTGCTGATCGCGGCCGTCCGCGACGAGTCGGCCGCACGTGCCGCGCTGGCCCGGGTGGCCGCGCAGGAGGGAGCCACCACGTCGAGCGAGACGTACCAGGGCGTCGCCATCACGACCTTCGCCGGGAAATCGGGCGGTGAGGGCGGCGCGTTCGCGATCGTCGACCAGATGCTGGTCGCATCGGCGGACCACGCGACCCTGCTGGCCGCGATCGACGCAGCCGTCGGCCGATCCAGCTCGCTGGCCGATGTCGCCGCCTTCCGCTCCGCGATGGCCTCGCTGCCGGCCGATCGCCTCGCCTCGATCTACCTGGACCTTGCCGGTGCCGCCCGCGCGACGGGCCAATCGGCGCAGGCGAGCGGCTTCTCGACCGTCGGCCTGGCCCTCGTCGTTCGGCCCGACGGGCTCCAGCTGGCCGGCCGGGCGCCAATCAACCCGTCCGCGGTCAGCGCCTCGGAGCGCGCCAACCTGGCCCTCGGGACGGAGCAGGCCAGCCTCAGCGAATGGATGCCGGAGGATTCCCAAGCTGAGCTCACCTTCTTCGGTGCGCGGCAGACGTTCGACACCGTCGTCGCCCAGCTCGGGTCGGCGCCAGGCGGGGAGCAGATCGCGAGCTCGCTGACCCAGCTCCGCGCCCTCGCGGCGCTCGGCCTGGGGATCGACCTCGACCGCGACCTGCTGCCGCTCTTCGATCGCGAGGCCGCCATCGCCATCACGGGCCTTGACGCGAGCACCCCGCGCGGTGAGCTCCTCCTGCGGCCGAGCGACGCGACCGCCGCCACAAGCGCGCTCGACCGGATCGTCGCCAGCCTCAGGGGCCGGGGAGCGTCGGTGACCACGGCGCAGGCTGCCGGGACGACGATCACGTTGGTCGACGTGCCCAGCGTTGGCGCCCTGAGCTTCGCGATCTCCGATGGCGTGATCGTCGCCGGCCTGACCGCCGACGACGTGCGTGCCGCCCTCGAAGCGCATGCCTCGGGGAAGACGCTGGCGGCGACATCGGCCTATACGGACGCCTTCAGCCGTGCCGGAGGGCGAAGCGGCAACGAGCTGTACGTCGACGGCTCGCAGGTCGCGAACCTGATCGGCGGACTCGTTAACGTGCCCACGGACGCGCGCGATATGCTCACCCATCTGGGCGCGCTCGCCCTGGCGGTGCCCACCCATGACAACCAGATCGAGATTCACGGAACGGTGACGGTCCACTAGGCCGCCCGCCCCGCAACCAGACGAGGAAGGCAGGAACACCTTGGCAGTTCGTATCCGGCTGGCCCGCGTGGGGGCCACCAAACGCCCGTCATACCGGGTGGTGGCGATCGACAGCCGCCGCCCCCGCGATGGACGATCACTCGAGATCCTCGGCTTCTACGACCCCCTGACCGACCCGGCCACGGTCCAGCTCCATGCGGACCGCATCCGCGACTGGATCGGCCGCGGGGCCACCCCCTCGGAGACGGTCGTCAAGCTCCTCCACCAGGCCGGGCTCGACGCGCACGGGCAGGAGACTGGCGCCGCCAGCGAGCCGAAGGCCACCACCAAGCCAAGGACCCGTGCGCGCAAGGCGGCCACCACGGCCGGCGCCAAGGCATCGGCGTGAAGGAGTTCCTCGATTACGTGGCGCGCGCGCTGGTCGACAACCCCGATGCGGTCAGCATCGAGGTGGACGCGCGTGACGACGAGGTGGAGCTGACCCTCTCGGTCGACGAGGCCGACATGGGGCGGGTGATCGGCCGCGACGGGCGGATCGCCAATGCGATCCGCAGCCTGCTACGGGTGATGGGCACCCGCGAGGGCGTGCACGTCGAGCTGGAGATCGTCCCCAACGACTGAACGCCTCGCCGTCGCACGCATCCTCGGCGCCAAGGGCCTGCTTGGCGCGCTGAAGGTCGAGCCGCTCACCGACTGGCCGGAGCACCTCGACGTGGGGGCCGACGTCTTCCTCGAGGGCGAGCCGGATCGACGCCGGATCACCGCGACGGAGCGAGGCGGTCGCGTGCTGGCCATCGGCGTGGAGGGGATCGCGACGCGCGAGGCGGCGGAGGCTGTAGTCGGGCGCTATCTGGAGGCAGAGGCCGCGCCATTGCCGGAGGGCAGCTACTACTGGCACCAGCTCCAGGGACTGCGCGTCGAGGACGAGGCCGGCTCGCCGATGGGCGTGGTCGTCGAGGTCTTCCGGGCCGGCGAGGCGGAGGTGTACCGCATCGAGCAGCCCGATGGCGATGAGCTCCTGGTCCCCGCCATCCACGATGTCGTCCGTCGCATCGACCTGGAGGCCGGCCGGATGGTCGTGCGCTATGCGGCCGAGGAGGTTCGCTGAGCCGATGCGCATCGACGTGGTGACCCTCTTCCCCGAGCTGTTCGTCGCGCCGCTGCAGGCCGGTGTCATCGGTCGCGGCGTGGAGCGCGGACTGGTTGAGGTCGAGGTCCACGACCTGCGGGAGCATGGGCTCGGGCGACATCGGTCCGTCGACGACTACCCGTACGGCGGGGGAGCGGGGATGGTCCTGCGTCCGGAGCCACTCTTCGCCGCCGTGGAGCCGCTGCGCGAGGCCGGCGCGCAGGTGATCCTGCTCGACCCTGCCGGCGAGCGCCTCACCGATGCCCTCGCCCGCGAGCTCGCGGTGCTCCCGCACCTTGCGCTCGTCTGCGGGCGCTACGAAGGGATCGACGAGCGGGTACGGGGCCTCGCCGATCGCGAGGTGAGCATCGGCGACTACGTGCTGACCGGCGGCGAGCTGCCGGCGCTCGTGCTCATCGATGTCGTCGCGCGGCTCGTGCCGGGCGTCATCGAGGCCGCCTCTCACGAGGGCGACTCGTTCGCGAGCGGCCTGCTCGAGTATCCGCAGTACACGCGGCCCGAGGAGTTCCGAGGATTGCGCGTCCCGCCGGTCCTCCTCTCTGGCAACCATGGCGAGGTCGACCGATGGCGGCGCAGGGAGGCGCTGCGGCGAACCCGGGAGCGCCGGCCGGACCTGCTCGGTGCGGCCGACCTGAGCGACGACGACCGGGCCGACCTCTCATCGGGAGCTGGGCCGACCTGACGACCCTCGCTGGGACCGCTTGCACCACCGGCGACACCGCTTGACTTCGGGTTGTCAAGGAGTACATTCGCGTCGACACCGATCGGCGAGGCCAGGACTCGGCAATCTCGCGAGCGCCGGGCTCGTCGACATCGCCCAACGATGCCATGCACCTGCGGTCGCGCGACGATGCGTGGAGGACTGCAACGGTTGTCGGCACGAAGCCTGAGATCGAGGCGTTGCTGAGCGTGGGACGCGTCGTCCCGCCACTGCAGTCGGCCGCGCACCCTGCGCCGGATGGGCGGCGTGCATGCTTCGCGCCCTCTTGTTCCGCTGCGCCGATTGCCCGCCGGATAGGCGCTGGCTGGTTGCGGCCTCTCGCGGGATCGCCGGATCGGCGGTCTTCGATACCCCCAACGGCTCCGCGAAGCCCCGATGGTAGGAGGTGAGACCAGTGGTCACAGAGGCCGAGGCCGAAGAGGTACAGGTATCAGAGGCACAGATCGCCGTCCACTGGCGCGAGGAGGGCTATATCTACCCGCCCCCGGGCTTCACCGGGCAGGCAAACGCGTCCGATCCCGCCATCCGCGAGCGATTCAGCGAGGAGCACTTCCCCGAGTGCTTCAAGGAGTATGCGGACCTGTTGAGCTGGGACCGCTACTGGCATACCACGCTGGACACGAGCAACCCGCCGTTCTGGAAGTGGTTTGTCGGCGGTCGGCTCAACGCCTCGTACAACTGCGTTGACCGCCACCTGGCGACGAGGCGCAACAAGGCCGCCATCATCTGGGTCCCCGAGCCCGAGAGTGCGGACCCGGTCGCGATCACCTACCAGGAGCTCTACCGACGGGTGAACGAGTTCGCGGCGCTCCTCCAGGACTTCTGCGGCCTGAAGACCGGGGACACGATCACCTTCCACATGCCCATGGTGCCCGAGCTACCGGTCGCCATGCTCGCCGCCGCGCGACTCGGGATCATCCACTCGCAGGTCTTCGGCGGGTTCAGCGGCGCCGCATGCGGTGGCCGGATCGCCGACTCGAAGAGCCGCATCCTGGTCACCATGGACGGCTACTACCGGAACGGGGAGCTCGTCGACCACAAGGTCAAGGCCGATGAGGCGGTCGAGCGGGCGCGCGAGGAGGGGACCGAGATCGACAAGGTCCTCGTCTTCCGGCGTCAACCCGGCGAATACGCCTCGAAGACGCCCATGGTCGAGGGCCGCGATGTCTTTGTCGACGACGTCCTGCCGACGTATCGAGGCGCGGTCGTCGAACCGGTCTCGATGCCGGCCGAGGCGCCGCTCTTCCTCATGTACACCAGCGGGACGACCGGACGGCCCAAGGGCTGCCAGCACAGCACCGGCGGCTACCTGTCCTACGTGGCCGGCACGTCGAAGTACTACCAGGACATCCATCCCGACGAGGACACGTACTGGTGCGCCGCCGACATCGGTTGGATCACCGGCCATTCGTACATCGTGTACGGTCCGCTGGCGCTCGGGGCGACGAGCGTCGTGTACGAAGGGGTTCCGACGTACCCTGACGCCGGCCGCCCGTGGAGGATCGCCGAGCGCCTCGGGGTCAACATCTTCCACACCGCGCCGACGACGATCCGCATGCTGCGCAAGCTCGGGCCGGACGAGCCGCAGAAGTACAACTTCCACTTCAAGCATATGACGACCGTTGGCGAGCCCATCGAACCCGACGTCTGGCGCTGGTACCACGACGCCGTCGGCAAGGGCACCGCCGTCATCGTGGATACCTGGTGGCAGACGGAGAACGGGGGCTTCCTCGGTAGCACCCTGCCCGGCCTGGAGCCCATGAAACCCGGCAGCTGCGGTCCGGGTGTGCTCGGCATCTATCCGGTCATCCTCGACGAGGCCGGCGAGGAGGTGGCGCCGGGGAGCGGCAAGGCGGGCAACATCTGCATCCGCAACCCGTGGCCAGGGATCTTCCAAACGATCTGGGGCCAGCCGGAGCGGTTTGTTGACACCTACTTCCGCAAGTACAACCGCGATGCGAACAGCACCGACTGGCACGACTGGCCGTACTTCGCCAACGACGGCGCGATGCAGGCAGCGGATGGCTACTTCCGCATCCTCGGCCGCGTCGACGACGTCATCAACGTCGCCGGTCACCGGCTCGGAACCAAGGAGCTCGAGTCGGCGGCTCTGACGGTCCCGGAGATCGCCGAGGCCGCCGCGGTCCCGGTGCTCGACGAGCTCCGCGGCCGGGCCGTCGAGATGTACGTGGCGCTCAAGCCAGGGGTCAACGCGTCGCCAGCCGTCGAGGCGAGCGTCTCCAAGGCGATCGAAGTCGAGATCGGCAAGGTCGCCCGGCCGAAGAACGTCTGGATCGTCTCGGACATGCCGAAGACGCGCTCCGGCAAGATCATGCGGCGGGTCATCGCCGGGATCTCGAACTTCGCCGACGTCGGCGACATCTCGACGTTGGCGAATCCTGACATCGTTGATGACATTCGCCACCATGTGCAGTCCGAAAAGGTCGCGCGTGGTGAGACACCTCGTGAGCTGTCTGCCAAGGAAATGGAGGAGATCCAGGCGTTCGGTTTGGCGGAGTAGGGAGCGGCAGCGCCGCCCTCCGGGCCTCGGTGTGAGGCAGCCGGGGCGACGTCCAGGTAGGACTCGGGAAAGGAGTTCGACATGTCCCAAGCGCAGGCGGTTCCTGGTGCTGGCGTAATGCCGGCCGATAGGGACGAGGCACGGGTGACGGCCACGACCGTGGCGAAGGCGGACCCGGCCCCGCTCGGTCTGGCCGCATTTGCTCTGACCACGTTCGTGCTCTCGTTCGCGAATGCGGGCATTATCGGCGGGAGCTCGGTCTCGGTCGTGCTGGCCCTGGCACTCGCTTACGGCGGCCTCGCACAGCTGCTGGCCGGCATGTGGGAGTTCCGCAACGGGAACACCTTCGGCGCCACCGCGTTCAGCTCGTACGGTGCCTTCTGGCTCAGCTATGCCGCGTTCGTCTTCTGGTTCGCCGGGGGGCTGAAGGCGGCCGATGCGCCGGGAGCGGTCGGCACCTACCTGCTGGCGTGGGGAATCTTCACCGCGTACATGTGGATCGCCACCCTGAAGCATGCCTGGCCGGTGATGATCGTCTTCCTGCTGCTGACGGTTACGTTCTTCCTGCTGGCCATCGGTGAGTACGGCGGCAACGACACGATTCACAAGCTCGGTGGCTACGTGGGCATTCTCACCGCCATCGCGGCCTGGTACGCATCCGCGTCGAACATCATCAACGAGGCCTTCAAGCGCCAGGTCCTGCCTCGCTGATACCTCCAGTCGAGGCGCGGCGCACGGCTCGCCGGCGATGTGGCCGGCGAGCCGTTTCTTGCCGGCCGCGATCCGCCGCTGCTATACTTCGCCGGTCGCGGCCGCTTGGAGCGGTCGCGTTCGTGTGTCGCCTCCGGGCCGCCACGCGACCACCGACCGATAAGTGGCGGCGCATGCCGCGATAACGAGGTCTCCCGATCATGAGCGTCATCTCGGAGCTCGAACGCGAGCAGCTGCGGTCGGACCTCCCCGAGATCGCCTCGGGCGACACCGTGCGCGTCTCGGTGAAGGTCGTCGAGGGCAACCGCGAGCGAATCCAGGTCTTCGAGGGAACGGTGATGCGCATGCGTGGCGGCGGCCTGAACCGGTCGATCACCGTACGGCGCATCGCCAGCGGCGTCGGCGTCGAGCGCACGTTCCTGATCAATGCGCCCCGCGTCGACAAGATCGAGGTGGTCCGACACGGCGTTGCGCGACGCAAGCAGCTCACCTTCCTCCGCCGCCGCATCGGGAAGGCGGCGACGCTCCGCGAGCGCCGGACGACCTGATCCGGTGCCGGTCCCCGCGCGCTCGAACGGTTCGGCCGGGCCCCGAGCGCGCCGCCCGCACCGCGCCCGCGATGCGCACCTCAAGCACGAGTACGCGCTGCGCATGGCTGGTTACGAGCACGTCGCCGGCATCGACGAGGTCGGCCGCGGGTCCCTGGCGGGCCCGGTGGTGGCGGCCGCCGTCATCCTCCCGCGCCAGCCGCGGATCAAAGGGCTGCGCGACTCGAAGGTCCTGACCCGGCTCCAGCGCGAGCGGCTCTACGAGCAGATCCTCGACCGGGCCGAGGCGGTCGGTGTCGGCCTCATGGAGGTCGACGTCATCGACTCGGTCAACATCCTGCAGGCCACCAAGCTGGCGATGGGCGAGGCCGTGACACGGCTCGTCGTGCGTCCCGACCACCTCGTCATCGACGCGCTGAGCCTGCCGTACGTTGACCTGCCGCAGCGGCCGATCATCGACGGCGACGCGATCAGCGCCTCGATCGCCGCCGCCAGCATCGTCGCCAAGGTCACCCGCGATCGGATCTGCGCGGAATTCGACAGCCGCTATCCCGCGTACGGCTTCGCGGTGAACAAGGGCTACGGTACGCGTCGTCATTACCAGGCGCTGATGGACTCCGGCCCGTGCGCCTGGCACCGCCGCTCGTTCGCGCCGATCCGGATGCTCCTGGCCGGGACCCAGCTGCCGCTGGGCCTCGAGTTCGACGGAGTGCCGCTCCTCGAGGAAGAGGAGCTCGAGCCGTTCGACGACGAGCTCTTCGACGAGGAGCCTCGCCTCCATCTCGACGCGGAGGATCGCATCCGGGCCTGACCGATGGCGCCGTTCGCCGGGCCACGGGTGTTGGCGACGGCTCGACGCGCGCGACCATTCCTCGCCTCCACCGAGGGAGGAAGTCTCATGGGTGATCCCCGGCACAGCCTCGGCCTCGAGGCCGAGGCGGCCGTCGCGGCAATCCTCGGTCGGGCCGGCTGGCGCGTCCTGGCCCGTCGCTATCGGAGTCCGTCCGGCGAGCTCGACCTGGTCTGCCTCAGTCCGGAGCTCACGCTGGTCGGGATCGAGGTCCGCGCGCGCCGCAGCGGGCGGGCCGGACGCGCGATCGAGACCGTCAGCCGGGCGAAGCTCGCCCGCCTGCGAGCTGGCCTGGCCAGCTACGCGGCGAGCGCACATCCGCGCCATCGGTCAATGCGCGTCGACCTCGTCACCCTGGACCGCCAGGACGGCCGATGGCGGATGGTCCGCCACCCCGGCATCGACGCCTGGTGAGGCACGCGCCCGTCGGTCAGGGCGCGAACAGGCCCTCCAGGTTGACGATCGAGTCGATATACGGGCGGCTCGACGGGAAGATGCCGTACGTGTCGACGGCCCTCTGCCCCTGGTAGTAGGCGGCCAACGCGAGCCCTTGGTCGCCGGCGTAGCGGACGAGGTAGTGCCGCAGCAGCATGACACCGCCGCGGACGTTGTCCCGCATGGAGTCGATCTGCAGAGGGCTCCCCAGCATCCCGAGCCCGACCCAGTCGGCGGTGTCGGGCAGGAGCTGCATGACGCCGATCGCGCCGGCGCTGCTCACGACGCCCTGACGCCATCCCGACTCCTGCCAGGCGACGGCGAGGGCGAGCGGCGGGGGGACGTGAGCCCGCCGTGCCTCGACGACGATCGCGTCGCGAACGGCCATCTGAGCGCCCATCAGCTGCCGGGTCGGTGCGTCGAAGCGACGGATCGACCAATCGGGCCTGGCCGGCGCGGCCAGCGGCACGAGGATCACCTGGCCGGCGAAGATGAGGCTGGCATCCGCGAGCTGGTTGAGGCTCGCCAGCCGCGAGACGGTGGTGTGATATCGGCCGGCGATGGCGGTCAGGGTATCGCCGGCGCGGATCGTGTACGGGGCGGTGCGGACGACGCTGGACGCGGAGCTGGCGCCGGTGGTGGGGGTGACCACGCGCGTCGGGATGGTGAGGCGCTGCCCGGCGAAGATGAGGTTCGCATTCGGCAGGTGATTGGCCGCGACGATCGCCGCGATCGTGGTGCCGTAGCGTTCGGCGATTCCCGTCAGGCGCTCGCCGTATTGGACGACGTGGACGACGGTGCGGGTCGTGGCGTGGGTTGCAGGCTGGGCCGGAAGCCGAAGCCGCTGACCGGCCTCGATGAGGTCGGGGTTCGCGAGCTGGTTGAGCGCCGCCAGGCGATCGATGGAGACACCGTAGCGGGCGGCGATGCCTCCCAGCGTGTCCCCGGGGCGCACGACGACCGTCGGATCGGCCGCCAGGACCGGCGGGGCCAGGAGCGGTCCGCAGACGATCGTCAGCGCCATGGCGCCTGCCGCCGTCATGAGCCTGCCGGGCCGGTCTCGCATGCGGTCCTCCATCGGTCCCTGCCTGGCCGTGCGCGGTTCGCTCCACGCTTCAGCACCGGCCGCCGGGTCGTGCCCCGCCATGCTCGCCCGGTCGGTGCCGGACGGTCAAAGGTACGAAGGAGGTAGCTGGTGGTACGCAAGTACCGGTCCGGTGCGGTCCGGTGTGGTTGGGGCTGGCCCGGGACCTGCCGATCGGCCTGGGGAGGCCCCGTGCTATACTCCCGGCCGGCCTGGTGGGCTGGGCGCCTTGATCGCGTGTCCGGACCCTGTGGCCATCGTCCCATCACACACGCTCGCCGATCCCTCGATCACGGTGCCCGTCGCCGCTTGCGGCCGGGTCGATCGCAGCGGGAGATGACCGCGGGCGGAGGAAGCAACCGGAGGATCAACTCGAATGGCAGCGACCACCATGAAGCAGCTGCTGGAGGCTGGCGTCCATTTCGGGCACCAGACCCGTCGCTGGAATCCGAAGATGCGCGAGTACATCTTCGCGGAGCGGAACGGGATCCACATCATCGACCTGGCGCAGACGGTGTCGCGGCTCGACGCCGCGCTCGAGTTCGTCAGGGAGACCATCCGCCACGGCGACAGCATCCTGTTCGTCGGCACCAAGAAGCAGGCGCAGGAGGCGATCGCCTTCGAGGCGGAGCGGAGCGGCCAGCACTACGTCAACACCCGCTGGCTCGGCGGGATGCTCACCAACTTCACGACCATCAAGCGCCGCATCCAGCGGCTCGAGGCCCTCGAGGCGCGCCGTGACACGGGCGAGTTCGAGCGCCTCACCAAGAAGGAAGCCTCGAAGCTCAACGAGGAGATCGCGAAGCTGAACGCTGCCCTGGGCGGCATCCGGCGCATGCGCCGTACCCCCGGGGCCGTCTTCATCGTCGACCCGCACCGCGAGTCGATCGCCGTTGCCGAGGCGCGCCGGCTCGAGATCCCGATCCTGGCGATGACCGACACGAACTGCGATCCGGACCTCATCAACTGGGTCATCCCGGCAAATGACGACGCGATCCGATCGGTGAAGCTGATCGCGTCCAAGGTGGCCGATGCCGCCCTCGAGGCGCAGTCGGAGCGCCAGGCGCAGCTCGACCAGGAGTTCGAGGAGGCGGAAGCACTGCCGCCGGTCGATGAGGGGGTCCTCACCGAGGCGGCCGATTACAGCGCGGCGCTGGCCGCCGGCGAGGCGCTCGTCTTCGAGCCGGAGCCGGAGGAGGACGAGGACGAGGAGCGCCGGGCACGCGCCAGGCGGACGGCCGAGTCCCGGGGCGAGGACGAGGAGATCGCGCCCGACGTCGAATAGGAGATCCACGGCACCGCGCGAGGAGCGGGTGCGACCGATCCGACCAGGAAGGAATCCATGACCACCACCACGATCACCGCCGAGGATGTCAAGCGACTCCGCGAGCAGACCGGCGCCGGCGTGATGGACTGCAAGCGCGCGCTCGAAGCCACGAGCGGCGACGTCGACCAGGCCATCCACTGGCTCCGCGAGAAAGGACTCTCCGCAGCCGCCAAGAAGGCGGACCGGGAGGTCCGCGAGGGCGTCATCTCCAGCTATATCCACCACGGGGCGCGGCTCGGTGCGCTGCTCGAGCTCAACTGCGAGACGGATTTCGTGGCGCGCACCGCCGACTTCCAGCAGCTCGCCCGTGACCTGGCCATCGCCGTCGCGGGGCACCAGCCGCTCTACGTCTCGCGCGACGACGTCCCGGCAGCCGTCCTGGAGGCCAAGCGCGCCGAATTCGCCAGCGGCGCCGAGGCGGCCGGGCGGCCCGGGGATCGGATCGCGGACATCGTCGAGGGCAAGCTGAACAAGTGGCTCGAGACGGCCTGCCTGCTCGAGCTTCCGTTCCGCGACACGGATCGCAAGATCTCCGACCTCCTCACCGAGAAGATCGCGCTGCTGGGCGAGAACATCCGCGTCGCCCGCTTCGCCCGCATGGCGGTGGGGGAGTCGGCGTCGAGCGGAGAGGCCGAGACGGAGGCCGGCTGAGGTCGATGTCCTCCGTGGCGCGGTCCAGCAGTCATCGCCGGGTGCTCCTCAAGCTCTCCGGCGAGGCGCTGATGGGCGACCGGACCTACGGGGTCGATCCGGAGGTGACGCGAACCATCGCCAGCCAGCTCGCCGAGGCGCGTGGGCAGGGGGTTGAGGTCGCCGTCGTGGTCGGTGGCGGCAACATCTTCCGCGGGCTCGCGGCCGCGGCGCGCGGGATGGACCGTGCCACGGGCGATTACATGGGGATGCTGGCCACGGTCATGAACGGGCTCGCGCTGCAGGACGCGCTCGAGCAGGTCGACTGCCCGACGCGGGTGATGAGCGCCATCGCCATGAACGAGATCTGCGAGCCGTACATCCGGCGTCGCGCGGTGCGGCACCTCGAGAAGGGCCGGATCATCGTGTTGGTGGCGGGCACCGGCAACCCGTACTTCACCACCGACACGGCAGCCACGCTGCGGGCGGTCGAGATCCACGCCGAGGTCATCCTCAAGGCGACCCGCGTGGACGGGGTGTACGATGCCGACCCCGAGTTGCACCCGGAGGCGGTTCGGTACAGCAGGATCGGCTACACCGAGCTCCTTGCCAACCGGCTCGGAGCGCTCGATTCCACCGCCGTGAGCCTGGCGATGGACAACGAGATGCCGATCGTCGTCTTCGACATGACGCAGGCTGGCAACATCCTCAGGGCGATCGTGGGGGAGCGGATCGGGACGCTCATCAGCGGGGAGGTGGCGCAATGACCCACGAGGCGGTCCAGGGCGCCGAGCCCAAGATGCAGCGTGCCGTCGAGGCCATGGAGCGCGACTTCGCCGGAATCCGCACCGGGCGGGCGTCGACGACGCTCGTCGAGCGCATCAGCGTCGACTACTACGGGACGCCAACGCCGCTCAACCAGCTGGCGGGCATCAGCGTCCCGGACCCGCACCTCATCGTCATCCAGCCATGGGATCGGTCCGTGCTGTCGACGATCGAGAAGGCGATCACAAAGAGCGACATCGGCCTGGTGCCGAACGTCGACGGGACCGTCGTGCGCCTCAACGTGCCACCTCTCACCGAGGAGCGGCGGCGCGAGATGGTAAAGCAGGTGCGCAAGCGCGCCGAGGAGGCGCGCATCGAGGTCCGCCACCATCGGCGAGAAGCCGCCGACCTGCTGAAGAAGGCGCTCCGCGACGGCGAGATCAGCGAGGACGAGGAGCGCCGGGAACTCGACGGGCTGCAGAAGGTCCACGACCGGTACGTCGAGCTCATTGACGCCCGGGGCGAACGCAAGGAAGCCGAAGTGATGGAGGTCTAGGCGCTGCCCGCCAGAGACCGTCCCCGGCACGTCGCCATCATCATGGACGGCAACCGGCGTTGGGCGGCCGCGCATGGCATGCCCAGCATCGCCGGCCACGTCCAGGGTGTCGAGGCCATCAAGCCGATCGTGCGCGTGGCCCCTGACCGCGGGATCGAGGTCCTCAGCCTCTACGTCTTCAGCCAGGAGAACTGGCGACGGACCGATGAGGAGGTGACCGGCCTCCTGGGACTCGTCGACGCTGCCGTGCGACAGAACACCGAGGAGCTCATCGCCCAGGGCGTGCGGGTCAGGGTCATCGGCAGGATCCACGAGGTCCCCGACGAGATCCGCGCCTCGATCCAGCGCGCCGAGGAGCGCACCCGGGCCGGGACGAAGATGATCCTCAACATCGCGTTCAACTACTCGGGCCGCGCCGAGATCATCGACGTGGTCCGCGCCCTGCTCGCCTCGAAGGCCGCACCGTCGAGCGTCGACGAGGCGCGTGTGGCGGAGGAGCTCTACACCGCCGGCCAGCCGGACGTCGACCTGCTGATCCGCACCGGGGGCGAGCAGCGGATGAGCAACTTCCTGCTCTGGCAGAGCAACTACGCCGAGCTGGTCTTCACGCCGGTCCTGTGGCCGGACTTCAGCAGCTCCAACCTCGACGAGGCGCTCGCCGAGTTCGCCACGCGCCACCGCCGGTTCGGCTCGTAGGAGCCCGGACCGATGCTTCGCACCCGGCTCATCACCGCCGCGATCCTCGTGCCGCTCGTGGTGGGCGTCATCGCCGTCGGCGAGCCGTGGATCTCGCTCCTGGTCGGGGTGGCCATCTTCCTCAGTCTCGTCGAGCTCATCAGCCTGGTGGATGCCGCCGGCTTCGAGCCGCCCCAGATGCTCTTCCTGGTCGCGGGCGTGGCCGTGGCGGGGGCCGGGCTGCTCGTCGCCAACCAGGCCAGCGTGGCCGGCCTGCCGGCCGACCTGCTGCGTGCCACCGCGTCGGTGGGCCTCGCCCTGGTCGTCTACATGGGCGCGATCCTCCTCCTCGGGATTGCGAGCTTCACGCGCAGCGATCCGCGGAAGGGGTTCGCGACCTGGGCCGCGAGCACGTTCGGGATCGGCTACCTGTGCCTCCTGGCACCGTGCATCGTCCTGGTCGCCCATCTGGCGCCGTCGGGTGGCTCGTCCGCGACCCAGATCGGCCCGCTGAACCTCCACTCCGGCTCGGCCTGGGTGGTGATGCTGCTCCTCGTCGTGTGGGGCTACGACACCGGGGCCTACCTCACCGGCCGATGGCTCGGCCGCACGAAGCTCATCATCCACATCAGCCCGTCGAAGACAGTCGAGGGGCTCGCGGGCGGCCTGGTGGTCGCGACGTTGGCGGCCGCCATCGGCGGGTGGCTGGTGGGCCTGCCAACCTGGCATCCGCTCGTGCTCGGCCCGCTGGTCGGGCTCAGCGCCCAGGCTGGGGACCTCGCGGAGTCCATGCTCAAGCGAGCCGCTGACCGCAAGGAATCGGGCTTCCTCATCCCGGGACACGGTGGCGTCCTCGATCGCCTCGACTCATTCCTCTTCGCCGCGCCGATGCTCGCCGCATACGCCCTGCTCGTGGCGGGGTACGTCGTGTGAGCGCGGATCGCCTGGGGCTGGCGATCCTGGGCTCGACCGGCTCCATCGGCCGCCAGGCACTTGACGTGGTCGCGCATCACCCGGATCGATTCCGGGTGGCGGCCTTGGCCGCCGGTCACGCCACCGCCGAGCTCCGCGATCAGATGGCCCGGTGGCCAGAGGCGC
>Ga0070730_10003379_pt1 | contig 14337 bp, 10 predicted proteins | sample Coa_R1_3_FD_66447 | JGI IMG/M metagenome (GOLD analysis project Ga0070730, IMG submission 66447) | Surface soil microbial communities from Centralia Pennsylvania, which are recovering from an underground coalmine fire - Coalmine... | ecosystem: Environmental > Terrestrial > Soil > Unclassified ...
CCCGTGCCGCCGGTTTTTTGCGAAGTGAAATTCACGATGCCGGGGTTCAAGGGGAGGAGCAGATCATAGCTGCGGCCGTTCAGCGGAAGATCCTTGACTTGCTGCTCGGCGACGAGACCCGAGATGTCTCGCGTGGTGATGCTCACGATGGGAGCGTCGCCCAAGACTGTGATTTCAGAGCTAACGGTGCCGACCTGCAAGCGAAAATCAATGCTGGCTTGCTGACCGACAACGAGTTCTATACCGGAACGGGTGGTGTCCTGAAAACCGGGCCTGGCCACGTTGACTTCGTACTTCCCGACAGGCAGAGCGAGGATTTGATACCGCCCCGTGTCGTCAGTGACGGCATTCCGCAGCGCTCCAGTCTCGAGATTCTTAATCGACACGCCGGCGGACGAAACTGGCGCGCCGGTGGGGTCCGAAACAATGCCCGTCACGCTGGATGAAGCCTGGGCTCGGACGGGGGGAGCCTGGATCAGTTGGACTAGCAGGATCATCGCAAGGACCACAAAGATGCTTTTAAGAGAGACAAGAAGCTCGCGGGCAGTGCACGATAGCAAACTCATTTGGAAACCTCGGAAAAAGTCATCGGCAAGGGACAGGAGATCCTGCCGAAAGGGATAATTCCATACGTTTCAGAACGTTATGTCAATTCGGCTTAATTCGAATAGGCGAAGAGCGAAAATGTGCGGTTTTCGCTGAAGATTGAGGCGGAGACCCGAAAATGCCGTGCTATCCAGGGATTTCCGGCGGGGCGGCTAGTTGATCTCGTTAACCTGCATGTTGTCATCGACGGACAGATTGGGATAGCGAATCGGGGAACCTGCTGGCGCGGGCTGATGGCGGGCGCTGACGCTGAATTGTTCGCCAGAGCAGTCAATCGAATAGGCGTATCCGTCACGCCCGGAGCGCGGCACGGGCAGATCGCTGGAAGATGCGAGTTCGCCGAGCGGAGCGCAACGGCTATTCAGGGCGATGAAAGCGCGCTCGGCGGTAGCGATTTGCAACAAATCGGCGCGGACTCCGGTGAGGGTGATGGCCTGCGTGGGCGCCGTACCCTCGTCGGTTGTGGGCATCTTCTGAAAATAAAAATGAAAGGCTCCATAAGCCACCGCGGCGGCGACGAGAATAACGGCCAGGGCTTTCATACGACGATTCTCGTCCCCTGTGAATTCGCGGGCAAGAGGAGGCGCTTAGGCAGGTGCATTACGAAGCAACAGTGCTGGGCTTTTGCGCTCAGGCGACACTCCCCCTGATAAACTCGTACCAGCCGCCGAACCCCCTTCCTCGGTGCAGCGCTCCTTTTCGGACTCACAAATGCTTACGACTACTCCGCTTGTGGATTGGCAAGCCTTAGAAAAGCAAAGAGAAGAGGAACTAGAAGAGGCGCGGGCCATTCAAAGCGTAATGCTGCCGTCCGAAGCGCTGCGAGCCGGGTCCGTGACTCTCTCTCATGAATTTCAGCCAATGACAGCGGTGGGCGGCGACTTCCTGGACTACTTTCAATTGCCGGACGGGATCATAGGCCTGTATCTCGGCGATGTTTCGGGGAAGGGATTGCCCGCGGCGCTTTATGCAGCTCTCGCTGTGGGAACGCTGCGAGGGGTGCACAAGACAGGAACGTCGCCGAGCGAGGTCCTGGCAATGCTAAACCGCCGTGTGCTGCTTCGCGGAATTCCGCGGCGCCATGTGACGGTGCAATATGCAGTGTTCGACGAGAAGACCCGCGAAATGCGCATCGCTAGTGCGGGCATGGCCGGGCCCGTGCATATCTCGGCCGGGGGCTGCCGTGTGTTGGAACTTTCCGGAATTCCGCCCGGTCTGTTCTCCTTCGCAGAGTACAGCAGCGTCACGATCCCGCTGGGGGCCGGCGACTCCGTGCTTTTCTTTACTGACGGGATCACCGATGCCTTTGATAGTCGTAAGGAGCAATTCGGAATGGAGCGCCTGCTCGGGGTCTGTCGCGACCACCGTTGTGCGCTGCCGGGAGAATTGCTGAAGAAAGTGTTCGCCGCGGTGGACAAGTTTTCAAATGGCAGAGAGCCGGAAGACGACATGGCCGCGACGGTCTTCCATTACGCGGGATAGACGTCTCCCTTGTGCCCTGGCGGCCATATAGAGAGTGGACAAAGGCTCTCGCACAGGGAATTGACAGCTTCTCGCCCCTCCAGTAACAACGATAGATAGCGTTGCATTCCTAGGAGAGTCCAAGATGACGAAGAAGTCTTCGTGTGCCCCCGTTGCCGCAGTGTTGCTTTCCTGGTTGATAGCCATTCCTTCCTGCAGCTTGGCCGAGCCCCAAACGGCGGGGCAGCGCGCGGGCGAGGTGTCGCGCGTGATTCCCGCGGTGAACATTGCGCGGAGCGGGAAGACGATTCCCGCCGCGGCGAAAACGGCGGTGAATTGGCAGGATCTGGTGAATACACAGGCGAGCGCGCGAGCGCGCATCGCGCTGGATGATGGTTCGGTGCTCAATGTGGGCTCGGATTCCTCGATCAAGGTGGTCAAGCACGACGCAGGCGCGCAACAGACGGAACTGGAACTGACCTACGGAAAATTGCGGACGCAGGCGCAAAAAATCGCCAAGCCGGACGGGAAATTCGAGGTGCGGACGCCGGCAGGCGTCGCGGGGGTGGTTGGCACAGACTTTTTCATAGAATACGCGAACGACTCCATGAACGTGATTGTGTTTGAGGGACAGGTGAAGGTGTGCAACCTGGGTGGAGCTTGCGTGCTGGCAAAGGCCGGGCAGATGACTTTTGTGCGCAGCGGGAACAATTCGGAGCCTGCGCCGCCGCAGCAGGCAACGCTCGATCAGCTGGTGACCGCAAGCAACAATACGGTTTCGGGATTGGGATCCAACGTAGCCGCGACGGGAGCTGGAGTGGGAGCGCACCTGGGAGTTTTGGGAACGATTGGAATTGTAGCCGGAGCCGTCGGAGCCGGACTGGGAGTCGGATTGACGCGCGGAGGAGGCGCAACGCAGCGCGGCTGCAAACCGAATCCTGCGACGGGCCAGTGTCCATGAGCGAATCTTCCTACAAACATGGATCGCGAATCCCCGCTTCAGGGCCGGGGCAGCCGAGCGGGCATGCAACTCAAACCTAGCGGCAAACGTCGAAGAGAGTGTCGTTGCTTGGGCGGCCATGCTGCAGGTTCAAGGCGCTTGGAGCGCCCTATCCGATAGCGTACACTGAATGTTTCGAGTTCCCGTCTAATAGCGAGTGAGGCATCCTTTGACCAATTCGAGCCGTAGTAGACTGATTTCCTACCTTTTTGCGCTTACCTTTCTCACCGGTCTGGCATTTTGCTTTGCGGCGAGAGTGCAGGCCGCACCTCCACCGGATTCCCAGGCGAAGCGCTCGCCGCTGCTCGCGGCGCTGCAAGCGGAATTGGAGCGCTCGATGAAAGCATTGAGCGCCCAGGACCCTGCGGCTTATTACCTGGGGTACACAGTCACGGATACGCAGCGCGTGGATGTTTCCGGGTCGAACGGGGCGTTGCTGAACAGCGGCGAAAACCGCAACCGGTGGCTGGAAGTTGCGGTCAGGACGGGCAGTTACAACCTGGACGATACACACAAAGTGGGTGAACGGCAGATGCAAGGCGGGAGTCCAGGCGTGTCTGTACCCGTCGATGACGACCCCGAAGTATTGCGGCGCGCCGTGTGGCTGGAAACGGACAAGGAGTACCGCGCCGCCGAAGAAGCCCTGATCAAGATCAAGACCGGGAAGGAAGTGAAAGTAGAGACGGCGGAGAGCAGTGCGCCGGATTTTTCGCGGGAGCAGCCGCATGCGTACATCGGGCCGCAAGTTTCCATCGCTGTGGACCGCGCGCCATGGGAAGCGAAAGTGCGCGCGTACACAAAAGCGTTTCGGGAATCGGCGGCGATTATTAATTCGATCGTGACCTTCAGCGCGCAAGCGCAAAACGTTTTTCAGGTGACGAGCGAAGGCACGCAACTGCAGTATGGGCAGATTCGCTACCGGCTGGAGTTGTTCATCCAGGGTAAGGCGCCCGACGGGATGGACATCGACCGCTATTACAACTTCGATTGGGTGGACCCGAAGGAGATGCCCGACGATAAGGCGGTATACGCCGCGGAAGCGACGTTGCGCAAAGAGCTGGAAGGACTGGTCGCGGCACCGATTAATGATCCTTCGGTTGGTCCCGCGCTGCTGACGGGGCGCGCCGCCGCGGTCTTTTTCCATGAAGTTTTCGGGCATCGTGCGGAAGGGCACCGGCAAAAAGACGTGACCGAGGGGCAGACGTTCTCGAAAAAAGTGGGAGAGCAGATTCTGCCGGACTTTCTGAGCATCGTGGACGACACCACGATGAAGAAACTCGGAGGCGAGGATTTGCTTGGCTACTACCAGTTTGATGACGAGGGCGTTCCGGCACAACGCGTGACGCTGGTGGATCACGGAGTGCTGAAAAACTTTGAGATGTCGCGGTCGCCGCTGGTGGGGTTTCCGCATTCGAATGGGCATGGGCGACGGCAGCTTGGCGCGACACCAGTTTCGAGGCAGGGCAACCTGATCGTGCAGAGCAGCAAAACGATGAACAACGCGCAGCTTCGCGCGAAATTGATCGCATTGATCAAAGCGCAAGGCAAACCGTATGGATTGTTGATTGACGACATCGCAGGCGGATTCACGTTTACAGGCCGGGGGCAGCCGCAGGCGTTTCAAGTGCAGCCGCTGGTGGTTTACAAAGTTTTTGCCGACGGCAAGCCGGATGAATTGGTGCGTGGAGTGGATATCGTGGGTACGCCGCTGGCCGCGTTGACCAAGATTGTCGCGACGGGCGACGCGCCGGAAGTGTTCAACGGCTATTGCGGGGCAGAGTCGGGATCGGTTCCCGTGGCCGCCGCTTCGCCTGCGATTCTGATTTCGGAGTTGGAAGTGCAGAAAAAAGAAAGCTCGACGGACCGGCCGCCAATTCTGCCGCCGCCCGCGCATGACGCGGTCAAAACGGGAGGGGGACAGTGAGCCGCGTGGGAAGAATTGCAGTCAGGGTGATTTTTTGGGGTGCGTTGAGTTGTGTGACCGCGGGATTTGTGATTGCTCAACAAGATAACGACCACACACTGCAAGCGATGCGGGATGAAATGGCGCGCTCCAAGGCGCGGTTGGAATTGAAGATTCCGAATACCGATCAGCCGGTGAAGGCGTATTACATTGAATACCGTCTGTTGGACCTCGATGTGCGGGAAATAACGGCGGAATTCGGGGCGCTGCTTTCCAGCACGCACACGCGGAACCGCTTTATGAATGTGTCGGCCCGTGTGGGCAATTACAAGCTCGACAGTTCGAACTTTGTCAGTGACGACGCGTTTCGCGGGTTCATTGGTCCTACCGGCTCGGTAGGCATTGACCGCGACTACGATTCGCTGCGACAGGATTTGTGGATTGCCACGGACCAGGCTTTCAAGGAAGCGGTGGACACCTACTCGCGGAAAAAGGGCTACCTGAGCAGCCTGGCGCGGCAGTCCGACATTGATGATTTTTCGAAAGCGGGGCCGGTGCAGCTCACCGAACCCCTCGAGACGCCTGAATGGACCAGCCGTAATTGGGAACAGGAGGCACGCGATGCTTCCTCGGTGATGCGGGCGTTTTCGCAGATTCGTGAAGGACGCGTCAGTTATTACCTGGTTTACGGAACCGAGTATTTGCTGACCAGCGAGGGCACGGAGATCCGGCAGAACCGGCGGTTTGCGGCCATTGAGTCGGGATTGAGCGCGGTCGCGGACGATGGCGTGCCGGTGAATCATTACTATGCGACTTACGCGGTGCGCCCGGGAGATTTACCAAACGTCGATACGGTGCGCAAGGGCTTGAACGTCACATGCACGGAATTGATGGCGCTGCGCTCGGCTCCTCCCGCGCAGGATTATACCGGGCCTGTTCTTTTTGAAGCGCGCGCGGCGGCGCCGTTGCTGGCGCAGGTGCTGAGCCCCGCGGTCAATGGAGCGCGACCGCCGATTTCGTTCAGCCCGGTGTTGGAGCAGATGTTGACCGGTCTGGGAGGAAAGAGCGATTGGGTGGGCCGGCTAGGAGCGCGCGTTTTGCCAACGAGTGTGACGCTGGTGGATGATCCGGGAGCGAAGGAGTTTAAGGGCACTTCGCTGATTGGCGGATATGGTGTGGACGACGAAGGCGTCCGCGGCCAGAAAGTCACGCTGGTGGAAAACGGCAGCCTTAAGAGCGAGCTCATGTCCCGCCGCCCTGGACCGGATTTCGGGGAATCCAACGGCCACGGCCGTACCGCGTTCCTGAACGACGCCAAGCCCACAATGAGCAACCTGATCTTTTCTTCCACAGAGACCCTTTCGCCGGCGGATTTGAAAAAGAAATTTCTCGATGAGTGCCGCGCTGAAAAAAAGGCGGAACGGGAACAGTATTGCCTGGTTGTTCGTGAGATGGACAATCCGGCGCTGAGCCTTTTGCATCAGGATGATTTCTCGGAGTTGCTGGCCAGCTTCGGCGGCGGCGCGGGAACAGGCGATCGTTTGCCGCTCGTGGTGTACCGCATTTATCCCGAAAGCGGGCGCGAAGAATTGGTGCGGGGAGCGCGCATCATTGGGTTGAACACTCGCGCGTTGCGGAACATCGCGGGAATTGGAAGCGACAGTTTCGTGTACAACTACATGCAAAGCCAGGCGAATGGCTTTGCGGGTACGGCGCTCAGCGCTTTTGGCTCGGCGCAAGTCGGGTTGCCCGCTTCGGTCGTTGCACCGTCGCTCCTTTTCGAAGAGGTGGAAGTGCGCGGTGAACGCGGCGAAGCGAAGCGGCTGCCGCTTTTGCCTCCCCCGCCGATGACGGCATCGAAGTAACAGCGTCTTTGCTGCCGCTACACCATCCTTTGTAACTCACAGAAAAACGCAAAATCTGAGGTAGTCTAGACCCGCGATGGAAATGGTTGCTCCAATCGAGGAGGCGCGGGAGAAGAAGCGCGCCGCGCTTCTTAGTGTGGGTTCGGCGACGCTGCTCGTTTCGCTGAAGGCTTTTCTCGTCGTGAAGACTGGAAGCCTTGGCGTGTTGTCCGAGGCGCTGCACTCCGGGCTGGATCTGGTCGCCGCGATTATCACTTTTCTCTCCATTCGGGTTTCCGATCGGCCGGCAGACGAGACCCATCCTTACGGGCACGGAAAGTTTGAAAACTTCTCGGCGTTCGTGGAGACAGGGCTCCTGGCGCTGACCGCGCTGTACATCATTTATGAAGCGTTTGACCGGCTGTTTTTCCGCAGCGTACACATCCAGCCAAGCATAACGGCCGTTGTGGTGCTCCTGGTGGCTCTTTCCATTGACATAACGCGCGCGCGGGCTCTGGGTCATACCGCGAGGAAGTATTCGAGCGATGCGCTGGAGGCAGACGCGCTGCATTTTTCGACAGACGTTTGGAGCACCACCATAGTCATCGCGGGAATCGGGCTGGTCTGGGCCGGTGAGACCTGGAATCTGCCTTGGCTGGTCTACGCAGATGCGCTTGCGGGTCTTGCCGTCGCAGCAGTGATTTTGTGGGTCGGGTCGCAACTCGGGCGCCGCACGCTGGATGCCCTTCTGGACGCAGCGCCCAAGGGCTTGCAGCAGGAGATTGTGCGGGCGATCGAACGCATGGATGGTGTTTTGGAAGTGGAACGCGTGCGCGTGCGGCGCGCGGGCAACCGGTATTTCGTGGACGCCACGGTCAGCGCGGCGCGAACGGCAAGCCTCGAGCAGGTGCACACGCTGAGCGACGCCATCGAGAAGCGTATTGGCGAAATTGTCCCTTCGGACGTTATGGTTCATGTGGAACCGCGCGCCCCTCAGGGAGAGCATCTGTTTGAGGCGATTCGCGCGGCGGCGCAGCGCATGGGGCTGGCTATTCACGACATCCATGCGTCGCAGCAGGACAGCCGGCTTTTCATCGAACTGCACCTGGAAGTGGACGAGAATTTGACCTTGCGAGAAGCGCACCGCCAAGCCAGCGAGCTGGAAGACCAGATTCTCGAATTGCGCGGAGGCGCGGCGGAAGTGAACATTCACATCGAGCCGCTGGGGTGCCGTATTCCTACACCGGATGCGGGCCCCGGCGAGATGAACCAACTGGCGAAAGCCATCGAGGATTTCCTGAACAGCCTGCCGTCGGAATTCGATGAACTGGTGAATTGCCACGACGTGCGCGTGAGGCAGGTGGAGCACCACATCCTGGTGTCGTGTCACTGCACAATGAGAAGCGAACTGCCGATCACGCAGGTCCACGACGTCACTGCAGCGCTGGAAGACCGGGTGAAGGAGAACTTTCAGCAGATTTACCGCGTCACGATTCACCCCGAGCCGGCGGATGAGAGATAGTGGCGAGTGACCCGGAAGGCAGAAAGAAGAAGACAGAAAGTAGAAGGCAGAAGGCAGAAAGCAGAAAGCAGAAGTACCCCCCCACCCCCCGGCAATTCGTATCGTTATCAAAACAAAATAATTACAAAATGGGCAGTTCGTATTTGTTTGAAAACGAACAAGATAGCAAAGGGCGAAATGGGCAAACCGGCGGACTGTCAACAGTTCACCGTTGGCAGTGGAAGAGAAGACAGAAGAGTCTCCGCGCGCCACTTCGCGGGACGGGGAGCACCAAGGCAGCAAAACGGCGGTTTGCCGTTGGGAGGTTCGAAGGTTGAAAGGTTCGAGTTCCAGAATGGGAAGAGAAGGGGTACACCCCGGCAGTTTTGAGAAGAGTGTGAAAAGAAAGGAGTTGGAGTATACGGAACTTGGAAGAATATACGGAACTTTGTAGAGGCAGAGAAAGTGGATTTCTGGCGGAGGAATTTTAGGGACTGCGGGGCGGGCAGGCACTGGGGACTCACGGGGCAGCGTCCATCGCCAAGGCTGCGGAGGCCCGGCGAGAAGATCCGGCCCCAATCGAACAAGCTAGTATACTACTAAAATAAGATTTGTCAAGCCGTAAATAAGTGCTTTGGATGCTAGGACTTAGGGCGGGTAAAAACTACCCAAACTCGGCTGTTGCAAAGGAATTTCTAAGTCCCGTGAATACTTAAGGTTGGAAGAGAGATTCCCCGCGCAGGAGCTCCGCGTTCCAATCGACCCGGTCCGGGTTGCTCAAAAGGGTGCTCGACACGACGTACTTCTTTGCCGCGTCGATCGTGCGGGCGAAGGGTTCCATCCAATCAGGCGCCGGCGGCCGGAACGCTGCCTCCATCATTTCGTAAGTCACCCGGCCAAAGAGGAGGGCATCGACCCGGTTGATGCGACCGCTCAATGTCCCCTCAAGTAGGCAGACAAAGGCGACAGATTCGTTATAATCACTCACGACGCAATAGACCAAGCCCGTTCACTGCAGGGTAGGGCCTGGCTGTTTCGAGAGAGCAGCGTCTAAATCTTTGGTGTGACGGGGCCGAGCAATGCGCGTCATCAGCGAGGAACACAAGATGACTAAACTGGGGCCGGCGCTGCGGGCACTAGAACTGCCTAATGGGGCGAGGTTCTACCGCTGCGCACTTCAGGTCAACCCATTTTCTTACGTCAAGCGGTACGGCAAGAAGACGGCATTCTCGGACGAGTCCACCTACAACGCCGCTATTGTTAACGCCTGTAGGGTCAACAATATCGAAGTTATAGCTGTTACGGACCACTACAGGATCCAGACCGCGGCAGAACTCGTACACATAGCCCGACGCGCGGGTATCCACGTTTTCCCGGGATTCGAGGCAGCCTCCAAAGATGGAGTCCATTTTATCTGCATATTTCCACCGGAGCGAGATCTCGCCTCCATCGACCGCATAATCGGCGACTGCGGGATCCATCGCGAGGCTGAAGCTTCCCCAATTGGGAAGTATGACGCGGAAGAGCTATTGCGAGAATCAAAGACCTGGGGTGCGATACTAATTGCCGCGCATGTCGCTTCGCAGGGCGGCCTGTTAACAAAACTCTCCGGACAATCAAGGATCAGCGTTTGGACGTCAGCTCTGCTGCTTGCCTGCTCCTTACCGGGCCCTATGTCCGATGCTCCTGAGAACCTAAGGGCAATCCTTCAAAACAAAAACGCCGAGCACAAACGCAATCTTCCAATCGCGGTGATTAACGCCCAAGATGCGTCTTCACCCGAAGACCTGCTAAAACAAGGGGCGTCATCCTGGATCAAGATGTCTGAAGTTTCAATCGAAGGACTGCGACAAGCATTTCTCGAGCCAGAATCGCGCATTCGCCTCTACAGCGACCCAGTTCCCGACCACCACTCGGAATTCCTAACTCTAGCTTGGCAGGGCGGCTTTCTTGACGGCGTCGCTATACATCTCAATGAAAATCTTAACGTCTTAATCGGTGGGAGGGGCACCGGCAAATCCACGGTTGTGGAAAGCCTTCGGTACACGCTGGGCTTGGAGCCACTGGGAGACGAGGCCCGAAAGGCTCACGCGGGGATCGTTAATCACGTGCTGCGAAGCGGGACTAAGATATCTCTAACTGTCCGTTCATACAGTCCTGCGAAGCGCGAGTATCTTATTGAGAGGACCATACCCAACCCAGCTATTGTCCGTGAACATTCAGGGACCCTGTTAGCTCTTACTCCAAAGGACGTGATTCCCAGGGCAGAGGTATACGGACAGCACGAAATCGCGGAACTCGCTCGGAGCAAGGAGAAACTGACCCGACTCCTCGAACGTTTCGTCGAGCGAGACGGTTCCGCCGCCCCAAAGAAGTCTGACCTTAGAAGAAGCCTCGAGCGCTCCCGATCCAGAATACTGGAGCTTCAGAAGGAACTAAAGCAGGTCGATGAGCAGCTAAGTTCGCTGCCAGCGCTCGAAGAAACACTGAAAAGTTTTCAGGAAGCTGGCCTCGAAGACCGCCTCAAGGAACAGAGCTTGATGGTGCGGGAGGAGAAGGTCCTGAAGACTGCAGTTGAACGAATACAGCCGATAAGAGATATTGGCAACCAGCTTCGGCGGAATGTCCCCATTGATCGGGCATTCCTTTCGTCTAAGGCTCTCGAAGAGCTACCCAACCGCTCAATACTCATCAAAGCGGACGCCGTATTCGAAGAACTCAACCGAGATCTGGAGCAACTTTGCTCCCAGCTCAACCAAATCCTGCGGAAAGCAGATGAAAAATTGAACCGGATCAGTCTTGAATGGCAGCAGAAAAAGCAGCTGGCCCAAACCGATTACGAAAAAATCCTTCGCGAGCTGCAAAAATCAAAAATCGATGGTGCTGAATTTATCCGGCTACGCCGCCAAATTGAAGAACTGCGTCCCCTAAAGGAACGCGTGGTCGCACTCCGTGAGGACGAAAAGAAACAGTTCGACCTTCGTCGAAGTTTGCTCGCTGAGTGGGAAGACTTAAAAGCGGAAGAGTTTCGTCAGCTAGATCGCGCCGCAAAGAAGGTCTCAGATCGCCTTGCTGGCCGAGTGCAGGTCCAAGTAAGATTCGGAGGAAACCGCGAGCCACTGTACGAATTATTCAGGCAACAGATCGGGGGACGCCTCTCGGAAGCGGTAGATGTCCTTAGCAAACGCCAGGATCTATCTCTTTCCGATTTTGTGGCCTCTGCCCGGACGGGCCGTGATGCCCTATCTGTAAGATTCGACATAACCCCCGCTCAAGCTGATCGGATTTCCCAGGCCCCTCCAGAAGTACTCATGATGATGGAGGAACTCGACCTAGCCCCAACAACTGATATCAAATTGAACGTCGCTGCAGAGGGGCAACCACCTATTTGGCAAGCTCTCGATGAACTTTCGACCGGACAAAAAGCCACTGCCGTCCTATTGTTGTTACTCCTAGAGTCAAACGCCCCATTGATCGTTGATCAGCCTGAAGATGATTTAGATAACCGATTCATTACGGAAGGCGTCGTTCCGAAGATGCGCGAGGAAAAGCGAAGACGTCAGTTCATATTTGCTACCCACAACGCAAACATCCCGGTTCTCGGCGATGCGGAACTGATTATCGGTCTCGCCGCGATGGGTGAGGCCGGGCTAGGCAAAGCAAAAATTCCAACCGAGCACATGGGGTCAATCGATGGAAGGATTGTACGCGAACTGGTTGAAGAATTGTTAGAGGGCGGCAAAGAGGCATTCGAAATGAGAAGACTAAAGTACGGCTTCTGAGCGCATGCCCATGACAAGAATAGAACTTCTCGAGTTCATAAGAAATGGAGAGAATTCTGGAATAGAGTTCAAACTCGACACGCTGGAGAACCGTGCCCTAGCAAAAGAATTGGTGGCTCTCGCCAACCTTGAGGGTGGACGCGTCCTTCTGGGTGTTGACGACGACGGAAGAATCGCCGGAATAACACGAGAGAACCTGGAGGGGTGGGTCATGAGTGCGTGTCGAGACAAGATTCGCCCCGAAATCATTCCATATTTCGAAATTGTTAAGGATGTGGAACCTGGCAGGGATGTGGCGATAGTACAAGTCCTTCGGGGCACTACAGTGCATCATGTTTGGCATGACAATCGCCGTTTCTACTACATACGCGTGGGCAGCCAAAGCCGTGAAGCGAGTCAGGAAGAACTGGAACGACTCTTTCAACAGCGCGGTGCTTTCCGTCTGGAGATTCGTCCAGTCACGGGCACTTCGATCGCCGACATTGACCTACGGCGCTTGCAAGATTACTTCCAACGAATAAGACGTCAGCCCTTCCCAGACCCCCAAGACGAAGAACGCCTCCGAACCCTGCTCTCGAACATAGAGATAGTAGCGGAGCAAGACGGCAAGTTTCCGGCCACCATCGCTGGCCTGCTCTTGTTTGGAACGAATCCAAACCGGTTTCTACCTCAGGCAGGAATAGACGCTGCTGCGTATCCAGGCCGCGTAAAAGACTACGCCACCAGAGAACGAGCGAGATTGAGAGGGCCGTTAACACCTCTGTTTGGAGCGGCCGGCCTCATAGAAAATGGCTTGGTCGAGCAAGCTATTGAATTCGTAAATCGAAACACGCCAGTGAGGGCAAGTCTTGAGCACGGTCGGCGAGTGGACCAACGAATGTATCCCCCAGAAGCCGTGCGAGAGGCGGTTGTCAACGCCCTTGTGCATAGGGACTATCTACTTTCAGGAACCACAATCGAATTGTCCACCTACCAAGACCGGCTGGAGATTATCTCGCCGGGACGACTCCCTAACGGCATTACCCCCGCTCGCATGAGGGTAGGCTGCCGGTCCTCCCGCAATCAGTTACTTAAGGACATCATGGGTGACTACGGATACCTTGAGCACATGGGAATGGGCATCCCCAGAAAGATTGTGCACTTAATGCGAGAGCAAAACGGCACCGAGCCCGAGCTAATTGAAGACGGTGAACAGTTCATTCTGCGTTTGATTGCTTGAGCACCCGCCACGGGCAGCAGGGACGGGCACCAGCGGGCACAAGGGACGGGGGGCACTAGGGACGGACGGGATGTTTTCTAGTGATTTCTCCAGTCCCGCCATCCCGGCGGGTGGCAGGCCTTCGGCGACATGGCTGAGTGTATAATCTTCGTATCGGCGGACATGTGATCCGTTGGGGATTAGAGCGATGACCATCCATTTGACCCCTGAACAGGAAAGAATCGTGAAGGAAGAGCTGGAGTCAGGCCACTTCCGCACGGCGGAAGAGCTGATCTCGCAAGCCCTGCAAGCTCTCCGTGCGACAGCGCCCTCATCCGACAAAACTGGCAACCATGGCAGTCAGCGGGAAGCTGTGCGTGAGATGATGGAATTCGCAGAGAAGAACCGCACTTCCCTCGAGGGCATTTCCGTTAAGGAGCTCATTCACGAAGGTCATCGTCTGTGAGTGATTTGGTGCTACGCAGAATTCTAAGAGAGATTCATCGGGCAAAACCGCTCGATGGCGTAAAGGTGGCGCACCTAACGGTGCTCATGATTCTCTTCTTCTTAGCCCAGCGCTGACCCTTCGACTCCGCTCAGGGCAGGCGCGCTGGGCTAAACTGTGTCGCGCGTCCGGCGCTTCTACAAAGAAAGAAGACGAATGCCCGGTCTTCCCGACCAAGTCGGGGCGCAAAAAACCGCGAAAGATCCGGCACTACGCGGGAGGTGCTGGAGCTGGCTTGCCGGCGAAGAGCTGAGCACCAAGCGCAATCAACGCCGGAAAACAGACCAGCGCGTAGCGCGGCTCGGGCGTCTCGAGGGTGGTCAGAAACGCGGTGCGCAGCAAAACGAAGAGGATTAGAAACGCCAGGGCGGGACGATCGGCCCAATCGAACAAGCTATTATACTATAGAATTAAGATTTGTCAAGCCGTACATAAGTGCTTTGGATGCTAGAGGTTAGAGCGGGAAAAAACTACCCAAAATCGGCTGTTGTAAAGGAATCTCTAAGTCCCGTAAATACTTAAAGTTGGAAGAGAGAT
>Ga0070730_10003380_pt1 | contig 14337 bp, 15 predicted proteins | sample Coa_R1_3_FD_66447 | JGI IMG/M metagenome (GOLD analysis project Ga0070730, IMG submission 66447) | Surface soil microbial communities from Centralia Pennsylvania, which are recovering from an underground coalmine fire - Coalmine... | ecosystem: Environmental > Terrestrial > Soil > Unclassified ...
CCAGGAATGAGTACTTTTCCCGAGCTGAATGTAAGAACCTATGTGAGCTATTGCGGAATTCCCGGGGTTTATTTCTTTAGCCTGGATGCCGCCAGCAGGCCAGCGGTTTGGGGTGCGCGCCGATTCTATGCGCTTCCTTATTTCCATGCCGATATGTCTATTAAGCCGGTGGGTGAAAAAAAGGAAGCCAAATTCGCATACCGCAGCCAACGCATCCGCCTGGACGGCAATCGCCGCGCTGAATTCAGCGGATGCTACCGGCCGGTGGGAGAACCCAGGCAGAGCGAGCCAGGCTCACTCGCGCATTTCCTCACCGAGCGTTACTGCCTCTATACCGTCCAGCAAAGTTCGGTGCGCCGTGGTTATATCCACCATCTGCCGTGGCCGCTGCAGGAAGCCGAAGCCGAAATGGAGGTCAATACCATGGCTGCAGCCTCGGGCATTGATTTGCCGAAGGAAAAGCCAATCCTCCATTATTCGCGGTTTCTTGAAGTACTGATCTGGTGGCCGGAGCGAGCGGACTAGTATTTTGATGGTTACAGACGCCTGCAGTTGATGGATAATGAGTTCCGTTTTTCCCGGAGAAAACTTGAGATGGACGATCTGGAAGCGCGCCTGCAGCGATGGTCGGATGCGCAAATCATTGATTCCGTCACCGCCGGCAGAATTCGTGAATATGAGAGCACACAGGCCCGCAGGCATCGCCGCTGGCCGGTGATTCTGGCCGTAAGCTTTGGCGCGCTGATGTTGTGTGCCGGCGTGTTGTTATTCGTGGCCGCTCACTGGGACGAACTTGCTCCCGCGAACCGGTTTGTTCTGGTCCTGGCCATGGTCGCCATTTTTCACGTCGCTGTCGGCCTGCTGGGCCGCAAGGTCGAAGCGCTAGGGACGGCGTTGCACGTGGCCGGCACGGTCGCCCTGGGCGGCGGCATATTTCTGGCTGGACAAATTTTCAATCTGGAAGAGCACTGGCCTGGCGGGCTGATGTTGTGGTCTCTGGGCGCGCTGCTGGCGTGGCTGGTTTTACGCCAGTGGCCGCAGGCAGTGCTGGCCGCCGTGCTGGTCCCCGCGTGGCTCGTGGGCGAGTGGGAGGTGGCAGCGGGAAAATATACCGGCAGCGGAGTCATTGCAGCCCAGGGTTTGCTCCTGCTGGCGATTTTCTATCTCTCCATGACGGCAAAAGGACCACAGCGGCCCTTGAGACTGGCGCTCATTTGGGTCGGCGCACTGGCCTTGTTGCCCTGCATTCTCGGCGTGGTATTAGCGGGTGAGTGGTTTTCATGGCGCACTCGTAACGATCTTCCGGCCCATCTGCGAATCATCGGTTATTGCGTGGCTTATCTTCCTGTTCTCATTGCGGCAATCCTCGATCGCAAAAAAGCCTCGAGCTGGCTTCTGGGAGCGGCAATCTGGGTGTACGGCCTGAGAATTGCCGGTTTCCACAGTACGTTCATGGAACCCACGGTGTGGATCTATCTTTGGCTGGCGCTGGGGGCAGCCGCACTGTGTACGTGGGGAGTGCGCGTGCACCGCAAGCTGTTTATTAATTTTGGCGTGGCCATCTTCTCCCTGACGGTAATCACATTTTATTTCTCGAACAGAATGGACAAACTCGGCCGATCCATGGGATTGATTTTGCTCGGCGCCATTTTTCTGGCCGGTGGATGGATACTGCATCGCCTGCGCACCGATCTCATCGCCCGGGCCACGGCAGGAGGCAATCGGTGAAAATGATTTATCGCAGCGCAGCAGTGGCCCTGCTCCACATGCTGATTGTTTTGAGTTTGAGCGGCAAGTTTTTAATGGACCGTGCTTCAAGACCAAGGGTATGGGTCAAGACGGTGGCGGCGTATAACGATCAGCCCAAACGCGGTCGCTACCTGACTTTACGCCTCCAGGCACGCGCGCCATGGATAGACGGGGTACATGTAAAAACTTATCAAACTTACAACGTGCAGCTCACGGCAGAGAACGGTGAACTGATCGCCTCCAAAACAGACTCCGATACCGGAGTCAGCGTGGGTATCTGGTCCAATCGTAGCCGGGCTTTTGACTCTGAATATGTTGTCCTCGATCAAACCGTGGCTTTTTTTCTCCCGGAGCTCGCCGATGTGCCCACGCCGCAAGCATGGAAGGGCGAGGAGTTGTGGGCCGAGGTCACACTGCCCCGCAAAGGGCCGCCACGTCCCATTCAGCTGGCCCTCAAAAACAGTTCAGGCTGGCATCCTCTCAACCTGCGATGAGTTCCTGGTCAGTATCAAAGCGTCTTCGACGGGCGCACCATGCCCAGCAGTATCTGGAACAACAGCAGCCAGCGTTTCAAATTCACGGTGATCAGGAAATTCTCTCGGGCGTGCTCATGGCCGTTTTTGCCGAGCTGTGCGGCAAATTCGGGATGCGTGAGCAAATAGCGAATCTGGTAGGCACAGCCCTCCACGGAGTGGACCAGCACGCCGGTGAGCTTATGAATGACCTGGTTGGGAATGCCGCCCACCGCTCCGGCCACCACTGGCTTTTCTTTCCACAGGCCTTCGGTCACGGTAAGGCCAAAGCCCTCTTTGAGTGATTTCTGAATAATCACGGTGGAAACGCGCTGCAGCGCGTTGATTTCCAGCGCCGACCACGGAGGCAGGTTCAGGATGATCACGTCGGGGTCATCGCCCGCCGCCTCCATGACTTCCTGCAGCACCACCGCGCCTTCTGGATCATCAGTGGCGCCACCGCCAGCGAGAACGAGCTGGCAATCCAGATATTTCTTTACCAGCTTGTAGGCCTCAATCACGCCCACGGGATCTTTGAGCCGGTCGAAGCGGGAAATCTGGGTAAGGATAGGCCGGGAGCGGTCGATGCCGAAGTCATCGCACACCTTGTCGAGGTAGGCTTCATCCAGATCTTTGTTTTTCTCCGACAGCGGATCGATCGAAGGATAAAAAAGATACTGCGGAATCGCCAGCTGCTGCGAGAAGGCCGGCGTGGAAAAAATAGTGGCGTCATACTGCTCGATCATGGGGCGCAGAAAAGACCATACATCGGGGTGCGGATTGGAAAGATCGATGTGGCAGCGCCAGATCCAGCGTCCGCGAGTTTCCGATTTGGAGCGGATCAGCGGCGCGGGCTGCGGATCGTGGATCACAAACAGGTCTTCCACGAACTGCATCCGCTGGCGGTTTTGTTCACTGTAGGTGAGGAAGATGTCCTTGATCTGCTGGGTCAGGTTGTAATCGCCGCCGTGCAGCGCGTTGTGGAAGCCCTTGGTCACCTCATAAAAATCATTGCCTCCGGTGATTACCTCCCAGCGTGTGGGGACTTCCAACTCATTCATGATCGGCACCAGCCGGTTGAGAATCTCGGCCACGCCTCCTCCGACCGCGGTGGAGTTGACCATCTTCACGGTCTTGCCCTTGAGGTGACGTGCGAGGAAGCGGATTTCATCCATCTCCGGTTCGCCAATGATGGGCAAATAATCCTGGAAACAGGGAGGCGCCGGGGGCGGCGGCGGTGTGGTCTGAATGCGAGGGTGTTTGCGCCGCTCAATGAATCGCGAAGGGACTTCATCTTCACGAATGCGCCGTTCTTTTTCTTTTTGCGTTTCCTCTTTTTGCGTTTCGGCGGGAGGAGCGGTCTCCGTGGACGCGACCGTCTGTACCGTGATTACTTCCTCCGTGATTTCCGGTTTGGGGTCGGTTACAACATCCTGTTGTGAATTCTTCTTTTTCATTCCCGGTCTCCCTTGATTTGCCTGATGCTTGATCGGTTGAAGATGGATCAGCGTTCGATTTCGGTCTCCAGCACTTTCAGAATGCTGCGGCGCACGCCTTCCAGAGTGGAGGTGTAAATGTCAATGCGATTGAGGCGATCGGCGGCGCGGCCAAGGTCCAGTTCCTGCTCCAGCCACACGGCAAAGTCGCTGGAATTGAGCTTGAGCCGCAGCCGCGAATCAATAAAGTGGTAATAAATGCTGTGTACGCTCACTTTGCGTATGCCCTCGGCAAACTCTTCCAGATTGCGGGCTACATACGGCGTTGGGACCACAACCACGTCCGTGGCCATGAGATAGAACGGCTCCATGGCCGTGCGCGTGGCGGCCCGGGGATTTTTCTGCAGATAATTTTCAATCAGGTGGATCAACCGCTCGCGCAGCACGGCAATGGAAGTGAACTCACGGATATCGATGGCCGCCAGTCTTTCGGCCAGACCAACTTCATTGCAGGCGGCAAAAGCCCAGTGGGAAAAATCGTTGGAAAAACCTTCGCGAATGAAATGGTGCTCTTCGAGCGTTTGAAATGTGTGCTGGAAAATCGATTCGTCCGGACAGGTGCGGATCGCCTCCAGCAGTTCCTGCAAATTTGTGGCTTTCTGGCGCCCAATCCGCAACAGATGCGACGCCGAGTTGAAATAAAAAGGCGAACGGGCCCAGTGCGGGCGATTCGAGACAGACTGCGGCATGGTCGGCACGGTTGCCATGAAAATTCCCTCCTGCAATACCCCTCTAAAATGTTGTAGGATGCCCGAGGCCGGACCGCTGTTGCGTCAGCGCAGGCGGCGAGGCCGGTGAAAAACAGCCGCGCGCGGGGCAAAGAAAAAAGAAAACAGAACGCCGATCAGCACCATCCACGCGATATTGGCGCGCGCCGCCACCGTGGCCTCCGGATGAAGCAGAAGCGCCAGCACCAGCGCGGAGAGCAGGGTACCGGCAAACCCCGCGCTCGAGCCGAAGATTTCCGCAATCGCGATCAGAATAAAAATAAAGGCCAGCGGCGCGTCTGCCTGCCACGAATGCCCGGCGCTCACCGCCCCCATTGTGGCGGCGGCAATGGCTCCCAAAAGCGCGCCCGCAAAAACTTTGCTCATCTCCGCCGTCATCAGGCTGTTGAGCTGAATCTTTTCTCCGATCTTCATCACTCGCTGTACCATCTCTAAAATCTCTTTAATTAAGATGACAGAAGACAGGGCTGCCGCGGGAAAAATCGAGAGCTGGACCAGTGGGAAAATCGTGGCGCAGCGCCGGATTTTGCTGGCTGGACGCATCTGAACAGAGGTAAGGTTATAAGGCGCTTTGACCCGCAAACAGACCCATGCATGATCCGCTACTTTTTCAGCTTTTTTATATTTTTGTATGGGCCAAATTGTTTGGCGAGGTGTTCGAGCGCCTGCACCTGCCGGCGGTGCTGGGAGAAATTGTCGCCGGTATTGTAATCGGGCCGTACTGCGCCGGGCTGATCGTGCCGAGCGAGGCCATTTACTCCTTTGCCCAGCTGGGCGCCATCTTTTTGCTGTTTTCCGTGGGACTCGAGACCAGCCCCAAGGATTTGCTGAGTGTGGGCCACACGTCGCTCTATGTTGCGCTGGCCGGCATTACCGTGCCGTTTGTCTTCGGCTTCGGCTTTATGATGCTCCGGTACCACCAGCCGCATGAAGCCACCTTTGTGGCGGCGGCCATGGTCGCCACCAGCGTGGGAATCACGGCGCGCGTGCTGGGCGACCTGCGGGTGCTGGATACGCTGCCGGCAAGAATCATTCTGGGCGCGGCCGTATTCGACGATATTCTGGGCATGATCCTGCTCAGCATTGTGGTGGGCGCGGTCTCAACCACGGGGACGGCGTGGCTGCAACTGGCTCTGACCGCGGCGGAAGCCATTGGCTTTGCCCTGCTCATGGTCTTTTATGCGCCGCGCCTGGTACGCCGGATGGAGCCGGGCGTGGAGCGCATGTCCACGCAGAATGCTCCACTGATCATTGCTCTGGCCCTCTGCCTGGGGCTTTCGTTTGCGGCGGCGAGCATTGGCATGGCGGCGATCATCGGAGCATTTTTTGCCGGTCTGGCTTTTGCCGAGTACGCGCCGCGCTGGGAACTGCGCACCCGGGTGTTTGCCATCAACGAATTTCTGGCGCCCTTTTTCTTCTTCAGCATGGGCGCGCGCCTGAACCCCTGGGTGTTTGACCGCAGGCTGTTGCTCTCCGCCATCATCATCTCGCTGCTGGCCTTTGCCTCCAAACTGCTGGGCTGCGGACTGCCGGCTTTGCGCTCCGGCTGGAATACCGCCATCAAAGTGGGCGTGGGCATGGCGCCTCGGGGCGAAGTCGGCCTGATCGTGGCTCTGGTGGGGCTGCAGATGGGCGTGATTTCCCAGGCCGCTTACGGGCTGGTGATCTTTATGACGATGGCTACCACGCTGATTGCTCCGCCCATCTTGAAATTGCTGTTCCATAAAGATGGTGTCTCTTCTCTGGCAGAGCCGGTTCTCCTCGAGCGGCGAAGCACGGTTCCCTGATCGCCGGGTATAATGCGAAGTTGCTTTTCACTACAGGAGATCACAGATTCATGTCAGGATTTACCGGCCGTGTGGCCTTTGTCACCGGCGCTTCCCAGGGGATAGGCCGCGCCTGTGCGCTGGTGCTTGCTGAAGCGGGCGCAATTGCAGCGCTTGCCGCGCGCAATGAAGAAAAGCTGGCGCAGGTCGTTGAGGAGATCAAGAGCAAGGGGGGGCAGGCCGCCGCGTTTCGTATGGACGTGAGCAACGAAGACGAAGTGAAGGCAGCGGTCAATGCCGCGATCGAGCAGTTCGGAAAAATCGACATCCTCGTCAACAACGCAGGCGTCACACGCGACACTCTTCTGATGCGCATGAAGCGCGCCGACTGGGAATCCGTACTGCAAACCAACCTCACCGGAGCTTTTTTCTGCACGCAGGCGGTAATCGGCTCGATGCTCCGGCAGCGCTGGGGCAGGATCATCAATATCACCAGCGTGGTGGGACAGGCCGGGCAGGCGGGCCAGGCAAATTACTCCGCGTCCAAGGCCGGTCTGATCGGCTTCACTATGTCGATGGCGCGTGAAGTGGCGTCACGCAACATTACCGTAAATGCGGTCGCGCCAGGCTACATCGAGACTGCAATGACGGACGTACTCTCCGCGGACCTGAAAGCCAAAATGAACCAGACCATTCCTGTCGGCCGTCCTGGCACCGACCTGGATATTGCGCATGCAACCAGATTTTTGGCGTCGGAAGAAGCGGGCTATATCACCGGGCACGTTCTGAATGTCAATGGCGGAATGCTGATGGGATAGCGCACGCCTTTCGTAACCTCGCGTAAGAAAAAAGCAGTTGCACAGAAGAAACTGGTTGAAGAATCATAATGACCGGCACAGGCAAAATTATGCTTGCACAAATGTTCTACTCTGGTTACTATTCACGCACTCCTTGTTTATGAGTTTATAAAGACTAACCCAGCATGAATATTGGCGAAACCATCAGAAACTACCGGCTGCGCAAAGGTATGTCACAGGGTGACATTGAAAAACGCACCGGCCTCCTGCGCTGTTACCTTTCCCGCGTGGAGAACGGACACACCATTCCTTCACTCGATACGCTGGCCAAGATCGCCTCAGCCATGGAGCTTCCGCTGGGGCAGTTTTTTGCCGAGCCGCATGCCAATGGCAATCGCGGCTTGCCTCCGCTGACCGAAGATGAGGTGCGTTTTCTTACCCAGATTCGCCGCTATTCTTCCAATCTTAACGACAGCGACCGCAAACTGGTGATTGCCATGGTGAAAAAAATGGCGGCGGGTGCGGGCAAGTAAGCTGACTTTTGACGCCGGGTCTATGCGGCCCGGCTCACCTGATTCAGCGCCAGCACGGCCAGTTCCAGGCGGTCGCGCGCCCCGGTTTTGGTGAAAATACTTTGCAGGTGGCGCTTCACGGTGTTTTCGCTGATTTTCAGTACCTCGGCGATGCCCTTGTTGGTCATGCCGCGGGAGACGTACTGCGCGATTTCGTGTTCGCGTTCGGAGAGCCTCGCCAGCGCGTGGGCCGGCCCCCGGGTTTCGTCACTCATGGCCGTGAGCACCTGATTGGCGAGATTACTCGAAAACGCCAGCTCCCCCGAAGCCACGCCGCGAATCGCGGCAAACAGCTTTTCCGGGCCATCGGTCTTCAGCACCAGCCCGCGCGCGCCCAGCTTGACCACCTGCACATAATCAAGTTCGCTTTCAGAGCCGGTGAGCACCACCGAGGCCACGCGGCTTCCGGCGCGGTCGAGCGTGCGCAGCACTTCAAAACCGTCACTGCGCGGCATAAAAAGATCGAGCAGCAGCACATCCGGATGGTACTGCTGGACCATATCCAGCGCCTCGCGTCCGTCGGTTGCCTGGCCCACAACGGACAAATCGGGCTGGCTGGCGAGCAGGGAAGCCAGTGATTCACGCAGGATCGCGTGATCGTCCGCAATCACAATTCGGATTGGTTTTTGATCGTCTTGGTTCATATCAAAAGGTTTAGATGCAGGTTAAGCCTTTCGGAACGAGACAGTGTGGGAAGTTTCTATGGTATATTCCGCCCTGGGCGCTCGCAGGCTCGCGGGAAAGCGGATTTTCATTGACCATTGACGAAGAGCTGAACGTTTTGGATGACCACTTGCGCCGGCTCAAAGTGGAATTCGACATCTATTTTGGCGGCGGCGCCAAAAAGCCCCCCGCCGAACTGGAGTGGAAGGTCAAGTCAATGTTCAAGAAATACTCCGACAACTCGCGGATGGCCTTTGCCCAGCGCTTCCGCTTCAACACCCTGCAGCAGCGCTACGCGCTTTTGAACGCGCTGTGGCAGCAAAAGCTCACGATCAAGGAAGAAGGGTACAGACGTCCTCAGGACGCGGTGCTGGGCATACAGGGAATGCGCGTGGAGCAGCAGCACGAGGCGGAGGCTGGCCTGGCGCATCATCCGACGGCCAGGCCCGACAAGCCTTTCACCGTTGCCTGCGCCGACGTGGAGCGCGATGATGCCAGCGTCCGGGCGTTGTATGAAGCCTTATCAAAAGCTCGCCAGCAGGCCGGCGACCAAAAAACCGCCACGCTCGACGCCTTCAAAAACTTCGTGCGGCAAAAAACCGAGCAGATTCGCCGGGAATACAACTGCCAGAAAGTGGAATATTCCGTGAATCTGCAGGATGGCCAGGTCAAGCTCACGGCCAAGCCAAAGACGTAGGCTGAACAACAATACAGGCAGGAGTGCCTGTGCTCAACAAATCACTTTTTTTTCTGCACTGCTATGCGCCTGTAGCGCGCTCCATCCGGAAGTAAGCCAAAATCCATTTTGAGTGTGGCGCTCACGCTGAGCAACTGCGTTTTTGATATCCTCGTCTGTCACTTCTTCTTTATGAAAATTCTGGTTATTGGCGGCGGAGGACGAGAGCACGCGCTGGTGTGGAAGCTGCGCCAGTCGTCACGGGTGTCCCAGGTATTCTGTTTGCCGGGAAATGGCGGTATTTGCGATGAAGCGCAGTGTCTGCCTGGCGACGTGAAAAACATCGACACGCTGGTGGCGGCCGCGCATCAGGTGGAAGCCGATCTCACCGTGGTGGGGCCGGAGATTCCGCTCTCGCTCGGCGTGGTGGACGAGTTCATGCGCCGCGGGATGAAGATTTTCGGCCCCACACAGGCCGCTGCGCATCTGGAGTCGAGCAAGAGCTTTGCCAAGGAGTTCATGCAGCGGCACCAGATTCCCACGGCACATTATGCCGTCTGCCATTCGGAGCAGGAACTGCACAAATCGCTGGGTTTGTTTTCCGCGCCCGTGGTCGTCAAAGCCGACGGATTGGCCGCAGGCAAGGGCGTGGTGATCGCTGCCAGCAAGGAAGAGGCCGCCGCCGCAGCCATTGGGATGCTCAACGGCAAGCTGCTGGGCGAGGTTTCCTCACGGGTGGTGCTGGAAGAGTTTTTAGAGGGCGAGGAGCTTTCGTTTCTTGTGCTGAGCGATGGCGAGCGTGTGGTTCCGCTGGCCGCCGCGCAGGACCACAAACGAATTGGCGATGGCGACACCGGGGCCAATACCGGCGGCATGGGGGCTTATTCCACCAGCACTTTGGTGGATTCGGCCATGGTGGACTGGCTGCTGAATCGCATTGCCCGCCCGGTGGTGGCGGGAATGAAATCGGAGGGCGCGGAATATCGCGGCGTCCTCTACTGCGGCCTGATGATGACCGCCCGCGGGCCGATGGTGCTGGAGTTCAACTGCCGTTTTGGCGATCCCGAGACCCAGGCCGTACTCATGCGTCTGAACAGCGACCTGGCAGACGCTCTTGAGGCTTCCGCCGAGGGGCATCTTTCCGACGGCCTGTTGCAGTGGTCGAATGGAGCTTCCTGTTGCGTGGTCATGGCTTCTGGCGGATATCCGGGAAGCTTTGTTTCCGGGAAGAAGATTTCCGGGCTGGAGCGTGCCGCCGAAGTCGAAGGTGTAAAGGTGTTTCACGCCGGAACCACGAAACGCGAAGGCGCTTTCTATACCAATGGCGGCCGCGTGCTGGGCGTGAGCGCCCACGCGCCCACGCTCGAAGGCGCCCTGGGTAAAGCCTACCAGGCAGCCGGTTTGATCAGCTTTGAAGATATGCACTACCGCAGGGACATTGGCGCGCGCGCACTCAAAGCGCGCAAATAAAAATCGTACAAATTAAATGAGGAGATGTATTTCATGACCGAAAGCCCGCTTGTTTCCATCGTGATGGGATCGGATTCCGATCTGGAGATCATGAACGATGCCGCACGGAGTCTTGAAGACTTCGGTATTCCCTATGAGATCGACGTGACTTCGGCGCATCGCTCGCCGGCGCGCACCGCCGAGTTCGCCCGCATGGCGGCGGGCCGCGGCATCAAGGTCATCATCGCGGGCGCGGGCGGAGCGGCCCATTTGGCGGGAGTCATCGCGGCTGAGACCACGATTCCGGTCATCGGCGTGCCGATTCCTTCCACCTCGCTGCAGGGCATGGACTCGCTCCTGTCGATTGTGCAGATGCCGGCGGGAATTCCCGTGGCCACCGTGGCCATTGGCAAACCGGGCGCAACCAATGCCGGCATTCTCGCGGCGCAGATCATCGGCCTGAGCAACTCGACGGTCGCGGGCAAACTCAACCAGCTCAAAGCCAAACTGGCGAAGAGCGTGGAAGAGAAGTCGCAAAAGCTGCAGCAGATGCGCCGCAACCTGCCGTAACCCCTGGCTGACATGGCAAATTCCCTTAACGCAATCGCTGTTATTCCGGCGCGCCTCGGTTCCACACGCCTGGCGCGCAAAGTGCTGCGCTCCATCGCCGGCAAGCCCATGCTGGCGCATGTGTATGAAGCCGCGAAACAATCGCCGCTGCTGCGCGATGTGATCATCGCCACGGATTCCGACGAGGTGCTGGCCGTGGCGCGGACCCATGGCTGGAAGGCGGAGATGACTTCGGCCAGCCACCGCAGCGGCACCGAGCGTATTCACGAAGTGGCGCAGAGGATTCCGGCGGATGTGTACGTAAACATACAGGGTGACGAGCCGCTGGCGCGTCCCGAGCATCTGGAAGCGCTGCTGCGGCCCATGCGCCATGAGCATGTGATGGTCTCAACCATCAAGACGCCCTGCCCGGTGCATGACGTCGACAACCCCAATGCGGTGAAAGTAGTCACAGACCAGAACGGCCGCGCGCTGTACTTTTCCCGTTCCACCATCCCTTTTGATCGCGACCGTGCCGGTGGCATTCAGTACTTTAAACATCTGGGATTTTACGCCTATCGCAAGCCCGCGCTCGACCGCTTCTGCAGCCTTCCTGAATCGAAGCTGGAACTGGCGGAGCGTCTGGAGCAGCTCCGCTTTCTCGATCACGGCATGGATATCTTCGTGGAGGAAACGCCCTTCAACACCGTGGGCGTGGATACGGAAGAAGATTTGCTCGGGGTGGAGCAGATTCTTAAAAGCTCAGCTTAAATTCAGTTCGCCCGCGGCTTGCGGCCCGTGTTTGCTGGCCCAGGACCGGGCCGCGGCAATGCGCTTTGCGATCGAGGGATGCGAGTGAAACAGAATTTCCACCAGCCGTGAAGGCTGGCTCTCACCCATGTTCTGGAGGTTCAGTTTTTCCATGGCGCTGATGTAAGGTCCCACGCTCGAAACCGAATTCCAGCAATAGAGATCGGCCTGGCGCTCGTTGAAGCGCGAGTAAGCGTTCATCGCGGGCATCAGCAGAATGGAGAGAACGCTCGACACCAGCACCAGCAGCGGCAGGTTGGCGAAATCCGTCAGGTGCTGGATATTGCGGAAGAAGTGCTGCTGGTCAATGGAATAATGCAGTACGCGATGCGCGGCCCAAAACCCGAACAGGGTCACCAGCGCTTCCACGATGATGCTTTTGAAAATATGGCGATGCACGTGATGGCCCAGCTCGTGGGCCAGTACGGCCTCGATCTCGTCATGGTTGTAGTTTTCAAGCAGCGTGTCGGCCAGAATGATGCGGCGCGTATTTCCCAGTCCGGTAAGCGCGGCATTGGCTTTTTTGCTCTTTTCGGAAAGCTTCCACTCATACACGCCACGGACACGCGTGCCGGCCCGCTCGCCCAGACGCAGCAGACGCGCCTTGAGGTCTTCATTCTCGAGCGGAGAGAACTTGTAGAAAAGCGGCAGCAGAACCACAGGGGCGATCTGCGCAAAAAGAACGAACAAGCCCAGGCATACAATCCAGGCAATGATCCACCAGTGCTCGGGCGAGGCGCCAATCAGGGTGTACACAATCTCGGACAGAATTGAGGCAATCACCAGACCCAGAAACCAGCCCTTGAATTCGTCCAGCAGCCAGCCGCCGACTTTCTGATTAGAGAGATGGAAGCGGTGCTCCAGGCGAAAGCCGTACCAATCCAGCCCCACGGTGAGCAATTTGCTGATCGCGCTCAGCAGAAATACGTAAAACAGCAGCGAAACCGCGTAATGACCGGAAACGCGAAAAGAAATCGCCTGCAGACTGCTGCTCCAGCCGGTGGCCAGGAGCATGCCCAGAAAAGCCAGCCCCAGCAGCATGTCGACGAGTTCCAGCCGCCGCCGGATGCGGTTGTATTGCCGCGCCTCCGGGGTATCGATATTGTCTTTGTTTGGCAGACTCATGGATTCTTCCGCTCCCGCGCTGAAACAGGAGCGATCTTAAATTCAAGAGTAAACAATCTGGCGGTCTGCGCGCCAGAGTTCGTAAGTGAGTGGCCGGAAGGGCCCTCCCAGACGGACTCACCGGCCAGGCGATGAAACTCAGTCGTCGGTTTGCCGTCGTCCTGCTGCGTCAGATTCAGGTCGGTGACCGCAACTATCAGGTGGGGAAGGGCGTTTCCCTGCTTTTTCCAAACTGCGCCCGGCGGCATAATCACGGAGACGGCCCGCCATTGGTCTGACTCCAGCACGATCTGCGCGCTGGGGCACGCGCCCCGCGTGTCGTCCGCGCACGGAACTGGCGCGGAGCAGGATTCCGTGCAGGCGTGTACTCCACTCGCGGACTGCATTAATTCTATGGTCACATTATGAAACGGATGCTCGCTTTCATTTGTGACGGAGTGGGCAAAGCCACCTTTGGTGTATCTCACTTCGCCGTCTTTCAGTTTCACAACGGCCGGCGGCTCGCCTACCCTGAAATTGATAAGATCCGTATCGCCGATGGTGACATACACATAATCATGATGATGCTGGTGGACAAGAGTGCTGGATTTGGCGGGAGCGAGCACGTGAAAGACGCGAACAAAATCGTTCTGCAGCACAAAATGATGGCTGGGCTCCGACGTCATTTCCACCACGGCTGGCTGCTGGGCCGAAGCCAGACAGACCAGCAGCGCGAGCGTATTCTTCAGAAAAGTCAGCATGGTAATTCTTGCCAACGGATTCTAATGACTGGCCCGCGAAAGCTCAACTGCGGATTTTCCACCAGAGCAAAATCATCGCGGCCGCAACGACCGCCCCGGCGGCCGCGCCGATCCAGAAATTCTGCCACCAGGTATTGGTGGTGCGCATTACCCGGCGGTCATTTGAGACGAGCAGGATGAACAGCAGAATGGGCACGGTGAGCGCCCCGGCCAGAATCTGCGAGCCGTAGAGTATGGTCACCGGATTCACCCGGATGAAATTGAGCGCTGCCGCCACCAGCATGGCGACTGAAATCAGCACATAGAAGCGCACCGCTTCCCACGGATTCTCATTGAGTCCGCTGCGCCAGCCCATGGCTTCGGCCACGCTGTAACACATGGAGGCAACCAGCACCGGCAGCGCTACCATGCCCGCACCGATAATACCCAGAGCAAACAGCGCAGTCCCCAGAACACCCACGGCCGGGGTCAGGGCCGAAGCCGCCATACGGGTGGTGAGGTCATCCACCAGTGGCGTGTGCAGCACGGTCCCCGCCGCGACCATGATCGAATAGCAAAGCAGCGTGGTCACGATGGCGCCCGCGCGGTGTTCCGCGCCGCCCGGCGAAGGCACTCCGGCCAGCGCGGCTTCGCGGCGCGAGCTGGTTTGCCACACCAGCACGTATGGCGTGAGCAGCGAACCGAAGATAGCGATCAACGTTGCGG
>Ga0070730_10003381_pt1 | contig 14336 bp, 11 predicted proteins | sample Coa_R1_3_FD_66447 | JGI IMG/M metagenome (GOLD analysis project Ga0070730, IMG submission 66447) | Surface soil microbial communities from Centralia Pennsylvania, which are recovering from an underground coalmine fire - Coalmine... | ecosystem: Environmental > Terrestrial > Soil > Unclassified ...
CGCGGTCGACATTTGACTCCGTTGGCGCAGCGACACGGCCAATGTCTTTGGGGCGCCCACAGCGCGGCAAGCACGTACGCGGGGGGCCGCAGGCTCCCCCGACCCGAACATCGGATACGTTGCCTATGGTTGGAGCCCCGCGGTGATCAGGCCTTGCCAGCTCTCGTCAGGCATCGGCGTGAAGTTGACCAGTTTCGGCGAGTACGCCAGGAACTGGTTCTGGTTCGCCAGGAACAGGTTCGGCGCGTCGGCGACGATGATCTTCTGCGCGTCGTCGTAGAGGCTCTTGGCCTTGGCCTGATCCGGCGCCGACCGCGCCTCGACGGCGTCGCTGTCGACCTTCGGGTTGGAGTAGTTCCACACATTGGCCGAGCCGTCGGTGCAGAAGAAGAAGCACACCGCGCGGTCCGGGTTGGTGCCCGAGCCATTGCCGCCCACCATCAACTCCATGGCCTTCTTCTTCCACGTGTCGACATACACACCGGTCTCGAGCGGTGTGACCTCCGCATCGATCCCGATCTTCAGCAGTTGCGACCGAATAACCTGGGCCGCGTCCACTTGCGCCGGCAGCGACGAGATCGCGCTCATGGTCGTCTTGACGTTGCTCACCCCAGCATCGCTCATCAACTGTTTCGCCTTGTCGATGTTCGACGTATACGTGTCGAACTGCTTCGTATCGACGGCCCAGTCGGCCATCGCCGAAGGCACCGGCCCGGTCACGCGGGCATGTCCGCGGAACACCGACGAGATGATCTCGCCGCGGTCGACTGCGTAGCTGATCGCCTGCCGCACCTGCGGCTTGTCGAACGGCGGTTTGCTGACGTTCATCCCCAGATAGAAGTAGCTCAATGTCGGGCCTTCGATGGCTTTGACCGATGCATCGCTCTTGATGGTGTCGAAGCCCGCCGCGGTTAGCACCGTGAACTGGATATTGCCCGTGCGCAGGGCGGCAATCCGCGCCGACTCCTCGGGCATGATCTGGAAGGTGATCTTGTCAAACCCTGGTTGACCGGCTATGTAATAGTCCGGATTGCGGACCAGGACGGTCCGCGTATCGGGAGTCCACTCCTGGAGCTTGAATGGTCCACTGCCCGCATCGACCTTGTTCAGGTCGCCTTTGTTGGCGTCGACGATTTCCCTGGCTACGATCCCGGCCCACGACGCGGCGGTGTTGACCAGGAACGGCGTGTAGGGCGCTTTGAGCACGATGGTGACCGTCCGGGGGTCCGTCGCGTCGACGTGGTCAATCGGATCGAAGAAGGACTTGGCAATTGACGCGGTGTCGGGATTGATGATCCGTTCGTAGGTGTACTTGACGTCGGTCGACGTCAGGTCGCGCCCATTGTGAAACTTGACCCCAGGGCGCAGGTGGAAGACGTAGGTCTTACCATCGGCCGAGATCTCCCACTTTTCGGCGAGATCGGGCTGGGGCCGCATCTGGTCATCCAGCCGAGTCAGGCGGCTGTACATCAAGTCGAAGATGCGAATGGCAGCCTGGGCCGGATTTTTGGCCGGATCGAGGCCGGGTCCTTCCTGGTCCTTGCCGACGACCAGCTCGCCACCGCTGGCTCGCGGCGCCGCCGCAGGGGCAGTCGTCGCGATCGGCGCTGTGGTCGCGGCGGGCTTGGCCGGCGCGGGCGCAGTGGTTGCGGCCGGTGCGGCGGCCGGGACACTGGTCTGGGCCGGCTTCGCCGCCGCTGCCGCCGTCGGCGGCGCTTCCGGCGCCCGGGCGCAGCCGACGACCACAGCCAACAGAATCGCGCCGATGCTATTCACCATTCGCATGTTCGAGATCACGCCTCTTCTTACCTCCGCGGGGAGCAACAGTGTCGCACCGTCGACCTCGACCGCGCACGCACGTTACTCCCGGTTGCACGTGGCGTGCTCTTTTTGAGCCCCAGGACGCGGCTCAACGATAGGCTGCGGCCTGAATCCCGTACAGCTCGGCGTACTGGCCGCCACGGGCCATGAGCTGTTCGTGGCTGCCGATCTCCACCAATCGCGCGCCGTCCAGGACCACGATCAGGTCCGCCATGCGCACCGTGCTGAAGCGGTGCGACACCAGCACCGTGATCCGCCCCGTGCCCGAATGTCCGTTGTCACCACCGTGCGCCGCCAGCGCATACCGCTCGAACAGCGCATGCTCGGTCTCCGCATCGAGCGCCGCCGTCGGCTCGTCGAGCACAAGCAACAGCGGCTCATCGCGCATGAAGCCGCGCGCCAGCGCCAGCTTCTGCCATTGGCCGAACGACACGTCGACGCCACCCGGCCAGGTCGGTCCAAGCTGCGTCTCCAGGCCCGCCGCCAGCCGTGCAACGGTGTCGTCCGCACCTGCCCGCCCGACCGCCGTGACCACGGCCGGTTCATCTTCGATCCGCGGCACATCGCCCACCCCCACGGTCTGTCGCGCCCGGAATTCAAAGCGGAAGAAGTCCTGGAACGCGCCCGCGAGCCGGGTCCGCCATTCGTCCGCGGCCATTCGCGCCAACGGTCGATCGTCGACATAGATCGCGCCGGACGTCGGCTCGTACAGCTTGCCCAGCAGCTTGACCAGCGTGGTCTTACCGGCGCCGTTTTCGCCGACCACCGCGACAACCGTACCCGCGGGTAACTCGAGCGACACGTCGTCGAGCACCAGCCGTTCGGTGCCGGGGTAAGCAAACGACACGTGGTCCAGGCGGATGCCGGTCGTCAAACGCTCCGGCACCGGCACATCAGCGGTGGCGACAAACGACGCCGCATAGTCCTCCAGCCACGCCAGCCGGACCGAGCCATGCATCCAGATGCCGCGCAAAAAGCCGATCTCGCCAACCGTTGCCCCGATGTACGCCGACAGTCGCGCGCCGGCCGCCAGCACCAGCAGCACCGCGCCCGGCGGAGCCGCGAGGCCCAGCGCGACGAACACCACCGCGCCAACGTACGCGCCGCCGAACACGGCCCACGCCAGCGTGTGCCATATCGCCGAGCGCCAGCGGGTGACGGCAATTGGTCCGTACCAACGCTCCCACGCGTCGCGGCGGTCAGCGATCAAACGCTCGGCGATACCCATCACGCGGACTTCCTTGCCTGGCGCAGCAGTCGTCGCCAGCGTGAACAGATGTCGCGCGAGGCGCTGGAATTGGGCACCGCGCTCCTGCGCGACGCGCTCCACCGCCGGGCGCCAGGCCGACGTCAACACCGTCGGCACCGCGAACGCAGCCAGCAGGACCAGCAGCGGGTGAATCGACACGAGCAGCGCAATGGTCACGGCCAGGCGCAGGATCCAGCCGCACGTCGAAAACACCGACATGTACATGTGGTCGAGCACAAAGATCTGGTCGCGCAGCAGCGACAGGCGATCCAGGTACTCCGGGCGCTCCTGGTGGGCAATCGTGGCCACCGACGCCTGCAATCGCGCCACGTGCGACTCCAGGGCGATCGTGACCCGGTCACGGAACCGGCGCTGCACGCGCGTGCCAATAGTGCGCAGGAACCAGGTCGCCGCGGCCGAGACGCCGAGGGCAATCGCGCCGATGCGAATGAGTCCGGCATCGTGCTGGAGCACGCCATCGCCCAGCAGTTTGAGCCACAGCGCGAGCAGTGAATCCGGCAATGCCGACAGCAACGCGAGAGCCAGAGCCACGAACATCAGGTTCGGTTCGAAGCGGAACCCGAGCTTGCACAACCGCCACATCGACGACAGCGCGGGCGGAAGATCGTCCACGTTGCGCGCCGCCTTTTGGACTCGGCCGTTGCGCTTAGACGAGGACGTCATAGACCACGCCCTCCTCTTCCTCACCGCCGCCGCCCGCGCCAAAACGCTCGGCTTGCAGGTCGAACATGGTGCGGTAGCGTCCGCCCAACTCGATCAGCTCAGCGTGGGTCCCCAGCTCGACGACGTGGCCGCGCTCCAGGACGCAGATTCGGTCGGCATGTCGCACCGTCGAAAAGCGATGGGAGATAAGGATTGTCGTACACCGCCGCGTGGCCAGCAGAATGCGATCGAAGATCTCAGCTTCGCCGCGCACGTCCAATTGGGCGGTTGGCTCGTCGAGCAACACGACGCCGGCGCCCTGTTCCACGGCGCATAATGCGCGCGCCAGAGCGACTCGCTGCCATTGTCCGCCGGACAGGTCGGTGCCGCCGTCGTAGCCGCGGGCAAGTACCGTATCAAGTCCGGCCAGCTGCGTGGCACCGGCCGCCTCGAGCGCCTTCAGCACGACCGCATCCGGCGCACCCCGCGGCGCGACGTTGTCACGCATCGGTCGCTCGAAATGAATGAAGTCCTGAAACACCGCTGCCACCTGCGCCCGCCAGTCGGCCAGATCGAATTCGCGCAGGTCCACGCCGTCAACTTCGATGGCCCCCGACTGTGGGTCGTAGAGTCGACACAGCAGTTTGGCCAGGGTCGTTTTCCCGGCGCCATTTTGACCCACGATGGCTAGCGATGATCCGGCCGGAATGGTCACGTCGAAGCCCTCCAGCACCGGATCTCCACTGCTGGCGGGATAAGCGAACGTGACATTTCGGAAGCGGATCTCACCGGCCGGTTTGCCGCCAGCCGGTCGTTTACCCGAAGACAGCGCCCCACCCCGGGCTATTACCGGTTCGAGCCGCAATACCGCCGCCACCGGCGCCGCGGCACCATCGAGCGCCCAGTTGATGCCGCCGAAGGCAATCATCGACGTGCCGATCGCGCTCTGGGCGTAGATGACCAGTCCGCCGAGGTCCAGTCCACCATCCGTCGCGGCATTCGCCAGCGCCCAGAACACCACGACGTTGGCGCCAATGACCAGCAACATGCTCCACACGACCGGCTTCTCACGCAGACGTGTGGCTGCGTACTGCAGCTCGTGCATTCGCGTCCGGCGGTTGACGAAGCGGTCGATCGTCCAGCCAACCAGCCCAAACAGGCGCAGCTCCTTGGCCGCCGGCGGATCCACGGCCAGCCGATAAGCGTAGTCGGCGTCGCGCTGGGCAGCGCGGACCTCATCGGTGTTGCGGTCGCGCCAGACCGAGCTTTCGCGCAACAGCCAGTGGGTCGAGAGCCATGCCCCACCGAGGAGCAGCGCCATCCACCAGCTATAGCGCGCGAGTATGACCGCCGAGGCGAAGCCGCCGATCAGCTCGACCAGGCCTGAGGCGATGAAGTCCATCGACAGCGATAGCGGCGGGCCGGTCTGGCCAAGATCGAACTCGCGCGCCACCGTCAGATCGCTAGTCAGCTTGGGGTCTTCGAGATGACCCATACCGGGAGCACGCGCGCACGCCTCGGTCAGCCGGTCGTACAGCCAGGCCGCGGTGCGGTCGCCCAGATTCGCGCTCACTGCCTGGTGCACGGGATTGAGCACCTGCAGCAGCACGAAGACACTCCCGGCGAATGCCAGCGGCGCGATGAGGTCGGTACTGTGCTGGACTGCGCCGACGAGCACACCCATCGCGATGCCGAAGATGGCCGGCAGCAAGCCGCGCAGCAGCAGAACCAGCCACCAGGCCGCCGCCAGAACAGCGTCAGCCCTGGGCAGGACGCTGAAGAACTTCCACTCTTGTCGCTCGCGCCACCCGTGCATGTCCCACGCACGATAGACGATGGCGAAAGCTGCCGCAGCCCTTACCTGCTGCGACGGTGAAGATGCCTAGTGGCGGGTGACCGCCAGCCGATGCGCGTACTCTTCCACCGACACCCCCTCCTCGGGGACGGCGGTCAGCTCGGCATCATCTGACAGCTTGCGCAGGTCAAGCTCGACTCCCTGTGGCACCGGCGCGCCGTGCGCGTCGAACAGCAGCCGCACCACAGGCCGATTGGGTGCTCCGGGTGTGCACTTCACGACGATGCCGTACGACCCGGCATACTTGCCGCCGCCGAAACGCACGTGGACCCCGACCGGGAACACTTCGACCATGGACACGAACGCGTCCACCGCCTGGCTGTTGAGGTGGTCGCCAGCCATCCCGCGCAGGACGGTCAGGACCTCGGCCGCGGGTAGCGCCGCACGATGGGGTCGGTCGGAAGATAGCGCCGAACACACGTCAGCCACAGCGGTCAACTCGGACAGCAGCATCATCCGTGAGGTGTCGAAGCGTTCGCGCGGGGTGCGCGCCAGGAGATTGGTACCTATCAGTCGATTCGGATAGCCGTTGCCACTCTGCTGCTCGTGGTGCTGCAGGGCCACGTGGGCCGGCCGCGGGCTGCTGATCGGCATCTGGCGCACCAGCTGGAATCCGAGCACGGTGTGGCGCATCACCTGTCTGAACTCACTTGGGCTGAGCTTGCCCGGCTTGTTCAGCACGCGCTCGTCGACGTACATCTTGCCGATGTCATGCAGCAGGCAACCCAGGGCCAGGTCCTTCAAGTACTCATTGCCCAGGGCCAGCTTGCGCCCCAGCATCACGCCGTAGAACGCGACATCAACCGAGTGCTCGAAGGTGTAGTTGTCGTGGCTCTTGAGCGCCGCCACGCCTTCGAAGATCTGCGCGTCGAACACCTCGTCGAGTAAGTGCTCGACATCTGCTTCGAGCCGCGCGATCTGGCGCTCGACCGCGCTGCCCAACTTGGCCGGGATCTCGGTGAGCACGTGCGCCCCGTCGACCGCGGCCTCGTCGCGGGCCGGTTTGGTCGCCTCAGACATCAGCTCGAACACGGAGTCCAGATTGCGCACGGTGGTCGAGCGCAATCGTTGCGAGATCAGCCCGCGTGGCTCGACGTCGTCGGCGATCCCATCCAAGATGTACACGAAGTGGTAGCCACGTTGGCGGATGGACGCGATGAACGCCTCCGTCAGTTGGGTACCCCCGGCCAGGAGCACGTCTCCACGGTGGTTGTACAGATGCCGTCCAAGCTGCATCTTCGATTCAAGCAGTTCGATGGGAACTCTATGCACGGTGACTCCTTGATCTCACCGGCGCCAGCATCAACGCAGTCCGACCGCTCGAATGGTTATGCCGCGGCATCATCTTCCTCATCCCCGAACAAGGGCGCGATCACCATCTCGTCATCTGGCAGAGCCACGCACAATGTGGTGCCCGCGCCAACGGTGCTTTCAGCCCAGATGTATCCACCGTGCTGCTTGACGATGCCGCGACAGATCGCCAGCCCGAGTCCCGTCCCGCCTTTGCGATATGCGTCACCATCACCGACCTGGACGAACCGATCGAAGATCGTCTCCAGCTTGTCCGGGCGGATGCCGCAGCCTTCGTCGCGCACGCGAAACACGAGCTCATGCTCAGCCAGCGCCGCGTCAATCCACACCGTGCCGCCAGTCGGCGGCGAGAACTTGATCGCGTTGGCGAGGAGATTGGTCATGACCTGCACCAGCCGATCCCGATCGCCCCAGACGCGCGCAGTGCTCGGCACCACTTCGAGGACAACGCCCGCCTGTTCGGCCAACAAGCGCACACCGTCGACCGCTTCGGTCATCAGCTCGCCCGCGCCGCACGAGACACGGTTCATCTGCATGTGTCCCGAATCGAGGTGCTCGACGTCAAGAATGTCATTGATCAAGCGAATGAGACGCTCCGTATTTCGCAACGCGATTTCGAGCAGACGCTGTCCCTTTTCGGGCAGGCGACCGACCTGGCCGTCGACGAGCAGGCCGAGCGCGCTGCGCATCGAGGTCAGCGGCGTCCGTAGCTCGTGACTGACGAGCGAGATCTGCTCATCCTTGAGCCGCTCCGCGGCGCGCTGCTGACCGATGTCCCGGAGTGTCACCACCGCACCGCTGACGCCATCTTCGTTCACAAGCGGGCCGCTCTCGTATTCGATCGGAAAACTGACGCCATCCTCGCTCCAGCACAACTGCTCGCCACGTGGCAGCAGCAGCATGCCCGCCAGGATCAGGCCCGGCGTCTCGTCTAGCTCGTTCGGCTCAGTCGGCACGCCCGAGAACTGGATGTACGTTCGAATCGGTTGACCTAGCAGCTCATCGACGACGCTGCAGCCGAGCAGGCGCGCGGCGGCGGGATTGGCCAGTTTGATCCGCCCCTCGACATCGAGACAAATGATGCCGTGTTGCGCCGCATTCAGGATTTGTTCACTGAGTGTCGGTCGCGCGTCTGACATGCTGGGCGCAGGTTGCATGCCCGGTGATCTCGTCGCAAGACTTCTGAAGGCCCGCGGGACCAACGGCTCAACGAATCGCGACCTTTGGCCCGGTCCCGGTACGATACGTGCCACGCGCCCATGACCCAACTCCGAAATCCGGCCGAGCACCACCCCACCACCACCGTCCGACCGCCCGACTTCGACGCGTTCTGGACCGAGATCATGGCGACCGCCGAACGCATTCCGCTGAATCCGACAATCGAGCCGCTCGCCTGGCGGTCCACCGACGCAGTCGACGTCTTCGAGATTGGCTACGACAGCCTCGACGGCGTGCGCATCGCTGGTTGGTATTGCATTCCCAGGCAGATCCAGCCGCCGTACCCAGGCCTGCTGCTGGTGCCAGGCTACATCTCCGAGCCAACCCTGCCCAAATCGTGGGCCAGACAGGGCTACGCCGCGGTCGGGGTCGCCCCGCGAGGCAAACTGCGCTCGAACCGGCAGTACAACCCCGGCTATCCGGGCCTGCTGGTTGACAACATCCTCGATCGCAACACGTACGCTTACCGCGGCTTCTACGTCGATGCGACGCGCGCGCTGGACTTTCTGCTATCACGCCCGGAAGTCGACGCCACGCGCATCGGAGTGCATGGCAGCAGCCAGGGTGGGGCGCTGACTCTCACTACGGCTGCGCTGCGACCGGATGCCATCGCCTGCGGCGCGGCGGGCGCGCCCTACCTGTGCGGCTTCATGGACGCGGCTGCGCTGACCCACTCCTATCCATACGAGGAGATCAACGAATACCTGCGCCTGTATCCCGACCGCGAGCCGGCCGTGCGGGTGACCTTGAATTACTTCGACGGGATAAACTTCGCTCCGCGCATCCGCTGCCCGATGCTGATCCACCTGGGCTTGCGCGACGACGTCTGTCCACCGGAGACCGGTTTCGCGGTGTACGACGCGCTGACCTGTGAAAAGGTACTGCACACCTACGAGGGAAGCGACCACGAAGCCGGCGTCTACTGGGAGACGCCGCGCATCGAGGCGTTTCTCGCGCAGCACCTGCAGCCCGCCGCCGCCCTGGTTCGCGCGTGACCGCAGCCTTCGATGCGTTCTGGGATGCCGTCGACGCCGACCTGGCGCGCATCCCGATGGCGGCCGACCTGCAACCGCTGCCACTCCGTTCGACTGACGCTGCGACCACCTATTCGGTTCGGCTCACGAGCATCGGCCCGTACCGGACCTTCGGCTACTACAGCGTCCCGACTGTGCCACCCCCGGTGCCCGGTTTGCTGCTCACGCCACGCTACGGCAGTGTCAACCACATTCCGGATTACATGGACCGCGAGCGCTATGCGGTGCTCCAGATAGTCCATCGCGGCCAGCGACTGGCGGATCAACCGTTCGCCGCTGCCTACCCTGGCTTGTTGACGCTTGGCATCGAAAAACCCGAGACCTACATCTATCGATCGATCGTCGCCGACTGCATCCGCGGCGCGGAGTTTCTGCTTTCGCGCCCAGAAGTGGACACCACCCGCGTCGGCGTCCAGGGCGATGACCTGGCGTTGATCACCGCCGCGCGACGTTCCGGATTCCGCGCGGTCCAGGTCGCCGACCTCCTCCTGCATCGGCTGCTGGACACCAGCCAGAGCTCAGATGACTATCCGGCCGAAGAAATCAATGACTTCCTCAGAGCTCATCCGCAGTCTCGCCCGGCGGTGCGCGACACGCTGGCCTATTTCGACCCGATCCACCATGCTGCGCGGATTGTCTCCACCACCTTGTTTGCCACCTCCGGCGATACGCTGGAGCCGTTGCGCGGCGCGATTGGCGGACCGGCCGAGACATACTCCCTTTCGTACAAAGGCGCAGTCGATCACGATTGGCTGGATAGTTGGATGGCCCACCAGTTAGGCGCGCAACCCCGCTCGCGCTTTCGGGTACAGGTGTGAACACCGTTCGCTATGCGGACCTCGGGGTCCGGCCCGTGATCAATGCCGCGGCCACCCTCACTCGCCTGGGCGGTTCGCGCATGCCGCCAGCGGTCCTCGAGGCCATGCGCGCGGGTGGCGAATCATTTGTGGACCTGGTGGAGCTGCAGCGCCGTGTCGGTGAGCGCATCGCGGGCTTGACCGGCAATGAAGCGTGCTATATCTCGTGCGGTGCCGCGGCCGGCATGGCTGTCGCCATTGCCGGTTGCATCGCCCACGACGATCCGGACGCAATCCACCGCCTGCCGGATGTGGCGGGTCCACCGCCGGAAGTGATCGTTCACCGCGCTCACCGCAACGGTTATGACCAGGCCGCCCGCCAGACCGGTGCCCGTCTCGTGGAGATCGGCGCAGCATCAGGCACGAGCGCCGCCGATCTCGAAGCTGCGCTGTCGCCGCACACCGCATGCGTGCTGTACTTCGCCGGAGCGCATTACGCCAGAGGTGCGCTCCCGCTGGCCGAAGTCGTTGGCATAGCCCACGCGCGCAAGGTACCGGTCCTGGTCGACGCCGCCGCGCAGATCCCACCGATCGCCAGTTTGTGGCACTTTACGTGTGAGTTGGGTGCCGATGCCGCCATCTTTTCCGGTGGCAAAGGTTTGCGGGGACCGCAATCCAGCGGGCTGGTGCTCGGTCGCCAGGCGATCGTCGAGGCGTGCATTCCGAACGGTCCGCCCAATCACAGTCTGGGTCGACCGATGAAAGTCGGCAAAGAGGAGCTGCTGGGCGTGCTCGCGGCTGTCGAATGGTCGCTCGCGCAGGACGAAACGGCCGTGCTCAAGGGTTATGAACAGGTCGTTCAGGGTTGGCTCGCGGGCCTCGCCGACCTCCCGGGCGTATCGGTTGAGCGTGGCTATCCCAGCGAAGCCGGCCAGCCGCACAGCCGCGCCATCGTCCGGCTCGGTCCCGCGAGCGCGCTGGCCCGCGCGGCGCTGGTCGCCGCGCTGTGGGACATGGACCCGCGTATCGCCGTGGGCGAAGTCGGTCTCGACGCGATCGCGCTCAACCCCCAAACGCTCGAGCCGGGCGAGGAGCACGTCGTCCTCGACGCGCTGCGCCGTCTGCTCGCTCGGTAGCCACAGCGCTAGTTCCAGAGTGGGCGCTGGCCCGAGCGCCCCGTAGTGACCACCAATGGCTGCAACCAACCGCGGCGGCCGCGGGTTGTGGTTGTCGATGACGCTTTCCAACAAGCATCGGCCTTTTCGCTTCGGCGTACTGGCTGAGCACTCCACCACACCCACCACTTTCGTGGACACGGCGCGCCGCGCCGAAGCAGCCGGCTACGCCATCGTGCTGATCCGCGATCACTTCATCGAGGAGCCGTTCGGTCATCAACTCGCGCCATTCACGGCGCTGGCCAATGCCGCCGCCGCGACCAGCACATTGCGCGTAGGCACGCTTGTGCTCGCCAACGACTACCGGCACCCGGTGGTTGTAGCCAAGGAAACCGCGACGCTGGATGGCTTCTCGGGCGGGCGGGTCGAGTTGGGGCTAGGCGCTGGATTTTCGGTCCCGGAGTACCACCAGGCCGGGCTACCGCTCGACCCGGGTGGCACCCGCATCGACCGCCTTGCGGAGTCGTTGCAAGTCATCAAGGCGGTATGGGCAGCTGAACCCTGCACGTTCCACGGCGCGCATTACACGATTGACGGGCTGCGTGGCTATCCCACACCCGTCCAGCAGTCCCAGCCACCGCTCCTGGTGGCCGGTGGTGGACGTCGGATCTTATCGATGGCGGCACGCGCGGCGGATATCGTCGGCCTGCTGTCGGCACCGATCGTCAACGGCCTGATCACTGACGATCCCCGCTCAAGGTTGCCCGAGCGTGTCGATGAGAAAGTCGGCTGGATTCGTGCGGCGGCTGGCGAGCGGTTCGACCAGCTCGAGCTCAGCATCGTGGCCTCAATCAGTGTTACCGAGGACAGAAAGCAGGCCGCCGCGGAGGTCGCCCGGCAGCGGCGCTGGCAAACGGTCTCGCCTGAGCAGATTGTGTCCATGCCGTCGCAGCTCATCGGCACACACGAGGAGATCGTCGATGCGCTCCTCGAACGACGGGAACGCTATGCGATTTCGTACATTGTGGTTTCCGACGCCGATCTGGACACCGCCGCACCCATCGTCGCCCGGCTGGCTGGCCGCTGACACCAGTCCACCAGTTACTCGTCGAGATGAGACAGCCGCCGCAGCTCGGCGTTGGCTTGACGCAGCAGACTGACCAGCTCGGGGCGCAGCTCTTCGCTGGTCCGCTCGGCCGCCGAGCGGATGGTTTCAGTGAGCCGAACGAGCTGATCGCGCGCTTGTTGGGCTTCGGGCGTGTCGTCGACCGCCCGATTGAGCTCCTGGATCATGGTTTGCAGCGAATCGCGCAGTCGGCTGAATCCAGCGTCCGGCTCCTGGCGCTGCCAGGCTCCGCGCAACACTTCGCCGAGTGTCCGACCCAGGGCCTCGAACTCGGCGGCGACGTCCTGCCACGAAGTCCCAGCAGATGGCCTGTGGGGCGGCTTTCTAACTCGACTTTAGATAACAAACTGGCCCAGGGTGTCGAAGGGTCTTCCGGTTAAGTGAGAAGCGTGTCAAGCTTGGTGTGTGTTCGAAACCGATACTTGGGAGAGGCTCCGCCACTTCCGTCAGGCGCTCTACGACGACCTGGGCCTTCGTCAGGATAGCTTGTTTGAGCTGGTGGATGCGGCCTTGACGGCACCAGACCGCAGCACGTTGGTGAGGCTCAGTCTGACCGCTGTTTTCCGCCGACGCTGGCCGAGCACCTGCGATGCGCTCGCGGACGGGTCCGTTGACGCGGCTGCACTGCGCGACCTGTTTGTCGGCACACTGGCGGACTCGGCCGTGGTCGAAGGTCGTCCGCTGTGGGTGATCGACGGAACCAACTGGCCCCGTCCAGCGGCACGCGCTAGCGCCGACCGAACCTGGGAATACCGCCCGCTGCCTGGCTGGCCACAAAATGGGGTGGTCCCCGCGTGGGCGTATCAATGGCTGGTGGCTGTGCCGGATGTAGCTGGCAGTTGGGTACTGCCGCTGGATGTGCAACGTCGCGGACCGACGGCCAAGTCGGCGACTGAGGTGGCGCTCGAGCAGATCGCCGCGGTACGAAAGGCGCAACCAGCCAGTGCACCGCCTCCAGTCGTCACGCTCGATAGTGGCTACGACTTGGAGACCCTGGCCGTCGCTGAGGTGGACGCTGACCTCTTGGTGCGCTTGGCCAAGAAGCGTGTCCTGTATCGCACCCCCGAACAGCAGCCCGGCCGTGGTCGGCCACGGCTGCATGGTGAGCCGTTTCGGTTGGCCGACGAAACCACCCATGGCCAGCCGCAATCTTCGACTCACCTGGACCATCCGGCGTACGGCGCAGTCACGATCGATGTCTGGACCGATCTCCACGTGGCGGGCGCGCCCGATGCTCCCTTCAGCGTGGTGCGCGTCCAGGTCGAGCGCCTGCCCAACAAGAAGCTGCCACCTCGGCCCTTATGGCTGGCCTGGATCGGCGGTCCGCTGCCGGCTGACCTGAGCGTGGTGTGGCGTTGGTACCTGCGGCGCTTCACTGTCGAGCACGCCTTCCGCTTCTTCAAGCAAACGCTCGGCTGGACCACCGTCCGTCCCCGCCATGCGGACGCCGCCGACCGATGGACCTGGCTGATTGCCGCTGCCTGCTGGCAGTTGTGGTTGGCCCGCCCACTCGTCAGTGAGGTCCGTCTTCCCTGGGAGCATCCCCGACCGGATGGATTGGTCACTCCAGGCCAGGTCCAGCGCCACTTCACCGGAATATTGGTCCGGATGGGTACTCCAGCTCGTGCACCTCGCAAGCGCGGAAAATCGCCCGGACGTCGTAAAGGACAACGTCCGGTGCCTGCACTCCACTACGAAGTCGCGCGGCGCACTCCACGACGAGCCGCTTGATCTCACAATTTCTTGTCTAAACTTCAAATACTAATTCGGAGATCGTTTCGATCCGGAGGTGGCGCGCAAATATGCGTCCCAGACCCGGCGCGGCAGCGCAGTGCACAGCCGACGGACTGCCCAGACCAGCGAGCCTGTCTTGGCGAAAACCACCCCGAAGGGTAGTTGCTGAATATACCCCAGGTGGGTATATTCAAGACATTCAAGACAACACCGACCAAACGGAGACAATCCCATGACTGCTATCACTCACCTCACCGACGATACGTTTGCTGCTGCCATCGCTGAACAGACGCCGGTGCTGGTTGACTTCTGGGCCGCATGGTGCGGACCGTGTCGTATGGCCGCACCTGTCCTGAAGCAACTTGCGCTCGAGTATGACGGACGCCTGCGCGTTGCCAAGATCGATGTCGACC
>Ga0070730_10003382_pt1 | contig 14335 bp, 10 predicted proteins | sample Coa_R1_3_FD_66447 | JGI IMG/M metagenome (GOLD analysis project Ga0070730, IMG submission 66447) | Surface soil microbial communities from Centralia Pennsylvania, which are recovering from an underground coalmine fire - Coalmine... | ecosystem: Environmental > Terrestrial > Soil > Unclassified ...
CAGATTCTTCTGGCTACATCTTCGCGGCTCAAACGCGGCGTTTCTGCAGCTCATATCCCGTTTTCAAGCGACACGCCGACGTAACTTGGGTTTCGAGGCGAAAGCCGGGGGCGGTCTCGGCCGGCCTCGGCCCGTCGGTGAGCCAGCGCTGCATGCCGATGGGTTTGAGGGCGAAGCTGAACGCGGCGTAGTTGTAGTCCGCTGCTGTCTCGGTGTCACCGGCGAGCTTGGGCCGTGTCATCCTGGCGGCCTCCTGTCCTGTCATGAAGGAGGCGTAAATCGCGATGGAACAAACTGTGCGGTCAGACCTCCCAGCCGGCCGGGCCGCCCGGGCCGGGCTCGTACCGGCAGGCCCGGCCGGTGCGGATCGACGCCTGCAGGTGCGCCCCGGCACGAGGGGCAGATTCTGCGATCCGCTCCAGGGTCGCCCGCAAGGTGCGGGTGACATTCACGCGCGCCCTCTCGGCCTCAGGGGACAGATCCCGGGCCCGCCCGCCCAGGCCGGTAGCCCGGAGCAGCTCAGCCAGCAGCGCTTGCCGCTCGGCTTCCAGACGCCGCGCGCGTCCGGCATCGCCGGCCCGGTCCGCGGCCCCCAGTTCGCCGGCCAGCGCGGCGAGGCGGCGCCGGTAGGCTGAGCGGGCCTGCTCGTCCAGCACCGGCCCGGAGGCATGGGCATGCACCCCCGCCCCGCCGGCAGCCAGGTCCAGTGCGGGAATGTCCCGGCCGGGCGCGGCGAGCAGTGCCCGCAGGTAGTGCAGGCCGCGGCTATCGCGCAGCCGGGCGTGCTCGTCCCCCGCGTCCACCAGCCAGTCGCCGCCGTCGCGGCGCAGCCGCCAGTGATCTTCAGCCGGTGACAACGCCGCAGCCAGGACGCTCATCCCCAGTTCCCCGGCGACCGACCGGGCCTTCTGGCGCTGCTCCTCAGCCGCATCCCGGTCACCGGGGCAGGAACGGGCTTCCAGCGCATCGGCGAGCCTGGCACGCGCGTGCGCCGCGGCCGGCAGTGCGCCGATCTGCCCGGCGAGGGCAGCCGCTTCCGAGAACAGCTCCGCCGCCTCGTCGGGTCGGCTCAGCACCGCGGCGAGCATCCCGAGGTAATGCGACACGGGCCCGGCGACGGCGTTGGCACCGCCCTGGATGACCAGCCGTCCCCGGTAGGGGGTCAGTGCCGCATACAGCGCCTCCGCAGCCTCGTGATCGCTGGTGGCGCTGGCCGCCATCGCCAGTGCCGCCATCGCGCCCAGCCACCGGGGCCCCGAACCGGCCAGCGCCTGAGGCAGCACCCGCTGCAGCTCGGCTCCCGCCTCAGCCTCCCGGCCGAATCTCGCCAGCACGCCTGCCGCGGTGGCCTCGAACAGGTGCCCGGGCCGATGGCGTGCCGCATCGAGCAGCATGTCCACCCCGAAGGCCGCCTCCTGCGGTGTTCCCCGCTCCATGACCACCATCCCGCGCACCGCGCCGTACAGGTCCATGGTGTCGGCAAGCCCTGCCCGCCGCCCGGACTCAAGGACTCGTTCAGCGAGGCGGAGCGCCTCATCGAAACGGCCCCGCAGGGTAGCGAGCATGGAGTGCCGGGCGGTGACCATCACCAGCGCGGCCTCGTCGCCGGCGAGCTGGGCGGCCCGTTCGAACGCGGCCAGCGCCGATTCCGCCTCGCCCACCCGGCCCAGCTCCATCAAGGCAACGAACCGCCAGAACATACCGCGCCGCTCCTGCGCATCGTTGGCGGCGGCGCGGGCCAGATCGATGATCTCCGACGCGGCCGCAAGCCGGTCTTCGGCGGCGGCGGGGTCCCATAGCGCGTGCAGCCGGGCATCGAGCACCTCGGCCAGCACTGCCGGCTCCCCAGCGCCCCGTGCCAGGACGAGGGCCTCATCGGCCAGGGCCCGCCTGCGGGCCCCGGCGGCCGGGTCGGCGAGCAGCTCACGGGCCAGGCGGGCCAGCACCCGGGCCCGCACCGAACCATCCACCTCCCGCCCAGCCGCCAGCTCCAGCAGCCGGATCAGCGGCTGGTCAACCGCCAGGAACGTGACCTGGGACGGGGTGAGCAGGGCCAGCCGCACCACCGCATCCGCCTCGGTGCCCAGGTCGCCCAGCTGCGCCGCCAGGGACACGGCCGGGCCCGGCAGCCCGCCCGAGGCCAGCCACAACGCCCGGCGGACCTCGGGCCGAGCCTCGCCCACCACCCCACCCAAGTCGTGCTCGTCAAGCGGTCCCAGGCGCACCTCCTGCCCGGTCCCCAATGCCTCCGAGGCGGTCACCACCACCGCCGTCGAGGACCCGGCTACTCGGGCGGTCAGCACCGGCAGGACACCAACCGCCCCGGGGCCGCCGCGGTCGAGATCATCGATTACGAGCAGGCGCCGCACCGGCGACACCAGAGCCTCGGCCGCGTCATCCAGGTCCATCGGACCCGCGTCCTCATCCAGCAGGCGGCGCGCGACCGCAGGGGAGCCGTCGGCCTCGCGCACGAGCTGCGCCCACACCATTCGGGCCGGGCTGGCCGCACCCGCCACGGCACGCGCCACCGCAAAGCCGCGGCGCCGGCCCTCCGCGGCAGCGGCGTCGGCCAGCGCCGTCCTGCCCGCACCCGGCGGCCCGTGAATCACCAGCACCCCGCCGGTGCCCGCCGCTGCCCGCTCCAGCAGCAGACCGACCGCCGCCATCTCCCGGTCACGCCCAACAAGCCCCACCACTGAGATATACCGCCTGAACAGCCCTCAAGGCCGAGCATCACCTCGGAAGTTTCCGGGACCGGCAACGGGCCAGACCGCGCCGGCCCCTCGCAACCGGTCCAGAGGGCGGGCGCGCTGGCGCACCTCCATCATGCGCGGCGCAAGCGAACACCGGCACGGGCCGCTCCACACCTGGGGCCGCTCGCAGCGTGACCCGGGATGCCCGACGAGCCGGCGGCCCGCTTCGGGCGGGCGATTCGCGCCGCCGCAGACCCCTCGGCCAGGCCCGGCCCGGACTGGTGGCAGCCCATGCCACGGCCCGGCACGCCGGCACCGGTGAGCGTACGAATCGTTCGCTTCCAATTTACGCCTTCCAGGTGAGACACCCGGACCGTCGCCAGCAGGGAGGACGGACAATGGCAAGGCCGCGACTTCGCCGCTATCTGCTCACCGCCGGCGCCGGGCTCGCCGCCGCCTACGCTTCGGTCAGCGATTTCGCGGGCGTCATCCACAGCCACTACAGCGATAACGCCACCGCAAGCTCTGCCATACCGGTGCTCCCGCACGCCAGCATTCGCCGCCCGGCACCGCCGCCGTTGGCTGGACTCAGCAGCGCCGACGGGGCCGGCCAAGCGGGACCGGCCCAGACAGCGACAGGGCGCCAGTAACGGCGCCACGGAGATTGCCACCGCGCTGCCGGGCCGGCCGCCCATGAATGATCCCTACCGGCCGCCGGCGAAACTCCCGCAGGCCGGCGCCGAGCAGGATCACCGCACCGCCGAGGTCGCCGCGGTCCCGTGCGAGCAGCCCGAGATCGTGCTGGGCCCAAGCCTGCCCTGCGCGTTGGCTCCGCGGCGGAACCCAGCCGCGGCCCGCCGGTGCCATTCGGCGGACGTTTCCCACCGGCCCGCGGCCCGCGCCAGGTTCCCGGGAAGGCACATGCGCCGCTCACTGTCGGCGAGCGCGCGGAGCAGCAGGTCCTCTGCGCAGCGCGGCTGGGCAGATCAGCCTGCAGGCGGTCAGCTTCCGGGACGGCATCCTCCAGGCAGTAGTCCGGCGCGGCCCGCAACCCGGCGTGGTAGCGGCCCCAGCGCGGCCACGAGGTCCGCTCCTCGGGCAGGCCGATGGACGCCTCGAACCCGGCCGCCAGGGCGGCGTAGTGGCAGGCGTGCCGGGCGCCACCGGCACCGCGCCGAACCAGCTTGGCGCCGCGTTTTTGGCAGCCACCACGCGGAGAGTGCCGCCCAAGGCCCGCCCCGGCCCGGTATGCTCGCGGCCTGGATGCGGGCTGCCCGGCACCTGCGCGGGCGAGTTCAGCTCAACGGGGGTCGGGGTTGGAGCCGCAGAGTACGGGGTTCTTTCTTGTGCTGATGGGGGCGTTCTGCGCCCTGCTCGGCTGCGTGGCCATCGCACGGCAGGCAGCGGTCCGGGTGCTGGCCGCCGCGCTGGCGTTCGTCCCCGCGATGCTGTTCGGTGTGGCGGCGGTCAACAAGTATTACGACTACTACCAGACCTGGGGCTCGGCGGCCGCCGATCTCACCGCCACCGGCGCCGGCAACGTGCCGCAGCTGCCCTCCGGCGCGAACCGGCAGCAACTGGCCAGGATCCTCGGCAAGGTCGCCGGCGGCCCGGCGGCCGCCCAGCGAGGCGAGACCGTCCGGATCACCGTGCGCGGCCGCCTCAGCCACCTGACCAGGATCGTGTACCTGTACCTGCCGCCGCAGTACTTCCAGGTGCGCTACGCCAGCGCCCGGTTCCCTGCTATCGAGCTGATCACCGGCTTCCCCGGCCAGCCGCAGGACTGGATCAACGTCGTCGGAGTCACCCAGTCGTACCTGACCCTGCTGCGCGACGGCGCGGTCCGGCCTGCGGTGCTGGTCATGCCGGACGCGAACGGCGGCCCGCGGATCTCGCTGCAGTGCCTCAACGTGTGGCACGGTCCGCAGGACGCGACCTTTCTCGGCGTAGACCTGCCCGAGGCGCTGTTCCGGTCGCTGCGGGTACCGCGGCCCGGGCCGGCGTGGGGCCTCGCCGGCTACTCCGAGGGCGGCTATTGCGCCGCCGACCTGGCACTGCTCTACCCGGACCGGTATGGGTATGCCGGGGTGCTCAGCGGCTACTTCGTCCCGGGCGACGACCGCCTTGGCAGCCCGGTGCGCACGGTGAACCCGTTCGGCGCGGACAATGCCCTGCGCGCGCTGAACACGCCGATGCAGCGGGTCCGGGCGCTGCCGGTCAGCCAGCCGGTCCCGATGTTCTGGCTCGGCGCGGGCGGCGCCTACCGCCAGGACGTGACCGCGGCCCGGGCCTTCCAGCGCCGCCTGCTGGCCCGGCAGCCGTCCGTGGTGGTGCACCTCGCGCCCGGTGGCCGGCACAACATGGCGACCTGGCGCGCCCTGGTCCCGCCGATGCTGGAATGGATGACGCCCCGGCTCGCCTACTCGCAGACGCACCCGGTCCCGCCGCGGCCCCGCGGTTCCAGGCCGGCCCGGCGGCGGGGTGACCGGGCAGGGCCAGGGCACCACGGCCGTTCCGTTTTGCATAGATAAGCCAGGGGCCGTCAGTCGCGCGGCTGCGCCGGGGCGCCGGCCACCGCCCCCGCCCCGGCGTGGTCCAGGTCCGGGCCGGGGCGCTCGCCGCTGGCGGCAAGCTGGTGGGTGAGCCGGTCGAGCAGCGAGACCAGGCCGGGATGCTGGTCGGGATGCCAGTCCGCGGCCAGCCGTGCGATGCTGTGCTGCCGCGCCCGGAACAGCGCGCCGAACGCGTGCCGTCCCGCCTCGGTGAGCGGCACCGGCTGGTCCAGGTCCGCCCGCAGCCCCCGGACATACCCGACCGCGACCAGTTCGGTGAGCCGCCGCTCCAGTTCGGCATCGGTCAACTGCAGCAGCGCCGCCAGGTCACGGCGGGACATCCCGGGATGCTGGCCCACCCGCAGCAGCAGCCATGCGGCGCGCGGCGACGCCGCGATGCCCGCCGTCGTGACCAGCCGCACGTAAACCTCGCGCCGCAGTTCGCGGCCGAGCAGCCGGGTCAGCGCCCGCTCCATCTCCTGGTCCGAGGTGCGGATCGTGGGCCTGGCCGTGGGCGCCAGCGTGTCCGCCGGGTCCGGTGTGGCGGCCGTGGTGCGCAGCGGGATGTCCTTGATCGTCCAGCTCAGCAGGAACGCCAGCGCGCCGAACGGCGTGGCCACGAGGAACACGATCTGCAGCGAGGTGGCGTAGCCGGTGATATAGCCCAGGTGCACCGCGTGCGGCAGATGGGCCAGCACCGCCGGGCTGGCGCCGCTGGCCGCCGTCACCCCGCGCGGCAGCCGCAGCCCGCGCAGGCTGGACGCCAGGTTGCCGGCCAGGACGTTGGAGAACACGGCGCCGAAAACGGCCGTGCCGAACGAGCCGCCGATGGACCGGAAGAACGTCGCGCCGCCGGTAGCCGAGCCCAGGTCGGCGTAGCTGACCGAGTTCTGCACCGCGACCACCAGCACCTGGAGCGACCCGCCGATGCCCGCGCCGAGCACCAGCATGTACAGCGAGGACAGCCAGTCGCTGGTGGTCACGCCCAGGTGGGACAGCAGGTAGAGGCCGATCGTCATGACCGCGGTGCCGAGGATCGGGAAGATCCGGTACCGGCCCCACTTGCTGACCAGCCGCCCGGTGGTGATCGAGGTGGCCAGCAGCCCGGCCATCAGCGGCAGCAGCCGCAGCCCGGAGATGGTCGGGCTGACGCCCTTGACGATCTGCATGTACTGGGGCAGGTAGGCGATCGCCCCGAACATCGCGAACCCGACCACGAAGCCGACCGCGCTCGACGCGGAAAACACCCGGTTGCGGAACAGGTGCAGCGGCACGACGGGCTCGGCGGCCCGGCTCTCCGCCCAGACGAACGCGGCGCCGAAGACCACGGCGACGGCACCCATGATGAAGATCGGCACGGAGGACCAGGCATACGTGGTGCCGCCGAGCGAGGTGAGCATCACCAGGCCGGTCGCCGCGCCGGCCAGCAGCACCGTGCCGGCGTAGTCGATGCGGTGCGCGGCCCGGCGCAGGTGCCCGGGCAGCACGGCCGCGACCACAGCCAGCGCCACGGCGCCGATCGGCAGGTTGACGTAGAACACCCAGCGCCACGACAGGTTGTCCACGAAGAACCCGCCGATCAGCGGGCCGAGGACGCTGGTCACCCCGAACACGCTGCCGAACAGGCCCTGGTAGCGGCCGCGCTCCCGGGCCGGCACCACGTCGGCGACGATCGTCTGCGCGCCGGTGAGCAGGCCGCCGCCGCCGATGCCCTGCACCGCGCGGAACGCGATCAGCTGGAGCATGGAGTGGGCCAGCCCGGCCAGGGCCGACCCGATGAGGAAAATGACGATCGAGGCCTGGAAGAAGATCTTGCGCCCGTACAGGTCGCCGAGCTTGCCCCACAGTGGCGTGGACACGGTGGACGCCAGCAGGTACGCGGTCACCACCCAGGACAGGTGCGACAGCCCGTGCAGGTCACCGGCGATCGTGGGCAGCGCGGTCGCGACGATCGTCTGGTCCAGCGCCGCCAGCAGCATGCCGAGCAGCAGCGCGCCGATGATGATGAGGCGGCGGCGCTGGCCGATCGGGCCGGGTTCCTGCTGCCCTGCGGCGGGCGCGGTCACCGTGCTGTCGTCCAAGGCCTTGCCTCCCGCCGGGCCGGTCAGGTGTCGATGTTGGGGTTACCGGGGGGCAGCGGGACCAGGTGCGCCGGGGCCTCGGGGAGCACCACGCCCGACTCGACGGTCAGGCCGGGCCGCACGTGGACCAGTTCGCCGGGGGCCAGCATCCGCCAGCCGTGCTCCCCGTCCAGTTCCTCCGAGGCCACCACCACCGATGGCAGCACGTGCAGTTCGGGGGCGTGTACCGACGAGATCGTGCTGCGGGCGTGCAGCCCGGTTGCCCCGGGGGGTTCCGGGGGGTCGTCCCCCCGGGCTGGCACCGCGGCTGGGCCGCCCTGGCTGGGAAGGCTGCTCGTCCCGGCGGGGCGCTCGATGATGTGCAGCGCGTGCTGGGCGGGGTAGCGCAGTGCCCACAGCTCACCGGGGGCCGCGACCACAGTGTTGAGCGAGGACACCGGCAGCCGTGCGGCGATCCACCGGGCCGCGGCCGTGATCCCCGCGGCCACGTCGCCGCCGTGCGCGTCGATCTGCTGGGTGATCAGCGCGAAGTAACGCTCGGAGTCGGTTTCCCCCTGCACCAGGTCGCGGTATTCGCCGAGTTGCTCCTCCAGCGTCCCCAGCCCGCCGAACCCGCCGTTGTGAGCCATGATCCGGCCGTGCATCGCGAACGGGTGCGTGTTGGCCAGGGTCCGGGAGCCCGCGGTCGCGTAGCGCACATGCGCCACGAAGGTCTCCGACCTGGCCTGCTTCGCATCGCGGCGGAACGCCCCGCCGGCGTAGGCCGCCTCGGGCTGCTTGTCCAGGACGGGCGCCCCGGACGGGCCGAAGAACCCGATCCCGCTGCCGTCCACGTTGCGGTAGCTCTGCACCTCCAGCGAATCCGGCGCGTCCACCAGCCAGAACGACGCGCTGATCGTCTCGCGCCCCGCGTTGAGCCCTAGTAGCCTGCACACGACCCGGCTCCGTTCCGCCGAAGATCACACCAGCCTCGCATCGGCGGTCCGGCCGGGCAAGGGCCTCTGGCCAGGCAGAAGTCACCCACCGGCAAGGCCGGCGGCGCGCTCCGGCGCTCGCGGGCCTACTCGGTGCTCGTCATGGCGATTGCGCTGGCAAGTTCGTCGCGGGAGTGGACGCCGAGCTTCTGATACACGTGCCGGAGGTGGTATTCCACGGTCTTGGGGCTCAGGAACAGCGCAGCCGCGGTTTCCCGCGTTGTCCTCCCGCCGGCCAGGGCCAGCGCGATCTGCAGCTCCTGCGGGGTCAGCTCGTCGATCGTGCTCGGGTCCCGCCGCCTGAGGGTCTCACCCGTCGCCGCGAGCTCGGCGCCCGCCCTGTCGGCCCACGGGCCGGCGCCGAGATACTCGAAGATGTCCAGCGCGGCACGAAGCTGCTCGCGGGCGAGGACCCGGTTCCTGGCACGCCGCAGGCGCTCGCCATAGGCCAGCCGCGTCCGCGCCGTCTCGAAGGCATCCGGGGTCTGGGCGTGCTGGCGTAGCGCATGTTCAAAGAGGCTGGCGCAGTCGCTGTCGGCCGCGAGCAGGCCTTGGGTGCGCAGCGCGCGGGCGAGCGGCCAGGGCTGTCCCTTCGCCCGCGCCGCGGCCGTGAACTGAGCGGCGGTCCGCTGGGCCTCCTCCACGCGGCCGAGCCGGAGGTAGGCCTCGGCGAGTTCCGCCGCGGGTGACAGATCGGCGTCGGTGATGGCCAGTTCGGCGAGCAGCCGTTGTTGCCGTTCGAACTGCTCGGCGGCGCGGCCCGCGTCACCGAGGCCCAGCTCCAGGTCGCCGAGGGCCGCCGTCGCCCAGATCTCGTACAGCCGCGTGCCGAGCGGGCGGGACAGGCGCAGCGCCTCGGCCACACAATCCCGGCACTCCCGCTCCCGGCCGCGGCGTGCCTGCAGCCAGGCCAGGCCGGCCAGCCCGAAGGCCAGATCGGTCTGCTGTCCGCTCTCGCGTGCCAGGTCGATCGCTTCGAGGTAGCTGGCCTCCGCCACCGCCCAGCGGTCGGTGGCGGCCTGGTCGCGGGCGATAAGGTTGAGCACGTACGGAAGCGCGCCGACGGCGGTGCGGTCCTGCGCGGCCCGCAGCGCGCCGGTGAGCAGCGAGCGCCCGGCCCCGGTCTCCCGCAGGAACAGCGGCGCGATGGCCAGCCAGGGCACGAGCTGAAGATCTTCGCGCAGGTCGGCCGAGCCTTCGGCGAGCTTGATCGCCTCGTGCATGGTTTCCGCGCCGGCCGCGGCGTCACCGCCGACGATCCAGGCCATTCCGGCCGTCATCCCGGCCAGGAAGCAGGCCCGCGGCGACGCGTCGGCGGGGAGCGCCGCCCGCGCCGCCTCGGCCACCACCAGCATCTCGGCGGGGTTCCCCGCGTAAAAGCAGGCGTTGGCGGCCTCGGCCAACATCGCCACCGCCCGTTCCGGGTCCGCCTTCCCGGCGGCCGCGGTCAAGATCGCATGGCCGCGCATCACCGGCCCTCGGCGGGTCGCGATGTGCCCCCTGAGCTGGTCGATCTCGACTATTTCCGGCAGGTCGGCGGCTGTGGCCCGGGCTTCGTCGGCAAGTGTGACAGCGCGGTCGGCGAGGCCAGCCAGCCAGGCAGCACTGGCCGCCTCCCGCAGCAGCCCGGTGCGCCTCGCGCTGTCGGCGGTCAGCCGCGCGGCCCGCTCGAACGCCGCGGCCGCGGCCGCGTAGGCACTGCGGTCCCGGGCCCGGGCGCCCGCCTGCTCCAGCGCCGCCGACGCCGACTCGTCCGTGCCGGCCGCCGCGGCGGCCAGGTGCCAGGCGCGGCGGTCCACATCCCGGTCCGGCAGTGCGGCGGCCAGTGCCCGGTGTGCGGCGCGCCGCTGGCCGGCGGGCGCGTCGGCGTATATCGCCAGCCGGGCCAGGGGATGGCGGAACTCGACCGAGCCCGCCGGCAGCGTGACCAGCCCGGCGCTCTCCGCGGCGGACAGCGCGGCAAGGTCGATCCCGAGCCCGGCCGCGGCCCGCTGCAGCGTCGGCAGATCGCTGGTGTCGCTGGCCGCGGCGAGGACCAGGGCAGCCCGGGTGGCCCGGCTGAGCAGGGCGGCCCGGTTCAGGAACGCCTGCGAGATCTTGGCGGGCACCAGGACGGGCGCACCTTCCGGAGCGAGCACCAGGTCGCTGGCGTCCGAGGCGAGTTCCAGCAGTGCCAGTGGGTTGCCGCCGGTGACCCGGTGCAGCAGCGCGGCCGTCTCCGGGGCCAGCCCGGACATGAGGCTGGCCGCCTCGTCGCTGGTCAGGCCGCTGATCCGGAGGGCGGGCAGGTCGGCGCCGTCGAGCAGTGACGGCTCACCCTCGCGAACGGCGACGAAGACGGCGATGGGGTCGGCCACAAGCCGGCGAAACGCGAACAGCAGCGCCTGCGCACTGGAAACGTCGAGCCACTGGGCGTCGTCCACCAGCACCAGCACAGGGCCCTGCTCGGCGTAGGCCGCGAGTACGCTGAGCGTCGCGGCACCGACGGCGAACCGTTCCTGGGCGGTCCCACGGCGCAGCGCCAGCGCGCCCTGCAGGGCAGCCGCCTGCGGCTCGGGGATCTCGTCGAGCATGGCCAATGCGGGGCGAAGCAGTTCGAGCAGGGAACCGAACGGGATCTGCGCTTCGGACGCGATCCCGCGGGCCCGCAGCACCCGCATCCCCGCGGCACGCTCGGCCACGTAGCCGAGGAGCGCGGTCTTGCCGATCCCCGGCTCCCCGACCAGGGCAAGCGTCGCACTAGCCCCCGACCGCGCCCGGGCGAGCGCCTGCTCGATCTCGTGCCGCTCGTGCTCGCGGCCCAGCAGCATGGGCGCGATTCTAGGCACCCGGTGCGGACGGGCAAAGTCATGGCCGTGCGACGGCGCGGCGGCGCCGCAGGACCAGGGTCCCCCGGGTGCTGACCAGGAGTTTCCGCCGCATGACTAGGTGGCCCCCCGGAAGCGAGCACGGCCACACCGGCCCTACGCTCGCCGGAGACCTGACCCAGGAGGGGACATCATGAGCACCATAGAGCAAGAGGCCGCCGAGATCGACCTGGACAAGCTCCAGCAGTTCGTCTTCCGCGCGGTGGAGGAGATCGGCGCCACGGTCAACACGGCGCTGGTGGTCATGGGCGACAGGCTCGGCCTGTACCGCGCGCTGGCGGGCGCGGGCCCGCTGGTGCCGGCCGAACTGGCGCAGCGCACCGGAACCGCGGAGCGCTACGTACGCGAGTGGCTGAACGCCCAGGCCGCCGGCGGCTACGTCAGCTACGACCCGGACACCGGCCGCTACCTGCTGCCGCCCGAACAGGCGGCCGCGCTGACGGACCCGGACAGCCCGGCCTACCTGCCTGGGTTCTTCCAGCTCGCGCTGGGCACGCTGGCCGACTCCCCCAAGATCGTCGAGGCGGCCCGCACCGGAGCCGGGTTCGGCTGGCACGAGCACGTGGCCGACGTGCACGAGGGCTGCGAGCGGTTCTTCCGGCCCGGCTACAACGCGAACCTGGTCTCCGCGTGGCTGCCCGCCCTCGACGGGGTGGTGGGCAAGCTGGAGCGGGGAGGGCTCGTCGCCGACGTCGGCTGCGGCCACGGTGCCTCGACCATCCTGATGGCCCAGCACTTCCCCAACTCGGTCTTCGTCGGCTCGGACTACCACGCCGGCTCGATCGAGACGGCGAGCCGGCGGGCGCAGGAGGCGGGCGTGGCCGACCGGGTCCGGTTCGAGATCGCGCCGGCGTCGGGCTACTCCGGCGGCGAGTACGACCTGGTGACGATGTTCGACTGCCTGCACGACATGGGCGACCCGGTCGCGGCGGCGCGCCACGTCCACGGGACGCTCAAGCCCGACGGCACCTGGATGATCGTGGAGCCGATGGCTGCCGACCGGGTCGAGGGCAACCTGAACCCGGTGGGCCGGGCCTACTACTCGTTCTCCACCCTGCTGTGCACGCCCGCCTCCCTTTCCCAGGAGGTCGGGCTGGCTCTCGGTGCCCAGGCCGGCGAGGCGAGGATCGCGGACGTGGTCGGGACCGGCGGCTTCAGCCGGTTCCGCCGCGCCGCGGAGACGCCGTTCAACCTTGTCTTCGAGGCGCGCCCCTGATCGCCGCCGGGGGACTCTGCTCCCGCCAGGCTGACCGGCCTGGCGGGAGCCGTGCCGTGCTCTTACTGTTCTGGCAATTCCGCTGGCAGGCGGGCGCGTGGCGCATCGCGGCAGCACCTTTGTCTTCTGTCGCCGGGGACCAGCGCTCCTTTTCAAGGGCTACCTCAGGCGAGGCCGGGGCGTTGAGGCACTGGGCCCTCAGCACTTCCAGCCAGACCTGCGGCTCCCGGGCGCAAGCCGAGGGCCGCCTGCATGTCTGCCATGCGATTGGGCAGACATCATGATAGTTCTCGAAGTCGTCCGATCCCCGGCTGGCTGATCCACATCCCGGCTGAACCGGCCCGGTGCGCCGCGGGCTCGGAACGAGATGGAGGCCGACGTGACGGCCCTCGGTTCCCCAGCGGCGGGTGCTTTTTACGACGCCCAGCGCGGTGTTTACTACACCAAGCCTGTCTTGCGTGGCTGGCTGCACGTGCTCTGGTTCGTGGCGTCGCTCGTGCTCGGCCCGCTCCTGGTGGCCCGCGCGCACGGAGTCACGCGGATCGCCGCGCTCAGTGTCTATGCGCTAAGCGTGAGTGGGTTGTTCGGGGTCAGCGCTCTTTATCACCGCGGTAACTGGACTGCTGTCTGGCGGCGGCGGCTTCAGCGCCTGGATCACATGATGATCTTCTTCCTCATCGCCGGCACGGCAACTCCCGCCTACCTGCTCACCGAGCGCGGCACCTTCGGGGTGGCCAGCCTGATCGCGATGTGGACGCTGACACTCGCCGCCGCCACCCTCCGCCTGGCCTGGATGAGCGCACCGGAGCTGCTGGTCGGCGCGACGTTCGTCGGGCTGGGCTGGGCAGCCGGTCTCGCGCTGCCGGAGGTGTGGATCCATGCCGGTGTGGCACCGGCCGTTCTGCTGCTCTGTGGTGGCCTGCTCTACACGGTCGGAGCGCTTTCCTACCACTACCGCCGGCCAGACCCGTCCCCGTCAGTGTTCGGCTACCACGAGGTCTTCCACGCCTACGTCTGCGCCGCCGCCGCCTGCCACTACCTCGCGATAGCGTGGTTCATCGCCTGAACCGGCGCGCGGGGGCAGGCGCCAAGCGCCCGGTACCGCGTCCCTGCCGATTATGTGCCCGTCAAGTCCGAGGCAGCCGCAGCACCCTACGTGGTAGGTCGCATCGGGCCGGCGCAGGGAGCGCGCCCGCGGGTAGGCTTCGCGTGCTATCGCGTACCCAGTGAGTCTGGCCGGAGGAGAGTCACATGCCACTTTTCGCTAACAAGCCGGCCGGCGATGCGGCCGACTGGGAGCCGACGGCCGCGAACAGCAGGCTGGCCCACACTGCCGGCGCCGATCCGGCGGGCGTTTTCACCTCCGACTTGTCGGTCTCGGAGTACGTGCTGCTCGGCGAGGCCGGGTTCGAGCCGCTTGGCTTCGTGGTCGGATCGTCCATCTATCACATTGGCCTGCAGGTAGGCAGATGGTCGCAGAACCAGGAACTGCAGATCCTGACTCAGGCGATGTATAACGCCAGGGAACTGGCCATGGCCAGGATGCGGGCCGAGGCCGACCATCTGGGCGCTGACGGCATTGTCGGCGTTCAGCTGCGGATGCAGAGCTACGTGTGGGGGCAGGGCGTCCTGGAGTTCATCGCCACCGGGACTGCAGTGCGTGCGCTGGGCAGCGGCGGCGGCGGCACTGCGGGCGCCCATCGGGCCCCGGACGGCCGGGCGTTCACCTCGGACCTGTCGGCTCAGGACTTCTTCCGGCTGCTGGCGGCCGGCGCGGTGCCGGTGGCGTTCGTGCTCGGAGTCTGCGTGTACCACATCGCCCATCAGTCGGCGATGGCGTCGCTGCGCCAGGCGGGCCGCAACCAGGAGATGGTGGTTTTCACCCAGGGCATCTACGAGGCCCGCGAGCTCGCGCTCGCCAGGATGCAGGCGGAGGCAGCGCAGGCGGGGTC